>Ga0208490_100363_pt1 | contig 31214 bp, 32 predicted proteins | sample SubbioAug_CSWold_FD_184818 | JGI IMG/M metagenome (GOLD analysis project Ga0208490, IMG submission 184818) | Serpentinite rock and fluid subsurface biosphere microbial communities from McLaughlin Reserve, California, USA - CR11Aug_CSWold (SPAdes) | ecosystem: Environmental > Terrestrial > Deep...
CCGGGCCATGGTCATCAGCGACCTGACCCTCTGGGAGAAGACGGGCGGTCGCTCCGGCACCTACCGGCGCCAGCCCGCCCCCGGCGAGGACGGCCTCGCCCGCTGAGCGGGTCTGCTCGATCCAGTTCGCAGACTGCGTGACATCTTTCGCAGGTGCTTGTCAGCGTGTTGCGGTTCGTAGTAGAACCGTAACGATCTCGGGCCAGCCTGTGGCCGGCCCGCAACCCTCCGTACACCTCCACCGACGCCCGGATCCACCACATCGGTTCCGGGCGCTCCTACGGTGACAGCCGACACACGAAAGCGAGGCGAGGAGCGTGACCATCATGGTGCTAGTGGTGCTTGCTGCGATCTGGGCCGCCGTCCTCCTGCCCCCCTACCTGCAGAAGCGCCGGGCGTTCCACCCGCACGCCTCGATCGGGGACTTCCGCAACCAGCTGGCCGTGCTCCAGCGCACGGGCGACCCCTACGCACCGGCACCGATGCGCACGCCCTCAGGCCGCACCATGAGCCGCACCGATGCCCAGCGCCGTCGCCGTGACGTGCTGGCCACCCTCACCGCCGCCGCCGTGCTCACCTTCCTGCTGGCCGTCGTCACCGGCGGCTCGGTCTGGCTGCTCCACCTCACCGTCGACGCCGTCCTGCTGGGCTACGTCGCCCTGCTCATGCAGATCCAGCAGCAGCGCCAGGCCCCGGCCCGCGGCAACGTCGCCTACCTGGCGGCCCAGCGCCGCCCGTCGGCCACGCAGCAGGCGCTCCTGCGCCGCCAGGCCAACTGAGCACCGACAGCGCCGGACGGCGCGCCACGCTCGACGCCCTCGTCGGCGCCATCCGCACCGACCTCGGCGCCGCCCACGGGGCCCGGGAGGTGGCCCTTCCCGCGTGCCGGACCGCGATCCGCCACGCCGGCCTGGCCATCCGCGCCGTGCACCGCGACGACCCCGCGGCCCACGACGAGCACGTCGCGGCGTCCGAGGCGGCGCTGCGATCGGCCCAGGAGGCGCTGGCCGACCACCCCATGGTCGCCCACGCCGGCTTCCTCCACGATGCCGAGAAGGAGTACGCCGAGGCCCGCCTGTGCGCGGCCATGGTGCGCGGTGAGGCGCTGGCGTCCCCGGCCGAGCTCGGCGTCATGGCCCACTCCTGGATGCGGGGCCTGGCCGAGGCGGCCAGCGAGCTGCGCCGCGACGTGCTCGACCGCCTGCGCGCCGGCGACCTCGAGGGCGGTGAGGCCCTGCTCGAGGTGATGGACGACGCCTACGACGTCCTCGCCTCCGTCGACCTGCCCGACGCCCTCTCCGGGGGCCTGCGCCGCACCGTGGACTCGCTGCGGGCGGTGACCGAGCGGACCCGTGGCGACGTCACCACCACGGTCCTGCAGACCCGCCTGCAGCGGGCCCTCGAGGAGCGCCGGACCAGCTGACCGGGTTCGGCGGCCACCGCCGTCGACGGTAAGGTGTGGCCTCCCTCGGGGGTGTAGCTCAGTTGGCTAGAGCGCCTCGGTCGCATCGAGGAGGCCAGGGGTTCGAATCCCCTCACCTCCACTCCGGGGGAAATGTCGTGGATCCGTCACACCCGTGGTGACCGATCCACGACATTTTCAGTTGGGGAGGATGGTGACCTTGATGGCGCCGCTGGACTTGTCGGCGGCCGCCTCGAAGGCCTCGGTGACCTGGTCGAGGCCGAACTGGTGGGTGGTCATCGCCGACAGCTCGGTGGCGAAGCGGCCGGTGAGCGCCGCGGCGGCGGCGTACTCCGAGCCCCGCTTGGTCGAGCCGTAGCAGAACGACCCCTGCAGCCGGAGCTCCTTCATCATCAGCTTCGACAGGTCGACCGGGCGCGGCTCGGTGAACGAGCCGAGCAGCACGACGGTGCCGCCCTTGCGGGCCGCCTTCACCGCGTCGGCGAGGGTCGGGGCCGTGCCGCCGACCGACTCGATCACCACGTCGGCGCCCCGCTCCTTGGCCCAGGCGATGCCCTCGTGCTCGCGGAGGACGGTGACGCCGATGGCGGCGGCGGCATCGGCCTGGTGGGGGTGGCGGGCCGTGACGGCCACCTCCGCGGCCCGGTCCCGGGCCAGCAGCGCGGCGCCGAGGCCGATGGTGCCGGCCCCCAGCACGAGCACCCGGCTGTCGGGGCCGACGTCGCCGAGCGACACGCTCCGCAGCGCCACGGCCAGGGGCTCGGTGAGCGCAGCGATGGCCGGCCGGTCCGTGGTGACCGGCGCCAGGTTGGCGACCGGCACGTCGAGCTCCTCGGACAGGCCGCCGTCGGCGCCCATGCCCAGGCCCCGGCCGAGCGCCCGGTCGCACAGGTGGGTCTGGCCGACCGCGCAGAACGGGCAGCGACCGCAGGACACGTTGGGGGAGACCGCGTAGAGCACGTCGTCGAGGCCGGCGGGCCCGTCGATGATCGTGCCGGCCAGCTCGTGGCCGGGTGCGGTGCCGAGGGGCCGGGGCATCGAGCCGTGCCACCAGTGCAGGTCCGAGCCGCAGATGCCGCAGGCCGCCACCCGCAACCGGGCCCAGCCGTCGGCGAGGGGCCCGGGCTCGACCTCGGTCACGTCGAGTCCGTCGGTGGTCCACAGGGCGCGGCGCATGTCCGGACCGTAGCCCTCGCTCCCTAGGGTTCGTCCGTGACCCAGACCGTGCTGCTGCTCCGCTGCCCCGATCGGCCGGGGATCGTGGCCGCCGTGGGCCAGACGGTCGCCGCGCTCGGGGGGAACATCATCCACGCCGACCAGCACACGGACCGGCTGCACGGGCTGTTCCTGCAGCGCGTCGAGGCCACGTTCCCCGAGGGCGCCGACGTGGAGGGCGCCATGCGCCCGGTCGCCGCCGCCTACGACATGACCTGGGAGATCCACCGACCGGGCCCGGCCCCCCGGATCGCGGTGCTGTGCTCGAAGCAGGGCCACTGCCTGGCCGACCTGCTGTCCCGGGTGGACCTCGGCGAGCTCGACGCCCACATCGAGTTCGTGGCCTCCAACCACGACGACCACGAGGCCCTGGTCGCCCGGCACGGTGTGGACTTCCACCTGCTCCCCGTCGACCCCGACGACCCGGCCCGGCAGTCAGCCGACATGCACGAGCTGGTCCGTCGCGCGGACGTCGACCTCGTCGTCCTCGCCCGCTACATGCGGATCCTGCCCGAGGCGTTCATCGCCGACTTCCCGAACCGGATCATCAACATCCACCACTCGTTCCTGCCGGCCTTCGTGGGCGCCAAGCCCTACCACCAGGCCTACGAGCGGGGCGTGAAGCTGATCGGCGCCACGGCCCACTACGCCACCAGCGAGCTGGACCAGGGCCCGATCATCCACCAGGACGTGACCCCGGTGAGCCACCGCCACGAGGTGAGCGACCTCATCCGGCTCGGCACGGACCTCGAGAAGTCGGTGCTGGCCCGCGCGGTGCGGCTCCACCTCGAGCACCGCGTGCTGGCCTACGGGAACCGCACGGTGGTCTTCGATTGATGGTGGGACAGGGGAACCGCACGGCACCGGCGAAACCTGCGTCGTGATCACTGCGACCAACCTCGTCGTCGTCCTCGTCGCGGTGCCCCTCGTCACCGCCTTCATCGGCTACATCACGAACTGGGCCGCGGTCCGCATGATCTTCCAGCCGGAGGAGTTCGTGGGCGTCGCGCCCTTCGGCGTGAAGCTCGGGTGGCAGGGCGTGCTGCCGTCCAAGGCCGACACCTTCGCCGCCGACGTGGCCGGCAACGTCGGCGCCGTCCTGTCCCCGGCGGAGCTGGCCGAGCGCCTCGACCCGGCGGAGATGGAGGCGCTGTTCGCCGACCGGCTCGACGACGAGCTGCCGGTCATCGTCCGGGACGTGGCCGAGATGCTGGCGCCCGGCACCTGGGACCAGATGGCCCCCGAGGCCCAGCAGATGGTCATCACCCAGATCCGGACCGAGGGTCGACAGGTCGCCCAGGAGATCTTCGACGACCTGCAGGGCATCAGCCACGAGCTGCTCGACCTGGAGCGGTTGGTGTTCGACCTGCTGTCCGGCCCGAACGTGAAGCGCCTGGTGCGCCTGTTCCAGGAGATCGGCGGCAAGGAGCTCAAGGCGATCGTCCGCTTCGGCGGCTACTTCGGCTTCGTGATCGGCTGCTTCCAGGCGGCCAGCTTCTCGATCTTCGACCAGTGGTGGCTGATGCCGCTGGTCGGCGGCATCGTGGGCCTCGGCACCAACTGGCTCGCCCTGCAGATGATCTTCCGCCCGATCGAGCCCAGGCGCTACGCCGGGCTGGTCACCTACCAGGGGATGTTCCCCAGCCGCCAGGACGAGATCGCCGCCGACTACGGGCGCATCACGTCCCGGGAGATCCTGACCCCGGCGAACCTGCTGCGCCTCGTCACCGAGGGCGAGGCCGGCACCCGCATCGCCCGGGTCGTGCTGGCCAAGGTGAGCGAGCGGGTCGACGCCGCCCGACCCATGGTGGAGATGCTCACCCAGACCGAGGTCACCGACGCCCAGCTGGCCTCGGTGAAGATGATGGTGGTGGCCCGGGTCACCGAGTCCGTGCCCGACATCCAGCCCGAGATCGAGGCCTACCTGGAGAAGCAGCTCCAGGTGGGCGAGCTGGTCGAGTCGAAGCTGCGGGCGATGCCCAAGCTGGAGTTCGAGCGGCTCCTGCGCGGCATCTTCGAGCAGGACGAGTGGATCCTCATCGCCATCGGCGGAGCCCTCGGCGCCGGCGTCGGCCTCCTGCAGGGGTTGGCCGTCCTGTCCGTGGGTTGACCAGACTGTGCCGATGACCGCACTCGAGTACGACGAGCGCCCGTGGGGCAACTACACCGTGCTGTCCGACGAGGAGGACCACAAGGTCAAGCGCATCGTCGTGCACCCCGGCAAGCGGCTCAGCTACCAGACCCACGCCCGCCGGGCCGAGCACTGGTACGTGGTCAGCGGCACCGCCACCGTCACCCTCGACGGAGAGGACCACGAGGTCGGCCCGGGCCAGGGCGTCGACATCGCCCAGGGCATGGCCCACCGCTGCGCCAACCAGGGCGACGAGGACGTCGTGTTCATCGAGGTCCAGCGGGGCGACTACTTCGGGGAGGACGACATCGTCCGCCTCGAGGACGACTTCGGGCGCAGCTAGACCACGCGAAACCCTGCCGGCCCCGGCTCCCGGCGGGCCTAGCTTCTGCCGGTGCAGGGTTCACTGCGGTCCGGCCGGGTCCGGATCTTCCTCGTCGCCGAGGCGTTCAGCGCCGTCGGCACCTGGGCGACGTTCATCGCCATCTGGGGCTACGCCGCGTTCGAGTTCGGGGCCACCGCGGGCGACGTGACCCTCTTCGGCGTCGCCCTCACGCTCCCGGGCGTGCTGCTCGGCCCGTTCGTGGGGACCGTGATCGACCGGATCGGTCCCCGTGCCAGCCTCGGCCTGGCCAAGGCGATCGGCGTCGTGGCCTCGCTGGCGCTGCTGTTCGCCGAGGACTTCCGCACCCTGGCGCTGCTGTCGATGGTCCACGGGGTCGCCGGCGCGCTCACCGTTCCGGCGCTGCAGTCGCTGCCGCCTCGCCTGGTGGGTGAGCACGAGCTGGCCCGCACCAACGCGCTCGTGTCGCTCACCGACGAGGTGGCGATCATCGCCGGCCCCGTCGTCGGCGCCGTCGCCATCGGCTGGTTCGGGTTCCGGGGGGCCTTCGTGGTGACGGCCGCCACCTACCTCGTCGGGATCCTCGTGCTGCCCATCGTGCAGGTGCGCGACGTGTCCGGTCCCGTGGCGGTGGCGCGACCTGGCTTCCGCGACGCGCTCGACGGCCTGCGCCTGGTCGCCCGGACCCCGGTGCTGCGCCGCGTGGTGGTGGCCATGAGCTCGGTCCACCTCCTCTACGGCGCCGCCCTCCTCGCCGAGCCGCTGTACGTGCGCGACGTGCTGGAGCGGCCGCCATCCACGTTCGCCGCGCTGCAGGCCGTGTTCGGCGTGTTCCTGGTCGCCGGCGGCGTCGCGGTCGCCCGCCTCGGGGAGCGGGTGGCCTCGTTCGGTTGGGTGGTCCTCGGTGTGGGTGCCTCGGGCGTGGCCGCCATCGTCTACCTCGGCACGCCGTCGGTCGTGGTCGCCTTCGTCGGCGTCGCCGCCTGGGGCGTGTGCACCGCGCTCCTGTCCGGGCCGTCCCGCACGCTGCTGCAGCGCAACGCCCCCGAGTCGGTGCACGGGCGGGTGATCGCCACCGACACCATGTCGGGCACCGCCGCCCAGCTGGTCGGCATCCTGGCCACGGGTGCGCTCATCGGCACGCTCGGCGTGTCGGCAGCCATGACCGTGCTCGGCGGGGTCGTGGTGCTCATCGCCGTCTGGCTGCGGCGCTCCGGCGCCCGGGCCGTGGCGCCCGTCCTCGTCCCGGAGGTGGTCGGGTAGCGTCGCTCGCCGTGCCGACGCCGCTGGTCGCCCTCACCGTCGCCGGCGTCGACAGCGCCGGTGGGGCCGGTGTCCACGCCGACCTGCGGGCCTTCGCCGCCCACGGCCTGCACGGTGCCAGCGCCGTCGCCGCCCTCACCGCCCAGTCGACCCGCACGGTGGAGGCGGTCCACCTCGTGCCCCCCGAGTTCGTCGCCGCCCAGCTCGACGCCGTGCTCGGTGACCTCGACGTCCGGGCCGCCAAGACCGGCTTCCTCGGCTCGGCCGCCACCGTGGACGTGGTCGCTCGCGTCGCCGAGGCCGGCCGGTTGGCGAACCTCGTCGTGGACCCGGTGCTGGTGACGTCGACGGGTGCGGCGCTCTTCCCGCCCGAGGTGCAGGCCGCACTGGTGACGGCCCTGTTGCCGCTCGCCCGGGTCATCACCCCGAACCGGACCGAGGCCGGCCTGCTCGTGGGCCGGGAGCTGGCGACCGTGGCCGACATGGAGGCGGCGGCGCGGGAGCTGCTCGGCCTCGGCTGCGACGCGGTGGTGGTGAAGGGAGGCGACGCCGAGGACGAAGGCGACCGCGCCGTGGACGTGCTGGCCGTCGCCGGCGGCACCGAGCGGCTGGTGCTGGACCGGGTCGACACGCCGAACGACCACGGTTCGGGCTGCTCGTTCGCGGCCGCCACCGCCGCCCGCCTCGCTCTCGGTGACGAGGTGCCGGATGCGGTGCGGGCGGCCAAGGACTTCGTGCACCAGGCGCTGCTCGGGGCCCGCGACTGGCGCCTCGGCGCCGGCCACGGACCCATCGACGCCTTCGGCTGGGACGGCTAGACCGTCGGCGTGCCCAGGGTCCTGATCACCGGCTGCTCCAGCGGCTTCGGCCTCCTCACCGCCGTCGAGCTGGCCGGGCGGGGCCACGAGGTCGTGGCGACCATGCGGGATCCGTCGCGGGACTCAGACCTCCGCCGTGCCTGTGTCGAGGCCGGTGTCACCCTCCACGTGGTGGCGCTCGACGTGCACGACGCCACCTCCGTGAACCGGGGCGTGGACCAGGCAGTGGCCGTGCTCGGTGGCCTCGACGTCGTGGTCAACAACGCCGGGATCGAGGTGCGCGGCCCGATCGAGCTCGTGTCCGAGGACGAGGTCGCGCTGCAGTTCGAGACCAACGTGTTCGGCCTGCTCCGGGTGGTGCGGGCCACGGTGCCCCACCTGCGGGAGTCGCCGGCAGGCGTGGTCGTCAACATGAGCAGCATCGCCGGCGTCATCGCCCGCCCCTTCGCCGGGGTCTACGCCGCGTCGAAGCACGCCGTGGAGGCGATCACCGAGGCCCTCCACTTCGAGCTCGGCCTCTCCGGCATCCGGGTCCACTCGATCCAGCCCGGCCAGTTCCCGACCGGGCTCGGCGCCAACACCGTGACGGCGACGGCGTTCACCGCGGACCACGACGGGTACTGGGCCATCGCCGAGCAGCTGGAGTCGCGCGCCAAGGGCCTCTCCGGCGCCGCCCCGGCCGACCCCGCCCTGGTGGCCCGCACGGTGGGCGACGTCGTCGAGGACCGGGATGCCCCGCTGCGCATCCCGGTCGGCGCCGACGCCGAGCTCATCGTGACGGCCCGCCACGGGCAGAGCTTCGAGGAGTACGAGGTCCTGATGCGCAGCGCCCTGGACCACTGGGAGGGCTACCGGCGCGAGCGGCCCTGAGCGATCGGGCGCAGCCGCCGGGCGAGCACCAGCGTCGCCCCGGCGACCACCGCCGCAGCGGCGAACGTGGCCGGAGCCGGCACCGGGCCGGCAGCGCCGGGCAGCGCGGCGGCGATGGCCAGCCCACCGGCCAGCAGGCCGCCGACGAGCGCGACCACCAGCTGGACCGTGGCCCGGGTCGTCGCCCGGCGGGCGTTGCGCCGTCGGGTGCGGGCCCGCTTGGTGGCGGCGTCGGTGGGTCGTCCCACGCATCCGACCGTGGCACACGGTGCGGGGCGGTCGGTGGATGATCCGCCACTAGCCTGGAGCGGGTGACGGCCACCATGAAGGCGAACGACCAGTGCTTCTGCGGCAGCGGCCGCAAGTTCAAGCGCTGCCACAAGGCGAGCTACGACCCGGTCCGCCCCGGCACCATCTCGCCGCAGCGCCCCGTGCCCGACTCCATCGAGCTGCCCACCTACGTGATGGAGGGCCGGGTCGACCGCTGGGACGAGCCGGCCGTGAAGTCCCCCGACGTCATCGAGCGCATGCGCCGCACCGGGGCCGACGCGGCCCGCATCCTCGCCCTCACCGGCGCGGCGGTCCGACCCGGGATCACCACCGACGAGCTCGACCGGATCTGCCACGAGGCCACCATCGAGGCCGGTGCCTACCCGAGCCCGCTGCTCTACGGGGGCCCGGACAACCCGTACCCGAAGTCGGTGTGCACGTCGGTGAACGAGGTCATCTGCCACGGCATCCCCGACGACCGCGAACTGGTCGACGGCGACCTGGTGAACATCGACGTCACCATCTTCCGCGAGGGCGTCCACGGCGACACCAACCGCACGTTCCTGGTGGGCGACGTCGACGAGGCCTCCCAGCGCCTCGTCCGGGTCACGTACGAGTCACTGCTGCGCGGCATCGAGGCGGTGGCGCCCGGCCGTCCGTTCTCGGACATCGGCCTGGCCATCCAGACCCACGCCGAGGCCGAGGGCTACGGCGTCGTGCGGGCCTTCGTCGGGCACGGCATCGGCGAGCAGTTCCACACCGACCTGCACATCCCGCACTACCACGAGCCCCGCCTCACCCGGCTCATCGAGCCGGGCATGACGTTCACCATCGAGCCGATGATCACCATGGGGGCCCACGAGCACGTGATGTGGAGCGACGGGTGGACCGCGGTCACCATCGACCGCAAGCGCACGGCCCAGTTCGAGCACACGATCCTCGTCACCGACGACGGTGCCGAGGTGCTCACCCCCCACCCGGACGCGTAGCGGCCAGGGCCGGGGCGAGGTCGCCCCGGCCGACGACCTCCACGTCGTCGAGGTCCAGCCACCGCGCCAGCAGCGCCAGCTCGCCGTGCAGGCGCTCGGCCACCTCGGCCTCGTCGGTGCCGCGCTCGGCGAGGTCGGGCTCGCGCCACGCGGACTGCACGAGCAGGCGCCGGCCGGCGCGGTCCGCCTTGAGGTCGACCCGGGCGACGTAGGTGTCGCCGAGGAGGAACGGCAGCACGTAGTAGCCGTGCACCCGCTTGGCCTCGGGCACGTAGATCTCGATGGCGTATCGGAACCCGTGGACCCGCTCCACCCGGTCCCGGTGCCACATCGCGACGTCGAAGGGCGACACCAGGGCGCAGGCGTCGACCCGGCGGGGGAGGGTGGCATCGGGGTGGCGCAGCCCGGTCTCGGCCCAGCCCTCGACCGCGACCGCCTCCAGCGCGCCGTCGGCGACCAGGCCCGGGACGAGGGCGCGGACCTCCCGGATCGGCAGGCGCCAGTAGTCGGCCAGGTCCTTCGGCGTGGCGACGCCGTGGGCCCGGGCGGCGAGGAGCACGAGCTCGCGCACGGCCTCCTCCCGGGTCGGGGTGGGCCGCTGGCGAACGTGGTCCGGCACGACCGTCGCCGGATCGCAGTAGGCGCGCTCGAAGCCGTTGCGCCGGACGGCGCCGACCCGGCCGTACCAGAACAGGTGCTCGAGCGCCTTCTTGGTGTCGGTCCAACCCCACCACGGTCCGGTGCGGTCACGCCGGTTCCCGATGCGGGCGTCGACCTCGGCGGCCGAGATCGGCCCGGCCTCCCGCACGATCCCCTCCAGCTGGGCGACGAGGTCGGGTCGTCGCTCGGCCACCGTGGTCGGTCCGCTCCACCGGTGCCCCTCGGCCATGCGCCACCGCAGCAGGGGCTCGAGCTCCACGTCGATCAGCGACGCCTCGTGCCCCCAGTACTCGAACAGCTCGTGGTCGCGGTAGGCCAGCCGGTCCAGCAGGGCGCGGTCGTGGGGCCCGAGGCGGCTGAAGAACGGCAGGTGGTGGGCCCGCGCCAGCACGTTGACCGAGTCGATCTGCACGAGGCCGAGCCGGCGCACGACCCCGCGCAGGTGGCGCCGGTCGACCCGACCGGCGGGTCGGGCCGAGGCGAGGCCCTGGGCGGCGACGACGATGCGACGGGCCTGGGCGGCGGAGAGGCTGGTGGGCCGGGGCACCGGGGCAGTCTGCCGTCCGGTCCCCGATCGGACGCTACGATCCGCCGACAACGACGCCGGACGAGAGGGCACACGAGATGGGCTACAAGGTGGTCGTCGACTTCGACCTGTGCGAGTCGAACGCGATCTGCATGGGGGTCGCCCCCGAGGTGTTCGAGGTGCGGGACGACGACTTCCTCTACGTCCTGCAGGAGCACCCCGGCGACGAGCTCCGCCCCAAGGTCGAAGAGGCCGTCCAGCGCTGCCCCAAGCAGGCCATCGCCATCGAGGACGAGTAGCGCACCCACCGATGCGCGACATCGTCATCGTCGGCGCGTCCATCGCCGGCTTCTCGGCGGCCGCCGAGCTGCGGGCCCGGGGCCACGACGGTCCCATCCACCTCGTGGGCGAGGAGCCGGTCCGCACCTACGAGCGTCCACCCCTGTCCAAGGGCGTGCTCGGCGGCGAGGACCCGGTCACCACCGAGTGGGCCGCGGCGCGCGACGACGACCTGGAGCTGGACTGGCTGGTGGGCGAGCGCGCCGTCGGGCTGGACGTCACCGGCCGGACCGTCGAGCTGGCCGCGGGGGACTCGCTGCCCTACGACGGCCTGGTCATCGCCACCGGCGCCTCGCCCCGCCGCCTCCCCGGGCACCGGGACCGCGCCGGGCTGCACGTGCTGCGCTCCCTCGACGACTGCCTCGGGCTGCGGGCCGACCTCGACGCCGGGCCCGAGCGCGTGGTCGTGGTGGGTGCCGGCTTCATCGGGGGCGAGGTCGCGGCCACCTGCCGTCACCGGGGCCACGAGGTCACCGTCGTCGAGCCCCTGCCCCAACCCCTCGACCGGGTGCTCGGCCCCACCATCGGCGCCGCCGTGGCCGACGTGCACCGGGACGCCGGAGTCGACCTGCGGCTGGGCACCGGGGTCGACGCCGTGCTCGGCGACGAGCACGTCGAGGGGGTCCGCACCTCCGACGGCGAGGTGATCGAGGCCGACCTCGTCGTCGTGGGCATCGGCGTGGTGCCCAACACCGCGTGGCTCGACGGATCCGGCCTGCCGGTCGGCGACGGCGTGCAGTGCGACGCCACCACCCTGGTGGCCCCCGGCATCACCGCCGCCGGCGACGTCGCGTCATGGGACAGCCCCCGCTACGGCCGGATGCGCATCGAGCACTGGGACAACGCCGTGGACATGGGTCGCGCCGCGGGACGTCGGCTGCTGGCGAGCGACGGAGACGCCGAGGCCTACGACCCGGTGCCGTGGTTCTGGTCCGATCACCACGACGTGCGGATCCAGGTGGCCGGCCGGCCCACCCTGGCCGACCAGGGCGGAGACCTCGCGGTGGTCGAGGGGGCCATCGGCGAGGAGCGCTTCGTCGCGCTCTACGGACGGGACGGCCGGGTCACGGGCGCCCTGGGCTGGAACTGGCCGGCGAAGACCGTGCGCTACCGCATGGCGCTGGAGCAGGGTCTGGCCTGGGACGAGGCCGTCGCCGCCGCCTCGCCGTAGCCGCGGTCAGGGCGACTGCTCGGCCACCGCCCGCACCGGCCAGCGCAACGGCAGCTCGCCGCGGTCGGACACCACCAGGCGATCGTCGAGCGTCGCGGCGAAGCGGGTGCCGCCGACCCACACGGGGCCGTCCACCTTCGGGAGCGCCCCGTGGGCGAGGCCGGTGGCGGCGTCGCGCACCTCCCAGCCGCCCGGGTCGGGCACCAGGACCACCGACCCGTCCGGTGCGAGCCTGCCCTCGGGATCGGTCCCGTCCGCCAGGTCGTGGGTCGAGAGGATGCCGTTGCCGGTCGTGGACCACACCTCGAGCCGGGCGGGCTCGGCGTCGGTGGGTGCGACGGAGACGAGGAGGCGCTCACCGCCGCTGTCGATGGCCCGGCGATCCTCGGGCAGGAGCAGGTCGGTCGGGTCGAAGCTGGGCCGGTGCCAGCGCACGACCCCGTCCGCACCCAGGACCACCACGCCGAAGCTGGCCGGTCCGAGGACCCGGCCGTCGCCGACGTCGAGCTCGGTCACGTAGCCGCCACCCTCCAGCTGCAGCAGCGACACCTCGCCCTCGTCGTGCAGCCACACGTGCCCGGGCTCGTTGGAGGGGTGCAGGCCCTCGCTGCAGCAGCCCACCACCTCCCGGAACGGCTCTCCGGGCCGGGCCGCATGGACCCGGCCGCCGGCCAGCACGACGACGACGTCGTCGGTCGTCACGACGGTCTGCGCCTCGGCGCCGACGAGGCCGCTGGGTCCCGACGGCGCGGTGGCGGTCGAGAACGCGAAGAGGGCGTCTTCGCCGCCCGCCGGGGTGAGCCCGTACACGGCGGGTTGATCGCGCGGCGCGGTCGTGGTCAGGGTCTCGCTGGTGGGGGTCTGGGGCACCGTCGTCGGCCCGTCCCCGGCGGCCTGCTCCTCGCTGCCGCCGCGTCCGGCGACGAGCGCGACGACCGCGGCCACCACGACCAACCCGACCCAGATCGGCGTGGTGCGGTTCTCCCGCCGGATCTCGGTGCGGTGCTCGAGGTCGGTGCCGCTCACAGGAGGTCCAGTAGACCATCGCCATGGACGGGACCGTCATCGCGCTCCTCGCGGCAACCGTCGTGGTGGCCGCCGTCGACTGGTGGGCGGTGGGGACCGACCGCCGGCGCGTCGAGTACGTCGCCAAGCCGCTCACCATGGTCGTGCTGATCGCTGCGGCGCTGGCGCTGGACCCCGCGGACGGGACAGCCCGCACGTGGTTCGTGGTCGCCCTGGTGCTGTCGCTGGCGGGCGACGTGTTCCTCATGCTCCCGCGGGACCTGTTCGTGGCCGGCCTGGCGTCGTTCCTGCTCGGCCACCTCGCGTACATCGTCGGGCTCTGGTCACTGGGGCCCTCGGTCCTCGGCCTGGTCGTCGGCGCCGCCATCATTGCCGTGGCCCTGCCCCTGCTCGGGCTCCGGATCCTGCGGGCGGTGCGCGCCGGCGACGAGCCCGAGCTGACCCTGCCCGTGACGGTCTACGTCCTGGTGATCTCCGCGATGGTCGTGGCCGCCGGTGCCTCGGGCAGCCCGCTGGCGCTGGCCGGGGCGCTGTCGTTCTACGCGTCGGACGCCCTGATCGCCTGGACCCGCTTCATCCAGCCCCTGGCCTGGGGCCGCGTGGCGGTCATGGTCACCTACCACGCCGCCCAGGTCGCCCTCGTCGCCTCCCTCGTCTGACGGCGCCGACACTCCCGTGCGGCGCGGCACTCCGGCCAGAACGGGTTCGGGCGGGTCGTGCCGCGGCGGATCACCAGGTGCGGGTGAAGCAGCGGTCGTCGAGGCGGCCGGGCGACCACAGCTGCCACACCCCGAGCGCGGCCCGGCGGGTGTGGTCGGTCCAGCGGATGCAGGACGGCTCGGCGATCCGGTGCACGGTCTGGACGATGCCGCCCTCGTACACCTCGTAGCCCGCCCACGTGCCGGGGAAGTCCTTGGTGGACCCGACCTCGGTGACGGTGACCGGACCGACGTGGCGCCGGCGGTGGCGGTGGGTGTGGCCCGACGTCAGGAGCGTGCGCGGGTTCGCGGCGCCCAGCTGGTGCAGGAAGGGGCGGGCCTCGGGGCCGGGGACGCCGGCGGGCAGGTAGGTCGGGAGCCGCCACCGCATCGGCTGGTGGTGCATGGCGACGAGGAGGGGCCGGTCGCTGGACCGGGCGCGGTCCAACGTGTCGGCGAGCAGGTCCGAGAGCCGACCCGGGTCCGCGCCGGGGATCGAGCTGTCGAGCAGGACCACGCGCACGCCGGGACGGTCGACGTGGTCCACGCCCGTGACGAGCCGCCGGCCGTGGCGGGCCAGGCCGTCCACGGGGTCGCAGTCGCCCCGACCCGACCACTCGTGGTTGCCGGGCACGACCGACACCGGCACGTCGAGCTCGTCGAGCACCGACGCGGCCTGCGCCCACCACTCGCGCTGGCTGTGCTCCACCAGGTCGCCCTTGACGACCAGCTCGTCGGCACCCCAGGACCGAGCCTCGCGGAGGGCGGCGCGTGCGCAGCGCAGCGGGTGCGGCTCGGCGGGCACGGGCTTCTCCACGATGGTGTTCAGGAACCCCGTGCTGTGCGAGCCGAGGTGGGTGTCGCTCACCGTGGCGATGCGGTGCAGCAGCTCGCCAGGTGGCGCCAGCAGCGTGCGGGCGGGGAGGGGTGCGACCGGTGCCGGCAGCCCCGGCCCGGAGAGCTCGACCAGATGTGCGGTGCCGGGTGCGAGGCCGGTCAGCCGGACCGCGCCGGGTCCGCCGTCGGCGTCCACCGTGACGCTGCGGTCCGCCGCCCGGACCTGGACCGGTCCGGGGCCGAGGGCGCTCCACGTCAGCTGGATCCACGTGGTGCCGGCACCGAACACCTCGAGGCGCGCCGGGCGGCGCGGGGGACCGTCGCCGGGGGGCTGCGGGGGGACGTGGCTGCGGAGGGAGTTGACGACCCGGGTCCGACGGCTGCTCTCGTGGGCCTTGATGCTCATCCGGCGGGCAGCGCCGGCGCGACGTGTCCGGCCTCGCGCTCGTGCACCGCGACCTGCACCCGCATCCGCTCGACGTGCTGGGCGATCAGCTTCGCCGCCTCCGGCACGGGATGGGCGGCGAGGAAGGACTCGATCCGGGCGGCCAGCTCGGGGTCGGTGATGCCGGTGACGCCCTCGACGAGGCGGTGGTTCGCGTTGAACGGCAGGCGGGTGCGGATGCGCTCCCAGCGGTCCTCGACGGCGACCCACGCATCGCGCTCGTGGGCCAGGTTGCGCAGCGCGGCGCGGTAGGCGAAGGCCAGGTTCTGGCTGCGGACCTCGTCGGTGTCGAGCAGCGCCAGGTAGCGGGTGAACAGCTCGCCGTCGGCGACGGTGGCCGCCGCGTAGAGGTAGCGGACCTGCTCCTGTGGCGTGCTGCCGTGGCGGAAGCGCTCGAGCATGGCCTCGAACCGGGCCTCGTCGGCGGTGACGGCGGCCGCCTTCAGGGCCCCCGCCCCGAGCTCGGCGTCGACCGCGGCGGGACGGTGCAGCTGGTCGTCGAACACGGCCACGGCGCGGTCGACGGCGCCGGGATCGCCGTGCACGCCCCGCAGGCCGAGCACCAGGCCGCGCAGGGCCCGGGTCCGGTCGTCGTCGCCCGGGTCCACGTCGTCGCCGAGCCGGTCGGCCAGCGGTGCGAGCAGGCGACAGACCCACGCCGAGACCGCCGGGCGCTCGTCGTCGGACGCGGCGCGGTGGATCACGTCGATGCTGGAGGCGGCCAGCTGCCAGATCGACAGGTCGGTCTCGCCGATGTCGGCCATGCGCTGCACGACGTGGGCCAGGTCACCGACCCGGCGGGCCCCGCGCAGGGTCAGGCCGTGGGCGTCGTCGAGCACCGCGTAGCGCTCGAGGGGCTCGAGCGCGGCCAGCCCGTCGAGGACGGCCGACTGCAGCACGTCGTCGTAGGACACGCGGAAGAAGGCGTGCCCGCCGGCGTTGACCACGACCGGCTCCGCCCCACCCGGCTCGCCGAGGGACAGCGAGGCGCTCGGGCCGTCGAGCACGATCCGCTCGGTGCGCCCGGTGCTGCGGACGACGACGGGCACGTGCCAGCGCGCACCGTCCGCGCCGTCCCCGTCGACCACCCCGTCCGGCTCGGTGAAGCGGAACGGCTGCTGGGCGAGGTCGAGGTGGCCGTCCCGACGGCTCGCCGTCACCAGCGGGAAGCCGCCCTGGAAGATCCAGGAGTCCATCATCGCCCGCACCGGCTCGCCGGTGACGGCCTCGAGGGCGTCCCACAGGTCGCCGGTCTCGGTGTTGCCGAACTGGTGGGTCTGCAGGTAGCGGTGGATGCCCTCGCGGAACGCGTCCTCGCCGAGGTACTGCTCGAGCATGCGCACCACCGCCGAGCCCTTCTGGTAGGTGAGCGTGTCGAACATGCCCTCGGCGTCGGCGGGGGTGTGCACCGGGTACTCGATGGGGCGCGTGGTGGCCAGGGCGTCCACGTCGAACGCGCCGGACCGCTCGCGACCGAAGTGCAGCCACCGCTCCCACTCCGGCCGGAACGCCGCCGAGCACTTGGCCTCCATGAAGGTGGCGAAGGCCTCGTTCAACCAGATGCCGTTCCACCACCGCATCGTCACCAGGTCGCCGAACCACATGTGGGCCAGCTCGTGGGCGATGACGTCGACGACGGCGAGCAGCTCGGACTGCGTGGCCGACTCGGGGTCGACGAGCAGGAGCGTCTCCCGGTACACGACGCAGCCGAGGTTCTCCATGGCGCCGAACGCGAAGTCGGGCACGGCCACCATGTCGACCTTGTCGCCGGGGTAGGCGATGCCGTAGTAGTCCGCGAAGAAGCGGAGCGCGAACGCGCCGACCTCGAGGGCGAACTCCGCCAGCTCGCCCTGGCCGGGACGGTGCACGATGCGCAGCGGCACCCCGTCGACGTCGACCGGGCCGGTCGTCTCCAACGGGCCGACGACGAACGCGACGAGGTAGGTCGACATCGGCATGGTGTCGGCGTAGCGGATGCGCACCCGACCCTCGCCGAGGTCGTCCCGGGACAGCTCGGGGCCGTTGGACACGGCGAGCAGGTCGTCGGCCACGTCGAGGGTGATGGCGAACACCGCCTTGAACGCCGGCTCGTCCCAGCAGGGGAAGGCACGCCGGGCGTCGGTCGGCTCGAACTGGGTGACCGCGATGGCCCGGTCGCCGCCGTCGTCGCCCGTGTAGGTCGACCGGTAGAAGCCCCGCAGCCGTTCGTTGAGCGCGCCGGAGAAGGTGAGGTGCAGGGTCGCCCGGCCGCGGTCCAGCGTCTCGGGAAGCGACACGTGCAGCTGCTCGAGCGCGGCGTCGGTGCGGATGTCGCCCTCGATCCGGCGCCCGTCCAGGTCGACCCAGGCGTCGGTGACCTCGAGCTCCACGGCGTTGCACACCAGCGCCGCGGTGGGGGTGCCCACGTCGAGGGTGATGGCGACCTCGCCCCGGAAGGTGCTGGTGGCCAGGTCCGGGGCGAGCCGGAGGTCGTAACGCTCGGGCCGCACGTCGCGGGGCAGGCGTCCGGCCCGGTCGGCGGCGGGCGCGCTCGGTGCGGTGGCGTCGTCGGAGGGCACCGGGCAACGGTACCGGCCGCGTGTACCGTCGCCGTGCGTGACGCCCCCTGCATCCGAGCTGATCCTCCGCGACGTCCGCGCCGACGGCACCGCCCTCGACGTGGTCGGCATCGGCAACGCGCTGGTCGACGTCCTGAGCCACGAGGCCGAGGGCTTCATCGCCGCGCACGACCTCGTCAAGGGGGCCATGACGCTGATCGAGCCCGACCGGGCCACCGAGCTGTACGACGCGATGGGACCGGGCATCGAGGTGTCCGGCGGATCGGCCGCGAACACGGTCGCCGGGGTCGCATCCTTCGGCGGCCGGGCCGCCTACCTGGGCAAGGTGCACGACGACCAGCTCGGGGTGGTGTTCGCCCACGACATGCGGGCCAACGGGGTCGTGTTCCGCTCGCCCGCCGCCACCGGAGGCCCGCCCACCGGCCGCTGCCTGATCATCGTGACGCCCGACGCCGAGCGCACGCTGAACACCTACCTGGGCGCGTCCGCCTTCTTCAGCCCCGACGACGTCGACGCCGAGCTGGTGGAGCTGTCGCGCTACACGTTCCTCGAGGGCTACCTGTTCGACCGCCCCGAGGCCAAGGCGGCCTACCGCAGCGCGTCCGAGATCGCCCACGGCGCCGGCCGCAAGGTCGCGCTGACCCTGTCGGACACCTTCTGCGTCGAGCGCCACATCGACGAGTGGCGGCCCCTCGTCGCCGACCAGGTGGACGTGCTGTTCGCCAACGACGCCGAGCTGCGCGCCCTCTACGGCATCCACCTCGACTCCGCGGTCGACCGGGCGCGCGACGAGGTCGAGATCACCTGCGTCACCCTCGGTCCGGAGGGGTCGCTGATCGTCACCTCCGACGGCATCGTCGAGGTGCCCCCGCACCCGGTCGACGTCGTCGACACGACCGGGGCGGGCGACCTGTACGCCGCCGGCGTGCTCTTCGGGCTGGCCGACGGCCGTCCCCTCGCCGAGTGCGGGCGCCTGGGGTCCATCGCCGCGTCCGCCGTCATCGGCCACACCGGGGCCCGGCCCGGGCAGTCGCTGGCGCAGCTGTCGTGACCGACGCCCGCACCCCGCCCGACGCCTACGCCCGTGCCGCGGCTGCCGCGGCGGCGCTGGCGGAGCGCTCCGGCGTCGAGCGCCACGACGTGGCCGTCGTGCTCGGGTCGGGCTGGCGGACCGCCGCGGAGCAGCTGGGCGAGCCGACGTGCGCGTTCCCGGCGGCCGAGCTCCCCGGCTTCCACCCGCCCACGGTGGAGGGCCACGGCGGCGAGCTCCGCTCGATCGACGTCGACGGCACCCGCGTGCTGGTCGCGCTGGGACGGGTCCACGCCTACGAGGGCCACGCCCTCGCCGACGTGGTGCACGGCGTCCGCACCGCCGTGCTCGCCGGGTGCGGCACCGTCGTGCTCACCAACGCGGCCGGCGGGCTCGGCGAGGGGATGTCGATCGGGCAGCCGGTCCTCATCGCCGACCACCTCAACCTCACCGGCAGCTCGCCGCTCACCGGTCCCACGCCCGACGCCGCCATCGGGCCCCGCTTCCCGGACATGACCGACCTGTACTCGGCCCGCCTGCGGGCCATGGCCAGGGAGCTCGAGCCGACCCTGGCCGAGGGGGTCTACGCCGGCATGAACGGCCCCCAGTACGAGACGCCGGCCGAGATCCGCATGCTGCAGATCCTCGGCGCCGACCTCGTCGGGATGTCCACGGTGCACGAGGCCGTGGCCGCGCACCACATGGGCGCCGAGGTGCTGGCCATGTCCCTGGTGACCAACCTCGCCGCCGGCCTCGGCGACTCCCTCGACCACGAGGACGTGCTGGCGGTGGCCGCCACCTCCGCCGACGCGATGGGGTCGCTCCTGGCCCGGCTGGTCCGGCGGCTGTAGACCCGATGGACCCGGAGCTGCGCGCCGCCGCCGACGCCTGGCGCCGCGACGATCCCGATCCGGGCACCGTCGCCGAGCTCGACGCCTGGCTGGCTGATGGGGACGAGGTCGCCCTCGGTGCCGCGTTCGCCGCCCCGCTGGCCTTCGGCACCGCCGGCCTGCGCGGCCCGCTCGGTCCCGGCCCGGCCCGCATGAACCGCGCCGTGGTGCGCCGTGCCGCCGCCGGGGTGTGCCGCTGGCTCGACGACCACGGCTGGGACGGACCCGTCGTCGTGGGTCGCGACGCCCGGCACGGGTCGTCCGACTTCGCCCGCGACACCGCGGCGGTCGTCGCCGGCGCCGGACGGCGGGTCGTGCTCGCCGACCGGCCGCTGCCGACACCGGTGCTCGCCTTCGCCGTCCGCCACCTCGGTGCGGCCGCCGGGGTCGTGGTCACGGCCAGCCACAACCCGCCCGCCGACAACGGCTACAAGGTGTACGCCGGCGACGGGGCCCAGATCGTCGCGCCCTGGGACCGTGAGATCGCGGCGCACATGGCCGCCATCGAGCGGGTGTCCGACCTGCCCCTCGCCGACCTCGACGACGATCTCGTCTCCGTGCTCGGTGACGACGTCGTGTCCGCCTACGTCGACGGCGTCGCCTCCCTGCGGACCGCTGACGCACCCGTCGACCTGCGCGTCGCCTACACCCCCATGCACGGGGTGGGCCTGGCCGTCCTGCAGGCGGCGTTCGATCGGGCTGCACTCCCGGCGCCCACGGTCGTGGAGGAGCAGGCCCAGCCCGACCCCGACTTCCCGACGGTGGCGTTCCCGAACCCCGAGGAGCCCGGCGCCATGGACCTGCTCCTCGCCGTGGCCGAGGAGGCCGGCGCCGACCTGGCCATCGCGAACGACCCGGACGCCGACCGCCTCGCCCTGGCCGTGCCCGGTCCACGGGGCGGGAGGACCACCTGGCGGGTGCTCACCGGCGACGAGATCGGGCTCCTGCTCGCCGATCACCTGCTCCGGCACTCCGACGGCGCCGACCGGCTGCTGGTGACCACGGTGGTGTCGTCCTCGGCCCTCGCCCGGCTGGCCGAGCACCACGGCGTCGAGTTCGTCGAGACGCTCACCGGCTTCAAGTGGCTGGCGCGCGCCGCCATGGACCGGCCGCACCTGCGTCCGGTGCTGGGCTACGAGGAGGCGCTCGGCTACTGCGTGGGCTCCCTGGTGCGCGACAAGGACGGCATCGGCGCCGCGGTGGTCGCGGTCGAGGCCGTCGCCGCGCTGCTGGCCGAGCGGTCATCGGTCGTCCAGCGCCTCGCCGAGCTGGCCGTGGACCTCGGCCTGCACCGCACCCGCCAGCGCTCCCTGCGCTACGCGGGGGTGGACGGCGCGACGCGCATGGCCGCCGCCGTCGACCGGGTCCGGAGCGATCCGCCGGCCTCCCTCGGGGGCACCGCCATCGACGAGGTGGAGGACCTCGCCCGCGGCGAGCGACTGCCGCCGACGGACGGGGTCGTGCTCCGCGGCGACGGGCTCCGCGTCGTCGTGCGCCCGTCGGGCACGGAGCCCAAGCTGAAGCTGTACGTGCAGGTGGTGCGACCCGTCGGTGCGGTCGACGACGTCGGCGCACAGGCCGACGCCGCCGATGCGAGCATCGACGCCGTGCTCACCGACCTCGAGGCCCGGCTGGCCTGAGGGGAGACCTGGAGCACGACTCGCCCTCGGAGGTCGCCACGGTCCTACGGTGTGGGCGGTGCGGGTGCTCATCTGCGACGACGAAGCCGACATCCGGTTCCTGTTCCGGATGGCCTTCGAGGAGCGCGGGGTCGAGGTGGCCGAGGCCGTGGACGGCGACGACTGCATCGCGCAGGTCAGCGAGTTCTGCCCCGACCTCATCGTCCTCGACCTGTTCATGCCGAACCGGGACGGCCTGTCGGCCCTGCCGGAGCTGAAGCGGCGCTGCCCCTCGACGCGGGTGCTGGTGGTGACGGCCTACGCCGCGGCCGAGAGCTTCAACCGCAGCCGGGCGCGAGGGGCCACGGCCTGCTTCGACAAGCTCGACTTCCAGAGCCGGATCCCCCGGTTGGTCGAGCGCTACGGGGCCGCCTGACCCCGTCGCGCCCGCCCGGACCTACTTGGCGGCCTCCATCTCGGCGCCCAGCTCGTCGAGGCGCTCCTGGCTCATCCGCGTGCGGAGGTCGGGGAACATGTCGGTCTCCTCCTCCTCGGCGTGGTGCTCGACGTTCTCCATGAGCACCTTCATCTTGGCGATGAAGGTGTCCTCACCGGAGACGTCCTCGATCTCGCGCATGAGGACCTTCACGACGTGGTGCTCCTGGATGCCCTCGTCGACGGTCTCCTCGAGCTCCTCCTCGTCGGTCTCCCGGACCGCGGGGTAGAAGATGTCCTCCTCGATGCGGGTGTGGGTCTCGAGCTCGGAGAAGATCTCCTTCTGCAGCTCCTTCATGCGGTCCATGTCCTCGGCCTCGTTGGCCTGGCGGAACTGCTCGAAGAGGCTGCGCACCTCGTCGTGGTCGGTGGTCAGCAGCGTGATGGCGTCCATGGGTTCCTCTTTCGACGGTGGGGTGGGTGCCGTCCCATACCCCGTCGCCGGCCGAGTCGTGCCTCAGGCCGTGCCGAAGAGCCGGTCGCCGGCGTCGCCGAGGCCGGGCACGATGAAGGCGTCTTCGTTCAGCCGCTCGTCCACCGACGCGGTGACGAGGCGGTCGACGAGGCCGGTGCCCTCGAGGCGCTCGATGCCCTCCGGTGCGGCCAGGATGCACACCGCGGTGACGGCCCCCGGGTTGCGGGCCGCCAGCTGCTCGCAGGCGAACACCATCGAACCTCCGGTGGCGAGCATGGGGTCGAGCACCAGGACGTCGCGCCCGTCGAGGTCGTCGGGCACCGAGTTCATGTAGGGCTCGGGCTCATGGGTCGCCTCGTTGCGGGCCACGCCGATGAACCCCGTGTCGCTCCCGGGCAGGAGGCGCAGGACCGGGCCGAGCATGCCGAGGCCGGCGCGCAGCACCGGCACCACCATCGGGGGGCGGGCGATGCGGACACCGGTCGCCTCGGTGAGCGGCGTGCGGATCGTCACCGGTTCGGTCACGAGGGCGCGGGTGGCCTCGTAGACCAGCATCAGCGCGAGCTCGTCGGCGGCCTGGCGGAACACAGCCCGGTCGGTGCGCTCGTCGCGCATGCGGGTGAGCAGCTGGGCGGCGAGGGGGTGGTCGACGACGAGCGTGTCCATGTGGGCATGATGGCAGGCGTGGATCGCACCGCCGTCGCCCGCATGATCGACCACACGCTGCTCGCCCCGGAGGCGACGGTCGAGCGCGTGCAGGCGCTGTGCGCCGAGGCGCGCGAGCTCGGCGTCGGCGCCGTCTGCGTCTCGCCCAACCAGGTGGCGACCGCCGCCGAGGCCCTCCGCGGCTCCTCGGTCGGCCTCGCCTCCGTCGTCGGGTTCCCCTCCGGTGCCCACCGGGCCGAGGTCAAGGCCGCCGAGGCGGCTGCCGCGGTCGCCGACGGTGCCGCCGAGCTCGACATGGTCGTGCCCCTCGGTGCCGTGGTGGCGGGCGACTGGGCCCTCGTCGAGGCCCACGTCCGCGCCGTCCGCGACGCCGCCCCCGACCCGGTGGTGCTGAAGGTCATCGTCGAGTCCGCGGCCCTGGACGAGGCCCAGCTCGATCGGGTCTGCGCCGTCGCGGTGGAGGCAGGGGCGGACTACGTGAAGACGTCCACCGGCTTCCACCCCGCGGGTGGGGCCACCACCGAGGCCGTGCGCCGGATGCGGGCCGCGGTGGGCTGGGACATCGGCGTCAAGGCCTCGGGCGGCATCCGCGACGCAGCCACCGCCCTGGCCATGATCGAGGCCGGCGCGACCCGCATCGGCGCGTCGGCATCGGCCGCGATCCTCGACGGCGTCTGACGCGTCCCGGCCGCGTCGGGGACCTCGGCGCGCGAGCATCGGCACATGTCCACGGAGCTCACCGAGTTCGTCCGCTCGTCCATGCCGCTGTGCGCCACGCTCGGCATCCGGGCCGAGGAGGGCGACCCCGGGCGGGTCGTCCTCGCGCTCGACCACGACGAGTCCCTCTGCACGGTCGGCGGTGCGCTCCACGGCGGGGTCGTCATGGCCCTGGCCGACTCGGCCGGGGCGACGTGCGCCTACCTGAACCTGCCCGACGGCGCCACGGGGACCTCGACCATCGAGTCCAAGACGAACTTCCTGGGCGCGGCCCGGTCGGGTGCGGTGCGGGCGACGTCGAGGCCCCTGCATGTCGGCGGCACCACGATCGTCGTCGAGACCGAGGTCAGCTGCGGGGATCGCCTGGTGGCCAAGACCACCCAGACCCAGATCGTGCTGCGGGCCTGAGCCCCACGCTCAGGCCGACTCCAGCGACCGGGCCATGAGGGACGCGTACCCGGGCTTGATGATCTCGTTGATGATCCGCAGGCGCTTGTCGAAGGGCCAGAACGAGCTCTTCATGGCGTTCACGGTGAACCACTGCAGGTCGGCCCAGCCGTAGCCGAAGGTCTCGCACAGCGCGTGCATCTCGCTGGTCATGGTGACGTCGCTCATCAGCCGGTTGTCGGTGTTCACGGTCACCCGGAAGCGCAGGCGAGTCAGCAGGCTGATGGGGTGGTCGGCGAGGTCGTCCACGACGCCGGTGTGCACGTTGGACGTGGGGCACATCTCGAGCGGCACGCGCCGGTCGCGCACGAACGACGCCAGCTCGCCCAGCTTGACCGAGCCGTCCGGCTGGACCTCGATGTCGTCGACGATGCGCACGCCGTGCCCGAGGCGCTCGGCGCCGCAGATCTGGATCGCCTCCCAGATGGAGGGCAGGCCGAACGCCTCGCCGGCGTGGATGGTGATGTGGTGGTTGGCGGCGGCGATCGTGCGGAACGCGTCGAGGTGGCGGGTGGGCGGGTAGCCGGCCTCGCTGCCGGCGATGTCGAAGCCCACCACGCCGCGGTCGCGGTGGCGCAGGGTCAGCTCGGCGATCTCGGAGGAGTTGGCCGCCGTGCGCATGGCCGTGAGGAGCAGCCCGATCTGGATGCGGCCCTGCGACGTGACCTGCTCGAAGCCGGCCAGCACGCACTCGACGATGTGGTCGAGCTCCATGCCCTGCTCGAGGTGCAGCTCGGGGGCGAAGCGCACCTCGGCGTACACCACGCCGTCGGCGGCGAGGTCCTCCGCGCACTCCCGGGCGACCCGGGTGAGCGCCTCGGGCGTCTGCATGACCCCGACGGTGTGCTGGAACGGCTCGAGGTAGCGGGGCAGGCTGCGCCGGGCGGCGCCCTCGACGAACCAGGCGGCCAGCTCGTCGGGGTCGGTGGTGGGCAGCTCCGCGTAGCCCTGCTCGGCGGCCAGCTCGATGACCGTGCCGGGGCGCAACCCGCCGTCGAGGTGGTCGTGCAGCAGCACCTTCGGGGCCTGCCGGATCAGCTCGAGCGTGGGGCGGGTCGGCATGCGGTGACGCTACCGGGAGGGCCACCACCCCGGGGTTCGCAGGTCTCGGATGGACCATCCGTGGGCCGGTCCGGATCAGCGAAGCGGGATCAGGTGATCCGATCGGCGACCAGGGGGCGGGGCTCCACCTGCTCGTCGCCGACGTCGACGGCGCCCTCGAGGGCGGCCAGCGCACCCGCGAACCGGTCCGGGTCGTCGGCGTGCAGCACCAGCACGGGGTCGCCGGCCGCGACCCGGTCGCCGACCTTGGCCTCCACGAGCGCGCCGGCGCCGAAGGACACGGCGTCCTCCTTGCGGGCCCGGCCGGCCCCGAGGCGCCACACGGCGATGCCGACGGCCTTGCAGTCCATGCGCTGGAGCCATCCGTCGCGCTCGGCGGCGACCACGTGGGTGTGCGCCGCCGTCGGCAGCGGTGCGGACAGGTCGCCGCCCTGGGCGGCCACGATCCGCTCGAAGACCTCCATGGCCCGGCCGTCGTCGAGCGCGGGTTCGGGGTCGGCGTCGATCCCGGCGAGGGCGAGCATCTCCCGGGCCAGCGCGAGGGTGAGCGCTCGAACGTCGGCGGGGCCGCCGCCGGCCAGGACGTCGAGGGACTCCTGCACCTCGAGCGCGTTGCCGGCGGCCCGGCCGAGGGGCTGGTCCATGTCGGTGAGCAGGGCCACGGTGGACACGCCGTTGCCGTTGCCGATGCCGACCATCGTCTCGGCCAGCACGCGGGTGGCGGCGTCGTCGCCGAGGAAGGAGCCGGACCCGAGCTTGACGTCGAGCACGAGGCTGCTGGTCCCCTCCGCGATCTTCTTCGACATGATGGAGCTGGCGATGAGGGGGATGGACTCGACCGTGGCCGTCACGTCGCGCAGCGCGTAGAGCTTGCGGTCGGCCGGGGCGATGTCGCCGCTGGCACCGGCGATGACCCCGCCGACGTCGGCCAGGACCTGGCGGTAGCGGTCGGCGGGCAGCACCGACTGGAAGCCGGCGATGGCCTCCAGCTTGTCGAGGGTGCCCCCGGTGTGGCCCAGGCCCCGACCGGCCAGCTGCGGCACGGCGGCACCGCAGGCGGCGACCAGGGGAACCAGGATCAGCGAGATCTTGTCGCCGACGCCGCCCGTGGAGTGCTTGTCGACCGTCGGGCGGTCGAGGAACGACAGGTCGGCGCGCTCGCCGGTGTCGATCATCGCCGCGGTCCACGTGGCCAGCTCGTCGGGCTGCATGCCGCGCCACACGATGGCCATGAGCAGGGCGGCGGCCTGCTCGTCGGCGATGGTGCCGGCGGTGTAGCCGTCGATGAAGAAGCGGATCTGCTCGTCGCTGAGCCGGCCACCGTCGCGCTTGGTGCGCAGCACGTCGAGGATGTCGGTGGCCATCAGCCGAGGTCCTCGGGACCGAAGGCGCCGGGCAGCCACTCGTCCATCGGGCGTTCGTTGAGCGGCATCGTGGCCCCGCCCATCTCGTGCAGCAGCTGGCGGCACCGCCCGCAGGCCGAGAGGTCGTTCCCGTCGGGATCGGTGACCGCGACGGCGACGAGGTCGCCACGGCCGTGCCCGCCGGCGACGAGGACCCCGACCAGGGCGGTCTCGGCGCAGATGCCCACGACGTAGCTGGCGTTCTCGACGTTGGCGGCGCTGATCACCGCACCGTCGCGCAGCAGGCCGGCGGCGCCGACCGGGAACCCCGAGTACGGCGAGTAGGACCGCCCGGCCGCCTCCGCGGCGGCGGCCCGCAGCGCGGGCCAGTCCGGGTCCGGGCTCATCCGCCCGACCGGTACACCTGGCCGTTGGCGGCGGGGACCCGGGGCCGCCCGACCAGGCCGGCGACCACGACGATGGTGACCACGTAGGGGGCCATGAGCAGGAACTCCGAGGGGATCGGGGTGTCGAGCAGGGCCAGGTAGTCGTTGAGCTGCTCGGAGAAGCCGAACACGAGGGCGGCGATGAGGGCCCCGACCGGATGCCAACGGCCGAAGATCATGGCGGCGAGGGCGATGAAGCCCTTGCCGTTGGTCATGTTCTGGTCGAAGCGACCGGCCGATCCCAGGGTGAACCAGGCACCGCCGATCCCGGCCACCATGCCGCCGAAGATCACGTTGCGGTAGCGGATGAACCGCACGCTGATGCCCACGGTGTCGGCGGCGCGGGGGTGCTCGCCCACCGAGCGGACCCGCAAGCCCCAGCGCGTGTTGAACAGCGCCCAGGCCAGGAACGCCACCAGGCCGAACATGAGGAACCCGAAGACGTTCTGGCTGAACAGCAGGGGACCGAGGAAGGGGATCTCCACCAGCAGGGGGACCTCGAAGGGGCGGAACGTGCCGGGCTGGTTGAGGTCGGAGTACTGCACCAGGACGCGCACGGTCAGGTAGCTGGTCATGCCGAGCGCGAAGATGTTGATGAACGTGCCGCCCACGATCTGGTCGACCTCGTAGCGGATGCTGATGACGGCGTGGATCGCGCCGAACAGCGCACCGGTGAGGATGCCGCACAGCAGACCGATCCAGAGGCTCCCCGTCGCGCTGGCGGTGATGGCGGCGCCGAACGCGGCGGCGAGCATCATGCCCTCGATGGCGATGTTGATGACGCCGGTGCGCTCGCACAGCAGGCCGGCGATCGCGCCGAGCGCGATCGGCGTCGCCCGCTGCACCGAACCGGCGATGAGCCCGTAGAAGGCGCCGGTGCCGTCGCGCGCCGCCCAGATCACGAGGGCGAGGGCGAACAGCCCGAGCGCACCGCCGAAGAACACGGTGATCTTGGGGTCGACCACCTGCAGGGAGCGGACGCCGAGCGCGATCGCGCCGAAGCCGAGGACGAACGCGGCGATCTGGGTCGGCAGCTCCACGTCGGGGATCGTGTCGACGCCCCGCGGGTTCATGAGCAGGGTGGACACCTGGTCCGAGGTGGCGGTGAGCCCGAAGAGCACCACGGCGGCGAGGCCCACGGCGATGCAGAGGCCGGCGACGGTGAGCGCGTGGCGGCGGGCGCCGGTGTCCTCGACGACGTCGTCGCGGGGGGCGGGGGCGGTGGTCACGGAGGTCATTGGGCTCCCCAGCCGGCGCTGAACCGCTGACCGGCGCCGAGGCGGGTCTCCTTGACCCGCCAGACCGTCCGCACGATGGCCGGGGCGGCGACGAAGAGGATGATCAGCGCCTGGATGACGAAGATGATGTCGATGGGCGTGGACGTCTGGGCCTGCATGCCGGTGGACCCGGCCTGGAGCGCACCGAAGAGCAGGCCGGCGCCCACCACCCCGATCGGGCTGGCCCGGCCGAGGAGGGCGAGCGCGATGGCGTCGAAGCCGACGCTGGCGAAGAAGCCTCCGGTGAGGCGGGGGGTGCTGCCGAGCAGGATCGTGGTGCCTCCGAGCCCGGCGAGGCCCCCGGCGATGCCCATGGACAGCACGGTGGTGGCGGCCACGCCCATGCCGGCGTAGCGCGCCGCGTGGGCGTTGGCGCCGACGGCCCGCATGCGGAACCCGATGGTCGTGCGCTGCAGCAGCCACCAGCAGCCCCAGGCGACCAGCAGGGCGAGCACGAAGCCGAGGTGGACCCGGAAGGAGTCGATCGGCACGGGCAGGCGCACCGATTCGGGCATCTCGGGGCTGATGGGGTCGGTGCGCCCGGGCCGCCGGAACGTGTCGGTCGACAGGGCGTAGTCGAGCAGTCGCAGCGCCACGAAGTTGAGCATGATCGAGGTGATGACCTCGTGGGCGCCGGTGCGGGCCTTGAGGAACCCGATGGTGGCGCCCCACAGCCCGCCGCCGATCGTGCCCGCCACCAGGGCGAGGGGCAGGTGCACGACCTGGGGCAGGTCGAAGGTGAAGCCGACCCAGGCGGCCGCCATGGCCCCCACGATCAGCTGGCCGGCGCCGCCGATGTTGAACAGGCCGGCCTTGAACGCCAGGGCGACGGACAGCCCGACCAGGATCAGGGGGGTGGACTGCACGAGCGTGCGGGCGAGGGCCCGCTGGCTGCCGAGGGAGGAGTCGAACAGCGCCCGGTAGCTGGTGGCGATGAGGTCCCAGGAGTCCGACAGCGCGGTGCCCGGGGCCGAGAAGAACGACCCCCAGGCCTCGAGGGTGTCGGGGTCGGTGAAGACGATGATGAGGGCCCCGACGATGAGGGCGGTCAGGATCGCCAGCAGCGGCCCGATGAGACCCTTCACGATGTCGCGCACCGCGCCGCCGAAGCCGGCCTCGCGGTCGTGGGGCGCACCGGCCAGCGGGTCAACAGCCTCGGGGGGCAGGACCTCGGGTGCCTCGGCCGGCGGCGCGGTCACGTGCGCGCTCCGGCCATGAGCATGCCGACGGAGTCGCGGGTGGCCTCGTCGCCGGTGACCTCGCCGATGACGCCGCCGCGGTACATGACGATGACCCGGTCGGCGAGGGCGAGCACCTCGTCCAGCTCGGAGGAGTTGAGCAGCACGGCGAGCCCCTGGTCGCGAGCCTCGACGATGCGCCGGTGGATGTACTGGATGGATCCCACGTCGAGCCCTCGGGTCGGCTGGCTCAGCACGAGGAGCCGTTCGGTGTGGGACATCTCCCGCCCGACGATGACCTTCTGCTGGTTGCCGCCCGAGAGGGTGCCGACCGCGGCATCGATGGACGAGGTGCGGATGTCGAAGTCCTGCACGAGCCGCTCGGCGTTCTCCCGGATCGCGCGCCGGTCCATGCGGATGCCCCTCGAGTAGGGGGAACGCCCGGTGAGGTTGAGGACGAGGTTGTCCGACACCGGGAACGAGGAGATGAGGCCGTCGCGCTGGCGGTCCTCGGGCACGTGGGCGACCCCGAGCTCGACCATGCGGGCCGTGTTGGCGTAGGTGACGTCGATGCCGTCCAGCTCGACCCGGCCCGCGGTGGGGCGGCGCAGGCCCACGATCGCCGACACCAGCTCGGACTGGCCGTTGCCCTGCACCCCGGCGATGGCCACGATCTCGCCGGCCCGGACGTCGAAGGACACGTCGGCCACGGCGAGCTGGTCGCGGTCGTCGCGGACCCGCAGGTCCGAGACCCGCAGCACCACGTCGGCGGGGGAGGCCTCGCTCCGGTCCACCACCAGCTGCACGTCGCGCCCGACCATGGCCGAGGCCAGCTCCTGCTCGTCGCTCTCGTCCGGCGTCGTGGTGCCGACCACCCGGCCACGTCGCAGGATCGTGATCGTGTCGGCGATGGCCCGCACCTCCCGCAGCTTGTGGGAGATGAAGATGACCGAGCGCCCCTCGTCGGCGAGGCGGCGGATGATCCCGAGCATGTCGTCGATCTCGGTCGGCGTGAGCACCGCCGTGGGCTCGTCGAGGATGAGGCAGTCGGCCTCGCGATAGAGCGCCTTCAGGATCTCGACGCGCTGCTGGACGCCGACGGGCAGGTCCTCGACCATGGCGTCGGGGTCCACGTCGAGGCCGTGGCGGGCGGACAGCTCGAGCACCCGCCGGCGGGCCGCCTCGCGATCGAGCACCCCCGGCGCCGAGGTCGGCTCCACCCCGAGCATCACGTTCTCGGCGACCGTGAACACGGGCACGAGCATGAAGTGCTGGTGCACCATCCCGATGCCGGCGTCGATGGCGTCGGCGGGTGACGAGAACGACGTGGGCTCGCCGTCGAGCAGGACCTCGCCCTCGGTCTGTCGGTACAGGCCGAACAGCACGTTCATCAGCGTCGACTTGCCGGCGCCGTTCTCGCCGAGGAGCGCATGGACCTGGCCGGGCTCGACCACCAGGTTCACGTCCTCGTTGGCGATCACGCCGGGGAAGCGCTTGGTGATCCCACGCAGCTCGACCCGCATCGGAGGTGATGTCTAGCGCGTGGGCGGGTCCCGGACGCGCCAGAGGCCGGGTTTCACACCCGGCCTCTGGCGGCGTCGGCGGCAATCCGCCCGAACCGGGCGGGGAGCCGTGCGCTACTCGAGCGTCGTGGCGATCGAGCCGTCGATGATGCCGGCCCGGATCTCCTCCAGCTCGCTCTTGGTCTCGTCGGAGATGTCGCCGTCGAACTCGTTGAACGGGCCGAGCTCCACGCCGTCGTTCTCGAGCGTGCCGCTGTAGACGCCGCCCTCGAACTCGCCGTTGGCCGCGGCCGTGACGGCGTCGTACACCGACACGTCGAAGTTCTTCTTGACGCTGGTCAGGAACAGGTCGCAGGCGTCGGCGACCGACTCGCAGCCGTCGGTGTCGACCCAGATCAGCTTGGCGTCGTCGCCGCCGGCCCGGATCGCCTCGATGGAGCCCTGGCCCACGGGGCCGGCCACCGGGAGGATGATGTCGGCGCCCTGGTCGAGCAGCGACTCGGTGGTCTGGCGGCCCTTCGAGA
>Ga0208490_100364_pt1 | contig 31168 bp, 25 predicted proteins | sample SubbioAug_CSWold_FD_184818 | JGI IMG/M metagenome (GOLD analysis project Ga0208490, IMG submission 184818) | Serpentinite rock and fluid subsurface biosphere microbial communities from McLaughlin Reserve, California, USA - CR11Aug_CSWold (SPAdes) | ecosystem: Environmental > Terrestrial > Deep...
CCGCCGCTCCCCGCCGCGCCGCGCTGGCATCGACCGCCCTCACCAGACGGCCTTCAGCCCGGCATAGAATGCCCGCCCGCTGGTACCGTAGTTCAACGTCTCCTCATACCGCGCATCCGTCACGTTCTCGATCCGTGCATAGGCTTCGACGCTGTTGTTGAAGCGGTAACTCGTCGCGATGTCCAGCCGCGCCCAGGGGTGCAGCTTGCCGCGCTCGCCGCCGGAATTGTACTGCGAGGAGACGAAGGTGACGGAGGGCTCGATCGTCCACTTCAATGTCGGCGTGATCGCGAGCCCGATGCGACCGGCATGCTCCGGGCGGCGCGCGAGGCGCATTCCCGTGAGCTGATCAGTGCCGATCAGATAGGTATAGGCCGCCCGCAGCCGCAGATATTCCGGCCAGAGCTCGGCATCGAGCGCGACCTCGGCACCGTAGGTCCGGGCGCGCGCGACGTTGACGTAGCCGCCGTTCTCGAACCCGATCAGGTTGTTCAGCCGGTTGTAGAACCCGGTCACGGAAAGCAGCGCCCGCCCCTCCGCGAAGGTCTGATCGAAGCCGGCGTCGAAACCGAGGCTGCGTTCGGACTGAAGCGAGGCATTGCCGAAATTCGGGGAAAAGAGCTGGAAAAGCGTCGGCGCCTTGCCGCCGGTGCCCACGCTCGCCCGCAGCTTCGTGCCCGTCTCGTCGATGCGATAAGCCGCCGTCGTTCGCCAGGTCGCGAAGGTCTCGACGCCGACCACGTCATCGATGCGCCCGCCGAAGGACAGATCAAAGCGATCCGTCACCGGGAGCTGCCAGAGGCCGAAGACGGAGCGCGTCGTCTGCCGCGCGTCGAGCGTGCTGCGGCGCGGGGTGGGGTTCGGACGTATCCGTTCGGCATAGGTCTTCCCCGTCTCGGTCTCGATCCGCGCCCCTGCGGTCAACGAGCCGAAACGATCGAGGCCGAGGATGCCCTGATATTCGACGCCGTAGCGATCGCCGATGAAATCGTCGCGGGTGATGGTCGGATTGGCGAGCGTTCCGCCGGTCGGGGCCCGTTCCTGCCGGAATGTCCGGTCGTTGCGGTTGCCGAAGACCTCCAGCGAATGCTTCAGCCGCCCGCCGAGCGTATCGAGTTCGGCGCGGACCGAGCCCTGGTACAAGCGCCGCTCTGCCCGGTCAGGCGTATCGGGGAAGGCTCCGAAGGCTGCATCGTAATCCGCGTTCGTGATCGTCGTCAGCCCTGCGATCTCGATGCGAAAGCCGTTGCCGGGATCGTATCCGATGCGCCCGAAGCCGCCGAAGCGGGACATCCCATCCGCCTTCAGATCGGGAAACAGTGCCTCGATCCGGCGGATCCGGTACCCGTACGACGAAAACCCGTCCGAACGAGCCGCATTCACCCCGAACGCATAGCTCCATGGGCCGCTCGCGCCGAACATGTTGGCCGATCCCGAAACCGTGCCGTAGCTCCCCGCCTCCACCTGCGTCGCGATGGTCATCGGACCGCGACCACTCTTCGTGATGATGTTGATCACGCCGCCGATGGCGTCGGAGCCGTAGAGCGCGCTCTGCGGGCCCCGGAGCACCTCGATCCGCTCGATCAGCGCCGGCGAGATCATCGAGAAATCGAACTCGCCGCTCGCGCCGGACGGATCGTTCACCCGCGCGCCGTCGATCAGGACGAGCGTCTGGCCGGAATTTGCGCCGCGCAGGCGCACATTCGCGGTCCCGCCGGGCCCACCGGTCTCGGTGATGTGGAGACCTGGAACGTTGCGCAGCACGTCGACCATCGTGGTCGGGTTGAGCTGCTCGATGTCGCGGCGCGTGATGACGCTGACCGCGGAGCCCGTGCGCTGGATCGATTGCGGCGAACGCCCGGGCGTCACCACGAATTCGATCGGGGCGGCTGTCGCATCCTGTGCGATCGCCATGCTCGATTCAGGAAAGGGGAATACGGATAGGGATACGGACGCGCCGAGCGCGACCGCGAGAACAACGCGAGTCATGATCACCTCTCTCCGGCCCGCCGCCGAAGTTCAAGAGTTTCAACACGCTCTCGGCCGGTCTCCTGGCTCACGGTCGATCGGCGCACCGCCTTCCCGGCCTGTTCGGCCAGTGGCATGATGGTGCGACGCAAGACCGCTTACAGTTGCGGGGGCAGCTGCGGCATTGGGCGTTCGGACCCGCACCGCATTCCCGTTTCACCCTCCTTGAAGAGGGCACCGAAAGCTGCGGCAAGACAACACAGGCGCAGTCGATTTACAAGAGGTGAACCCGACGATCAGGCCGGCTTCCGCGCCTTCGGGGCGCTTTCGCCTTCGGCGCGCAGCGACAAGCCGATGAAAAGGCTGGAGAAAAGGACGATCGCCAGGGCATAGGGCGCAGCGTCCGCGAGCAGCCCCTCCGAGGTGCGGCTGAAGACGCTGATGGCGAGCGTCGTGTAGCCGGTGGGCGCGAGAAGGAAGGTGATCGGCAACTCCTTCATCACCAGCACGAAGACGAGCGTCGCCCCCGCGAGCACCCCGCGCCTGATCATCGGAAGCGTCACCCGCCGCATCGCCTCGCCGCTGCCGCAACCAAGCACGCGCGCCGACGCTTCGAGATTGGGCGAGCACTGCATCAGCGCGCTGCGCTGCGGCCCGATGGCGAGCGCCATGAAGCTGAAGGCGTAGGCGATCACGAGCATCGTCAGCGTCTGATACAGAGCCGGCACCAGGTTCAGCGACAGGAAGACGAAGGCGAGGCCGAGCGTCAGCGGCGGTGCGGCGTAGCTGATATAGGCAAATCGCTCGATCGTCCGCGAAAGCGAGGTCGGATAGCGCACGCGCAGATACGCCACGGGGAAGGCGAGAAGCGCTGCGAGGATGGCGGCGGGAGCAGCGGCCCCGAAGGAGCGCATGAAGACGGGGAAGACGTCGCCGATCAGGCTCACGGTATCCGCCCGCATCATCCAGAACAGCAGCACCATGATCGGAAGTCCGATCGAGGCGAGGATCACGAGGCCGATATAGCCATAGGCGAAGGGTGCCCACATCCCGAGCCGGAACAGCTTCTGCCGCCGGGGCGCGCCCTTCGAGACGCGCGCAAAGCGCGTGCGACCGAGGACGAAGCCGTCGAACATCACGATGGAGAGCGTCAGCGCGAGCAGCATCAGCGACAGCCAGGCCGCATAGATGCGATCGAACGCGCCGGAATATTGCGTGAAGATGGCGTAGCTGAAGACTTCGTAGCCCATCAGCGCCACGACGCCGAAATCACCCAGCGCGTAGAGCCCGATCACCAGCCAGCCGGCGAGCAGTGCGGGAAGCAGATGCGGCAGGACGATCTTCACGAAAGCCTTCGAGGGGCCGTAACCGAGGCACCGCGCGACATCCTCCATCGCCGGATCGATCTGCGACAGCGCCGAGCGCAGGTTGAGGAAGAGATACGGGAATGTGTAGAGGCTGAGCGCCACGACCGCGCCCCAGTAGCCCTCAATGCGACCGATGCGAAAGCCGAAGATCTGCGCGAGGAATCCCTGATAGCCGCTGAGGCCGATCAAGGCATAGGCCATGACATAGCCCGGAACCGCCAGCGGGAGCACGCAGAGCAGTGTGATCGCGGAGCGAAAGCGCAGATCCGCCCGCGCCACCAGCACCGCGAGCGGCAGGGCTATGATGGTCGTCATGACGAGCACGCCGCCGGTCATGGCGAGCGTGTTGACGAGCAGGTCGAAGTTGCGGGCGCGGAAGACGAGGTTGGCCACGGTCTGCGCATCGGCACTCATCGCGCGGATCGCCAGATAGACGATCGGCACGAGGGAACCCGCCCCGGCCAGAAGGGCAAAGAAAAGCAGCGTCGGCGGCGTTCCGCGCCACCGACGAAGCCATTTTACCATGTGCTTCCGGAAACCGGCCTCAGAGGAGGCCGACGTCGCGGAGGAGCTGGAGAGTGCCATCCAGGTCTTCGATCGTGTCCAGGTCGACTTCGGGGCTGATCTCGACGAGCTGGTCGAAATCGAGGAGCGACGGGTTTTGCACCACGGAGCGGGTGACGGGATACTCGTTCAGCTCGCTGGTAACGAACTGCTGGGCCTGCGGCGACAGGAGATAGCGCACAAACTGGAGCGCGCCTTCCTCGTTGCTCGTCGAAGCGAGGATGCCGACACCGGCGATGTTGACGAGGTTTCCGATATCACCGGCGTCGAACGACGTCTGTGCAACCGGGAAATCCTTGTCGCTCTTGATGAAGCGCGGGAGGTAGTAGTTGTTTACCAGCCCGAAATCGACCTCGCCATCGGCGACAGCCTGCACCTGGGCGGTGTTGTTGCGATAGACCTTGGTGTCGTTGGCGATCATGCCCTCGAGCCAGGCCTTGGCGACGTCCTCGCCTTCGACCTTGCGCAGCGCGGTGACGAATGCCTGGAAGGAGCCGTTCGTGGGGGCCCATGCGACGCGTCCGCGATACTTCTCGTCCGTCAGCTCGGTAACGCTGCCAGGAAGCTCGTCTTCGCTCGCGCGCTCGGTGGAGTACAGGAGCGTGCGCGAACGGCCGGATGCCGCGACCCACTTGTTCGAGCGGCTGCGAAAGATCGTGGGCAATTCGCCGTACACGTCTTCCGGCAGCGCCTTGAAGAGATCGCGCTGGGCAAGCGCACCGAGTGCTCCGGCGTCCTGCGCCCAGAAGATGTCGGCCGGGGAGCGGGCGGCTTCTTCCTGCAGAAGCACGGCAAGCGCCGCCGTGTCGCCGTAGCGCACGTTGACCTTGACGCCGGTCTCCTTCTCGAACTGCGCAACGATAGGAGCGACGAAGGTTTCGCCGCGGCCGGAATAGACGGTGATTTCAGCAGCGCTTGCAGCGGAAGAGGCCGCACCAAGGGCGAGCGCAACACCCATCGCGACCGCTCTGGCGCGGCTCGCGAACATATCGAAATTCATGACTTCCTCCATGAAACGGGATTCAAGGTCCCGCCGGATCTGATGCGGGCCAAAGCAGCGCCCGCGTTACTCGAATACGGTCATGCATTCCGGTCGTCAATAAAAAAACGTAACAAAATCAAGAGTTTAGAATTATTCCAATGAGAAACTGCGCTCCTCCGGAAGCGATTTCGCGAGTGTTCTCCGCAAGATGAAGCAGCGCTGGAAAGACGAAGCCCCACAAAAAGAAACCCGCCCACCGGGCCCTCCGCAGTCGCGGCAGGGTTCGGGGAGCGGGCCCTCGGCTGCGCGCCCGCGGCGATTGCGGGCGCGCCGATCATTGCCGCAGATCAGTTGATCTGGACGTAGTTGCCGTCCTGCCACTCGTAGAAGACGTAGCCCGGCAGCGTCACGTCGCCGATTTCGTCGAAGCTGAGATCGCCGATCACGGTCTCGAAGGTCATCGAGTTCAGCTTCTCGACCACGGGAGCGAAATCGGTGGTGCCGGCTTCGGTCGCCGCTTTCGCCCAGGTCTGGATCGCGGCGTAGGTGTAGAGGGTGTAGCCCTCGGGGTTGATGCCCTGAGCCTCGAATGCGGCGACGACTTCCTGCGCGTTCGGATTGGCGCGGGGATCCGGCGAGAACGTCATGAGGACGCCGTTGCCGATATCGCCGGTGATCGACCAGAACTCGTCGGTGACGAGCGCGTCACCCGAGATCAGCTGAGCCTGCAGGCCCTGCTCGCGCATCTGGCGCAGGATGAGGCCGGCTTCCGTGTGGTAGCCGCCGATATACACCGCGTCGATGTTCTCGGAGTTCAGGCGGGAGACGAGTGCCGAATAATCGCGCTCGCCGGCCGTGAAGGCCTCGAACAGCGTCTCGGTGACGCCGGCCTCGTTCAGCACGCGACGGGTCTCTTCGGCGAGGCCCTGACCGTAGGCCGAGCGATCATGGAGAACGGCGATGTTCTTGTCGCCGAAATTCTCTGCGAGATAGGCGCCGGCCGTCTCGCCCTGCTGGTCGTCGCGACCGCAGACGCGGAAGATGCCTTCGCCGGGACGGTCTTCCGTAAAGGCGGGGTTGGTCGAGGCAGGCGAAATCTGGATGATTTCTTCCTCGGCATAGACGGCGGAAGCCGGGATCGAGGAGCCCGAGCAGAAGTGGCCGGCCACGAAGACGACGCCGTCGCCGGCGAACTGGTTCGCCACGTTGACGGCCTGGCGCGGATCGCAGGCATCGTCGCCGATGCGCAGCGTCAGCATCTCGCCGTTCACGCCGCCGGCGGCGTTGATGTCGGCGACAGCCATTTCGGCGCCGTTCTTCATCTGCTCGCCGAACGAGGCGTACTGCCCCGTCATCGGTCCGGCGACCGCAATGGTGATGTCTGCGTAGGCAGGCGCGGAGAAGGCCATCAGCGCGCCGACTGCGACACCGGTCAACATTTTCTTGGTCATAAACGTCCCCTGTATTATTGGACTCTGGGCTTCCAGACGGAATTTCCGACTGTGCATGTGACGGGGTTACCCGCCTCGGCGTGTATTTCTGCGCGTTTTTTCGAAATTGTCACGCCAAATTACGCGCCGATCCGAACCTTCCCGGTTCGAACCTTCAGCTGGATCGCCGACGCCAGCCCAGCGGGCCCGCCTGTTCGAACATCCAGCCGTATTGCTTGGCCATCAGCCGCGCCCGGGTGAACCGATGCCCGAGCGCCGCGATCACGATCAGCACCACGGTGTCGACGATGTAGAACTGCAGCGACAGCAGCGTGCCGTCATAGAGGGCGAAGTGGATGAAGCGCGTGGCTCCCCCCAGCAGCAGCATCCAGAGGCCCGCATGCCACCACGGCCGCCAGGTCGCGGCCATGGCGCGCCCCGACATCCAGGCTGCGCCCCCGGCGAGAACGACTGTGACGAGGAGGAACACGCCGAAAGTGTTTTCCCAAAGGATACCCATTATGCGAACTCCCTCTAGTGCCGGCCGCCTTCGAGATAGGCCGCGCGGACCTCCTCGCGGGCCAGCAGTTCCTTGCCCGTCCCCGACATCGTGATCAGGCCGTTGACCATCACGTAGCCGCGGTGGGCGAGCTTGAGCGCGTGATACGCGTTCTGCTCGACGAGGAAGACGGTGAGGCCGTCGCGCCGGTTGAGTTCGTGCAGGATCTCGAAGATCTGCTTCACGATCAGCGGTGCGAGGCCGAGCGACGGCTCGTCCAGAAGCAGCAGCTTGGGGCGGCTCATCAGGGCGCGGGCGATGGCGAGCATCTGCTGCTCGCCTCCCGACAAGGTCCCGCCGCGCTGCCCGATCCGCTCCTTGAGGCGCGGAAAGAGCTCGAACATGCTTTCGAGATCGCTCTTGAAGTGCACGCCGTCGGTGATCGCTGCGCCCATCTGGAGGTTTTCGAGCACCGTCATCCGCGGGAATATCCGCCGCCCCTCGGGGGACTGCGCCATCGACATGCGGGCGATCTTGTGGGTCGGCGTATTGGTGATGTCGGTGCCGGCATAGACGATGCGGCCCTCGCGCGCCTGAGGCTTGCCGAAGATCGTCATCATCAGCGTGGACTTGCCGGCGCCGTTGGCCCCGATCAACGTGACGATCTCGCCCTGATGCACGTCGAGATCGACGCCGCGCAGGGCGATGATGTTGCCGTAGAAGGTCTTGACGCCGGTGATCGAGAGAAGGGGTTCACTCATAGACCGACTTCCTCCTCGACATCGGCGACCTCTTCGTCCTCCACGCCGAGATAGGCGGCGATGACGCGCGGGTCGTTCTTCACGAAATCAGACGTGCCGTCGGAGATCTTCTTGCCGTAATCCAGAACGACCACGTGGTCGGAGATCTCCATGACGACGCTCATGTCGTGCTCGATGAGCAGCAGTGAGGTCGGGTGGTCGGCGCGGATCGACAGGAGCAGCTGGTTGAGCTCGCCCGATTCGCGCGCATTCAGCCCCGCCGCCGGTTCGTCGAGGCAGAGGATGACGGGATCGCTGCACATGGCCCGCGCGATCTCCAGCCGCCGCTGGTCGCCATAGGCGAGGCTTGCCGCCGGCTCGTCCGCACGGTCGATGAGATCGATCTTCTCAAGCCAGTATTTCGCCTTGTCCACCGCCGCCCGCTCGGCGCGCTGATACCGCGGCGCGCCGACGAGACCGAGGAAGGAGTATCCGGATGCGCGCATCAAGGTATGGTGCTGAGCAACGAGCAGGTTCTCCAGAACCGTCATGCCGCCGAAAAGGCGAATGTTCTGGAAGGTGCGCGCCACATGCGCCACGGCGGATACGTCGTGATCGGCCATGCGCTCCAGCAGGTAGAGCGCCGTATCGTCCCCCTGCCAATGTTGCTGGGAGCCGGTTGTCAGCGCATCCAGCTGCTCGAAGGCGGCTTCCGAGCCGTGCGCCAGCGAAATGCGCCCTTCGGTCGGCTTGTAGAAGCCGGTGATGCAGTTGAACACCGTCGTCTTGCCGGCCCCGTTGGGGCCGATCAGGGCGGTGATGTCGCCGCGCTTGACCTCGAAGGAGAGGTCGTCGATGGCGACGAGGCCGCCGAAGCGCATCGTCAGGTGGTCGATGCGCAGGAGCGTATCGCGGACCGCGCTCATCCCTTGCCCTCCCCGACCATGTCCGACCCGACCTTCGTTTTCGTTTTCAGGAAGACCGAGGGCACCCGCGAGGAGATCAGCCCGCGCGGACGCCAGACCATGATCAGCACCATCATGCCGCCGAAGACGAGCATGCGGAACTGCTCCAGATCACGGAAATACTCGAACCCGCCGATCATCACGAGAGCCGCGATGGCGACGCCGAGCTGCGAGCCCATGCCCCCCAGCACGACGATCGCGAGGATCAGCGCCGATTCGATGAAGGTGAAGGATTCGGGCGAGATGAAGCCCTGCCTCGTCGCGAAGAACGCCCCGGCGAGCCCGCCGAAGCCCGCCCCGATAGCGAAGGCGGTGAGCTTGGTGCGCACGATCGATAGACCAAGCGAGCGGCAGGCAATCTCGTCCTCGCGCATCGCCTCCCAGGCCCGACCGATAGGGAGCCGGCGCAGGCGCACCGTCACGAAATGCGTGAGGAAGGCGAGGATGAGGATCAGATAGTAGAGGAATATCAGCCGGTGACTGGTGCTGAAGGTGAGCCCGAAAGTGTCGGCGAAACCACCTTCTCCACGCGTGAACTCAAGGCCGAAAAAGCTCGGGCGGGGGATGTTGCCGATGCCGTTGGGCCCCCCGGAGAACTCGCTCCAGTTGAGCAGGACCACGCGTATGATCTCCCCGAAGGCCAGCGTCACGATCGCCAGATAGTCCCCCCTCAACCGCAGCACCGGAAACCCGAGGATGATCCCCCAGAAGCAGGCGAGGATGCCCGCGAGCGGCAGGCAGATCCAGAATGACAACCCGTAATACGTAGAGAGCAAAGCGTACGAATAGGCGCCGACGGCGTAGAACGCAACGTAGCCGAGATCCAGAAGCCCTGCTAGCCCCACCACGATGTTCAGGCCCCATCCGAGCATCACGTAGGTGAGCACGAGGGTGCCCAGATCGATGTGGTAGCGGCCGGTGCCAGGAAGGAACGGCAAGGTGATTGCGAGCACGATCAGCGCGCCGCCGAGCAGCATGCCCACCTTGTCGCCCTGCTTGCGAACCACGCCGGGAAGCAGCGCGGTGAGCGGGCGCTTGGGGCCTTCGCGCCAGATCGTGAAGTTGAGCAGGAGCCGCCCGAAGAAGACGATGACGGCGGCCCAGAGGACCCTGTCCCACTCGGTGACGATCTCGAGGCCACGCGTTCCCTGAACGGTGCGAAGGCCCATGATGATGCCGAACAGGCCCAGCGCTATCAGGGCGGAGAAGCCGGCATCGCGCAAGGCACCGAGGATATCGATGGGAGCGCGGGGCGGAGCTTCGTCCGCTGGAGGCTTGCCGGCCGGTTCGACCGGTGCGGATTCGAGTGTGGAGGTGGTGCTGCTCATGGCTCAGACCTTCTCCACTTCGGGTTTGCCGAGGAGACCCGTCGGCAGGAAGATGAGGACGATCGCGAGAATCCCGAAGACCGCGACATCCTTGTATTCGCTCGAGAAGTAGCCGGCCCAGAAGGCCTCGATCAGACCGATCAGCAGCCCGCCGAGCATCGCGCCCGGAAGAGAGCCGATGCCGCCCAGAACGGCCGCCGTAAAGGCTTTCACCCCCGCGATGAAGCCGATGAAGAAGTCGATCACGCCATAATAGATGAGATACATCGTGCCGGCGACCGCAGCCAGCGCCGCGCCCATGACGAAGGTCAGCGAAATCGTCTTGTCGACGTCGATCCCCAGAAGCGCCGCCATCTTCTGGTCCTGCTCGCAGGAGCGCTGTGCGCGCCCGAGCGCCGTCTTGGCGACGATCAGCGAAAAGATCGTCATCAGGACGACAGTGGTCAGGATGATGATGATCTGGATGAGGGAGATCCGGACGGTGAACGCCCCGCCCTCCATCAGCGTGTAGCCGCCGGTGATCACGGGCTGGATGGCCTTGACCCGCGCGCCCTGGACGATCTGGATGTAGTTCTGCAGGACGATGGACATGCCGATCGCGGAAATCAGTGGCGCGAGGCGGAAGGAGCCGCGCAGCGGGCGATAGGCCAGGCGCTCCACACTCCAGCCATAAAGAGCGCTTACCGCCATGGCCACGATCAGCACGATGGCAAGCGCCAACGGTACCGCGGTCACCCCCACCGCCAGCACGACGAGGAACGTGATCAGGGCGGCGAAGGAGCTGACCATGAAGACGTCGCCATGGGCGAAGTTGATCATGCCGATGATGCCGTAGACCATCGTATACCCGATGGCGATGAGCCCGTAGATCGAGCCAAGCGTCAGCCCGTTGATGAGCTGCTGGAGGAAATACTCCATGCGTCCGACCACCCCTGTCTAGACGGGCGACTGGCCAAACCGGGACCAGCGCCGCGAACCGTTACCCTCTGCGTCCGTTTTTTTCGACGCTAGGCGCGTTGTTTATCAACTCGGCTGCGCCACGACAACGAACATTTTCCTGTAGACGGCAACCTTGACGGCTCGTCAACAGCTTTGCTCGACGAGACGTCACCTTCCGCGCGGTGGGACGGCGGGGGCAATGGTGCGCCGCAGCGGAGCAATCGGCGATTCGCTCGAATGTCAAGGTGACGTTAGGCTTATGAAGCACCAGATTGCATTGTGGATTAGGAACTTTAAGCTGTTTGTGGTTTTATCTTGTCATGCTGCTCTTCGAATCGTCCTGGATCGAAGCGTATGGCAGCGGAGGTGACGACGTATGGATCTCGCTTATTTCTACTACGAAGCCGGGCACATGATGCTCAATCCAGCCCGGGCGACCAGCGAGGCGACCAAGCTACTCTTCAGCAGCCCCGGTAACCCGCTGTCGCAGACGCCGTATGGCCGCGCCGTATCCGCAGGCTGCGAGCTCTTCGAGCGCACCACGCGCCGCTACGGCAAGCCGGCCTTCGACCTGAAGACCACGATCGTCGATGGCCGCGAGGTCGATGTCCGCGAACGAATCGTCTGGCAGCGCCCCTTCTGCAAGCTCATCCATTTCGACCGCATGTTGCCTGCCCGCACGGCAAAGCAGCCCAAGGTGCTGATCGTGGCTCCCATGTCGGGCCACTACGCCACGCTCCTTCGCGGAACGGTCGAAACCTTCCTGCCCACGCACGAGGTCTACATCACCGATTGGACCGATGCGCGGGAAGTGCCGTTGCTCGAAGGATCCTTCGATCTCGACGACTACATCGACTACGTCATCCACATGTGCCACCTGCTCGGCCCGGACGTGCATCTCATGGCCGTGTGCCAGCCCGCCGTTCCGGTGCTCGCGGCGGTGGCGGTGATGGAAGCGCGCGGCGACCCCTCGACGCCGCGCTCGATGACCCTGATGGGCGGCCCGATCGACACCCGCCGCTCGCCCACCGCCGTCAACCTCGTGGCGCAGGAGCGGGGCACGGAATGGTTCCGCCGCCACTGCATCGTCAAGGTTCCGCCACCCAATCCCGGCTTCTGGCGCGACGTCTATCCCGGCTTCTTCCAGCTCTCCGGCTTCATGGCCATGAACCTCGACCGCCACATCTCGGCGCATTGGGACATGTTCAACCACCTCGTCGACGAAGACGGCGACTCGGCCGAGAAGCATCGCGATTTCTACGACGAGTATCTCGCCGTGATGGACCTCACCGCCGAGTTCTACCTGCAGACGGTGGAGACGGTGTTCGTCGAGCACAGCCTGCCGCGGGGCACGATGATGCATCGCGGGGAGCGCGTCGATCTGACCGCGATCCGGCATTGCGCGATCATGGCCGTCGAGGGCGAGCGCGACGATATTTCCGGCATCGGCCAGACGCTCGCCGCCCTCGAACTGGCGACGAACCTGCCCGACGAAAAGAAGCTCTACCATCTGCAGGCGCGTGTCGGGCATTACGGCGTTTTCAACGGCTCGCGCTTCCGCTCCGAGATCGCCCCCGCCATCGCCGGCTTCATGGCGTCTGCGGATGCCATGGCGGAAGCTGGAACGGGAACCTCGCAGAAGCGTGGCGCGCATCTGCGCAGCGTCGGCTGAACGGCTTGAAAACGCCCTGATCGCAATCATATGCGATTAGGGCTCACTATTGCGCCAAATTTCGCGTATAGGGGCACCTTGTTCCCAATCGAATAAGGCTACGCTCATGGCGACGGTGCTCGACATCGCCAATCGCAAGATTGACACGGATTCTCTCCCGGCGGGTGCTCCCGTACCCGGGATCGAGAAGTCGGCCGAACTCAAGCTCGCCCCCGGCGCGCTCGTATCGCAGACCTCCCTCGTGGGGCTGACGCGCGAGGAGCTGGCCGATCGGCTGGGTGCGATCGGCGTGCCCGAGCGCGAGCACCGCATGCGCGTGGGCCAGCTCTGGCACTGGATCTACTACCGCGGCATCGACGATTTCTCGAAGATGACCAATATCGGCAAGGCCCTGCGCGAGCTGCTCACCGCGAGCTACACGCTGGAGCGCCCCCAGGTCGTCTCCGAGCAGGTCTCCAAGGACGGCACCCGCAAATGGCTGATCCGGATGGCGTCCACGGGGAAGTTCGACAAGGGTGCGGAGATCGAGTGCGTCTACATCCCCGAGACCGATCGCGGCACGCTCTGCGTTTCGAGCCAGGTCGGCTGCACGCTCGCCTGCACCTTCTGCCATACGGGAACGCAGAAACTGGTGCGCAACCTCACCTCCGCCGAGATCGCAGCCCAGGTCATGGTCGCCCGCGACATGCTGGGCGACTGGCCTGACCGCGATCCGCCCGAGGGCGCGTTCGTCCCCGGCGAGGGCGGTCGCTACGTGACCAACATCGTCTTCATGGGCATGGGCGAACCGCTCTACAACACCGACAACGTGATCTCCGCCATCAAGATCATGACCGATCCCGAGGGCATGGGTCTCTCGCGCCGGCGCATCACCGTCTCGACCTCGGGCGTCGTCCCGCAGATCGAGCGGCTGGGGGCGGAGGCCAACACCATGCTCGCGATCTCGCTGCACGCCGTGCGCGACGAATTGCGCAACGTGCTGGTGCCGCTCAACCGCAAATATCCGATTGCGCAGCTGCTGGACGCCTGCCGCAACTATCCCGGCCTCTCCAATGCCCGCCGCATCACCTTCGAATACGTGATGCTGAAGGACGTGAACGATTCCGACGCCGAGGCGCGCGAGCTGGTGGGGCTGCTGAAGGGCATTCCGGCCAAGATCAATCTCATCCCCTTCAACCCCTGGCCCGGCTCGCAATACGAGTGCTCCTCCTGGGAGCGAATCGAGCGCTTCTCGGAGATCGTCTTCCGCGCGGGCTATGCCTCGCCCGTGCGCACGCCGCGCGGTCGCGACATCCTCGCCGCCTGCGGCCAGCTCAAGAGCGAGACGGAGAAGCTGCGCGCCCGCACGCGGATGATGCTCGAAGCCGGCATCGGCGCCGAGGGCGTCTACGCGCTGGGGGATGGCGAGGAATCGTGAGGTTCCTCGGTCGCCTCGTCCTCTTCCTCGTCGCGCTCATCCTCGCGATCCCCGCCGGCACCGTGACGCTCGCCATCGGCGTCGTCATGGAGCCGACGGCGCATGAGCTGATCGCCCGGATCGGCGTCGCCATGATGGATGCGCTCTTCGTCGACGCGCTGGGCGACGGCACGGCGGATCTCATCGTGCGCGACGTGCTGTTTGGCCTGTGGCTCATATCGGTGATCATCCTGATCGTCCCCGTCGGCCTTGTGGGGCTGATCGGCGAGACGATCGGGAGCCACTCCTTCCTCTACTACAGTGGCCTGACCGGGCTCCTGACCGCCGCGATCCCCTGGCTCATGCGGGGCGGCTTTGTCCAGACCCCCGCCATCGCCGCCGAGATGCGGCTGACGGGGCTGCTCTTCCTGACGGGCGCCGTCGCCGGCCTCGTCTACTGGGCCATCGCCGGCCGCAGCGCAGGGCGACGCCGCGAGGTCCCGCCGCCTGCGGTCTAGAGCCTTGTTTCAACGCATCATTTTATCGGTCAGCCGGCATCCACCTGACCGAATGATGCTCTAGCCCCGCCGCAGCATCGAGCCGGGCTGAACCACCGGCCCCGCGATCCCCGCCTCCCGCGCCGCTGCCTCCCCCAGCGGCGTCGTGATCAGCCGCGTCCCGCTCCCCGTCACCACCCCGTCGCGCATGATCGGGCGTCCCGCGACAAAGCTCATCTTGGGGCGTCCGCGTTCGAGATCGAGCACGCTGATATCCGCATCCGCCCCGATCCCGAGATGACCCTTGTCCGCCAGCCCCAGCGCGCGGGCGGGCGCGGTGCTCGATTTCTGCACGAAATCGGCGAGCGTCCATGCCTCCAGCCGCACCAGCGCCAGCCCCATCTCGACGATGACGTTGCGCGGGATGCCGCCGCCGTCGGTGGCGAGCGCGTCAACGATGAACCGCCCATCCTCGCCCTTGGCCGTGGCCAGCCGCAGGCGCGGTTCGCTGGGGTTCGCCATGAAGCTGACGCCGAGTTCGGTCCTGCGCGCCCGCCAGGCATCGACGGCGGCGCGCCCGGTCGCCAGCACAACGGTATCCTGCGTCTCCTCGTTCAAGAGCGCCCAGCCCGCCTCGATCGCCTCCGCGAGGCCCGCTTCCGTTGGAGCAAAACCGCCGATCTTCAGCCAGTTGCGCGTCTGCAGGCTTTCGGGCGCGCCGTCGCTGCACTTCGCGCTCGTGGCGTTGATCGGGGAGAGGTAGGATTCGGAGGTGAGGTTGGGATGCGCCTGCAACGCCGCCAGCGCCTCCTCGCCCTCGGTCATGGCGGGGCGCACGAGGCCGCGGGTGTAGCTGTTGATATGGGCCATGTGGAGCGGGTGGCCGGCGGCGAGTTCGCAGGCCTCCAGCATGCCGTCGATATGCGATCCCGTCGCCAGCGTGCCGGCGTGGAATGCGACATACGCACCCTCGCCTGCCGCCACCGCAATGGCCCGGGCCGCGGAGTCGGGTGTCATCGGGAAGTGGCCGCCGAGCAGCTTCAGGCCGATCGCCCCCGCGCGCATGCTCTTCGCGAGCAGATCGCGCAATTCGTCCTCCCCGGGATCGGTCGTCGCGACCGTGTGGCCCGGGCGGATGTAGTTGACGCACGCGATGTTGAGCCCGGCACCATGGTCGCGCGCGAGCGAGACGACCCCCTCGATCGGCCCCGCCATGTCGAGCGCCGTGGTCACGCCCGCAAGTGCCAGCATGCGATGCCCGACGCGGCCGCCGAGCCAGGGCGAGACATGGACGTGCAGATCGATGATGCCCGGCACCGCGGCAAGGCCCGCGAGATCGTGCTCGTCGGGAGCGTCGCCGGCGATTTCCTCGGCGATCTCCGCGATCCGCCCGTCGATCACGCCGATGTCGCGATGACCGTAGATCCCGTTTTGCGGATCGATCACGCGCGCATTGCGCAGGATCACGTCGTAGCGCACCGACATCGGCCTCTCCTTCACAAGCGTAACCGGGCTGGATGATGCGGCTCATCGGCAGGCGTTCGCCATCGGGAATTTCCAACAATGCGTACGGCATGTTTCCGTTTTGCCTGCACACAGCGAAGCGCCATGATGCGCCTCGCCAGCAACAGGGAAGCGGAACGTCTCCATGAACGAACGACGGACGATCCTCGTCACCGGCGCATCGAGCGGGATCGGCGCGGCCACCGCCCGCCTGCTCGCAGGACCCGCGACCCGCCTCCATCTCCTTGCGCGGGCCCGTGACGATGCCGGTCGCGCGCGGCTCGAAGCGGTGGCGCAGGATTGCGACCGTCGGGGCGCGCAGGTCGAGACGATCGCCCTCGATCTCGCCGATACAGCCGCCATTGAGGGCGTGCGCGAGCGCGTCGGCGGACGGCTCGACGGGCTCGTCAGCAATGCGGGCTATGCGGTGAAGGCCTCCTTCGACGATATCGCGCCCGAGGAGCTGATGCGCTCGTTCGCGCTCGGCGCAATGGCGTTTCACGCGCTCGTCAAGGCGCTGCGCCCCTCGCTCGAGAAGGGGGAGGATGCCAGCATCGTCGCCGTCTCTTCCTTCGTCGCCCATCGCTTCGTCGCACAAGCGCCCTTCGGCACGACGGCTGCTGCAAAGGCCGGGCTCGAGGCGCTCGTGCGCAGCGCCGCCGCCGAATTCGCCCCCCGCGGCATCCGCGTCAACGCCGTCGCGCCGGGCTTCGTCGAGAAGGACGATCCGGGCAAATCCGCCATGAGCGAGGAGGCCTGGGCCGCGGCAGTGGCGCAGATCCCGATCGGGCGGCTCGGCCGGCCCGACGACATCGCGCAGGTGATCGCCTTTCTTCTCGACAGGCGCGCGGCCTATCTCACGGGTCAGGTGATCCATGTCGATGGTGGACTGACCCTTGGCTGATGCAAAGAACGCGGATTTCGACGTCGTCGTCGTCGGGGGCGGCATCATCGGCCTGTCCTGCGCGCTGGCGATCCAAAGTCGCGGCAACCGTGTCGCGATCATCGATCCGGGCGACAGGAAACGCCGCGCCTCCTTCGGAAATGCCGGCGTGATCAGTCGGGGCTCGATCCTGCCCGTCGCCGGGCCGGGGCTGTGGCGCGCCCTGCCGGGCTACCTGCGCAACGCCGATCCGTCGCTGCGCATCCGCTACGGCTCCCTCCCCGCCCTCGCACCCTGGCTCGTGCGGTTCGCGCGCCACGCAAACGCCACCTCGGTCGCAGCTGCGGCGGCTGCGCTCGATCCGCTGGCCTCCCGCTCTCTCGATACGCATCTGGAATTCGCCCGCGACGTGGGTTGCGAGCATCTGATCAGGCAGAACGGTTGGCTGCGGCTCTATCGCTCTGACGCGGCCGTGGCGGCGAGCGAGGCGGAGCGCGTGCTGCTGCGCAAATACGATGTCGAGGCACTGCTGCTTTCGCGAGACGAGATCGCCGAGCTCGAGCCCGCCCTCGCCCCTCGCTTCGCCGGCGGCGTCTTCTTCCCGCAGACCGGCTCGGTCGAGAGCCCGGGCGAACTCGTCGATTGCTATGAAGCGGCGTTCGCGAACCGGGGCGGAACGCTCATCCAGGGTGCCGCCGGGGATATCGCGCAGACCGAAACCGGGGTCTCGATACGGGTGCGGGATCGTTCGATCGTCGGGGGGCAGGCGGTGATCGCGGCGGGCGCGTGGTCGGGGCAACTCGCTCGCAAGCTCGGATACCCGGTCCCGCTCGTCGCGGAGCGCGGCTATCATCAGCATGTGCGGCTGACGGGGAACGCCCGCCTGTCGCGCCCGGTCAACGACATCGCGGGCGGCTATGTCCTGGCGCCCATGGGCGAGACCGTCCGCATCCTGTCCGGCGTCGAACTCGCCCGGCCCGACGATCCGCCCGATCATCGACAGATCGCGCTGGTGCGCGAGGATGCTCGCGCGACGCTGCCGATGATCGACGAGCCCATCGATCAACCCTGGTGCGGCAGCCGCCCCTCGACGCCCGACAGCCTCCCCGTGATCGGGCGCGCGCCCCGCCACGACAGGATCGTCCTCGCCTTCGGACACGGCCATATCGGCCTCTCGACGGGGCCGATTACCGGCCGTATCGTCGCGGACATCATCGCCCGCACGCCGCTGCAGACGCGGATCGATGCCTATGCGGTCGTGCGGTTTTGCGGATGAGCTGGATAGGGAGAGTGTCGGCACGGGCGTTGCGCTGAAGTTGTTTCGAGCAGGGCACGTCAAATGCTGCGCATGCGAGACGGCGGCATCATGCATTCGCTGCGCTTTTACGGATCAGGCCGTGTACAAGAATGTGGTCTGGCTGGAATTCTGTGCGTATACCGACAATAATTTTGCATCGCCGCTCAAAAAATAAGCGCTTTGCCAAACAAATATCCACGCAGATGCGCACCCGCAAATCGATTGCGGGCGACTAGTAGAGATCGTAATTCCAAAATCGAATTATGCCAAGTCTGTTACTTGCCAACCCTTAGGTACGACAATGCCAATCCATTAGACCTTGCACGACCCCGGCACGGGGCTATCGTCTGTTCCCAATAACAATAGTTCGCTCCAATCCAACGGCAACTTAAAGGGGAACCATGATGGGGAAGTTGAATTCGTCCCTCGGGACAACGCTGAAGACATCGCTGCTGGGACTGGCCTCGGCGGCGCTTCTCGCGGGCACGGCTCTTACGCCTGCCTCTGCGGAAACCGTCCTTCGCGCCACGATGCACGCCGACGTCCGCACCCTCGATCCGCACTGGACCACGCAGACCATCGCCGGCATCCACGGCATGCTGATCTACGACACGCTCTTCGGCGTCGATGACGAGGGCATGCCGCATCCGCAGATGGTCGGCGATTATTCGGTCAGCGACGATGGCCTGGAATACTCGTTCACCCTGCGCGACGGCCTGAAGTTCCACGACGGCGCGGACGTCACCACCGCCGACGTCATCGCCTCGCTCAAGCGCTGGGGCGAGAAGGACCAGGCGGCGCGTGCCATGTTCGCCCACCTCGACACGATGGAGGCGGTGGACGACAAGACCTTCACCATGACCTTCAACGCTCCCTACGGTCTCGTCCTCGACACCCTCGGCAAGACCGGCACGATGGTCCCGATCATCATGCGCGAATCGGACGCGACGATGTCCGCCGACGAGCAGGTAACCGAGGCGATCGGCTCCGGCCCGTTCATGATGGTCAAGGAGGAGTGGGTTCCCGGCAGCGTGACGGTCTATCGCAAGAACCCGGATTACGTGCCGCGCGAAGGCGAGCCGTCCGGCTTCTCGGGCGCGAAGATCCCGAAGGTCGACAAGATCGAGCTGGTCTGGATCGATGATTCACAGACCCGCATGCAGGCGCTCATCGCCGGCGAAATCGACCTGCTCGAGCAGCCTTCCGTCGATTTCGTGCCGATCCTCGAGGGTGATCCCAACATCGAGGTGATCCGCACGGGCGCCGTGGACAGCCATTGGGGCACCATCCGCATCAACCACCTGCACCCTCCCTTCGACAAGCCGGAAATGCGCCAGGCGCTCTATCACCTCGTCAACCAGGAAGACTACCTCCAGACGATCGTGGGCAACCCGGACTACTACCGCACCTGCCACAGCTTCATCACCTGCGGCACGACCTACGAGGACGAGACCGGCAAGGAGGTCATGGCGGATTACGATCCGAAGAAGGCCTACGAGATGATGAAGGCGGCCGGCTACAACGACGAGCCGATCTACGTGCTCGCCGCCACCGACCACCACACCATCACGCCGGCGGCGCAGGTGCTGCTGAACGCCATGCGCGAGGCCGGCATCAACGTGAACGCCGTCTCGATCGACTGGGGTTCGGTCGTCGCCCGCCGCTCCAACCGCGAGAAGCCGGAGGATGGCGGCTGGCACATCTTCGTGACCACCTCGTCGGGCACGACCTCGCTCAACCCGGCGCTCAACACCTGGCTCGGCGCGACCTGCGACAACGCCAATGTGGGCTGGCCCTGCGATGAAGAACTCGAAACCCTGCGCGGCGAATTCGCCTTCGCGCAGTCCGTCGACGAGCGCAAGGAAGTCGCTCGCAAGATCCAGGAGCGGGCGATGTACGTGGTGCCCTACATCAGCTTCGGTCAATGGACCCAGCCGATGGCCTACCGTTCGGACAAGATCTCGGGAATCATTCCCGTGACCGGCCTGACGGTGCTCTGGAACATCGAAAAGAGCGAATAAGCGCTCTCGACCAACTTAAACTCCAACGAAAAGCCGGCGACTGAGCAATCGGTCGCCGGCGCTATCGAGGAACGAGCATGACGGCCTATATCGCCCGTCGGCTGCTTGCCACGATTCCAGTCATGGCCGTAGTCGCGATCTTCGTCTTCCTTCTGCTGCGTCTCGCGCCCGGCGACCCGGCGGCGCTCATCGCCGGTGATGACGCGACCTCGGCGCAGATCGCCAATATCCGCGCGCAGCTCGGCCTCGACCTGCCGATCTGGCAACAGTTCTTCATGTGGGCCGGGGGCATCCTGCAGGGAGACCTCGGCACCTCGATCTTCTCGAACCTCCCCGTCACGACACTCATCGCCCAGCGCCTCGAGCCGACGCTGATGCTGATGGTCGCGACGCTGATCGTGGCGATATCCTTCGCGATTCCGCTGGGGGTCATCGCGGCCTGGCAGGCGCGCACGTTCGTCGATCGCTTCGTGATGTTGCTCTCCGTGCTCGGCTTCGCCATCCCGGTTTTTCTCGCGGGCTACGTGCTGATCTACGTCTTCTCGATACAGCTTCGCTGGCTGCCCGTGCAGGGTTATCGCCCGCTCTCGCAAGGCCTGTGGCCGAGCATCCAGAGCCTGATCCTGCCGGCTGTCGCGCTCGGAACCACCTATATCGCGCTGATCGCCCGCATCACCCGCGCCTCGATGCTGGAGGTGCTCTCGCAGGATTACATCCGCACCGCCAACGCCAAGGGGCTGGCGACATCGCGGGTGCTGCTGCTGCACGCGCTGAAGAACGCATCGATCCCGATCGTCACCGTGATCGGCATCGGCATCGCGCTGCTGATCTCGGGCGTCGTCATCACCGAAACGGTGTTCAACATCCCCGGCCTCGGACGACTGACCGTGGACGCCGTGCTCAAGCGCGACTACCCGATCGTGCAGGGGCTGATCCTCGTCTTCGCGGCGACGAAGGTGATCATCAATCTCCTGATCGATCTCTCCTACGCCTTCCTCGACCCCCGCATCCGGCACTGAGGGGATCATGATGGCGGGCGCGGACATCTGTGCGAGACTGGGCGTCAGGCGGCGTATCAACGCTGCCGGCACACTCACGCGCCTCGGCGGCTCGTTGATGGCTCCTCAGGTCATGGAGGCGATGGCGCAGGCCTCGCGCGCCTCCGTCGACATCGCCGAACTGCAGGCGGCGGCGAGCGCGCGGATCGCGCAGGCGACGGGCGCACAGGCCGGCCTCGTCACCAGCGGGGCCGCCGCAGCGCTGACGCTGGCCGCAGCCGCATGCATGACGCGCTGGAACATCGCCCGCATGAGCGCCCTGCCGCACGCCGGGAGCTTCCCGCACGAGATCCTGCTGCACCGTTCGCAGCGCACCGGCTACTCCCGCGCCTTCGAGGCCGCCGGCGCGCGGCTCGTCGATTTCGGGCACAACGACCGCTCCACGGGTGCCGGCGTGCGCGGGATCGAACCATGGGAGATCGAGGCCGCGATCACCGAGCGCACCGCCGCCCTCGCCTTCTCGGCAACCCCCGACAACGGCGCTGATCTGGCGCTCGCCGCACGCATCTGCAGTGCAAGGGGCATCCCGGTGATCGTCGATGCCGCAGCGCAGTTGCCGCCGAAATCAAACCTGCGCCGTTTCATCGAACGCGGCGCCGATCTCGTGGCCTTCTCCGGCGGCAAGGCGATCGGAGGGCCGCAGGCATCAGGCATCCTCGCGGGCCGCCGCGATCTCGTGGGCTCCGCGCTCGTGCAGCAGATCGACATGGATATCAGCCCCGAGAGCTGGGAGCCGCCGGGCCTGATCGACCGCGAAGCCATGGGCGGCGTTCCGCATCACGGGATCGGGCGTGGATTCAAGGTGGGCAAGGAGGAGATCGTCGGGCTGATCGTGGCGCTGGAGCGGTTCTGCGAAGCGGATGACGGGGCGGCTAACGCTGCGCTGGGCGCGCGGCTTCATGCGATTGCGGAGGCCCTCGCCGATTGTCCGGGCGTCGCCGCGCGGCTCAGGCCCGCCGCCGAGACCGGACGCGTTCCCGTGCTCGAGCTCTCCCTCGACAGCGACGCCCTCGCCTTTTCCCGCGATCTCCAGCGCCGCGATCCCCCCATCCACCTGTCCGAGCGTCATGCCACGCGCGGCATCCTCCTGATCGACCCGCAAGCCCTGCAACCCGACGACGACGCCGAGATCGCCACCGCGATCCGGGCGCTCTCGCGCAAGAACCTCTGAGCACGGACAACGACCATGCGCATCTTCTCGGCCACGATCGCCACGGAAACGAACACCTTCTCGCCCCTGCCGACGAGCATCCGGGCGTTCAAGGAGAGCGTGTTCCTGCGCCCCGGCGAGCATCCGACGGACGCACCGCGCATGTGCACTGCGCCACTCTTCGTCGCCCGCAACCGCGCCGAGAAGGACGGGTTCACGCTGATCGAAGGGAGCTGCTTTGCCGCCTCCCCCTCCGGCACCGTCAACCAGGCGGATTACGAGTTCATGCGCGACGAGGTTCTCGGCCAGCTGAAGGCCGCGATGCCGCTCGACGCCGTGCTGCTCGGCCTGCACGGGGCGATGGTCGCCTACGGATATGACGACGTCGAGGGCGACATCATCGCCCGCACGCGGGAGATCGTCGGGCCGGACTGCGTCATCGGTGTCGAGCTCGATCCGCATTGCCATCTCACGCTCAAGCGCGTGGAGCACTCCGACATCATCGTGCTCTACAAGGAATTCCCCCATACCGACGTCGCCGACCGCGCCGAGGATCTGCTCGACCTCGTCCTGCGCACCGTGCGCGGCGAGATCAAGCCGGTGATGTCGATGTACGACTGCCGGCAGATACAATCTTATCCGACGCAGTTTCCGCTGATGCGCGCCTTCGTGGACAAGATGTTCGCGCTCGAAGGCAAGGACGGCATCCTCTCCGTCTCCGCCTCGCACTGCTTCCCCTATGCCGACGTCCCGGAAATGACCGGCCGCATCCTCGTGGTCGCGGACGGCGACAAGGCAAAGGCGGATGCGCTGGCGACCAGCCTCGGCGAGGAGTTCGTCTCGATGCGCGGCAAGACCATGCCGGAATTCTTCGACGTGGCGGAGGGCGTGCGCATCGCGATGGAGGCCCCCGAAGGTCCGATCACCATCGCCGAGCCCACCGACAATGCGGGCGGCGGCGCGCCGTCCGACAACACCTCAATCATGCGTGAGCTGATGGATCGCGGCGCGGACAGCGCGGCTGTCGGACCGATCTGGGACCCCATCGCCGTGGCGCTCTGCTTCGACGCGGGCAAGGGCGCGCATTTCCCGCTGCGCTTCGGCGGCAAGACCGGCCCGACCTCGGGCGTTCCCATCGACGCGACGGTGGAGGTGACCGCGCTCGCCCGGGATTGCTGGCAGGATTTCGGCCCCACGAAGGTACCGCTCGGCGATTGCGCGGCGATCAAGGTGGGCGGCGTCGAGGCGGTGCTGATCTCCAACCGCACGCAGGCTTTGGGGCTCGACCTGTTCCGCAACGTCGGGATCGAGCCGACGCAGCGCAGGATCCTCGTCTGCAAGTCCACCAACCATTTCGCAGCCGCCTTCGGCCCGATCTCGAAACGCGTGATCTACGTGGAATCGGACGGACCGCTGCCGCGGGACTACCGCAAGATGGTCTACGCCAACGTCCAGCGACCGATCTGGCCGCTCGACGAAGACACCACTCCCGGCCTGATCTTCTGACACGCGAACGGAAAACCCGGAGCACCCAGCCTTGACCGATATCGTTCAACCCATCGCCGTCGCCCCGACCCGAAAGCCGCCGGCGCTCTGGACTTCCATCCGGCGTAACCCGACGATCTTCATCGGTGGACTGATCCTGGCGATCCTGACGGCGATGGCCATCGTGGCCCCGCTGATCACGGGCGATCCGCTGCGCATGACCCCGGCGCAGCGCCTGCGGCCTCCATCCGAAGCCTGGTGGTTCGGCACGGATCAATACGGGCGCGACATCTATGCGCGCACGATCTACGGCGCGCGGGTCTCGCTCACGGTGGGCATCTCGGTCGCCCTCGTCGCCAGCGTCATCGGTCTCGCCATCGGACTCATCTGCGGCTACTTCCGCCGCGTGGATGCTATCGTCATGCGCATCATGGACGGGATCATGGCGATCCCCTCCATCCTGCTCGCCATCGCGCTGATCACGCTGACCCGCCCCGGCCTCGGCATCGTGCTCGTGGCGATCGTCATCCCGGAGGTGCCGCGCATCGTGCGCCTCGTGCGCTCGGTCGTGCTGTCGATCCGCGAGCAGCCCTACATCGAGAGCGCAATCGCGGGCGGCACGCGCGGCTTCAAGCTTTTGACGAAGCACATCCTGCCCAACACCATGGCGCCGTTGATCGTGCAGGCGACCTATGTCTGCGCCTCCGCCATGCTCGTCGAGGCGAGCCTGAGCTTCCTTGGTGCGGGCGTGCCGCCGGAGATCCCCAGCTGGGGCAACATCATCTCGCAGGGCCGCTCGTTCTTCCAGATCGCGCCCTGGAGCATCCTGCTTCCCGGAGCATTCCTGACCGTCACGATCCTGGCGGTGAACCTTCTTGGCGACGGCCTGCGCGACCGTCTGGACCCCCGTTTGTCGAGGCGCATGTGAGCATTCTGCAAGTAAAAGACCTCAAGACGCAGTTCTTCACGCAGGACGGGATCGTCCGCGCGGTGGACGGCGTGTCCTTCAACGTCGATGTCGGCGAGACGCTGGCGGTGGTGGGCGAATCCGGTTGCGGGAAATCCGTCACCGCATTGTCGATCCTGAGGCTGATCCAGAAGGAGACGGGCCGCATCGTCGATGGCTCGATCAAGTTCAACGGGCGCGAATTGACGACGCTCTCCGAGGAGGAGATGCGCGCGATCCGGGGTCACGAGATCTCGATGATCTTCCAGGAGCCGATGACGAGCCTCAACCCGGTGCTCACCATCGGCACCCAGATCGCCGAGAACGTGGTGCGCCACAAGGGCGTCTCGTGGCAGAAGGCGCGGGACCGGGCCTGCGAGATGCTCGAACTCGTGCGCATCGCCGATCCGATCCGGCGCCTCGACGAGTACCCGCACCAGATGTCGGGGGGCATGCGCCAGCGCGTGATGATCGCCATCGCGCTCTCCTGCGATCCGAAGGTGCTCATCGCCGACGAGCCGACGACGGCGCTCGACGTGACGATCCAGGCGCAGATCCTCGATCTGATGATCGAGCTGAAGGAGAAGATCCACGCAGCCATCGTCATGATCACGCACGATCTCGGCGTCGTCGCCGAGACGGCGCAGCGGGTCGTGGTGATGTATGCGGGGCGCAAGGTCGAGGAGGCGTCGGTCGAAGATCTCTTCGAGAATCCCATGCACCCCTATACGCGCGGCCTGATGAAGGCCATCCCGCGCCTCGACATGGACGCGGAGGCCGCCGACAAGCGCATTCGCCTCCAGGAGATCGAGGGCATGGTGCCGGCCTTGATCGACCCGATCCCCGGCTGCGCCTTCGCGCCCCGCTGCCCCTTTGCCACCGAGCGCTGCCGCACGCAGCTGCCGCCCTTCGTCGAGAGCACGGCGGGCCATATCGCCGCGTGCTGGGAAGTCGAACGCGTACGCGAGTTAGCCGCATGAACCAGCATGACCCCAATGCCCCGAGCCTCGAGGTCACCAACCTCGTCAAGCATTTCCCCATCCTCGGAGGCTTCCTCCAGCGCCAGGTCGGAGCCGTGCGCGCCGTAGACGGCGTGAGCTTTTCGGTCCGGCGTGGAGAGACGCTCGGCGTCGTCGGCGAATCCGGCTGCGGCAAGTCCACCGTCGGCAAGACCGTGCTCAAGCTGCTCGAACCGACATCGGGCGAGATCCGCCTCGGCGGCATCGACGTCACGAAATTCTCGCCGGGCCAGATGTGGGACCACCGCCGCCGCATCCAGACCGTCTTCCAGGATCCGTATTCCTCGATGAATCCGCGCCTCAAGGCGGGGGCGATCGTGGGCGAGCCCCTGCAGAATTTTGGCATCGCCAGCGGCTCGGATCTGGATGACCGGGTGGCGCAGCTCTTCCGGCGCGTGGGCCTGCGCCCGGAGAACATGAAGAAGTTCACCCACGAATTCTCCGGCGGCCAGCGCCAGCGTCTCGGCATCGCCAAGGCGCTGAGCGTCAACCCGGACGTGATCGTCGCCGACGAACCCGTCTCCGCGCTCGACGTCTCGGTGCAGGCGCAGGTGCTCAACCTGATGATCGACCTGCAGGAGGAGTATCAGCTCGCCTATCTCTTCATCAGCCACGATCTCGCGGTGATGCGCCATATCAGCCACCGCATCGCCGTGATGTATCTCGGGCGTATCGTCGAGATCACCGACAAGCGCACGCTCTTCACGCGGCCGATGCACCCCTACACCGAAGCGCTGCTCTCGGCAGCGCCCATCCCCGATCCGAAGAAGAAGCGTGAGCGGCTGATCATCCAGGGGGACGTGCCGAGCCCCTCGAAGCCGCCGCCGGGCTGCCACTTCCACACCCGCTGCCCCTTCGCCATCGGTGCGTGCAAGGAGATCGACCCGCCGCTCCTCGAAATTGCCCCCGGCCACCACGTCGCCTGCATCCGCCGCCCCGTCGGAGCAGCGCCCGAACCGCTCACGCGCACGAACTGAGAAAAGAAAGAAAAACCATGTCGTCGCTCACCGAACTCTCCGCCGTCGAACTGCGCCGCCGGATCGGCAACAAGGACATCTCCCCCGTGGAGCTGCTGGAGGCCTGCATCGAGCGCATCGAGGCCATCGATCCCGCAGTCAACGCTATCGCCGCGCGCGGCTTCGGGCGCGCCCGCGTGGAGGCGAAGGAGGCCGAGGCCGCCGTTCTGCGAGGGGATGAACTGGGGCCGCTCCACGGCCTGCCCGTCGGCGTGAAAGACCTGCAGGATACCGAGGGGCTGCTCACCACGCACGGCTCGCCGCTCTACCGCGACCATATTCCGAAGGCGGACGCGGCTTCCGTCGCGCTGATCCGCAAGGGCGGCGGGATCGTTGTTGCCAAGACCAACGTCCCGGAATTCGGCGCGGGCGCGAATTCACGCAACCCCCTCTGGGGCGCGACCGGCAATCCGTTCAACCCCTCCCTCAACGCCGGCGGCTCGTCCGGCGGATCTGCGGCGGCGCTCGCCACCGACATGCTGCCGATCTGCACGGGCTCGGATACCGGGGGCTCGCTGCGCATCCCCGCCGCGATCTGCGGCATCGTCGGTTTCCGCCCCTCCCCCGGCCTCGTCCCGATGGAATCCCGCGGGCTCGGCTGGACGCCCTTGTCCGTCGTCGGGCCGATGGGCCGCGACGTCGCCGATACGCGGCTGCTCTTCGCCTCGCAGATCGGCCATGACGCCCGCGAGCCGCTCTCGCACCCCCTCGATCCTGCGGAAGTGAGCGTCTACCGCCCCGTCGATCTCGGACGGCTGCGCGTCGCCTGGACCACGGATTTCGGGCAATGCCCGGTCAGCCCCGAGATCGCGCAGACCATGCGCCGGCAGATGGGGGCGATGGGGCATCTCTTCGCGAAATGCGACGAGATCGACTTCGATTTCGGCCGCGCCGACGATTGCTTCGACGTGATGCGCGCCCTCAACTTCGTCGCCAAGCACAAGGCGTCCTACGATCGTGACCCCTCCAGCCTCGGGCCGAACGTGCGCGCGAACTACGAGATGGGCGCCGCCATGTCTCTGGCGGATGCCGCCTGGGCGCATGCGGAGCAGACGGCGATCTTCCGCCGCTTCCAGGAGCTCTACCGCGACTACGATCTCGTCATGTCCCCCACGACCCCGGTCTCGCCCTTCCCCTGGACGCAGCTCTATCTCGAAGAGCTGAACGGGGAGAAGCTGCGCAACTACTATCACTGGCTGGCGCTGACCTATTTCGTCACGCTGGTGACGAACACCTCGATCTCGCTGCCCTGCGGCACAGACCCGAGCGGCATGCCCTTCGGCCTCCAGATCGTCGGGCGATTCCAGGGCGATATCGAACTGCTCAACGCCTCGCAATCGCTGGAGCAAGCCTTCAACGGGATCGACGGGCTCGCCCGCCCGCGCCCAGATCTGACGAAACTGACGACGCCGCGCTCCGATCTGAAATCGATCGTAACCGCACCGCCGTCCACGCAAAACAACTGACTTCGACAATCAGAGGAAACGTCATGAGCTTCGATCTAGTCCTCACCGGTGGCCATGTGATCGACCCTTCGCAGGGCATCGACAAGGTCACCAACGTCGCCTTCGAAAACGGCCGCGTCGCCGCGATCGGGGATGCCGCCGATCCCGCCAAGGCCAGGGATGTCCGCGACGTCTCCGGCCATATCGTCTCGCCGGGCCTGATCGATCTGCACACCCACGTCTACTGGGGCGGCTCGTCGCTCGGGATCGACGCGGAAGAATTCTGCCGCACCAGCGGCGTCACCACCGCGATCGACACGGGAAGCGCCGGCCCGGGAAACTTCATGGGCTTCCGCAAGCACGTGATCGAGCCCTGCCAGGTCCGCATCCTCGCCTATCTCCACGTCTCGTTCGCCGGCATCTACGCCTTCGGCAAGAACGTGATGGTGGGCGAGAGCGAGGAGATGCGCATGCTGGCCCCGATCGACGCGGCGGAGGTGGCGGACGCCAACCGCGACGTGATCGTCGGCATCAAGGTCCGCGTCGGCCGCCACGCCTCGGGGACGTCGGGCATCGCGCCCTTGAAGATGGCGCTGCAGGTGGCCGATCTCGTGAACATGCCGCTGATGGCGCATATCGACCACCCGCCGCCGAACTACGAGGAGGTGCTCGACATGCTCCGCCCCGGCGACGTGCTCACCCACTGCTTCCGCCCCTTCCCCAACGCCCCCGTCGACGGACGCGGCAAGATCAAGGATGCGGTTCACGCCGCCCGCAAGCGCGGCGTGATCTTCGATATCGGCCACGGCAAGGGAAGCTTTGCCTTCAAGACCGCCCGCCTCATGCTCGAACAGGGCTTCGAGCCGGACGTGATCTCGTCGGACGTGCACACGCTGTGCATCGACGGCCCCGCCTTCGACCAGGTCACGACGCTCTCCAAGTTCCTCTGCCTCGGCATGCCGCTCGACCGCGTCATCGCAGCCTCGACGGTCAACGCCGCCAAGGCGCTGCAGCGCGAGGAGCTCGGCAGCCTCAAGGTCGGCAGCGTGGGGGATGCGACGATCCTCTCCGTGCGCGAGGGCGAGTTCGATTACGTGGACGTCAAGGGGGAGCATCTGATCGGCGAAAAGCGGATTGTTTCCGACGGCGTCGTCGTCAAGGGCAAGTGGTGGCATCCGCAGGCCGCGGATGCGTTCAAGGCAAAGGGAGTGGCGGCATGAGTGAAGTCGAGAAGAAACTGGCGGCGATGGGCCTGGAACTGCCCGCACTGCCCAAGCCCGCAGGCAATTACGTGCCGTTCAAGCGCGTCGGCGAGATGCTGTATCTTTCGGGCCAGGGGCCGCGCAAGGCCGACGGGACCTCGCATACGGGCAAGGTCGGTGCGGAGATCGATGTCGAGGAAGCCTATGGCCACGCACGCATCGTCGGCCTGCAGCTGCTCGCCGTCGCGAAATCCGCCGTGGGCGATCTCGACAGGATCGAGTTCGTGAAGCTGCTCGGCATGGTCAACGCCGTGCCCGATTTCGGCGACCAGCCCAAGGTCATCAACGGCTGCTCCGATCTCTTCGTGGAGCTCATGGGCGACCGCGGCCGCCACGCCCGCTCGGCGGTGGGGATGGGCTCGCTGCCAAACAACATCACGGTGGAGATCGAGGCGATCGTGCGCGTGCATGATTGAGATTGGGGGGCGCGGGATGCAGCCCTATTCCCGTCCGTGTCATCCCCGGCTGGAGCCGCGAAGCGGCGGAAGGGAAGGGGATCCAGCCGTGAGGTTCATGCAGGCGTCACGGCAGGGAGCGCTTCATCGCGCGCACAGCTGGATCCCCTTCCCGGCGCTGCGCGCCGCCGGGGATGACACCGCAGGGGAGCGGAAAGTAGACCCAAACGAACGCCAGAAAGAAAACCCATGAAACGCGTCCTCCTCGCCCAGATCATGCACGAGACCAACACCTTCTCGATCCTGCCCACGGACGAGGAGGCCTATCGCCGGCGCTATCTCGTGACCGGCGATAAAATCCTGTCGCAGTTCAAGGATACGAGCACCGAGCTCGGCGGGTTCATCGACGCCGCCGCCGACTACGGCTGGACGCCGATCCCGGCGATTGCGGCAAATGCGACCCCCTCGGGCAAAGTGACGGCGCAGACCTGGGCGATGCTGCAGGAGGCGGTTTTCGCAGCCATCGACGCGCACGGCCCGATCGACGGAATCTGCCTCGCCATGCACGGGGCGATGGTCACTGAGACGGATGACGACGCCGAGGGCGCGCTGCTCGGCCGCCTGCGCGAAAAGCTCGGGCGCGATATCCCGATCGCGCTCACCCTCGACCTCCACGCCAATGTCGGCGATGCGATGGCGCAGCACGCCGATTTCATCGTCGCCTTCCACACCTACCCGCATATCGATCACTATGAGCGCGGACGCGAGGCGGCGCGGCTCGTCGAGGCGGCAATGAAGGGCGAGATCAGGTCCGTCTGCACGGTCGGGCGCGCGCCCACCATCGACGGCTGCGACCACGGGCGCACGCAGGCGGGGCCGATGGTCGAGCTGGAGCGCCGCGCGCGGGAATACGAGAAGGAGCCGGGCATCCATGTGGTCAGCGTGCTGGCGGGCTTCGGCTGGTCGGATGTGGCCTTCACCGGCCCCTCCGTCGTCGTGAGCCACGATCCAAAGGCTGCGGCGCGCGCGGACGAGATCCTGGACGATATGCTGGGCTATATCTGGACGACCCGCCGCGAGGCGAGCGTGCGGCATGTTTCGCTCGACGAAGCGATCGCCGAGATGAAACGAGGCGCGCCCGGCGACAAGCCCCTCGTCGTCGCCGACGCCACGGACAACCCCGGCGCGGGTGGATACGCCGATACCACGAACCTGCTGCGGGCAATGATCGAGGCCGGGATCGAGAACGCGGCGTTCTGCTCGATCCTCGACAACGCCGCCGTGATGAAGGGGCGCGAGGCGGGGGTTGGCGCGACGATCACGGTGGAACTCGGCGGGTAC
>Ga0208490_100365_pt1 | contig 31166 bp, 31 predicted proteins | sample SubbioAug_CSWold_FD_184818 | JGI IMG/M metagenome (GOLD analysis project Ga0208490, IMG submission 184818) | Serpentinite rock and fluid subsurface biosphere microbial communities from McLaughlin Reserve, California, USA - CR11Aug_CSWold (SPAdes) | ecosystem: Environmental > Terrestrial > Deep...
ACCAACACCAAGAACACCCCCATCGAGGCCCTGGAGCGCCACTTCCCGCTGCGTGTCCTGCGCTACCGGCTGCGGCGGGGGAGCGGCGGCGCCGGCCTCGCGTCCGGCGGGGAGGGCATCGAGCGCGACCTGCAGGTGCGGGAGGACGTGACCGTCTCGCTCATCACCGAGCGGCGCGTCTCGCGTCCGAACGGCCTCGCCGGCGGCGGACCCGGTGCGACCGGGGAGAACTGGCTCGTGCCCCAGGGCGACGAGTCACGAGCGGAGCGGTTGCCCGACAAGTGCACCATCCGCCTGCAGGCCGGTGACGTGGTGCGGATGCTCACGCCCGGCGGTGGCGGCTGGGGCCGGCCGTAGGCCTGTCACTGGTCCGGGATCGCCCTCGTTGCAGTCGATCCCGGACCAGCGAACCGCTAGTAGCCGGGCGGTCGACCGGCCGCGGTCTTGGCGCGGAACTCCTCGGAGTCCGAGAAGTAGATCATCACGAAGCCTCGGAGCATGCCCCGGTCCATGTGGCCCAACCAGTAGTCGTAGCCGCCCTGGTCCGGAGCGCGCCCGAGCACGTTCTGGTACACGAGCTCGAGGAAACGACGGTTGTCGACGCTGCCGTACCGCTGCTGGAACTCGGCCGAGCGGGCGAAGTCGTTGGAGATCTTGTCCAACGGGTAGCCGTTCCGGTACACGCCGTACCAGTAGTCGTACCCGGCCTTGTCGGGCTCACGCAGGAAGTAGGCCCGGTACAGCCGGTAGATCGTCCCGGTGGGACCATTGGCGTCATACGCAGGGGCCGGCGCCGGCGCAGCCGTGCCTTCGTACTGCACGCGCCCGGAGTACTGGCCCAGTGCGTCCGGGTAGGAGTCGAGCACCCAGCTCTGGCAGCAGGTGCCCCCCGTGCTGGACCACGTGTCATAGACGGAGAAGCTGATCGCAACACTCGCGGTGTTGGCCAGGCAGCTGCGAGGAACGACGGCGGTGAGGCGTTTGGTGCTGTAGCTCGCTCCGACGGACACGCCGCCGCACCCGATCGGGGTGCCGACGTCGTTGTAGCCGTTCTTCTTGTTGAGGCCCCATTGCCCGTCAGGCAGCCAGGTCAGTGAGAAGTCCTCGGAGCTGTCGCCGTTGACCTCGAAGGCGATCTGGGCTGCGGACCAGTAGCCGGGCTGCAGGTCGACGATGCGCGCCGACACCTGCACCTTGTCGGTGGTCGTGGTGACGTCGATGTGAGCGATGTCCGCCCAGTCCCATTCCTGGTTGTGGTACATCCGGTCGGCCTGCCAGCTGTACACGGTGACATCGCGCTGGCGATCGGTGAACGTGGCGCCTGCTGCAGCCGCCGGCTGAGCAGCAGGGAGCAGCACGAACAACGTGGCCACCGAAGCGATCAGCAGCAGCGCTCGTGTGGTTTGCGGTCGTTTCATCTCAGGGACTCGCCCTTCTCTGGGTGTTCGTGCGTTCTCACGCCGAATTCGTGAGGCGAACCGGGCGGCGCTTCGGCCGCTCGGATGAAGCACGGCTAGTCCCCGCGGGGGCTTGGAGGCTGCGCCAACGCGCGGAGTCGACGAGTACGACTCGGTTCATGCTTCCGCCTTGCCTTCTTCTTCCGCCGGCACCCCCACCGGGCGCCTGTCGGGACCATAGACCGGTTCCCGACCCCTCTGTCGTGGCGAAGGCGCAGATGAGGCAGATGACCCAACGCTTCCCGGTGCGGAACGGAAACACAGCGATCGGCGGGACCAGCGTGTGGTGTCGTGCGCGTGTGGCACGCTGCGCGGAGATGCGCGAGGCGGACTGCGCAGAGCACCCCAGGAGATGGCATGGCGGCTCAAGACCCACCGGTGTCGACATCGCGTCCATCTCTCGTGGTCCGGTGTGCTCGCGTCGCAGTCGCGGCGCTGTGTGCAGTGACTGCGGCATCGGTCTCCGCCGCCTCGGCCGCGTCGGAGCCGGGCCTGTCCGTCCTGTCCGCAGGCTCGCTCGACGAGGACATGACGGTCGCCAAGGACCCCGAGCTCGCGTCCGCGCTTGCGGTCGCATCGGACGGGCAGCGGGCGGCGAGCGGTTGGCGACGCTCGTCGCAGGAGATCGCCTTCACCCAGGTGCTCCCAGCCGCTGACGTGCGGCACGACGGCCTCGTCGTCGTCGAGGTGGTGGCGTCGAGTCGTTCCGGGCTGACCCGCGCGTTGGGGGAGCACGGGCACGCGCAGCGAAGCATCGGTGGAGACCGCTGGCAGGTTGCGGTCCACCCGACCCACCTCCGAGCCCTCGCCGCCGACCCAGCGGTGGAGCGTGTTCAGCAACGGTCGCTGTTCCGGACTGCAGCGACGACGTCGGAAGGGGCGGTGCTGATGAAGGCCTCTGCCCGCCACGACGTTGGGATCGTCGGAGGCGTGGACGTCGCCGTCGTCGACAGCGGGTTCGCGGGATGGGCTGCCGCCCAGCAGGCCGGAGATCTGCCCGCTCCCGCGAGTGAGATGAGCTACTGCCCCAACGTGGGCTTCCGAGGCGACGATCACGGGACGGCCGTCGCCGAGATCATCCACGACATGGCACCCGCCGCTCGGTTGCACCTCATCTGCATCGAAGATGACGTCGGCTTCTCCGCAGCGTCCCGGCACATCCGCTCCAAGGGCATCACGATCGTGAATGCATCCGGCGGCTTCTTCGACACCGGGTTCGGAAACGGTCGCGAGGGAGCAGGATCCCCATGGCACGTCGTGAACTCCGACCGTCAGGCCGGCATCTTCTGGTCCGTGTCAGCAGGCAACAGCGGCGAGCAGCACTGGGGTGGCCGCTTCGTGGACACCGACGGCGACCGCATCCACGACTACGCCACCAGCCAATCGCTGAACACCGTGACCGTGCCCGCTGGTGGAACGTTCTACGTGGTCTTGCGGTGGGACGAGTTCGACCTCCCGCGCACGGACATGGACCTCTTCGTCCTGGACGAGAGCGGCAACGTCGTCGGGCGGTCCGTCGACCCCCAGCTGTCCGGTGGATACGCACCGGTGGAGAGCGTGTGGCTGCGCAATCCCTCGTCATGGGCGCGTGAGGTGCACGTCGTGATCGGTAGGTACGCCGGCACCCACGTGCCCGAGATGGACCTCTTCGTCGGCGGGACGACCCCGCCGAGGTTCCGGACGCTCAACCGTTCCCTCAGCGAGCCGGCGACCGCACCCGGCGCATTCGCCGTGGGTTCCGTCTGCGCCGCCAACGGCGTGGTTCAGCCCTTCTCCTCGGCGGGACCAAGCGCCGATGGGCGGACGAAGCCCGACCTCGTGTCCTACGACGCCGTGTCCACCTTCACCTACGGCTCCTCCCGCTCCACCTGCCAGCACGGCTTTGCAGGAACCTCGGCATCAGCCCCGCACGTGACCGGAGCAGCAGCACTCATCAAGGCTGTCCATCCGACGTGGGGTGCCGACAAGATCAGTGAGTACCTCAAGGCCAACGCCGCCGACATCGGAGCACTCGGACCGGACAACGGCACCGGCTGGGGGCGCATGCGCCTCGGCGACATCGCCGCCGCGGCGACCAAGAGCTACGACCCCAACGGACCGGCCGGAACGATCTACCGGTTGTACCGCGCCTACTTCCTCCGAGAACCGGACTCCGGGGGCTTCGACTACTGGCTCGCCACGTATGCGAGCGGCTACCCCTTGGACAAGATCTCCAACGACTTCGCACGCTCGAAGGAGTTCCAGGCCCGGTACGGCTCGCTCGACAACAGAGGCTTCCTGGACCTCGTCTACCGCAACGTCCTGGGTCGAGCCCCGGACCAGGGCGGCTACGACTACTGGCTCGGCCAGATGAACCGGGGCATGTTGCGCGGCTTCGTCATGATCTACTTCTCCGATTCCCAGGAGTTCCGATCCAAGACCGCCGCAGGCCGGCCACCCGGGTACGCCTGACGGGCGGCCCTGGCGCCAGCGGGGAGAGGCGATCTTGCGAACGTCGGTTGCGGGCCGGACACGGGAAACACGAGCCCTCGCCGCGCCTTAAGGGCTTTCCCTGATGCCCGCCTCCAGCAAGGCTTGACGTAGGACGCCTTCCCCGAGTCGCAGCTCAGCGGCGATGTCCGGGATCGACCGAGCTGAGCCCTCGTACTTTTTCCGCAACCACTCCGCCGGCACCCGAGCCAGAGTTCGCTGCGGTTGCCGGCGGATGGCGTGCCGACGAAGTGCACGGTCGACCGCGCGGTGCGGGCAGCCACCTCGGTCGCGATCGCCGCCGCGGTCCGGCCACGCTCGAGGTACTCCCTGCGCAACCACTTCGCATCGTTCAGCTGCTGGTACGGCGATGGCATCAGACAGTGGTGCAACGGTTGAGGCCGTTCAGGTCGCGGTACCAGCTGCCATGAGCGTCGTGCCGCTGACGCAATGAGGTCAACACGTACTGCACAAGGCCGTCACCCATGATCGGGATAACCCGCCCAGCCGTCGCCGTCCAAGTCTTCGCAGAGCTCGGTAATGCCTGCCAGGTCACGCATGCAATCCCCGCCGCCGTGGAGGTAGGTGCCTGTCCCATCGCCATCGGGGTCGATGCAGTCGTAGTGAGACCCCAGGGCGCACGTCTGCCCGACCACGAACGCCGGCGGAGCGGTCGTCGGCGATGGAGGCGGAGCGGCCGTCGCTGTGGGCTCAGGTGGCGCGCTGGTGGTTGTCGTGAGGAGCACCTTGGTGGACGGAGCGGTGCTCGTGACAGTTGCAGTCGCCTCTGGATCAGACCTTGAGGAGTTCGCCAGGGCCCAGGCGCCGACTCCCCCGAGGACCGCTGCGACCACGACCACGACAGCGGCGGTCCGAAGAGAGATCCCGCGGTTGGGTGGTGGCGGCGCTGGCGGTCTCGGAGCGACAGGCTCACTTTCGTCCAGCACAGCGGTGTGGTCGTCGTGCATGGACAAGACGTGCAGTCGCAGAGCGCCAGTGCTCACCTCTGCCTTGCCGCAGACCGGGCATGCAAGATCGCTCAATGTCCCGCTCCGGGGTAACTGCTGGGCCAGACGGTGTTCTAGACAAGCGAACGATAACCGGCCCCCTGGCAGCGGGCGGTTGAGCACCGATCCGTAGGCTCTCTCACGGCGGGTAATCGGCGGGACAGGCGAGGACATGGAACACCGAACACGAGCTGATGGGTGGCTGCCCCTCGACCCGCATGACCCAGTGACGATCGGTCCCTGGAAGGTGCTTGGACGGCTGGGGGAGGGCGGGATGGGAATCGTCTACGTCGCGGAGCACGTCACTTCAGGTGAACGTGCTGCCGTCAAGGTCCTGAATCGGGCTCTGCTCGGCGACTCCCAGTTCCGTGCTCGATTTCGACGCGAGGTTGAGACGTGTCGAGCGGTCAGCGGCCCCCACGTCGCGTCACTGGTGTCAGCAGATCCCGACGGTGAGCCAGCCTGGCTCGCCACTTCCTACATCGCGGCTCCAACCCTCGCCGAGCACGTCGCCATCCACGGGCCGCTCGATCCGGATCGGCTCGAGACCTTCGCCGCGTCGCTATTGGAAGGTCTGACCTCGGTGCACGCCGCCGGTGTTCTCCACCGGGACCTCAAGCCGACGAACGTGCTGCTCCGTGACTGGGCGCCGGTGATCATCGACTTCGGGATCTCTTCCATCACCGAGGCGACCGCTCTCACGGCGACGGGAACGTCGATGGGGTCTCCAGGCTGGATGGCTCCCGAGCAGGTCCGGGGACAACCGGGCGGGCACGCCACCGACGTGTTCGCATGGGCCGCCGTCGTGGTGTTCGCTGCGACGGGACGCGCTCCTTTCGGTGTGGGGCGCCCCGAAGCCTTGGCCTACCGGGTTGTGCACGAAGAACCTGACCTCGACGGCGTACCCAACACCCTGCGACCCGTGCTGGAGACTGCACTGGCCAAGTCGCCCGCCGCTCGACCGAGCCTGGACGAGCTGAGCAGCGAATTGCCCCTCGGTCCAGGCGTTTCGCCGACGCTCACCACGGGTCAGGAGACCAAGACCCGAGTCGAGCGAACCGACCCGACGACGATCGGTGCCGCCACCGAACCCCAACCCGCTCGCCAGTTCACCACGCGCACGGTTGCCTTCGTTGCAGCAGTGGTCGCGGTCCTTGCAGCAGCTCTGGTGACCTACCTGGCTGCCACGGACCGAGTCGATGGGGTCCTTGCCGTAAGTGAGGACACCATGACGACACTCTCGAGTGCAGTGGTCGAGTCCACGACGACAACGTCGACCACCACCACGCCACCCACGTCCGCGCCGGCTCCCACCGGTCCTCCGCCGACCGCGCCGGTGACGACGCAACCGCCTCTTGCGCCGATGCCGGTGTCGAGCGACCGGGAGCAGGTTGCTGCGTCCTTCTACTGGTCCCCTGTGGCTCAGGACTGCAGTTCGCAGCCGCGATCGGCGTACCGACCGTTGATCTCGGTCTCATCCGAGGCTGGCTACGGCCACTTCCCCGTCTGGGAACTCGTCGAGATCGGAGTCTGGGACAAGTTCGCTGATGCTCGAGGCGACTATCTGCCTATCGACGTCGTCGTCGTGGGGCCACAAGGAAATACCACGACCCTGGAAACCACTTACGGACCCGATTGGCAATCCACTGGCTACGTGCCCGACGAAGAGGGAGGGCACACCATCGTCTGGTTCGCGCCTGACGGCCAGCCCATGGCATGCGGCGGGTTTGAAGCTTCGCTGGGCGCCTGAAGGACGTCCGCCGCCAAGATCGACGGCACCTGGACCACCAAGCTCAAGACCTACACCGCCCCGACGGTGTTGGTGATCGACGACGTCGGGCTACCGCCCATGGCCGACCGGCGGGCGTCGGCGGCGTTCTTCGACGTCGTCAACACGCGCTACGAGAAACAGCACCCCACCCTCGTGACCACCAACCGCGGGCTGCCTGACTGGGGCGAGATCTTCGGCGACAGCGTGGTCGCCGCCGCCATCCTCGACCGCCTCATGCACAACGCCATCGTGTTCAACATCCGCGGCCCGTCCTGGCGACTCAGAGAGCACCACGGCCTCGAGATCGCCCACCACCAGCCCCGACCGCTAACTTCCGACCGCCAGGCGAGCCCTGATCACGCGACGCGAATTCCACTGATCGCCGATCGTGACATCGCTGCCCGCTCACATCGACGGGCGGTCGGTGCTCTCGGCGAGGATTTCGTTGTCGGATGGGAACGAGCCCGACTTTGTGAGGCGGGACGGTCGGAACGAGTGGAACGGCTGTCGGTCACGCAGCGAGACGGTCTCGGATCGACGTTCTGTCGTTCGACGAGACCGACGGGACGAAGAGCACATAGAGGTGAAGGCGACAACCGGGGGAGCGAGACATCCCGCCCTTCCCAATCTCGGCCGCAGAGGTTGCCACTCGAACGCTACGAGCGACGCCTTCTGGCTGTACCCGGTATTCGACGTCGAACCCTCCCCGAGTGTGTAACGGCTGCGCAGGTGCGTCAACAAGGACCACCTCACCCTGGATCCCGCCGTGTACCTGGCTCGGCGTTAGGTGCGCGCGGGCTGGAGCGTGGACAACGGACGTTCGCGGGTCCAGCGCCCGTTTCAGCCCCTCACTGGGTTAAAGGGGAATAGACGACCAGATTTCGGCCCCACAGATTATCGCTTCCGCCGATAGACGAGGTGGCGTGTGCGTGGTTTGCCTGCGATAAGCCTGATTGGGCGGTTTGAGACCGCTGCTGAGGCCGGTCGACCCGTGTCTGGAAGGGACATTCTGTCGTGCCGGCCAAAGGGGCGCGGTCGGGTGCAGAGCCCTCCGAGTCGACAACGTGAACGGTCGCGGAGATCGCACGCCCTTGATGTCATTTCGCCGGTCTGTATGGGTACTCTGCTCTGCAGTGTCCCGACGACGCAATAGCGTGATATTCCCCGGCCGGGGGCTGGACGCGTAAAGATGCGCGGCGTCGTCCGGTCGCGGCCGCAGATCTTCCTCTGGGAGCCGGGAGGGGTGTCCTAACCCCCGAGGCAACGAGAGTGGACAGCAGATCGATGATGCCGTCAATGTCGGCCGTCCCGTCACTCAGCCATGAGACGATTCCATTATGGATCATCGCTGCGATGGCGTCGGCAACGAGAGCGGAATCGCCGCTGGATTCGATATCTGGAATGAGTTGCCGTACGCCTCCCGCGAGTGGATGATGGTCCGCCCCCGCAGTCGTCCTTCCGTCGATAACGTTGCAGTATGTCGTCCGATGCTCGGCGGCGAACCGAACGGTTGCAGCGATGATGGCATGCATCCGGACCAGCGGATCTTCCCCGGTATCGCAGATGGTTCGGAGTTCGTTCGCCAGCGGGTTGAAGAAGCGTCGATGCGCTGCGCTCAAGAGCTCATCGACGCCCGTGAAATAGACGTACACGAGGCTCCGAGACACCTTCGCTGCGGCGGCGATGTCCTCGATCACGATGTCGCGAGCGGGTACTTCTGCAAGGACCGTCATGGTGGCGTCGATGAGCTGTGACGATCGTTCGGCGGGGAGGAGTCGGACCCTCACCGCGCTACTACCCCGTCGATGGACCGTTTCGGGAGCTCGAGCATTTCAGACGTGGGGTTCGGCCCGCATCGTTGTCGCTCGACGGGGTCGGCCATCGGTGCGACGGTGCGTGCCGCCGGCAGCCGCGCCGGTCGGGAGGGGGGTGAGGAGTGCGCCGGCGATGAGGAGCAGCCAGGCGCAGTCATAGCCGGCAAGGGCATCGGCTGGGTTTGGTGGTGCGGCGAGGAACGCGATGGCGAGGGCGACCCGAAGGTGCCGCCGAACTGGCGGACGGCCTGGAGGGTTGCTCCGTCGGTGCCGACCCGGTGTGAGGGAAGGGCTTGGGCGACGACCGTGGACAATTCCCGGGACGACGGAGCGCGAATAATGTTCCGGGCGAGGTGAGACTCCGATCTAACGGGGTCCGAGAAAGGTCTCTCCATCTAAGCGCCCAGACGGGGTGCCGGGGAGTCGACCCCCAACTCGGTCGCGTGATCGTCGATCATGGAGCAGACTGCTGGTAGCGTGTATCTTGCGTGTCGGGGTGCTCCTAAGACGAAATGGTCCGCGTCCGGTATGACAAGGAGTCTCGCTCGTGGACAAGCGTCAAGGATGGTGTGCTGTTGACTGTGCTCGATCCATGGGTCACGGTCCCCAACTATGAGTAGCAGAGAACTGATCGCTTCCAGTTGAGTCGGAGCGATCAGCGGGCCCTCATGCCAGAGGAGGGACAAGCGGTCTGCGAGCTCGGGCCATCTAGCGCCGTGCAGACGTTCCAGCGCCGCTGCGAGGCGAGGGCGATCCCTTTGGATTTCCTGAGGCTGGATTTCTGCCGCGCCACGACGGGTCACGGGTGTCGGCACGGTGTTGGCTGCGACGAGCGTGAGTGACGCCAGACGATCAGGTTTCCTCAGCGCAAGGACCATCGCGACAGCCGCCCCAAGCGAAAAACCCAGCATATGTAAAGGCTTTTCACTCAGGTGAAGATAAGTCAGCATCGATTCCACTTGGTCGGCCATGACGTCATGGGTTAGGGAGTCGATGTCGGCAGGGCTGCCACCGTGGCCCGCAAGATCTGGGGCGATAAACCGGTAGCGAGCCGCTAGCTCGGGACCGACGATGCGAAAGGTGTCGACGCCCGTGGACAGGCCGCCGTGGAGGGCGACTACGGGAACCCCTGTCCCCACGTCGACGAAAGCCGGTAGGCCGTCCGACGGGCGCCCCTTCTTGGCCCAACTCATGTCGGTACGTTTGAGGGGCTGATCTCTGCGGTAAGCCTGTCCTTCACCTCACGTTTGAGAAGTTTACCCGTGGCTCCGCGTGGCATGGATTCCGTAAACACGACGTGTTTTGGAACCTCGAAGCTCGCTAGACGAGCCTTGCAGAAGGCGATGACGTCACCGGCCGTCACAATCTCCGATGGCTCCACGACGATTGCGGCGCACACAACCTCCCCCCAACGCTCATCAGGGACACCGACAACACAAACCTCGGCGATGGCGGGGTGCTCACTGAGTACGTGCTCGACAACTACTGGGTAAATATTGTAACCCCCCGAAATGATCATGAACTTCTTGCGATCAACAAGATACAGGAAGTTGTCGGCATCTAGATAGCCCAAGTCGCCGGTATGGAGCCAACCATCACGCAAGGTGTCGGCGGTCTCTTTCTGAAGTCCGACGTATCCATTCATCAGGGTGCTGCTCTTCACGCAGACTTCACCGACCTCACCTGGGCCACAAACGTTGCCGTCTTCGCTGACAGTTCGCAACTGTACGTGGGTCATCGGGTTCCCGCAGGATTTTAGAAGTTCGCCGGGTCCATCGAGCGCTCGGAGGTGGTCTTCGTGACGCAATATGGTGAACCACCCCCCCGCCCCTTCGGTTGATCCGTACCATTGCTGCAATTCGCAGGCGAAGGAGTCGATTACACGCTTGACTAGCGTCGTGGTCGTCGGTGCCGAGCCGTAAATGATTAGTCGAAGGCTCGAAAGATCAAAGTTGTCAAAATCGGGGTGATTAAGAATGTCGGCGATCATGGTCGGAATGAGCAGCACGGCCGTGACCTGCTCGGTCTGCATGAGCTCGAGCGCCTTACCGGGATCGAATCGGTCTTGGAGCACGATCGTGGAACCCACAAAGCAGTTCCATGTCGCCAAGAGTACTGGTACTCCAGCAGCGGGAATGCAATGTAGGTACACGTCGTCGCGGCGGCCACCGGCGTCCAGCCACGTGTGGAGCTGTGCGTCAACGACTGCCCCCTGGGACCATATGGCGCCCTTCGGCAGTCCCGTGGATCCGGTGGTGTAAGAGATCGCAATGGGATCCGTCGGTGTGACCTCGTACCATGAATCGGGACCCCAAGGTTCGGCGTCCGCGAGCATTGCCTCATAGCGGTCTCGGGCACCACCAAAACGGATAGTGTCGGGTCCTTGTGACCCGCTCAGCTTCTCCAGCGCTTCCGTGGGGGGTCCGGTTTCGACCAGAATTAAGCGCACATTCGCATCCCGCAAGATGTGCTCGACCTCGCGAGGGGCGTACCGCCAGTTGATGCCTGTGCGGACGCTGCCGAGGATCGCAGACGCATACCAGAGATCGATCATTTCGATCCCATCAAGTGCGAAGGATGCGACTGCGTCGCCCGGCCGCACCCCGCGCTCGACGAGAGCCCCGGCCAATCGCATCGCTCGGTCTCCGACATCTTCCCAACTGAACCTGCGCTCGCCGTCTACGTACGCCGTCCGGCTCCCCGAGTTCCGAACCTGGGCGAGCAGGTAGTCACGAACCAGCATTGCTTTCCCCCTCTTATCGACCAACAGGTCGGTATACTAGCCGTGTCGTAGCGGGACCGGTAGGGGAACAGTGGAGAGCGCATGACGGACGTGATGGTCGTTGGTGCTGGAGAGATGGGTACGGGGATCGCGCAGTTGGCTCTGGCCGCCGGCCACCACGTGGAACTGGTCGACGTTTCTAGCAACGCTCTCGATGTAGCGCGTCGCCTGCTGGCACGCCGCCTCGAGCGCGACCGCGAGAAGGGTTGGGTCGACGACGAGGCCGGGCTGTTGCTGCAGCGTCTCACGACCTCGTCACTCGACGACCGCGTGAGGACCGTGGGCTTGGGTGTCGAAGTGGTGATCGAAGCTGTTCCTGCCGTGGTCCGCACGAAGCGCGAGGTGCTCAGCGCTCTGTCGGCTGCAACCGGTGACGGAACGGTGATCGCCACTACATCCTTGGCGGTACCGGTGACGGTGCTCCTCGACCGTAACGCTGCACAGGAGAGGGTCCTGGGCTTCCACTTCATGAATCCAGCGCCGGCGTTGCGGCTCTGTGAGTTGGTCGCACCGGCGGCGGTAGCGCCCTGGGCAGTCCGGTTCTCGAACCAATTCCTTGCGAGTCTGGGGCTGACTGTTGTGGCCGCGCCAGACCGGCCCGGGTTCATCCTGAATCGCACCCACGTGCCGTTCCTGCTCGGCGCGGTCGACCGTGTGGAAGAGGGCTGCGATCCGGCCGACGTGGACACCGTGTTCGAGCTTGGCTGTCGCCATCCGATGGGTCCCTTGGCTACGGCCGATCTGGTGGGGCTGGACGCGGTCCTGTCCATCAGCGAGACCCTGCTTGCGGCCGAGCCGAACTCGCGATTTGCGATCCCCGGTCTTCTGCGCAGAAAGGTCGAGGCCGGCGAACTAGGGCGGAAGACGGGTCAAGGATTCTTCGAGTACAGCCCTTGACCGGAGCGCGGGTAGCGTGCTTAAACTACCGAACGTTCGGTTTAGGTTCACGGGGGATTGATCAGCATGACGCTTGTCGTCGGAGATATTCCGAGAATCCATGCGCGTCGGAATGGCACCGCCACCGCGTGCATCGACGCGCCCACTCACCTCAGTTGGAGCGAACTGGACGAGCGGGTCACTCGCCTCAGCAGGGGCCTGGCCGAGTCGTTCGGCATCGCCGCTGGTGATCGGTTCGCGATCCTCGCTCAGAATTGCCACGAGTATGTGGAGGTGATGTTTGCGGCATCCCGTTTGGCCGCGATCTACACCGGTCTCAACACCAGGCACCATCCGGCCGAGATGGTTCAACAAATGCAGGATTCTGGTGCCAAGTTGTTAATTGTCGGAGCCGGCCTGACGTCAGTGGGCCAAGACGTGGCAGCGGAATGCGGTGTTCCGCTTCTGCACCTAGGCGAGGAGTTCGAGGCGCTTCTGCAGGCGGCATCAACGCATGGCTTCGACTCTCATGGAGATGAGAACCTGCCCTACACGCTGACGTACACGTCGGGCACCACGGGCGAGCCCAAGGGCGCCATGATCAGCAGCCGCAACGAAATTGCATACGCGCAGTCGCTCACCTGGGCCGCAGAGTCTCGGCACGACGATCGCGCACTAATCGTTACTCCCATGTTTCATAAGGGCGGACAGTTCTCGACGATGCATCCGGCATACTTCGGGCTTCCGTCAGTGATACTCCCAACGCCAGATCCTGACGCGATCCTGCATGCCATCGAAGTTCATCGTCCTACCTTCGCCGTCTTTGTTCCAACGATCATGAAGATGTTGAGCGACGCCCGTTTGGCATCCGAGCTAAACGGGTCGCGAGACTTGTCATCGCTGCGCCACGTGATGTACGGCTCGAACCCCATCCCCCTTCCGGTGATGCGGCAGTTCCGCGAACTGTTCCCTTGCTCTCTCAGCCAGATCGGCGGCGTAGGAACGGAAGGGGGTGTCGCGCTCGTGCTCAGTCGGGTCGATCACGAAAGCGCCTTGGCCGACCATGAACTGGAGCACCGACTGACGTCCTGCGGCCGGGTCCAGCCGGGTTTCGAAGTAGCGATCGTTGACGATGATGACCGTGAGGTCGCCCCGGGGGAGGTCGGCGAAATGGTTTTCCGGGGTGGGTCCTTTATCCGAGGGTACTGGCAGAGACCAGAGGCGAGCGAGAGGCTATGGCGCAACGGTTGGCTGCACTCAGGTGACATCGGACGGATTGATTCCGAAGGCTTCGTCTATTACGTCGATCGAAAGGCTGGCCGGATCAAGACAGGGGGCGAGACAGTGTATGCCCGCCAAGTCGAGAATGTCTTTCGACAGAGCCCCCTCGTCCGTGAGGTTGCGGTTCTCGGGATGCCCGACGAAGTTTGGGGCGAGGCTGTTTGGGCGGCTATTGAACTCGAGCCAACGGCACGCAAGCAAACCGAGGAACAGTTGTTAGGTCAGTTTGACAAGTTCGCTCGTTCACAACTCTCAGGATACAAAGTTCCGAAGCGAGTGATCTTCGTCGACCAACTCCCGCGCACCGCGTTAGGGAAGCTGGCGATCGCTGACGTCCGCGCATTGATGACAGAGACCGCAACGGCGCACGACGCCAGAGAAGGAGTGTGACCCCGTGGAGCCATACTTACTCGACACGTACTTCAATGACTTGGAAGTCGGTGCCATTCAGGTGACTAGGGGGCGTACGGTCACTGAGGGTGATATCGTAAACTGGTGCGCACTGACCGGCGACTGGTTCGCCCTACACGTCGACAAGGAGTATGCAAAGTCCACCATGTTTGGACAACGTATTGCTCCCGGCATGATGGTGCTTGCATTCACTGGTGGACTCGGTGTTCCACCGATCAGCGATTCGCTATTGGCGAACTACGGCTCTGACCGCGTCAGATATCCACGGCCTACGTTCATTGGTGACACGGTGCACGCCGAGTTTGAGGTCGAGGAGTTGACCGTGCGCGACGAACACACGGGGGTGGCGGCGTTTCGGGTCGACATGATCAATCAAGATGGCCAGACCGTTATGGCCAGCAAGCTCAAGGTCTTGATGAAGCGGGCTCCCGATGTCGATTGACTACTCGATCGAGGGCGCGATCGCAGAGATCGTTATCAACCGCCCCGAGCAGTCGAATGCACTCGACGACGAGCACTTTCGTGCGCTGAACGAGTGCCTTGAGCGCGCCACAAGAGACGCTCCGCGAGCGCTGTTACTGCGCTCCGAGGGGCGTGTCTTCTGCGCCGGTCGGGACATTTCCGAGATCGATCCGTTCGGAGAAGACCCGGCCGATACGCTTCGGCGGACGTTTAATGCGCTGGTCATGAAGGTCGATGCGTTGCCGATGCCAAGTGTCGCTGCAGTGCAAGGGGCCTGCGTTGGCGCGGGCACCGGAATTGCACTTGCGTGCGATCTAGTCGTCGCGGCGGACGATGCCACGTTTACCTCGCCATTCGGTCGCCTAGGTTCCGTGCCCGACTCCGGGTTTCACTACTTCATGACGACTCGCCTCGGCGCTGCCGTTGCCAAGGATGTCGTGTTGACTGGCCGGAAGTTGTCGGGCGCTGAAGCTGCACGACTCGGACTCGTGGCACGCTCGGTGCCGTCGGAGACGTTGCTCACGGAGTCACGGGACATCGCCGCATCAATTGCATCTGGCCCAACCTTGGCCTTCGCGCTCGCCTGCGATTTGATTGATCGAACGGCCAGTGGAGCCAGCCTTCCAACCGTTCTGGCGGCAGAAGCCATAGCACAGGCGCGCGCTTTCGAAACCCAAGACCTACGGGAAGGAGTGACGGCGTTCGCCGAACGCCGAAACCCCAGCTTTACCGGCTCCTGAGGGATGAATTACTCCTCCTATCACTCGGTAGGAGGATCTGGAGCGCTCTGTATGAGCGATGACAACAAGGGGAGAATATTTCGATGCGGTTCCGGGTTGTGTGTGCATTAAGTCTCACGTTCGCGATGTTTGCGGCGGCGTGCGGCGACGACGACGACGAGACGTTGCAGGAGGAATCGACAAATACGACCGCGAGCGAAGTCGGCGAGAACGGAGATGGGCCGTACCGGATCGGGTTGATCATTGAGGAGACGGGCAACGCATCCGTGTTCAAGGATCCGACCATCGAAGGATACCAGACTGCTCTCGCTCAACTTGAGGAGTCGTCGCCAGGCGAGTTCGAAGTCCTCACATGCGATGGCGGATCCACGCCGGAGATGGCGCTTGCCTGTTACGAGCGTCTCGTGTATCGAGACGGGGTCGATGCGCTCTTGGGCCCGACAGTCTCAGCGAGTGGTGTGGCGATAACGCCAAAGGTCAACGAAGACGGCATCATCAACTATTACCTGGGTGGCGGGTATGGCGGCCGCGACATGGAGGGGAACGAGACGCAGTTCGGCGCACATGCCACAAATACTGATGTTCTCAAGGCGATCTGGAGTTGGGCCGAGGACGAGGGGATGGAGGACGTCTACATGATTTCCACCGCCGACGCCACGGGCCAAGCGTGTCGTGACTTCTTTGAGGAGGACGAGTTTGAGGAAGATCGGAGTGCGCTAGAGATTCTCGGGCAGGACGAGATGGCGATCGACGCCCAGTCGGCCGCACCTCAGATCGCAAAGGTGCCGAACGACGCGGATCTCGTAGTACTTTGTGCCACTGGTGGTGCCGGAGTCGTGATGGCGACGTCGTACGCCCAAGCGGGCCTCGAGATGCCGGCCATGAAGTTGCATTCACAGGCCCTGCCTCAGATCGAGACAGCGCTCGCGGGCGCACTTCCTGCCGATCAGTACTACGTCGCCGGGTTCTGCCCTATGGCCGCCGCCAAGGATGAGCTCGAGGAAGGTTTTGCCTGCAGCGCGTCGACCCTTGAGTTCGCGGAACTGCTGGCGCAGCAGTTTCCCGATTCAGACCCAACGTTTCTGAGCGCCGGCACATACGACGCGGTTATGCAGTTGGCGACGGCGGTTCAGGAGGTGGGAGAGGATCCTCAAGATATCGTCGAATGGTTCGAAAGCCAGACGGGTCTTCCGGGCGCCAACGGAGTGTACAACTTTGGGCCTGAGCAGCACCGTGGAATGGGACCGGAATCGGTGATCATTGGCGTATGGCGCGACGACGGCTTTTATCTCGACAGTATGAATGACATGCCATCAGTCTGAGCACATCCGTAATGCGACGCGGGTCTACGTCATCCTGAAGTTCGGCGTGACGTAGACCCGCTCCTACTCCTGTGAGGTACACGTTGGAGCTATTAGTTGCCGTCCTGTCATCCGGTGTGCTCAACGGGCTGGTGTATGCACTTGTGGGTCTTGCGTTCGTCCTCATCTACCGAGTTGACGGCGTGGTGAATCTTGCGATCGGTGAATGCGCGATGCTGGGTGCACTGCTTGGTGTACATCTGCACAACGATGTAGGGCTTCCACTGATCGTTGCTTTCGGTGGGGTTGTGCTTCTCGGATCGTCCATCGGAGTCTTCACGGAGGTCGGAATTCTTCGCCGTATGCGGCGTCGCGACCCGCTCCGAATCTTGATCTTGACTTTCGGCTTGGCGCTAGTACTGCATTCAATCGCTCGCCTGATCTGGTCGACCGATCTGTACTCGCTCCCCACTTTCCCGGCAGTTCCCAACGTGATCCGTTTGGGCGTCGGTCGGGCTGTTCTGCCAGGTCAATTTGTATGGATCGCCGCTCTAGCGTTTTTCGTGTTCGTGGCGTGGGGAGCGATCCTTCGCCGCACCCATTTGGGTCGTGATCTACGAGCTGTCAGCGATGACAGAGAGGTAGCGGAGGCAATGGGAATCCGCGCATCCCGTAAGGTGCTCGGCGCGTATATCGCGGCCTGTGCCCTCGGAGCAATCGCGGGATTTTTCGTCTCTCCGGTGCTATTTATGACTTATGCGGGCGGAACGCTCCTTGGAGTCAAGGGCCTGATCGCCGCACTAGTGGGGGGCCTCTTGCGGCCGATGGGGGCACTCGTTGGCGGCCTGGTACTGGGGATCGCGGAAGCCGCGACTGCCGGCTACTACCGAGCCGACTTCAAGGACGTCACTGTGTTCGGAATCCTGATTGTGATCCTCTTATTGCGACCGCAAGGGATCCTGCCGACGGCCGAAGCTGCATGATGAAGCTCCGTCCGGAAGGGTCAGTTGGTTGGAAAGCGGCGATCGTGCCACGCGCTCGGAACGTCCATGTCTTGGCCGGGTCCGGCGCCGCCTGTGCCGTTGCATACGTACTGCTCATCCATTGGCTAGGCCAAGATTATAATCTAAAGAGCTTGACGCTTCTTGGAGCGTTCGCAATCGCGACTCTCGGATTGGCTCTACTCCTCGGGATCACTTGGCAATTTAGTCTCGCTCACGCGTTCTTTTTTGCGCTTGGCGCATATGGCTACGCCATACTTGGTGGGGCGGAATATCGGTGGTCGCCACAGTCGGCGGCTGCCACGGCGATTTTGGGCGGAGCGGTCCTTGCGTACGTGGTAGGGCGCGTGCTGCTCCGACTTGAAGGTTTCTACTTTGCCGTCGCGACCTTGGGTTTGACTCTAATAGGGGAGAATCTCTTGTTCGTCATGAGAAGCTACACGGGAGGGGACGACGGCCTCCCTGCGCCTCAGCTTGAGGTTGTCGGGTACGCGTTTGATACGCCGCTGCGTCGTTATGTGATTGTTTCGGTTGTCTTGGCGGTCGGCTTTGCATTCGCAGTGAATATTTCTCGATCGGCATTCGGAAGGTCCGCCAGGGCGGTGGCTGCGGATGAACTAATGGCGGGAAGCAATGGAATTCCTGTCGTCAGCATCAAGACGCGCATGTTCGTGATCTCGACGGTCTACGCAACCACCGGTGGGGTGCTGTATGCATCGGCGTCTGGTTACATCTTTCCCACGCTGAGCGGATTGACCACCACCCTGGAATTCGTTGTTGCGGTGATCGTAGGTGGAATGGGGAGCCTCTTGGGACCTGTACTTGTAGTCGCGGTGATTAGATGGCTTCCGATCGTCTTCGAGCCCCTCGAGGGACATGTGGATCTCGCGTACGGAAGTTTGCTGATCATATTGCTCATGGTTGCTGACGGGAGCGGCAAGCGCACCGGGTTCCTTCAAGGCCTGAAGCGTCGGCCCTCGCTGAGGAAGCGACTGCATGAGGAGCAATCGACGCCACAATCCCGACCTGGAGGAGTACAATGAGCGCGCTTCTCCTTGACGAGATAACGGTTCGCTATGGCTCCTTGATCGCCTTGGACTACGTCACGCTTCGGATGGCCGAGGGAGAAATCACTAGCATCGTTGGGCCGAATGGTGCGGGTAAATCGACACTTCTTGGAGTTGCGTCTGGGGCCCTTGCACCGAGGCACGGGGTCGTATCACTTGGCGAGAGCAAGATCGCCGGCGCACCGCACCGGTTCGCACGTGCTGGGATTCGCAGGACGTTCCAGACGCCACGTGTGATGCCGGCAGAGACACTGCTGTTCAATGTGCTTGTCGGTATTTCGGCGTCCAATCGCTCATCTCTACTGGGCGACCTGTTTGACACCTATCAGCGAGGCAAGGCTGCGCAACGTGATGCGAAGGAAGCGCAGATTGCGCTAGAGCGAATGGGTCTCGGGCATCTCAAGGACGTCCCTGCGGGTTCGCTGTCCTACGGTCAGGTTCGGCTTCTCGAGTTGGCACGTGCCTTTGTAGGCGGCCCTAGGTTTCTTCTCCTCGATGAGCCGGCTGCAGGCTTGAACGATGATGAGACTGAGTTGCTCGGTCGTCAGCTTCAAGAACTAGCGGTTGGGAACGGCCTTGGGGTGGTACTCGTGGAACACAACTTGAAGCTAGTGACCAGTATCTCCTCCATGGTGCACGTCCTCAATTTCGGGCAGTTAATCGCGAGCGGACCCCCGGACGAGATAGTTCGAAACGAGGCAGTCATCGAGGCTTATACGGGAGGAGCGTCCTCGTGATTCTTACAATCAGCGAGATGTCGTCTGGGTACGGTGCCGCCCCCGTACTCCACGAAGTTTCCTTTGATCTTGCGGAGAACGAAACGCTGGCGGTTCTTGGTCCCAACGGCGCGGGCAAGTCGACACTGTTGATGTCAATTATGGGACTTCTGCCTTTGAAGCAGGGCCGAGTTGTGCTGGACGGCCGGGACTTAACGGGTCTGTCGCCCGATCAGCGTGCCGGAGCCGGTATTTCATGGGTGCCGGAAGGGCGTCGACTCTTTCCCAGCCTGACGGTGCACGAGAACCTCTTGGTGGCGGGCCGCCATCTTCACCGCGATGACGAGGCGGAGCGACTGGAGGAGGTGCTGCGACTCTTCCCTGATCTTTCACCGCTGTTGGACCGCGCTGCGTGGGCCCTGTCCGGTGGGCAGCAGCAGATGGTGGCCGTGGGTAGGGCTCTTGTCGCCCGACCGCGGGTCCTACTTCTCGATGAGCCGTCACTCGGTCTCGCACCCATGATTACGCAGATGCTGATGGATGCGCTGGACGAGGTAGGGACTGGAGGTCAAGCAATGGTGTTGGTCGAGCAGAACGTTATGCACGGCCTCCGGCTTGCGGACCGGGCGATCATGCTGACCGATGGCAAAATCAGCTTTTCGGGATATTCCGATCAGTTGCTGTCCGATGACACGATTCGCACGAGCTACCTGACGGGTACTGCGTGAGCAAGCGCCGGGGGCCGAGGTCTGTTCATTCCGATGGAAGCGGAGATGCTGGCCGTGTTCCGTCCGCGGCTGCGATGCGGCTGCTTGAAGCGGCGTTCGATCTATTTGAGAAAAAGGGCTTCGATAACACGACTGTCGACGAGATCGCGCATAGATGCGGAATGTCGAAGTCCACTATTTACCTCCACTTTCGCGGCAAGGAGGACATTCTCGTTACGGGAATTCAGCCATTAATCGATTTGCTCGCTGGCGTACTAGATGCCCCCGAAGCTGGCAGGGGAAACTACGCTTCTCGGTTGGAGTTCGTGATGCGCTCGTACGTGCATCTCGGACTGTCAAACCGGAAAGAGGCGTCCGTGCTTGCCCTGCTCGGGCCGGAGACGCCTGTCGGGATACTAACTCGACGTCGCCGAAGCGAGATTGAACGTAGCGTGGCTGACCTGATCCTAGGCGGGATCGAAGTCGGTGAGTTTCGAGGGGATCTGGATCCCTTGCTCACGGCTCGACTGTTGCTGTCGTTGTCCAACTGGGTGACAGTTTGGTATCAGCGCAATGGCGTCTTAGCCCCAGAAGCGATAGCTCAGGCGGTGGCGAGCCTCGGCCTCGACGGTCTGACCCGATCTTGACGGACGCCCGTCTGGGTGCTAACCTACCGAACGTTCGGTTGATTAATTTCTCGCCAATCAGGAAAGAGGCCCGATGACTGCCTTCGATGTCGACCTGCCAGTAGAGGAGCCACCAGCATTTGATTCTTCTCACAACCCAATGCCGCTCGACTGGGAAGACCGGATCCCGCGGCACCGCGAACTGTGGGAGAAGGCTGAAGCGCAGCACTATGACCCCAACGTGGCAATCGACTGGTCGCTGCTGGACCCGGCAGATTTCAGCGAAGAACAGCGTGTGGCGCTCGCCTACTGGTTTGCGACCAACAGCACCTTCGAGAATTCGGGCGTGCCCACCTTCGGGATCGGAATGGTGCAATCTTATGAGCAGCATCTCGGTGATTCGACGTCGCGTATGCTGCTTACAATCGCACGCGACGAAGGAAACCACGACGAGATGTCGCGCCGTATCGTAGAGACCCTACTGCCCGGCTTCCCAGACCGCCGTGAGGCAACGAGCGATCTCGAACGCCACGCAGCGAATAACCTCGGATGGATCCACTATACGAATTCAAAATACTGGGATGGCTATAAGCGCGCCTACGAAACCCGCAGTCTCGCGGCAGTGATGTCGCCTTTCATTGTCGGCGAAGCCGCTGCTTCGCTCGTGTACATGGCCACATCGCGGAACGCCTCTCACCCGGTTTTCGCCGAAGTACTTCGGCGGATCGGTATGGATGAGGCTCGCCACTTCGCTTTCTGCAACTATCTGGCAGACGCAACCTGGGGTGAGCTTCGTGACGATGAGAAGACGGCGCTTACGAAGAACTTGAAGGCGGCGTACATCTACATCTCGGTCGTGTTCGGAGAGCCCCGCGAACCGTTCTGGAACGTGCCGGACTCTTTCGGCCCTGTTCATCGTCATCTCGAGGACATTGCTCGTGATGCGGGACTAGGGATCATCGAGCAGGAAGACCGGGATGACCTGTGGCGGAAGGGCATGCTGCGGGTGAAGAGCGTGACAGACCGCTTCGGGATCCCGTTCCCGGCGGTGCCGGAACTGGGTATCGATGGCACCGAGGTCGCGCTAACTGAAGACGACCTCATGGTGGTTAGCTTCTAGCGAGGGTCCAGTATGGTGTCCGATGTATCCATCGAGTCATACCCTTCTGTAGGAGCCCATGGGACGCCCACCAGCAAGCGAACGAAAGCCCTACGACGTCGATACGCTCGCTAACGTCGCCTTTCAGGTGTTTCGCAAGAGGGGATATGACGCAACATCTGTTGACCAGATCGCGAGTGCGGCCGGCATTACGAAGTCAAGTATCTACCACCACGTTGCGGGGAAGGAAGAACTGCTGGACCGAGGAGTGACGCGGGCCTTGGATCGACTATTTTCAATACTCGACGAGCCGGGGAGCTGCTCTGGATCCTACACCGGTCGGATCAGTTACATCATTGAACGTGCCGTGGAGCTTGAGTTATCAGCAATGAATGAGGTCGCAGTGTTATTGCGACTTCGTGGAAACACGAAGGTTGAGAGGCGAGCCCTAGAGCGACGCAAGGAATTTGATCGGCGGGTAGGCCAGCTTGTTCAATCCGCGATTGATGACGGAGAGATTCGAAATGACATCGATCCTCTCCTGGCTACTCGCCTGCTCTTCAGCATGGCTAACTGGTTGACCGAATGGTATGACCCGTCGGGTGAGCTCGCACCCCACGATATCGCTCGTGCCATCACTGCCCTCGGCTTCGATGGACTGCGCGGTAGTGATCGTTCTTCCGACTGCACCGCTCGGCATGTGGAAGCCACCGCGAAGTCAGCGCCCGCTTCCGCAACGGATCAAGAGGTACGTCTACCGTGATCCGGGGCCACTGGTCGTTGGAAGGCAAGGTCGCCCTCATCACCGGGGGAACAAGGGGCATCGGGTTTGCGATAGCGCAGGAGTACCTCGAGCACGGCGCCCGTGTGTTCATTACTGCACGAAAGCAGGATGAACTGCTTGCGGCAAAGCGCTCGTTGTCTTCTATTGGCCTAATCGAGACTATGGCGGCGTCGGCGGGTAACCCTGCCGAGATTGAGTTAAGCGTTCGGGCCTGCATGGAGCGGCTTGGGTCGATTGACGTGCTTGTCAACAATGCCGCGACCAATCCGCAATTTGGTCCATTGATGGATGCGGATCCTGGCGCGGTGCAGAAGGTCTGGTCGGTCAATCTTCTGGGGCCTCTTCTCTATGCACAAGCCGCATGGCGACTGTCCATGAGGGCTCAAGGAGGGTCCATCATCAACGTCGCTTCCGTGAGCGGGATCGCCCCCACGGCGATGAGTGGCGCATATAACGTCGGAAAGGCGGCCCTCATCCACCTATCCCGTCAACTCGCAATCGAACTTGGTCCGCACGTCAGAACGAATACGCTTGTGCCTGGGCTAATTCGCACACGGTTTGCGGATGCACAAATCGAGGCGAGCGGTGACGGCGGACTCGCGAGCCGCCATCCCCTCAAACGTCTTGGCGTGCCTACAGATCTGACCGGCGCCGCTCTGCTCTTGGCTTGCGAGGCGGGGGGATGGATGACTGGGCAGACCATCGTGGTGGATGGCGGGGCTCTTCAAGCCTGGTGGCCGGTTGAGCCTTCGGTCGACACATGATTTTGAGGACCGGGTTGGCTGATGGTGTCTAGTGGCAACAACCCTGCAAGGTCGATAGCCAAGTGCGAACGTAGCGTCGCAGGCACCTCCGAGCCCAGTATCGGCGTTTTCTTCGGACAGCGGGGTCGTGTCCGCCAATATCCGCAACCTGTGGGCGCGATACCATCGTTACTCTCGCCAAGCCGGCGACGCCGCAGTTCGGTCTCGGACCGTTTGTCGGCCCTTGAAGTCAAGCATCGGGAGCGAATGCTGCATCGGTATAGGAGGGCTACACATGACTCGGAGTCCGGTGCCGCTTCGGTTCCAGTTAACGTGACCTCTGAGACCCACTTAAATACAGATCACCCATGAGTATGATACGCCTCGACGACGGTCCCGATGAGACGTTAATTGTAACTATGGATAGGTCGCTAAAGGCGAACGCGCTCACCCTTGAGTCGGTACGTGCGCTCGGCGACGCTCTGCGACGAGCGTTCGATGCTCGTCCGACTGGCCTCGTCTTGACTGGATCAGGGCGCTTCTGCGCCGGTGCCGATCTTGCCGAGGTTCGCAGCGAAGTCTCGATGGGAGACAACCTCCGTCGATTTTATGGCCCGGTCGTGAAGCTGCTCCACGAAGCGCCCGTCCCCGTCGTGGCCGCCATTAACGGTATTGCCGCAGGCGGCGGTCTTGCCCTTGCCCTTGCCTGTCACCGACGCGTGGCTTCCCCTGATGCCAAGTTACAGGCCAGTTTCGTGGAAGTCGGACTCGTTCCGGATTGCGGTGCCAGCTATTTCCTCGTGCGAATGCTTGGGGTCGCCGACGCATATCGGTTTTGTACAGCCGGAGCGCTCACCGCAGCCGAGGCGCATCATATTGGACTCATCGACGAGGTCGTCGATTCAGGCAGGGTTACGGAGGCTGCTGCCGCACGGGCTGTCGAGATGTCTGGCTCTAACAGCGAAGCCCACCGAGAAACGCTACGGCTGTTGTACGCAGCGAGCGCTTCCGACCTCGAGTCGGCAATGGAACTCGAGGCACGCGTCCAGGACCGATTGGGACGATCACAGCAGTTTCGAGCCGCACAGCGAGCCTTCCTCGACGGGGGCAGAAATGTCGTGACGGATCGCTGACAACCGGTCGGGTGCTGTCGCATCCCTGCGCGTGATTGTGCCGCGATGTGTGAACCTTACATGGGCGCCTGCCGCCCGGCTCCAGCCACTGATACCGGTCGGCGCAGAGCTCTCAATCTCCCCGACTCTGGACTCGGCGTGGAGACGAGAAGCTCGTCACTCGGGCCGGTTCCTTGGCTGCGGGCAAGAACATCGCTCTGGGTGGAACCTTCGGCACCATTTGACCTTTAGCCCAGCGCTGACCGAATCGGCACCGTCACGGACACTGAGGAGCAATTCCGAGCGGCGGTCACGGTGCATCGGTACGGTCCGAACGAGACCGCCCTTGAGCCACGGCCGCGGGGGAAGTCCCGTGACCCAAAGGAGAACAACATGGCTCGAGCAACCGCCCCGTCTGACTTCATGGCCGACCCGGCGACGTTCCTCGCCGATGCGAAGGCAGAGAGGCGGCTCCAGGACTACTTCGACCGCTACACGGGATCGTGGTTCGAGCGGCTCGCCGACGAGGACCCGCATCGGTTCACAGCGCGCGACATCGTCGCCGTCAGCACGCTCGCCGTGGACATCCCGGCCCCGACCTCCATCTGGCTGCTCACTGACGGTGCCGCCAAGGCGTCGGCGCTGCTCGAGAGGATCCCGCCCCAGCAGGCGATCTGGGACGAGGCGGCAGATCTCAGCCGCGAGGGGCCCGCATGGAAGCTATGGGCCCTGGTACACGCAAGTGGATGGCCGGAGTGGCGGGGAGGTATGGGGCCAACCAAGACCAGCAAGCTTCTTGCGGCCAAGCGCCCCCATCTCGTACCCGTACAGGACAAGGTCGTCACGACCACGCTATTCGGCAAGCCACGGGTGGACGGTTACTGGGCTGCATGGCGCCGCCGCCTCTCCGGGCCTGCAGGAGCGGAGCTGCGAGCTTCAGCAGAGTCGATTCGTGACGCGGTGCCAGCCGCATCCGGGCTGTCGGTCCTGCGAGTGCTCGACATCGTCGTGTGGATGGCGGGGTCCGAAGCCGATCGTGCCCGCCGATCAGGGCCGGCTTGATCGGTCGTCCCTACTGGACTGCAGGCCGAGCACGAGGAGTGAACTTGGGAGAGCAGCAGTTCCCGGATGTCCAGCTCGGCCGGCAGTACCTGCACGACGTCGCGGCGCAGACGCTGTGCCGGACGGAGTCGCTGGCGGGGCTTCCGTGACCGTCGACGCCACAGCCAACCTGCAGCGGTACCTGGCCGACCGTCAGGACCCTTCGGCGCGCTACGCCTCCTTCGACTACTGCTTCAACTACTTCCGTGACCACTACGAGGCTGACCGGGTCGAGGTGCTTGCGGACCCGGCCACGATGCAGACGTCGTGCGTACAGCTCGGCTTCTACCTCGCGAGCTGGGGCATGTTCCGCGGCTCGACCACCCTGTTGACTCGCAGCGCACACTGCTTCCGGCCCGTGATCGAGGCGATCGTCGCCGCACCGGTGATCGCCTGGGAGGCCGATGTCGCCGACTACGACAGCGAGACCATCGAAGAGCTGATCCGCATCGGCCGGAGCCTCGGCCGAGTTCTCCCCGGGGGTCACTCGGACACACTCGTCACCAAGACGATGCTCGGCGTGTTCGGCTGCGTCCCCGCCTTCGACAGCTACTTCCGTCGGGGGATCAGGACGTCCGGGTTCCGGCCGGCCGGCATGCGAAAGGTCCACGACTACTGGGCGCGCAACGTCGAAACAATCGAGCAGCATCGTGTAGCAACCCTGGACTTCGACACCGGGGCACCTACCAAGCGCCGCTACACCCAAGCGAAGGTCATCGACATGATCTTCTTCATCGAGGGCGGGAAGTAACGACCAGACCGCTGACGCTCACCCGGACCCGCTCTATCAACCGGTCGCCTTGCGAGTCACGGCTTTCGGCATCGGCCACGGGGACCGGGCAGCTCCGCCACCCCTCAGTCGTCACGCCGGGCGAGGACTCGCTGCGACCACCGAGTGCGGCCGCCAGCAGGAACCTCTGCTCAGCCGATCGCCAGATAGCGGCGACTGCCGCAGCGTCTTGTGAGCGAACCAGGCGTCAGCGGGCGGCACGTCGGGCCGCCGCTACTCACGGGGGCTGTGCGTTCGGTACGCGTGATCCGCGGCCATGGCCGTGCACGGAAGCAACGGGGCCCGTCGATCCGTTGCGCTCGCGGGAGGAAGCGTTCGGCGCGAGCAAGGGCTCAACGACGCCGCTCAGCCGGCGTTCTGGAGGCAGGGTTCATTCGGCGGGAGCCGATCCATCCCGGTCCGGCTGCGGTAGAGCACGAGGAGCAGCGGACGTCGCTGCGGTCGAACGATCGTGCAGAAGCACGGAGTGCGAGGTCGCTCCACATGCCTGGGTCAGAGTGAGCCGTACCCGTGTCCCTCGGATGGGGCAAGTGCCCTGTCCGCAGTGGGCGAAGCCCCTCCGACCATCACGCTCGGCGCAGCAGCCCACCCCGTCTCCGCGATCGTCCAGCAGACCCCACAGTGGAGGTCTGAGGACTCTTGTCTCAATGGCGCGGGCAGAGGACGCTGCGCACAAGAGGTGCGGCATTGACCGGTAGGACGTTGAGCTGGCCGCCTGTCCTTCCGTGAGCCACTGGCGAACCCGGCACCTGTGAACCACACACAGGGAGACTCGACATGCGTACGCACCAGATCAACCGGAGCCACAAGCCGGCGCACCGGCCGGCCTGGGTGGCATTGGTTGTCATCGCACTGCTCGCCGCGGGCATCGGGGTGGGTTCGCTCGTGTACGCGGGCGCGCAGACGACGACCACCACCTTCTACGCCTGCCTCAAGAATGGCACCTTGTCCGCCGTCAACGTCACGGCCCCTCCCGCCTGCAAGGGCGGCCAGCAAATCATGTGGAATCAGCAGGGACCGGCGGGGACGAACGGCAACACGATCATCAGCGGTGCCGTGGACCCCGAGACCGAGGGCGTCGCCGGTGACTACTACCTGAACACCACCACCTACGTGCTGTTCGGTCCCAAGACCGAGACCGGCTGGGGGAACGGAACGGCCCTCATCGGGTCGGCTGGTGACGGGACGGTGACCATCCACTCGGCCACGTTCACGCCCTACATGCGTATGGGAGACGGCGATGCCCTGCAGCACGCGCAGTACACCGACGGCGAAACGTACGGCCCCGGCCAACCGCCGAATGTGTTCCGCTACGTGAGCGGTACCGGCCATGACGCGTTCTTCAACACGCCTGACCTGACGTTGGGATCGACCCCCATGTCTGCGGTCTCCGCTGAGGTCTGCTACTCGTTCACGAAGGTGAACGAGGCCGCGTACGTGCTGGCCGTGCTCGGCGTCCAGGACAGCGCTCGCAACTCTGCGTTCGCCGCCCAGCTCCTGGAGCCGACCGAGGGCCAGCAGCAGTGCGTGACGCTGACCTTGGATCTTCCCGTCAAGCTGCTGAACCAGCCGCACCTCGTCACCGTGCTCGACATGAAGCTGAAGGGCCCTGACGACCAACTCGACGTCGATGGCGTCACCTACACCGTAAGGCCCACGGCGGTTGGAGACCTCGAGTTGGTCAAGGACTGACATCGGGGGCTCCTCGAGGGGGTGCGATCGCACCGCATCCCCTCCAAGGGTCGGTGCGGACGAGACCACCACCGTCGGGGCACGGCGTCAGCCGTCGTCCCGACGGTCGCGTTCGACCTCGCAGGCATCAGGACCTCGTACGCATCAACGCGATGGCAACGACCTCGTCCGGTTCAACCCAACGAGCGGCCCGCCGCTCGGCCGGCGCGTGACCACACTCCCGGCTCGGAAGCGTCCTCGGCCGCCGGGTTCAGCCCGCGGTTGCACCACAGAACGCCCATCGGTCCGCAGCCCAATGATCCCGGCGCCGCCACACTCCGTGCGCACCGGGGGCGAGTCTGTTGGCCGTCAGCTCGATTCGCTGACAACCACGTCGTGGGACTCACCCAAGTCGGGTACAAGAGGGGACTCGGGAGACGCCGCGGCAGTCGTGGCGAGAGCAGCGCTCAGACAGGCCCCGCCGGATCACCGTGCCGATGGGCGAACATTCCTAACATTCGGGTGTGCGAAGTGTCGCTACCGGTTTCATCATGGTGGGAGCGGTCGCGTTGTTCGCGGGGATTGTGGTCGGGGTTTTCCGGTTCACTCACCGCGAGGTGGGCAACCCTGAGCTGGGCGAGGACCGCAGTCTTGGGGCGGGCGTGGTCGCACTGGTCTTCGCTTTGTTCGCCTTCGTGCTGCTCCCCGTAATCGGAGCGCTCGCGGCCCTCGCCGTCGCCGCACCAGTGCGCCGGTCGGCTGCAACTGCTGGATCGGGCATCGCCCGGGCGGCTCGGGTTCTTGCGTTGACTCACCTCGGTCTGGTGGCCGTCGTGGCAGTCGTCTTCACGACATTCGCAAGCCTCAGCGCGACCGAGGACTACTTCGATCGCCGGGACGTCGTCACAGCAGAGGAACGGGATCGCGAGCGCGAGGAGCGCGATCGCGAGCAGCGGCAGGCCAGCGATCGCGAGCGGCGATCAGTCCACAATGAGCGTGAGGATCGGCGGGAAGAAATCGAGGAGCGTTGCCCGGAGAGTGCATCGGAGTTTCAACGCAAGATCACCGGCGGGCAGGAAGCCGTTCGCCAGGCTGCGCTCGATGTGCGTGCCAGGGGGTCCTTCCGGTCATGGGCACGGTTCTGGACCGATGCCGGCGTCGATGACCTCCTCGAGGTTTGCGAGATCATCCGTTCCGCGCCGAACGAGTAGGCCCCAAGGCAGGCCAGTGCCCGCATGTTCCCAGGTGCTGCGGACCAGCCCACCCGTTGTCCAACTGACGAGCGGGGCCGAAGCCTGGCTTCGTATCGCTGCGAGATGCCTTCGGGAGGCGGACTCGCGACTGCTCGACTGATTCTCTGCGTCTCCGGCCGGTTGGCCACAGGGTGTCCCTCAGCAGTCTCCACCGATTTCCTCGGGTGTTGCCGCCTGAGAACCCCCTTCGGCAGCGCCAACCTGCTGACGCGCGCCCCGCGCTGGTGCCCTTCTTCGGCGCCGTCAAAAAAGCGACGCGACCTCAGGGGCGCCTATCTGGAATTCTGAGGCGGTCGGGTCGATGCCGACGCCTGCTGCCGAAGGACTCGTTGGGATTCGTTGCGCATGCGTCCCAGCTTCTGAGACAGAGACATCGACCCGACCCGGTCCGGGCGTTTCGTGGGCGCCGCCGGTTGGAATAGCGCACCGTTGAAGCCGATCTAGTGGGGGTGACAGGGGAATCTCCATCGCAACTGGATGAGCGCCACGTGTGGGTGCGGCAGTTCCGCGAAGCACTCGGAGTGGCGGCGACACTGGAGGACCCCGACGTGCTGGACCGTGCGGCGAGACCCTGGTCAGGCACGAAGCGCCCACTGCAAACGCGCAGGGTTGAACTTCCTCGGATTGCTGGGTCCGGCGGGAGCGACAGTGATCTGATCGATGGTGAGCTCGATGAGCGTGCGCTGGTAGTCGATCCCGCGGTTGTCCCAGGCCGTGTGCAGTTCCGTCGGGGTGGTGGGCAGGTCGGTGAGGGTCTTCGAGGTTGGCGTGGTCTCCAGGGTCCGACGAAGAACCTCCTCCTCGCCGTCCAGCTCGAGCCGCTTGCGTTTAGCGTCTGCCGTAGTGATGGCCCCGTCGATTAGGAGATCGGTGACCCGGTCTCGCTTGACGCCCAGCACTCGCAGGCGGGCCAGCGCCTCTCGCTGGGCGGAGTCATCCGGGCTCGGCAGAGCAGCGATCAACCGGTCGACGATCGCAGGGTCCGTCAAGACAGCGACCACGTACTCACGGACAGCCTCTTCCACCCACTCGGCCTTGATTCGCAGACCCCCGCAGCCGCCGAGGTTCTCGCCTTTTCGGCAGGCGTAGGAGCGGCCGCCGTTCTCTCGGCCGAGGGACCGGAGCTTGCCGCCGCACTTGCCGCAGAGCAGAACGCCGACGAGGGGATAGGTGCGCGGGGCGGACTTCCGGTAGTTCCGGCGAACCGCAGTAACCGAGATCAACCGTTCGTGCTCGTCCAGCGTGATGATCGAGGGCCACTGCCCTTCGCTGACGACCTTCCCGTGATGCTCCCGCAGACCGGCGATGCGAGGGCTCCGCAGCAGACGCTGCAGCACGTTCGTCGACCACCGGGCGCCCGACACCGTCGGTACACCCCGGCGGTTCCAGTCCTGCACGACCGAGTAGATCGACTCGCCGTCCAGCACCCGCTCGGCCGCCTCCCTGACGTAAGCAGCCTCGTCCTCGATCACCGTGACGCAGTCCCGCTCGTAGCCGTAGCCGCGAGCAATCCCCGGCCGGGGCTTGCCGGCGATGGCCTCCCGCTCTCGGACGTCTGCCATCCGAGCTGCGGTCAGCGCAGACGCCTCGCGGTCCATGGCCGCCCTGATGGACAACTCGAACTCCGCGACCCACGAGCCGTCGGCGAGGATGAACCGGCTCGGGTCACCGCCTGCATCCTCGATCGCGTCAACCAGTGGTGCATACCCGGGACCGCCACCGCGAGAGAGCCTGTCGGTCTTGTACACGACGACACAGTCGACCTCTCCCGCCCGCGTGAGCTCGATGAGTTGGTTGAACTGCGCCCGATCCCGGCCACGATTCTTGTAGCCGCTCGTCGACGGGGGTTCAACGAGCTCGGCAACCACCTGCAGGCCGTGGCGCGCTGCTGCTTCGCGGCATCGCTCGACCTGCAGTTCTAGTGACTCGGAGCCCTCACCAGTCTTCGACTGGCGGGCGTAGATTGCGGCACGTGTGGGCACACCGCTTGATCGGCCCCGCATGGGGGTCTATTTCAATCGTGTTCACCAACACCAAGAACACCCCCATCGAGGCCCTGGAGCGCCACTTCCCGCTGCGTGTCCTGCGCTACCGGCTGCGGCGGGGGAGCGGCGGCGCCGGCCTC
>Ga0208490_100366_pt1 | contig 31088 bp, 22 predicted proteins | sample SubbioAug_CSWold_FD_184818 | JGI IMG/M metagenome (GOLD analysis project Ga0208490, IMG submission 184818) | Serpentinite rock and fluid subsurface biosphere microbial communities from McLaughlin Reserve, California, USA - CR11Aug_CSWold (SPAdes) | ecosystem: Environmental > Terrestrial > Deep...
CGGCCCGCCACAGCGAAGCAGCGGGCGACGCGCTGGCGGTGTTCGGGGCGGCCGTCAATGGCGACGACGCCGAGCTGAGCCGCCAGGCCAGCCGCAGGGGCGCGTCCCCCGACGGTTTCCGCGCGCTCGCGCAGCTGCTGCCCCTGCCCTACCTGCACGCCTGCGCCCGCCGCTGGACGGCCAGCAGCGCCAGGGCCGACTGGACGCAGGGCTACTGCCCGGTGTGCGGCGCCTGGCCGACCTTCGCCGAGGTGCGCGGCATCGCGCGTTCGCGCCATCTGCGCTGCGGCCGCTGCGCCGCCAGCTGGGCCATGCCGGTGCTGGCCTGCACCTACTGCGCCAACACCGACCACGAGACACTGGGCACGCTGGTGGTGGTGGACGAGAAGACCACGCGCTTCTCGCTCGACATCTGCCGGGCCTGTTCGGGCTACCTCAAGTCCTGCACCACGCTGCAGGCCACGCCACCCGACGGCCTGCTGGTGGCCGACCTGGCCAGCGTGGCATTCGACCTGGCCGCGGTTGAACGCGGCTACCTGCGGCCACCGGGCCCGGGTGTCTCCCTGGGCGCCACACTGGCGGCCGACCTCGACGCGGGGAACGCGGCGCCCAGACGGGCGGCGCGCTGGTGGTCATGACGGCGCCCGTCACCGCCCTGCGCCCGGCCAGCGTCTGCAACGCGCTGCTGGCCGCGCTGAACGCGGCCGAAGGACGCAGCCGATCCCGCAAACGCGACCAGACCCCCGACGCGATCGGGCTGACCCTGCGGCGTGAACTGCTCGAACAGGCGGTGCGCGACGACCCGGAGCCCGAGGCCTTCGAGCCCTGGCTGCTCGACCACGTCGAGGTCAGCGCCACCCCTGGTGCGGTACGCGCGATTGCCCAGGCGGTGCTGGACGAGTGGCGGCTGGCGCACCAGATGCCGTCCTTTGCCGACTGGCTGGCGCAAGGCGCACCCAGCGCTGACGCACAGGCCCGTGTGCCGGCTTCGGGCTGACAGAGCGGGTGCCGGTCAGGCCCTGACCCAGCCCTCCAGCCCCGCTCCGACCGCACCCGACAAGGCGAGCGCCCCCGGTCTGAACCCTTCCCGCCGGCCGGCCGGCCATCCAGGGCATTGGAGCCGATGGCGCCCAAGGCAGCGAAGGCCCTCCCGCCTGTGCGCTGTTTCTTGCGCGACCCTTATTGGCATTTATTTTGCTTAAACTGCCAAATATGCGACATTTCTGACACTGTTGAATTCAGCGCAGACACACCGCCTTTAAGGCCCACCGCATTTCAAGGAATTTGCGCATGAAAAAGCTCATGACCCTGGGCGCCATTGCCCTGTTGGTTTCCGGTGCGGCCCAGTCCCAGGCCCTGTTCGTCAACATCCACAGCGACAGCGCCATGGCGCAGGGCGCCGGCTTGGTGCTGGCGGGGGCAGCACTGGAGCAAAAGGCCAAGGTACGCATCTTGTTGTGCGACGCGGCGGGCCACATGGCGGTGGCGGACAGGCCAGACCCTCAGCCGAAACCCGGCAACGTGTCCGTGCAGCAGCTGCTGCAAGGCGTGATCAAGGCCGGTGCGCGGGTGGCGGTCTGTGCGCTGTACCTGCTCAAGACGGGTCTGGATGCCACGGATTTGCTGGAGGGCGTGACGCGCGCCCAAGCCGCCGATGTGGCGGCCCACCTGCTCAAGCCTGGTGTGAACATCCTGTCGTTCTGATCAGCGGTGTGTCTTTTCAGCGGCGACTTGAGATTTCTCATGGATACCCCGGCAGGTATGTGAAGAATGGGAACGTGCTGACCGAGTTCAGCGCCGGTGTGCCGCAGGTGCGGCCCGCCACCCTTCAAGGAGTTTGTGCATGAAGAAACTGATCGCCCTGGGCGCCGCCGCCCTGTTGTTCTCTGGCGTGGCCCAGTCCCAATCCCTGTTCGTCAACATCCACAGCGGCAACGCCATGGCGCAAGGCGCCGGCTTGGTGCTGGCGGGACAGGCGCTGGAGCAGAAAGCCAGCGTGCGCATCTTGCTGTGCGATGCGGCCGGCGACATGGCCGTGACGGGCAAGCAGGGCCCCACGCTGAAACCCCGTGACGTGACCACGCAGCAGATGCTGCAAGGCGTGATCAAGGCCGGTGCGCAGGTCGAGGTGTGCGCGCTGTACCTGCCCAACACGGGCCACAAAGCCACCGATCTGCTGGAGGGCGTGACGCCCGCCAAGCCCGCCGATGTGGCGGCCCACCTGCTCAAGCCCGGCGTGAACACCCTGGCGTTCTGATCGGCGCTGAACCCCGACAGCGGCGCCCTGCGGGGCGCCGAACCAACAGCCCACAAGACGCAACGCGCCGTGACCATGGGCCACGGTAAGGACCGGCCCGTGCCGGCGACGGTGGATGAACCCGGCAGCGGTGCGCTGCCGACCGTTTCATGCACCCACCGGTCGGGCACGAACACCAACCAGACACCCGGCCCGCCGGTTGTGCCGACGAGGCCTTGCTCTTCCGCCCGAGGGCCCCGCCCTGCTGCACCAGGTCGACACCGGCCGGGTCTGGTCGGGCCTGCGTGAGCGGCAGCTCGTCGCGTGCCCTTCTATCGCTCTTCTCTTGCGGTTCTCAGGCCGGTGTGCAGCAAGCGGCTGGTCAGGCCGTCCGCCCCTGCCATTGCCCGATGTCCGCCACCCGCCCGCCAGGCGGCACGTCGTGCGGGTCGTGCGTGACCAGCACCGTCGGGATGCCCTGGCGCCGGATCTGCTCGAACACGAAGCCGCGGAACTGCGCGCGCAGGGCGGCGTCGAGCCGGGAAAACGGTTCGTCCAGCAGCAGCGCGTCGGGCTCGGCCAGCAGCGCGCGCATCAGGCTCACCCGGGCGCGCTGACCGCCCGAGAGGGTGGCCGGGTCGCGGTCGTGGAAACCGTCCAGCCCGATGTCGCGCAGCGTCTGCTCCACCCGCGCGCGCCGTGCGGGCGCGCCCCGCACGGTGCCCGGCAGCGCAAAGGCCAGGTTCTGCCCCACGCTCAGGTGGGGAAACAGCAGGTCGTCCTGGAACAGGATGCCGATGCGCCGCGCCTCCACCGGCAGGCCATCGCGCCGTTGGCCGTTCAGCCACAGCTCGCCGCTGGCCGCAAACGCCGGGTCCAGGTCGCCCACCAGCCAGTTCAGCAGCGTGGACTTGCCCGAGCCGGAGGCCCCGGTGATGGTGGCGATGGTGCCGCCGACCACCCGCAGGTTCAGGTCGGCCACCAGCACCTGAGCGCCCTGCGGGCTGCGGGTCTGGATGGTGAGGTGTTGGATGTCCAGCATGTCAGTGCCACCCGGCCGCCAGAAGGCGCAAACGCGCGCGCCCGATGGGCAGCGAACGCCGTGGGTTGGAGAGTGGGTTCATTCAGCGCAAGCCTTTCCGGTGACGACCCGCCCATTGGACCAGCAGCGCCGCCAGACCGAAGGCCAGCAGCGGCAGCGCGATCTGCAGCAGCGCCTGCACGGCCAGCACGCGGCGGTTGCCGCCGGCGCTCAGGGCCACGGCTTCGGTGGTGACGGTGACGAAACGCCCGCCACCGGCAAACAGCGTGGGCAGGTACTGCGCCACGCTCACCGCAAAGCCCACCGCCAGCGCCGCGAGGATGGGCTTGAGCAGCATCGGCCATTTCACGCGCCAGCAGGCCCCCAGCGGCGACAAGCCAAGCGCCCGCGCCGTGGTGGTGAAGCGGTGGTCAAACGCGCGGTAGGGGCCGACCAGCGTGAGCACCATGTAGGGCAGCACCCACAGCAGGTGGCTCCACACCAGGCCCAGCGCCGTGCCGTCGCCCTGCAGGCGCAGCAGGGCCGCGTACTGCGCGGCCACCAGCGGCAGCGCGGGAATGATGAGCGGCACATAGAGCACGGCGTTGTAACGCGGCGGCCCCCACTCCAGCCACACCAGGGCCACCGGCAGGCACAGCAACGTGGCGGCGGCGGCCAGCCACAGCGTGGTCCGGAAGGGCTGCCAATCGGCCTGCGCCCAGCTGCGCAGGGTCAGCACGTCGGGCCACAGCGCCGGGAAAAACCAGCGGTCGGCCAGCGACCACAGCAGCAGCACCGCCACCACCGCATACCCCGCCAGCGCCAGCGGCTGCAGCAGCGCCAGCCGCCACGGCCGCGCGGCGGGGCGGCGCTCGCCCGCGGGGTACGCAGCGCGCCGCACCAGCAGCCACCACGCCGCGCGCGCCAGCCCGGCCAGCAGCAACAAGAGGCCGAGCAGCACCAGCGCCGCCGCCGCGCCCCGGGCCTGCGTGGCGGCGTCCGGGTCGCTCAGCCATTGCCACGCCAGCACCGCCAGGGTGGGTGGCGTGCTCGGCCCCAGGATCACCGCCATGTCCACGACCGACAGGCTGTAGGCCAGGACCGCCGCCAGCGGCCAGCCCAGGCGCGGCAGCAGTTGCGGCCACAGCACCCGGCGCCAGGCCTGGGCACGGCTGTAGCCCAGCGAGCGCGCCACCACCATCTGCCGCTGCACCGCCTGCTCACCCAGCACGGCCACCAGCATCCAGAGCAGGAACGCGCTTTCTTTGAGCCCCAGCGCCAGGGCCAGGCTCAGGCCCCACGGGTCCTGCACCGTGGTCCACGGCGGCGGCTCCAGCCAGCCCACCAGCGGTGCCACCGCCCGCGCCAGCCAGCCCGAGGGCGACAGCAGAAAGAACAGGCCGACCGCAAAGGCCGCGTGCGGCACCGACAGCAGCAGGGGCAGGCGCCGCTGCCAGACCCGCCAGCGCGGGCCGGGATAGAGCGCGCTGGCCAGCCCGGCCGCCAGTGCCACGCCCAGCGCGGTGCCCAGCACGGTCGAGACCAGCGTGGCGCGCAAAGCCTGCGGCCACTGCACGTCAGCCCACAAGGCCTGCCAGACCGCGCCGTCCACCGCCGGCGCCAGCGCCCAGTACAGCCCCGGCAACACAGGGCCGACGATCAGCGCCACCGGCACACACGCCAGCCACACGGGCCACCCGCGCCAGCGCCGCTCGGTCGATCCGGGTGGCAAGCTGCGCCGGATCAGCGCGCGCCGTAGCGCCTGAGCCACTCGGCCTCCAGCGCCTCCACCCAGCTGGCGTGGGGTTCGGGCAGCGTGGGCACCGCCTCGGCCAGCGCGCCCGGCGCGGTCTTGCGCAGCGCCGCTTGCAGGTTGGCCGGCAGCCGGTTCACGTCCAGCACGGTGGGGTCGCCCCACACGCTCACATCGGCCTTGCGCGCCTGCGCCTCGGGCGAGAGCAGGAAGTTGGCCACCACCTGCGCGCCCGCCGCCGCCTTGGCGTTGACGGGAATCGCCACAAAGTGCACGTTGCCGATGGTGCCGCCGCTGAAGCCGAAGCTGTAGGCCGTGGCCGGCAGCTGGCGCGTGCTGATGAGGTTGGCGGCCTCGTTGGGGTTGAAGGTGAGCGACAGCTTCAGCTCGCCATCGGCCAGCATGCGGTGCATCTCGGCGGCGCTGGCCGGAAACGCCCGGCCGCCGCGCCAGAGCAGCGGGTGCAGCTGGTCCAGGTAGGCCCACAGCGGCGCGGTGGCGGCCTGGAAGCTGGCCGGCGTCACCGGCGCCTGCAGCACCTGGCGATCCGGCGCGCGTTCGATCAGCACCTGCTTCACGAAGGTGGTGCCGTGGAAGTCCGGCGGCTTGGGGTAGCTCAGGCGCCCGGGGTTGGCCTGGGCCATGGCCAGCAGCTCGGTGGCCGAGCGCGGTGGCGTGGGCGTCTTGGCACGGTCGGCGATGAAGGTCAGCTGCGCCGTGCCCCAGGGCGCCTCGTAGCCGTCGGTGGGCACCGAGAAGTCGCTGCGCACCGGCTTGTTCAGATCAACCGCGCCCCAGTTCGGCAACTGTTCGGCCCAGGGGCCGAACAGCAGGCCGCCCTGCTTGAGGTTGCGGAAGTTCTCGCCGTTGATCCACATCAGGTCCACCGAACCCCCGGTGCGCCGCCCGGCCGCCACCTCGGTCTGCACCCGTTTCACCACCTCGGCCGCGTCCGTCACCTTCACATGCCGCAGTTCCACGCCGTGGCGGGCTTTGACCTGCTGCGCCACCCAGCCGATGTAGGCGTTGATCGCCTCGCCGCCGCCCCAGGCGTTGAAGAACACGGTCTGGCCGCGGGCCTCGGCCTCGGTCTTGGACCAATCGGCACTGGCCGCCAGGGGAACCGAGAAGCCCAGGGCCAGGGTGGTCAGCGAAAGCCATTTCATGTGAGAACACTCCGTGAAAAGGAAAGAGAAAAGAAGGAAGGGCACAGCCGATCGTCGGCTTCCGGTGTGTGCCGAGTGTGCCGATGCGGGATCGGCACACCACAGGGTCGAGCCCCCATGATGACAAAGAAGCGGTACCCCATCGCCGAGCCGGCCGACGACGGCTTGCGGCCCTTGTCCCCTGCATTTTCGGCGCCTCCACCAGCGGTCCGGAGGCGCCATAACACAAAAGCGTGGACCAGCCAGGGCTTGACAAGCGTCACTTATGCACAAATCGCGGGGTGCGGGCAGACCTTTACCTCGGCTGCCCACACCACAGCCGAAGCCGACATCAACCCTCTAAGTGATTGATTTTTATACGTTTAGACCGCTGCTTTTTTTACAGGCACTCTAAGCAAGCCCTTGATTCTCAAGGCCAACAGCGACCGGGGCACAATCTATCAACAAAGTTATCCACAGAAAGTCTGGATATGTCGGAAGGCCCTGACAAATCAGTGACTTACGCTGGGTTTCGCCAGATCGAATGAGCAATCCGCACCCAACGGGGGGCGCCCACGACCTCGCCGCACCCATCCCGGTGAGGGCGTGAGGACCGAAGAAGGGGCTCGGCCGGCGAGCGCCACGCCACCGAGACACGCGGGTGCGCGTGGCGATGGGCACTGCCGACTCCAGCCGTCGGCTGCGCTGGCGCAAGATGCGAACCCAGCCCACGCGGGATAATCGTCGCCTTCCCTCGACGACCGCAACCGGACACCGCCCATGCCCTTCGCCCCCCTGCAGAACGACACCTTCCTGCGCGCCTGCCTGCGCCAGGCCACCGACTACACGCCTGTGTGGCTGATGCGCCAGGCCGGGCGCTACCTGCCCGAATACCGCGCCACGCGGGCGCAGGCCGGCAGCTTCATGGGGCTGGCCACGAATGTGGACTATGCGACCGAGGTGACGCTGCAGCCGCTGGAGCGTTATGCGCTGGACGCGGCCATCCTGTTCTCGGACATCCTCACCGTGCCGGACGCGATGGGCCTGGGCCTGTCGTTCGCGCTGGGCGAAGGGCCGAAGTTCCAGAAGACGGTGCGCACCGAAGACGACGTGGCCGCGCTGGCGGTGCCCGACATGGAGAAGCTGCGCTACGTGTTCGATGCGGTCACCAGCATCCGCAAGGCCTTGAACGGCCGGGTGCCGCTCATCGGCTTCTCCGGCAGCCCCTGGACGCTGGCCTGCTACATGGTGGAAGGCGGCGGCTCGGACGACTACCGCGCCGTGAAGACGCTGATGTACAGCCGCCCCGACCTGATGCACCGCATCCTGGCGATCAACGCCGACGCCGTGGCGGCGTACCTGAACGCGCAGATCGAAGCCGGCGCGCAGGCCGTGATGGTGTTCGACAGCTGGGGCGGCGTGCTGGCCGACGGCAAATTCCAGCAGTTCAGCCTGACCTACACCAAGCGCGTGCTGGCGCAACTGAAGCGCGAGCACGACGGCGTGGTGATTCCGCGCATCGTGTTCACCAAGGGCGGCGGCCTGTGGCTGGACGACATGAAAGACCTGGACTGCAACGCCCTGGGCCTGGACTGGACGGTGAACCTGGGCCGCGCCCGCGCGCAGGTGGGCGAAGGCCCCAACGGCAAAGCGCTGCAGGGCAACATCGACCCGAACGTGCTGTTTGCGCAGCCCGAGCAGATCGACGCCGAGGTGGCGGCCGTGCTGGAGAGCTTCGGCACGCCGCACCAGGGGCCGGGCGAGGGTGCCACGCACATCTTCAACCTGGGCCACGGCATCAGCCAGTTCACGCCACCCGAGCATGTGTCGGCGCTGGTGAACGCGGTGCACACGCATTCGCGCCGCCTGCGCGCGACGGCCTGAAGCCGCGTCGGGGGCCGCACGCCGTGCCCAGTGGCGCACGGACAGGCCGCCGGTTTTGTGGTGGGGAAAACAGGGGCTGGTGGCGCCGTGTCTGCGTATTTCACGGTGCGCTGACAGGCCTCCACAGGGCCCATAACACAAAAGCGTCGAAAAATCAGGCTTGACAAGGGTCACTTATACACAAATCCCGGGGTGCGACGCAGCCAGAGCGCGTCGCAGCCCATATCCCGCCCCCTGCCCACCCTTTCTGGCTAAGTGGTTGATTTTTATACGTTTTGGTTTTTGCTTTTTTTACAGGCAATCTAAGCAAGCCCTTGATTCTCAAGGCCAACGGCGACCGGGACACAATCTATCAACAAAGTTATCCACAGAAAGTCTGGATATGTCGGGATGTTGTGACAAATCAGTGACTTAGGCCGTGTTTCGCCAGTTCAAATGAGAAACCGTCGCCAAGAAAGGCTTCGCAAGCCCGTCCCACCCAACCGATGTGAAAGCGTGACGACATGAAACAGATGAGTCCAGGGGAGCCAGCATGAGGGCGGAGCAGCGGCTGCCGTGGCCCACTGCGCGCCGCGCGGCTGCCCGCGCGTGCGGCGCCGGCCTGCCCCGCCGATGAGTGTCTGGCCCAGCGTGGTGGTGGCCACGCCCGCCCACAGCGGCATCGGCGCCACCCTGAGTTACCGCAGCGAGGTCTCGCTTGCGCCCGGCACGTTGGTGCGCGTGCCGCTGGGCGCGCGCGAGGTGCTGGGTGTGGTGTGGGACTGCCCCACCGAGCCGCCCGCGGGCCTGAGCGAGGGTCAGGCGAAGGCGGTGAGCAGTGTGCTGGACGGCCTGCCCCCACTCAACAGCCGCTGGCGCCAGCTGGTGAAGTTCGCGGCCCAGTATTACCAGCGCAGCCTGGGCGAGGTGGCGCTGGCCGCCCTGCCGCCGCAGCTGCGCGAACTGGGCAATGAGCAGCTGGCGCGGCGGCTGAAGCGGCGCGCCAAGGCAGCGGCCGTCGCCAGCGCCGCTGCCCAGGCACCCGGGGAGCCGGCAGCACCAGAAACCGGCACGGGTCCGACCGCCCCCAGCAGCGCGCGCGACGGACACGAGCTCAGCCCCGAGCAGCTGGACACCCTGGCCCGCCTGCGCGAGGCCACACAACCCGTGCTGCTGTTCGGCGCCACCGGCAGCGGCAAGACCGAGGTGTACCTGCGCGCCACGCGGGACGTGCTCGACAGCGTGGTGGCTGACGGCCAGCCCGCCACGCAGGTGCTGGTGATGGTGCCCGAGATCAACCTCACGCCGCAGCTGGAGGCGCGCTTTCGCGAACGCTTCGAGCCACTGTTCGGCGCAGATGCCGTGGTGTGCCTGCACAGCGGCATGACGCCGGCGCAGCGCCTGGGCAGCTGGCTGGCCGCGCACACGGGCGCCGCGCGCATCGTGCTGGGCACGCGCATGGCCGTGCTGGCCAGCCTGCCGGGGCTGCGCCTGATCGTGGTGGACGAGGAGCACGACCCCAGCTACAAGAGCCAGGAGGGGGCGCGGTACTCGGCGCGGGACCTGGCGGTGTACCGGGCGAAGGTGGAGACGGAGGCCTTGGCGGCGGAAGCGGCGTTGCTTCAGGCGAGCCCTCACCCCAGAGCAAAACCCGGCGAAACGGTCGCCCCGCCGCGCTGCCAGGTGGTGCTGGGTTCGGCCACGCCCTCGCTGGAAAGCTGGCACGCGGCCGAACAGGGGCGCTACCAGCGGCTGGCCATGCCCGGGCGCATCGGCGGCGGGGCGCTGCCGCGCCTGCGCCTGGTGGACATGCACCACCAGCCCAAGGGTGCCGTGCTGGCGCCGCCGCTGGTCGCGGCCATGGCCGAGCGCATCGGGCGTGGCGAGCAGTGCCTGGTGCTGCTGAACCGACGCGGCTACGCCCCGGTGCTGGCCTGCCACGACTGCGGCTGGAAGAGCGACTGCGCGCAATGCAGCGCCTACCGCGTGTTCCACAAGCTCGACCGCACGCTGCGCTGCCACCACTGCGGCTTCACCGAACGCGTGCCCCGCGCCTGCCCGGGCTGCGGCAACCTCGACATTTCACCCGTGGGCCGCGGCACCGAGCAGATCGAAGAACAACTGGGCGCGCTGCTGGACGGCGTGTGGCGGGCCGATGGCGGGCCGGCGCGTGTGGCGCGCATGGACGCCGATTCCACCCGGCTCAAGGGCAGCCTGGAACAGCAACTGGCCACCATGCACAGCGGCGAGGTGGACGTGCTGGTGGGCACGCAGATGATCGCCAAAGGGCACGACTTCCGGCGCATCACCTTGGTGGCCAGCGTGAACGCCGACGCCGCCCTGTTCGCCAGCGATTTCCGCGCCCCCGAGCGCCTGTTCGCCCTGCTCATGCAGGCGGCCGGGCGCGCCGGGCGCGACGCCGCCCACAGCGCCGCCAGCGAGATGTGGGTGCAGACCTGGTACCCGGAGCACCCGCTGTTTGCCACGCTCAAGCGCCACGACTACCCGGCCTTCGCCGCCGAGCAGCTGACCGAGCGCGAACAGGCCGGCATGCCGCCCTACGGTTTCCAGGCGCTGCTGCGCGCCGACGCCCGCAGCCAGGCCGCTGCGCACGCGTTCCTCAACGGGGCCGCACAGCGCAGTCTGGACCTGCCGTGGCGCGATCAGGTAACGCTTTACCCGGCCGTGCCGCTCACCATCCAGCGCGTGGCCAACGTGGAACGGGCGCAGATGCTGGTGGAAGCCGCCTCCCGCGCGGCGCTGCAGCGCTTCCTGTCGGCCTGGCAGCCGGTGCTGCTGGACTGCCGCAGCCTGCCGGAGGCACGCGGCCTGATCCGCTTCGCGGTGGACGTGGACCCGCTCACGATCTGACAGGCCGGGCCGGCCACCCCACCGGCGGCATGGTCTGTGGGCGTCTTCGCCCCGACTGTCACGCCGCTTTCACACGCGGCCAGCAAAATTCACCCGTGCATTAGGCCTGACGAAGAACAGGCCGCACATCACGACCACCTCCTGGGTGGTCGTTCCATTTGAGGCGGGTGTTGATAAGCAGAGGGAGTTGACCCGTTGCCGTGGACGGGTATTGGTTAGATTCTCCAACCGTTTCGGGTGTGGTCTCAACCGACACATCGGCCTCTTCGACCACCTCAAACACGGCTTCGTGGCGCCCTTCAACGTTCAGGGGTGAGAAGTAGCCCAGGCGACGCGCCCGGGCAGACCCTGACTTGACCCGGGCCGCCGGCTGTCGTCTGATCGCAGGCGCCCCCGCATTGACACACAGAAAGAAAAGGAGAACCCCATGAGCGCTGTCCACGAGTTCCTGGCCGCCCGCGACTTCCTGCTGCAACACCGCAGCGACCACGCCACCGCCTGCCAGGGTTTCCGCTGGCCCCGGCTGGAACATTTCAACTGGGCGCTGGACTACTTCGATGCCATGGCCGAGGGCAACGAACGCCCGGCGCTGTGGATCGTCGAGGAAGACGGCCGCGAGTCGAAGCGGTCCTTCGCCGAACTCTCCGCGCGTTCCAACCGCGTCGCCAACTGGCTGCGCCGGCACGGGGTGCGGCGCGGCGAGCGCATCCTCGTCATGCTCGGCAACGAAGTGCCGCTGTGGGAAACCATGCTCGCCGCGTTCAAGCTGGGCGCGGTGGTGATCCCGGCGACCACGCTGCTGAGCCCGGACGACCTGGTGGACCGGGTCGAGCGCGGCCAGGTCCGGCACATCGTCATCGGCGCGGCGCACACCGACAAGTTCGAGCACCTGGCGGGCGACTTCGGCCGCATCGCCGTGGGCGGCGCGCCCGCCGGCTGGCTGGCCTTCGAGGACGCCGCGGCCGAGTCCGACCGCTTCACCCCGGACGGCGTGACCCATGTGGACGACCCGCTGCTGCTGTACTTCACCTCGGGCACCACGTCCAAGCCCAAGCTGGTGCTGCACACCCACCAGTCCTACCCGGTGGGCCACCTCTCGACCATGTACTGGATCGGTCTGCAGCCCGACGACCGCCACCTGAACATCTCGTCGCCGGGCTGGGCCAAGCACGCCTGGAGCTGTTTCTTCGCGCCCTGGAACGCCGGCGCCTGCGTGTTCCTCTACAACTACAGCCGCTTCAACGCGGCCGCGCTGCTCGATGTGCTGGTGAAGTACGAGGTGACCACCCTGTGCGCGCCGCCGACGGTCTGGCGCATGCTGATCCAGCAGGACCTGGCGGCCGTGAAGACGCATCTGCGCGAGCTGATCGGCGCGGGCGAACCCCTGAACCCGGAGGTGATCGAGCAGGTGAGGAAGGCCTGGGGCATCACCATCCGCGACGGCTTTGGCCAAACCGAGACCACCGCGCAGATCGGCAACCCGCCCGGCCAGCCGATCAAGCCCGGCTCCATGGGCCGCCCCCTGCCCGGCTACACCGTGGCGCTGCTCGACGCCGACGGCCAGCCCGCCAACGAAGGCGAGGTGGCGCTGGTGCTGGGCGAGCACCGGCCGCTGGGCCTGATGGCGGGCTACGCCGGCGATGCCGAGAAGACCGCCGAGGTGACCCGCGACGGCCACTACCGCACCGGCGACGTGGCCCGCATCGACAGCGAGGGCTACATCACCTACGTCGGCCGCGCCGACGACGTGTTCAAGGCCTCCGACTACCGCATCAGCCCCTTCGAGCTGGAGAGCGTGCTGATCGAGCACCCGGCGGTGGCCGAAGCGGCCGTGGTGCCCAGCCCCGACCCGCTGCGCCTGGCGGTGCCCAAGGCCTTCGTGGTGCTGGTGGCCGGCCAGACGCCGGGGCCGGAGGTGGCGCGGGACATCTTCGCCTTCACGCGGGAACGGCTGGCCCCGTACAAGCGCATCCGCCGCCTGTCCTTTGCCGACCTGCCCAAGACCATTTCCGGAAAGATCCGCCGCGTCGAGTTGCGCCAGGCCGAGGCCGCGCGCGCCGAAGGCGAGCGCCTGCCGCTGGAGTTCTTCGACGAGGATTTCCCCGAACTCAAGGGCTGAACACAAAAAAGCCCCCGGCGCCTGCTCAGGCAGCGGGGGCAGCGGCAGCACACCTGCCCGATCAACGCCTTATTTCTTCAGGTCGAAGCGGTCCAGGTTCATCACCTTGGTCCAGGCGGCGACGAAGTCGCGCACGAACTTGGCGCCACTGTCGTTCTGCGCGTACACCTCGGCCAGAGCGCGCAGCTGCGAATGCGAGCCGAACACCAGATCGACGCGGGTGCCGGTCCAGCGCAGGTCGCCGCTGCGGCGGTCGCGGCCTTCGAACACCTGGGCGTCGGGCGATGCCGGCTGCCACGCCACGCCCATGTCGAGCAGGTTGACGAAGAAGTCGTTGGTGAGCACGCCCGGGCGCGCGGTGAACACGCCGTGGGCGCTCTGCCCGACGTTGGCACCCAGCACCCGCAGGCCACCGACCAGCACCGTCATTTCCGGGGCGCTCAGGGTGAGCAGCTGGGCCTTGTCCACCAGCATCTCTTCAGCCGAGGTGCGGAACACGCGCTTCTGGTAATTGCGGAAGCCGTCGGCCTCGGGCTCCATGACGCTGAACGATTCCACATCGGTCTGTTCCTGCGATGCGTCGGTGCGACCGGGGGTGAACGGCACCTCCACCGCATGGCCGGCGGCGCGGGCAGCGGCCTCCACCGCGGCCACGCCACCGAGCACGATCAGGTCGGCCATGGACACCTGCGCGCCGCCGGCCTGTGCGCTGTTGAATGCCTGCTGGATGCCTTCCAGCACGGCCAGCACCTTCGCCAGCTGGGCCGGCTGATTCACTTCCCAGTCCTTCTGCGGCGCCAGCCGGATGCGCGCACCGTTGGCGCCGCCGCGCTTGTCGGAACCGCGGAAGCTGGACGCCGAGGCCCAGGCGGTGGACACCAGTTCGGCGGTGCTCAGGCCGCTGGCGAGGATGCGCGCCTTGAGGTCTTCCGCGTCCTGGCCGCTGATGAGCGGGTGCGTGGCGGCTGGAACCGGGTCTTGCCAGAGCAGGTCTTCGGCCGGCACTTCGGGGCCGAGGTAGAGCGCCTTCGGTCCCATGTCGCGGTGGGTCAGCTTGAACCAGGCGCGGGCGAAGGCGTCGGCGAAGGCGGCCGGGTCCTGGTGAAAGCGGCGCGAAATGGGTTCGTAGACCGGGTCGAAGCGCAGCGACAGGTCGGCCGTGGTCATCATGGGCGCGTGTTGCTGAGCCGGGTCGTGCGCGTCGGGAATCAGGTGCTCGGGCTTGCAGTCCTTGGCGCGCCACTGGTGGGCGCCGGCCGGGCTCTTGACGAGTTCCCATTCATAGCCGAACAGCATGTCGAAGTAGCCGTTGTCCCAGGTGGTGGGGTTGGGCTTCCAGGCGCCTTCGATGCCGCTGGTGGTGGTGTGCACGCCCTTGCCCGTGCCGAACTGGTTGATCCAGCCCAGGCCCTGGGTTTCGATGGGTGCGCCTTCCGGCTCGGGGCCGACCAGCGCCGGGTCACCCGCGCCGTGCGCCTTGCCGAAGGTGTGGCCGCCGGCGACCAGCGCCACAGTTTCCTCGTCGTTCATGGCCATGCGGGCGAAGGTTTCGCGCACGTCGCGGCCGGACGCCACGGGGTCCGGGTTGCCGTCCGGGCCTTCGGGGTTCACGTAGATCAGGCCCATCTGCACGGCGGCCAGCGGGTTGTCCAGCTCGCGCTCGCCGCTGTAACGGCTGTGCTCCTTCTCGCTGGTGGCCAGCCACTCGCCCTCGGCGCCCCAGTAGATGTCTTCTTCGGGTTGCCAGATGTCGGCCCGGCCGCCAGCAAAGCCGAAGGTCTTGAAGCCCATGGATTCGAGCGCGACGTTGCCCGAGAGGACGAACAGGTCGGCCCAGGAAATCGCGTTGCCGTACTTCTGCTTGATGGGCCAGAGCAGGCGGCGCGCCTTGTCGAGGTTGCCGTTGTCGGGCCAGCTGTTGAGCGGGGCGAAACGCTGGCTGCCCGAGCCCGCGCCGCCCCGGCCGTCGGCGGTTCGGTAGGTACCGGCGCTGTGCCAGGCCAGGCGGATGAACAGGCCGCCGTAATGGCCCCAGTCGGCCGGCCACCAGTCCTGCGAATCGGTCATGAGCGCCGTCAGGTCTTGCTTGAGCGCGGCGTAGTCGAGCTGCTGGAAGGCCTGGGCGTAGTCAAAGCCTGGGTCCATCGGGTTGGACGCGGGCGCGTGCTGGTGCAGCACGTTCAGGTTGAGCTGGTTCGGCCACCAGTCGCGGTTGGAGCGGCTGCGGGGCGCCGGGCGCGCCGTCTGCCCTGCAGAGAAGGGGCATTGGGCTTCGGTGGGGGCGGTGGGGTGTTCCATGGCAGTCCTTCGGTGGTTGAGCGTGGTCTTCAGCTGGCGAGCGCGAGCGCGGCCAGACGGTCGAGCCAGATGGCAAGGGCGTTGGATGGGTGCATGGCGGTCTCCTGCTGTGGACGGGCTTCCACTGTAGGTTTTGCCTATCGAATGGTCAACCCAATTGATCCAATCTATTCAATAGAACTCAACTATGGCCCCCGCGCGGCACCGCGCCGGGCGCTTCAGGTCATCAGCGACACCGCGCCCGAGAACGTGAAGAAAGCCGCCGCCGTGGACACCAGGATGATGCGGGCGATGCGCCCGTTGTCGGCCCCGAAACGCTCGGCCAGCAGCGACACGTTGCTGGCGCTGGGCAGCGCGGCCACCAGCACCATCACGGCGAGTGCCGCGGGCGACAGCGGCACGCCGAGCTGGATGGCCGCCGTGCCCACCCCCAGCACCAGCAGCGGGTGCAGCAACAGCTTCATGAGTGCCACCGGCACGTAGTCGCTCAGCGGCATGGGGTGGTTGGACTGCAGCTGCGAGCGCGCCAGCACCGCGCCGATGGTGAACAGCGCCACCGGCGAGGCCGCATCGGCCAGCAGCCAGGCGGTTTTCTCCACCGGCCCGGGCAGGCTGAACTGCGCGGCCGAGGCCACGGCGCCCAGCAGAATCGCCCAGGGCATGGGGTTGACCAGCACGCCGCGCAGGGCCTTGCGCCCGGCCACCAGCATGGCCTGCCCGCCATGGCCTTCGCCCTCGTCCAGCCGCGACAGGGCAATGCACAGCGAGCTGGTGATGACCATGTCCACCACGATCAACACGATCACCGTGCCCACACTCTGTGGCCCCAGCAGGGCGGCCAGCAGCGGCACGCCCATGAAGCCGGTGTTGGGGAAGGCCGCCACCAGCGCGCCCAGCGAGGCGTCGTTCCAGCGGATGCGCGCGTTCATGGTCATCACGATGGCGAAGGCCACCATGATCAGGGCACACAGCAGGTAGACGCCGAACACCGAGGCGTCGAGCAGCTGGGCAATCGGCGTGGTGGAGCCGAAGCGGTACAGCATGGCCGGCAGCGCGAAATACAGCACGAAGCCGTTCAGCCCGGGGATGGCTTCGAGCGGCAGCAGGCGCTGACGCGCCGCGATGAAGCCGGCCAACACGAGGGCGAAGAAGGGGAATGTGACGAGCAGGATATTGAGCACGGCGTGGATTGTCTCAGTTGGGCCGCAAGCGGATCGGTCGCGCACGGCAGCCGGTCAGGCTGTGGTGCGCGCCGGGGGCGATAGGCTCGGCGCCAGCCCGGCAAGGTGCAGACGCTGGCGCGCGCGTGCGGCACACCCTGGATGACCGTGCGGGGGACAGCGGTGGTGGTGGACGTGCCCGCCGCGCACACCTCAGCCCCGCCACCCGCCGGAGGAACGCCGCCTTTGGCTGGCCCGACCACAGCGGCCGTGGCGGCGTCCGCTGCCACCGCCACCGCACCACCGGGCGCAGCCGCCCGCAGCGCAGCGAACCCCACCGGCGGCACCCCAGCAGCGAAGCAGGCCACCGCCGTCCTGGTCCCCGCTGGCGAGATCGGCCTGCAGGCCGGCGACACCCGCTTCAGCGGCCGCTTCGTCCGCGACGGCGACAGGCTCAGCGGCAACGGCCGGGTGCGCGCGGCCAACGGCGATGTGTGCCCCAGTGACCGTGTCAAGGGCCGGCGCCACGGCCGGGGCGAACGGATCTGGACAGCGGCAGCTGGGTGGACGACGCGCCCCAGGGCAAGGGCCGCCTGCGCCAGGCCAATGGCAAGGTGTTCGAAGGCGAAAGGGTCCGCGGCGTGCCGCCGGGCGCCGGCGTGAGGCAGCTCGTGTCGGGCGAGTGGTCGGGCGAGCGCGATGAGGGCGACAGGGCCCAGGGCCTGTCGCCCGGCGGCGACCGCAGGACCAATGGCGGCACCTGCACCGGACCATGGCAGCCAGCACGGCAAGGGCGTGGTGGCCTGGGCCAACCGCGATCGCGGGGCAGGCGTCGACGAGCACGATGCGCCGACGCGCCCCAGGGTGTGCCGACGCGTCAGCCGGGGACCAGAGCCAGCCCTTCGGCACCGCGTCGGATCTGCTCGGCGGCCGATCCCAGGCTCTGCCACGGCCCCTCACGCCCCCCGCAGCGGTACCGATGCCGTCGGTCGCCGCCAACGCGAGACGCGAGGACTACATGGATTCCAGGCGCTGCAGCCGCTCGCGCGCGTCGGCCGCCTGGCGGAACTGCGGGTTCAGGCTCAGCGCCCGCTTGAAGGCCTGGGTGGCCGGGGCGCGCCGGTCGAGTTCGCTGTAGACCACGCCCAGGTGGTACTGCACGCTGGGGTCGCGCGGGCTCATCCTGGCCGCCTGCTCCAGGGCGCTCAAGGCCAGGCTCAGATCACCGCGGGCGCGGTGCACCCAACCCAGCGTGTCCATCACCACGCCAGCGCCGGGCGCGATCTGGCGGGCTTTCTCGGCCCAGGTCAGCGCCTGGTCCAGGTTGGTCTTGCGGTCCGCGGCCATCACGGCCAGGTTGTTGTAGGCACCGAACATCTGCGGGTCTTTGGCCACCGTGTCGAGGTAGGCGGCCTGCGCCTCGTCCCAGCGCTGGCCAGCCTGGTAGGCCACGCCCAGCCGGAACAGGGCCGGTGCGGCGTTACCCGTTGCAGCGGCGCCCGCGCGGTAGGTGGCCAGGGCGGCGTCGATGTCGTGGCGGGCCAGCTGCAGGTCGCCCTGGTCGAGATAGGCCGGCAGAAACGCCGGTGCCACCGCGATCGCCCGCTGGTGGTACTGGATCGCGTCGTCCACCTGGCCGTGCGAAGCCAGCAGACGCGCGTGGGCGTGCAACGGGCGGGGATCGCGCGGCGCGCTCTGGGCGGCCTCTTCCAGCACCGCTTGCGCCTGAGACAGCTGGCCTCGACCCGCCAGCGCCCGCGCCAGGCCCAGATGGGCCGGCATGAAGGCCGCGTTGATGCTCAGCGCCTCACGAAAGCGGGCCTCGGCCTTGTCCAGGGTCTCGTTGCGGGCCAGGTAGAGCTCGCCCAGACTCAGCAGCACCGTGACGGCGCGCGGCGCGAGGCGGGCCGCTTCGGTCAGCGCCTTCTCGGCTTCGCTCAGACGGCCATGGCGCGCATGCCACACACCCACGGCGTGCATCAGGCCAGGGTCGTCCGGCGCGGCGGCCATGCCCTTTCTCAACCAGGCCTCCACCGTCTTCTGATCGCCCCGACGCCCGGCCACCTCGGCCATGCCCAGGTAGCCGGCGGCCGACTGCGGATCGCGTGCCACGGCGGCCTGGAAGTGCTGTTCAGCGGCCGGCAGGTTGCCCGCGCGCAAAGCGCTCAGCGCGGCATCCAGCTGGGGCTGCGCGGCGCTGGCCGCAGGGGACCCGGCGGGCTCGATCGGTACCGACTGGGCTTCAGCACCGGCCGGCGGCAGACCCAGCAACAGGGCAACCGCGCCCGCAACCAGCGTGTGGTGAATCATTGGAAACCTCCCGTGAGCGAAAAAGTATAGGCCTGGGGGTTGCCGTGCAGCCTGTCCGTCACACCCTGTTTCCTCTTGGGCTGCCGGTATCATCGAGCGCTTTGCGCCTGCGCTCCGATTGCTCCCATGTCCTCCGGCCTGAACCTCGCCCAGCTTGAAGCCGTGAACCACCTCGGCGGCCCCTGCCTGGTGCTGGCCGGGGCAGGCTCGGGCAAAACGCGGGTGATCACGCACAAGATCGGCCGCCTCATCAACGCCGGCCTGGCGGCCGACCGCATCGCCGCCATCACCTTCACGAACAAGGCCGCCAGCGAAATGCGCGAGCGCGCCAAGCAGCTGGTGGGCCGTGAAGCCAAGAAGGTGCTGATCTGCACCTTCCATGCGCTGGGCGTGCGCCTGCTGCGCGACGACGGCGCGGCGCTGGGCCTGAAAAAGCAGTTCAGCATCCTCGACACGGACGACATCACCAGCCTGCTCAAGGACTGCGGCGGCACCACCGACACGGCCGCCGCCCGCCAGTGGCAATGGACCATCAGCGCCTGGAAGAGCGCGGGCCTGAACGCCGAACAGGCCATGGCCGCGGCGAAGGACGAAGACGAACGCGTGGCCGCGGCCATCATGGAGCGCTACCAGGAACGCCTGACGGCCTTCCAGAGCGTGGACTTCGACGACCTCATCACCCTGCCGCTGAAGCTGCTGGCCGAGCACGACGAGGTGCGCGAGCGCTGGCAGAAAAAGATGGGCCATGTGCTGGTGGACGAGTACCAGGACACCAACGCCACGCAGTACGAGCTGCTCAAGCTGCTGGTGGGCGAGCGCGCCCGCTTCACCGCCGTGGGCGACGACGACCAAAGCATTTACGGCTGGCGCGGCGCCACGCTGGACAACCTGAAGAAGCTGCCGCAGGACTACCCGGAACTGAAGGTCATCAAGCTGGAGCAGAACTACCGCTCCACCAGCGGCATCCTGCGCGCGGCCAACAACGTCATCGGCCCCAATCCCAAACTGTTTCCCAAGACACTGTGGAGCGACCTGGGCGAAGGCGAGCCGGTGCGCGTGGTGGAAGCCGACAACGAAGACCACGAGGCCGAGCGCGCGGTGGCGCGCATCCTGAGCCTGCAGGCGTCTTCACCGCACCGCGAGTGGCGCGACTTCGCCATCCTCTACCGCGCCAACCACATGGCCCGCTCGTTCGAGCAGTCGCTGCGCCGCGCCAACATTCCCTACAAGGTGTCGGGCGGCCAGAGTTTCTTCGACCGCGCCGAGATCCGCGACCTGTGCGCCTGGCTGCGCCTGCTGGTCAACAACGACGACGACCCGGCGTTTCTGCGCTCGGCCACCACGCCCAAGCGCGGCATCGGCCACACCACGCTGCAGGGGCTGGGCAACTTCGCCACGCAGTACAAGCTGAGCCTGTTCGAGGCGCTGTTCTCCAACTCGCTCGCCGCCGCCCTCCCCGCGCGCGCCGTGGCCACGCTGCACGAGTTCGGCCGCGCCGTGAACGAACTCGAGTACCGCGCCAAACACACGGTGGGCCATGAAGCCGCTCGCGCCTTCCTCACCGAGTGGCTGAAAGACATCGACTACGAAAAGCACCTGTACGAGAGCGAAGACAACGAAAAAGTGGCCGCCGCCCGCTGGACCAACGTGATGGACTTTTGCGACTGGGTGGCCAAGCGCTGCGGCGGCGAGGTGGAAGACGATGGCGGCACGCCCGTGGAGAGCGAGCGCAAGACGCTGATGGAAGTGGTGCAGACGATTGCCCTGCTCTCCACCCTGAGCGAACGCGAACAGGACCAGGACGTGGTCACCCTCTCCACCCTGCACGCCTCCAAGGGCCTGGAATGGCCGCATGTGCTGCTGGTGGGCGTGAACGAGGGCCTGCTGCCCTTCAAGATGGAAGAGGAACCCGGCCAGAGCGACGCCGCCGCCGAGAGCATGGAGCAGCGCCTGCAGGAAGAGCGCCGCCTCATGTACGTGGGCATCACCCGCGCCCAGCGCACCCTGGCGGTGAGCTGGCTCAAGCGCCGCAAGAAGGGCCGCGAAAGCGTGCCCGGCATCCCCAGCCGCTTCATCAAGGAAATGGCCTTGGACCAGAACACCGTGAAAGAAGACCCGCGCGAGAAGCTGCGTGCGCTGCGCGCCGAGTTCGCGAAACGGGCCACCGACCAGGCCGCCGCGAAGGCGGCGTCGGCGCCATGAGCCCACGCGCCACCTCACGACGGGCCCCACCCGCGCCCGGCCCGCAGCGCTCGCACGGCCGGCGCGCATGGGCTGCATCGCTGGCACTGGCGATGGTCTCTTCTCTTCTGGCACCCGAGCGGGTGGCACTGGCGCAATCCACCGCACCGCCTCTGGCCTCAGCGCCCGGTATGCCCAACTGCACCGCCCCCGCCGATCTGGTACCAGCGCAACTCTACGGCCGCTGGCAGCTCAACACCTGGCCTCAATCCGTCCCGACACCTGCGTCGGGCGTGGCCAGCGGCACCATTACTTTCGAGCGCCACCCCGAATTCCCCGACAGCGTGCGCGGGCGCCTGCAACGCCAGGCCAATGACCAAGCGATTGAGGCCCTTGTGTCGGGCGATGTGATCAGCGGTGAATTCAACCTCGACGAATCGGCCGATGGCCAGCGCATCGACGCCGTCTGGACCGGTGACGTCACCCCAGCCGGCTGCGGCAGGGAAATCCGCGGCGTGCGCCTGCCGGCGCAGGACCAGGCCGGCGAGCCGATGAATTTCGTGCTGACGAAGGTACCGGGCTGGGATTGACGGGGCCGGGTGCTCTCAGGTGACCGCGAGACCGTCGGCGTCCAGCGAGGGCGGGCGCAAAAGGTCATCGTCGATACCCATCACAGCACTGGCACGCTCGACCGCCTGCCACAGGCCTTTGGGCATCTTCAGGATCTCCTCGGGCGAGTCGGCCTGTGCAATCCAGGCGCTGATCTGGTGGTGCTGATCGGGCGTCAGCAACGCCAGGTTGAGCATTTCGTCAATGGTTTTCATCGTGTATCGGGTGGGCGCTCAACGGTTTGACAGGGGGTGGGCGGCGTGTTGGAGGAGGTCGGCAAGGCAGGTCTGCGCGATGGACGCGCTGTGAGCCGGGCATAGAGCAAGCCCGCGATCACCGCGCCTGCGGCCATGGCCAACAGGCCGGGCAGGTGCCGGGTGGCGTCGATGAACACCGGCATGGGCGCCACCGCGTCGACGGTGCGCACCGCGGCCACCATGCCCACCCCGGCGGCGACGCTCAGCAGCGCGCTGCGCCACGCGGGCCAGCGGCGCGCCAGCCAGGATGCCACGGCCAGCGCAGGCAGCCAGCCTGCGGCCAGGATGCCGGCATAGACAGGCGCGAAGCGGATCAAATCGTGCCCGGTTGCGCGGGCTCTTTCGGCCAACGGCAGGTCCACATCCAGCGCCACCAGCGCCTGCAGGTTCCACTGCGTCTGCACCACCGAACCCCAGGCCGCCGCCAGCACCCAGGCCAGCAGCAGCGAGGCCAGGTGCGTCGTCCAGCGAGCACAGGGGGAATGACCGGGGACGCTGGATCTCATAATCTTCATTATGAAATACCTGCTTGCTCTTCTTGTGGGGGTACTGGCCTTGGCCATGCCGGCCGCGCCGGTCCACGCGGCGGGCTACCGGGTCGAGACGGTGGCCACGGGGCTCGTGCACCCCTGGTCGCTGGCCTTCCTGCCGGGTGGTCGTCTGCTGGTGACCGAACGCACCGGCCGCCTCCGTCTGATCGAGCCCGGGCCCGATGGCCGCCCCCAGCTGCGCGCGGAACCGGTGGCCGGCGTGCCCCCCGTGCTGGCGCGAGGACAGGCCGGTCTGTTCGACGTGGTGCTCGACCCGGATTTCTCCAGCAACGGCCGGCTCTTCCTGTCGTTCGCGCACGGCACACCCGAGGCCAATCACCTGCGCGTGGTGAGCGCCCGGTTCGACGGTCGACAACTCCAGGCCGTCCAGCCCATCTTCACCTCCAGGCCTGCCAAGGCCGACACACAGCATTTCGGAGGCCGCATGGCCTGGCTGCCCGATGGGACGCTGCTGTTTGGCATGGGCGACGGCAACCTGGAGCGCACCGACGCGCAACGCCTGCACACCCATCTGGGCAAGCTGCTGCGCATCCACCCGGACGGCAGCGTGCCGGCGGACAACCCGTTCATCCAGCGCACAGGTGCCCTACCGGAGATTTATTCGCTGGGGCACCGCAACCCGCAGGGGATGGTGGTGGTGGATGGCGTGCCCTACTCCCACGAGCATGGTGCGCGCGGCGGCGACGAACTGAACCGCATGACGCCTGGGGCCAACTACGGCTGGCCCGTCACCACAGGGGGTGTCGACTACACCTACGCCCGCATCACGCCGTATCGCACGCTTCCCGGCATCGAGCCGCCCCTGGTGGAATGGACGCCTTCCATCGCTCCGGCCGGACTGGCCTGGTACGACGGCGCCTTGTTCCCCGCATGGCGCGGCAGCCTGCTGGTGGCGGCACTGGTGGAACGCAGCGTGCGCCGCGTGCCCATGGACAAGGGCGTACCCGGGCCGCAAGAGCTGCTGTTTCAGGAACTGGGCGAGCGCATCCGCGACGTGCGCGCCGGGCCCGACGGCGCGATCTACCTGCTGACCGACAACCCGGACGGCCGTGTGCTGCGCGTGGTGCCGGCTTCTGGGCAAAACTGATTCCAGATCGTTCCAACGCGACGTCCCCCATGTTCACGGGTCCAGAGGCGCCCGGGCAGCACAGCTGCCATCGGCGCCTTGCAAGAAGGCGGGAGAGTTCACGCATGATCGATTGTCCAGGGGAACGTTGGCCGTTCCAGCGGGACATATCGGGCTGATTGGCTGATTGGCTGATTGGCTGATTGGCTGATTGGCTGCTGGATTCGGATCGGCATCAAGCAGCGACACGGCTTGCCTCAACAGGCGGCGGTTCATGCGTACGCCCCTGAAAAACTCTCTCGCACATCGTCGATGATCTTTTGGAAGTACCACTTGATGGGGTACTTTCCACGGTACTTAATGGTGCGGGGGTGCCAAGTACGGTAGCACTGGATGGTTCCAATGTTGAATTTCCACAGTGCTCGCGGCTCGATCACAACGTCAGTTTTGTACTCTGGGAAGAACCTCTTGATGAGGTGGTCGTAATGTGGACCGCACGCGAAGATGATGACGTCTGGTTGAAGGAGCTCGACCTCGTAGCGGAACAGCTTTTCGGAGAAAGCGTCCAGATGATCCGAATACCTTTTGGAATTCCTTGAGTGTCCTTTGCCTCGGTCCACGTCCATCTTCTGAAGGTTGCTCCAGACGATTGAGCCCCGGATTCCACCCCCCAGCTTTTGCTCGACGAGGCGGTACTTCTTGTGGAACGCTCCACGCCATCTCGGCATCCGCATTAGCCTCGCGTAGGTTTCCAGCAGCGGGGTTAGCGGGTCGTCTTTCTGGAGCGTGCTCTCCAGTCCCCCTTTGCCCCATCCGGCCGTCTCCTGTCCAACGAAAAGGATGCGAACCGGCGCCTTAAAATACTCGTCGGAAATGTTCAGCAAGAAGGGGGACGACAGCTTCCCCTGCTGCTCCTCAGTGAAACCATTCCCGTTCTTGAGTTCTTCGATGCCCCGTCGGTAAAAAGCATTGAGTTTTTCTTGGACTTCGCCTGCATTCATTTTTGACCCCTGAGCGGTACATGCCGCGTCAAGAATCATCGCATGGCCTTAATTAGTATTACAAGGCTTAGGTGCCTCCGACTCATTTTCTGCTGCGAGCGGACCGCAGAAGTGCTGAGCACAGGGGACTTGCACAGGTTGCACGCCGCTCCTCAGAAGACGCGTGGGGGGTCAGAAAACCGAAGTGGGAGAGGCACCTCTACGCCCCCGTGATGTCCACCAGAGCCCTTTAACAACCTGCCGGCCGGACAGTTTCGAGCAAGGAGTCGGGCAGTAGGGCAGACTGGTTTGAACCGAACACTGAGCGTTCGGGCTGAACGGGAGAGAGGGAAAAGGTTCAGACAAACCGGACGCGTCCCGGAAATGGACCGGACACGCGGACTTGTCGTCGCACAAAGCAAAACGCCAACCTGCATGGGTTGGCGTTTTTGCTGGAATACTGCTGGTGGCCTGGGACCACACCTCAAGAACCCTTGGAGATCAAAAAAGACGCCTCCACAAGGACTGCCAAAACCGCAGTTACTGCGTGAGTTACTGCACGAAAATTTGACAAGAAAAACATCTTCGAACCACCGACAATTTGCCCAAAACAGGCGTCGGAACATGTTTCGAAAACTTGCGCCATCCGTCGGATGACGGCTCTGTACAACGCGTTCCAGGGCATTGGACTGTTGCAGCCAGATGCTCTCACATGCGCCTGGACCGTCGCAAGATGTCTCGGAAAGACCCTGAATGTCCCACGCTGATCGTCTCAAAAACCTGGATGTGATTCCCTGAAATCAGCCTTCCGAAACCACCTCGGGCATACCGGATACTCACAACCATGCCGGGCTTGTTTTGTTGCCTGCCGCAGAGTCGTGTGCTGTTTCGGAATGAGACCGCTATCGTTGTTCGAGACGCGTTCCCGGTGACGCTTGGACACACCTTGGTGATTCCGCTGCGGCACATTGAATCGTTCTTTGACACGTCTGCGAAAGAGCGCGCAGCCATGTTCGAATTGCTGGACGCTGCCAAGCAACAGCTCCAAACCGAGTTCGCCCCAGCGGGCTTCAACATCGGTATCAACGATGGTGCGGCCGCCGGTCAGACCATTCGCCACTTGCACATGCATCTGATCCCCCGCTATGCGGGTGACCGCCCCGACCCGCGCGGCGGTGTGCGATGGGTCATTCCGGAGAAAGCCGACTACTGGACCGCTGCGGACCAGACACAAGCCCCATGAAAACCGCCATTGAAGTCCTGGATGCGTTCGACAACATCCGACGGGCGCAACGCGCAGGTGTCTATGCACCACACAAACCTCTGCTGATCTTATTGGCCTTGGCTCGGGTGCAGCGCGGCGAACCGAGGCTGGTGGAGTTCGAGGCCATCGACGCACCCCTGAAACAGCTGCTGACCGAGTTCGGCCCGAGCAGCGCCCCAAAGTCCAGGCACTACCCATTCTGGCATCTGGCAACCGATGGACAGGGTGCGCCGTGGGACCTGAGCGGGCCACGCGAAGTCCTCAAACGCCCTGCTGGTGCCACGCCCAACCTGGGTGAGCTTCGAGAACACCACATCAAGGCAGGCTTCCCCGTGGACATCGACGAAGCCCTGCGCCACATTCCAGGCCTTCTTCAGGCTGTCGCTTCACGGATGCTGGAGACCTACTTCCCCGCCACCCTACATGCTGACATCGTGGCCACACTGGGTCTGGACCTGGACGGCGCCAATGAACTGCGAGAGGGGGCAACAGCCGCGTTGGACTACACAACAGCCGCACGCCGCAAACGCGACCCTGGCTTCCGAGATCGGGTGCTCCGCGCCTACGAGTACCGTTGTTGTGTCTGTGGCTTCGACCTGCGCATCGGACACATGCCCGCGGGCCTGGAAGCCGCACATATTCAATGGCACCATGTCGGCGGACCAGACATCGAAACCAACGGCTTATCGTTATGCGCCCTACACCACAAGCTTTTCGATCTGGGCGTGTTCACTGTTGAACCCACACAACATCGCGTGGTCTTCAGCCAGCACGCGGTCAGCGGAAGCCGAGGCATTGCGGGCGAAATGCAGTTCCATGGACGTGCCATTCACGCACCTCAGCATGTCGACCTGCTGCCCGCGCCCGAGTTTCTGGCCTGGAACACCAAGAACGTTTTCAAGACGCCGGCACGGTTAGTGGTGGAGGCCAACGCTACGCCCCGCGCAGCACACTGAACTCTCGGAACAACCGCGCCGGCAACGGCGTCTGCAACCGCCAGACGATGCTCATCGGGCGGTCGCCCTCGGCCGACTCCAGCATGACGGGGCCGCAGGCGCGGTAGGCCTCGCCCTTGCGCGGTCTCACGAAGAGCTGGAACTGCCATCCATTGGTCGCGCTTTCAAGATAGCGTCGACCACCAGGCGTGTTCGGGCTAGCGCTGTTCTGGGATTGCCAGTGAAAGCGCTCGGCGCTGATCGCATAGTCGTGATATGCGATGCGATCGTGGTAGCCCTCGCTCTTGTCGAGCGTGACGAACAGCAGTTCGGTCTTTCGGCTGTGCAATGACAAGGTGCCAGCCTGGAACGGCACGCGACGCGACGCCGTCAGCCAGCCCACCGCCGTGAGGATTTCGCGAGCACCGTAGCCTGCATGCAGGCACAAGGGCGTGTCGTCAAGACCGGGCACGGGGTGCGCGCCCAAGGTGCTGCGGGCCTGCAGAAGAGCAGACAGTTCCGCCATCTCCGCCGCGATGGTGGGGTGACGCTCCAAGCGCTCCAGAAAGGCGTCGTGACCCGCCGCCTGCTCGTGGCGTCCATCGATCTGGTAGGCCAGCATCTGCACACCCAGCGTGTCCTCTGCATCGAGTGCCGGCGAGCCGTCTTGGCGCGAACCCACAGCCGTCATCACATCGAGTCGGCGCGGATCATCCACATGCAGCAGATCTCCAAAGCGGCGGCTGAAATAGTCCTCTTCAGGCCCGGGCTCCGAGACGATCAGGCCTGCGTCGCGTTTGAGCGATGTCCAGCCGCTGCGGCCTTGTCCGGTACCGGTGCGGTAGATGTCTTCGAGCTCCAGCGCCTGGTCGTGCAGGAAGTCGGCCAGCCGGATGGCCGACCGACCCCGCAGGGCCGCATAGGTCTGCAATTCGGTTTTCAAGCGGCGCCAGTTCTGGGTGGTCAGCGAACGCAGCCCTTGCAGCACCTGTTCACGCGACTGGCGTTGCAGGTGGATGTGGCAACCGGGTGGCAAGCTGCCGAAGCCGTTCTCCACACCGTCCACCAGTTCGCGGCGCGACAAGCCGGTCAGACTCGACAACAGGCGGTCAAACCGGAACTCGGCGCGGTGCTGGCCAACGAAGTCGAGCACCAGGCAGCTCTCCTTGCCGAGCGCCAGGCGCAGGCCGCGGCCGATCTGTTGCTGGAACAGCACCGGGCTTTGCGTGGGACGCAGCAACAGCAGCGTATCCACCATCGGCAAGTCGATGCCCTCGTTGTAGAGGTCCACCGTGACCAGCGCGCACAGCTCGCCGTTGAGCAGGCGTTGCGGCGCACGTCGCCGCTCTTCCGGCGCCGTCGTGCCGACCACGCAGGCAGCAGGAAGACCGGCGCGGTTGAACCAATCGGTCATGAACTCGGCCTGCGCCACCGACACGCAAAAAACGATGGCGCGCGACCGCTTCGCGTCGGAAGCCAGACGGCGCCATTCATTGATGACCAGCCTGGCGCGCACGTCATTGCCGGTGACCAGATTCGCCACCGCCTCACGTTCGCCCGGCCTGTCCCATGGAACGGCGGAAAAGTCGGTGGCGTCGTCGCAGGCGTAGTACTCGAAGGGTGTGAGCAACTGCAGGTCCAGCGCATGCCACAGCCGCAGTTCGACTGCCGGGCTGCCGTCCGGCCGCGAATTGAAGTACGGAGAAATGGGCTGACCGTCGCTGCGCTCGGGTGTAGCCGTCAACCCGAGCAATACGCTGGGGCGAACAGCACGGGCGAAGGCGTCAAACCGGTCGGCCGCCAGGCGGTGGCATTCGTCCACCACCACCGTGTGCCAGTGGTCGGCGCCGGCAGTGGCCACCAGATCGCGGCTGGTCACGCTGTCGATGGTGGCGAACAGGTGGTCCCAGCGTTCGGGTTGGTGGCTCCCGGTCAGCAGATCGCCGAATTCCGGATCACGCAGCACCTCGCGGTAGGTGCGCAGGGCCTGGCGCAGGATTTCTTCCCGGTGGGCCACAAACAGTAGTCGAGGGCGTCCACCTTCGATACGGCAGGTGTTGCGATAGTCGAACGCGGCCACCACCGTCTTGCCCGTACCAGTGGCTGCCACCAAAAGGTTTCGGCTGCGGCCGTGCGCGCGCTCGGTGGCCAGCTGTTCCAGCATGTCCAGCTGGTAGGTCTTGGGCTGCAGATCAAAGAAGCTGATCGTGGCGGATGGTTCGCCGCCAAACGACTCGCGGCCCAGCGCCGCCGCCAAGGCCTGCCGGTGTTCGGTGTTGTCCGGGTCGTAGCGCTGGAATTCACTGTCCGCCCACAGCGTCTCGAAGTGGGCCACGGCGCGGGCGAACAACGCCTCTTGCGCGCGCTGGGTGAGCTTGACCGTCCACTCCAGCCCGCCGGTCAGCGCGGCACCCGAGAGGTTGGCGCTGCCGACATACGCCGAACCGAAGCCCGTCTTTCGCTGGAACAGCCAGGCCTTGGCGTGCAGACGGGTGCGCCGGCCATCCAGTGAGACGCGCACCTCACATCCAGGCAGGCGCGCCAGCTCGTCCAATGCGCGCGCCTCGGTTGCGCCGGTGTACGTGGTGGTGAGGATGCGCAGTCGGGTCTTCTGTTGCGCTTGTCCCTCTTGCTGCGCACCCTTCGCAGTGATCTGCTGCAGCACATCCTGCAGCTTGCGAACGCCTGAGACCGTGATGAAGCTGACCAGGATGTCCACCTGATCGCTCGATGCCAGCTCGCGACGAATCTCCTGCAGCAACGACGGTGAGCCCTTGCCGGCTGTGAACAGCCAAGGCACGCCCAGACCAATTTCCGGCGACACAGAAAACTGCTGATCGCGTTGAACCGCTTTCAGAACCCGTAGGGGTGGTGCCACGAGGTCAACCACGCTACCGGACGAAGAGACGCCATTCGAGCCGCTACCCGCAAGCCGTTGTCGCAGCATCACCAGCAGCTCATTGACCAGTTCGAGTTGCCGTTTGGCTTTCTCGGCCTCGTCGCCAGACATATCGTCGAGGATGGTCGAGAGCTGGCGGGTGATGACATCGGCCAGGAAATCGGTTGCCCCACCCCTGAGCGCAGACACATCGGTTCTTGATGCATCGATTTCCGTCAGCGATCGGACGAGACCCTCGGTCAGCAGCAGGTCATAGAGACCATCGGGCAATGCCATTGTTGTCCTTGGATTCAGTTGATCGGACGCGTGCCACGGCAGGTCGGATAGCCGGTGCAGCCCCAGAACTCGTTGCCGGCGTTGGCACCGCGTTTGGCGGTTCGCCGAACCATCGAGTTCTTGCACAAGGGACAAGACAATGACTGAACTGACGGCGCAGGGGAGTGAGTAACCGACACAACCGGCTTCTGGGAGGGCGAGCGCTCGGCGCCCGACTGGGCTTGCCGCAACAGCCCGTGAAGCTTCGGCCCATCAACCAGCGTCACATTTCGACCGCTGGCAAAGCTAATGGCCTCTTCGGTGAACCGACCCGAGGTCACCACGAACCCGCCAGTGGCGCCCTTGGCGGCCATCACGCCGTACAGCTCGCGCACCACATCCACGCCGACCTTGTAGGCGCGCCAATGCTTGCACTGCACAAAAAACTTTTCGCCGCCGCTCATGCCCGGTTTGGTGAGCACGAGGTCCACGCCGCCGTCGGCACCACCGCCTCCAGTTTCCAGCACCTGGTAACCCTGCAGGCGAAATCCTTCGCCCACGAGCATTTCAAATTCGCGCCAACTCATGCCATCGAGCGCGTCGATCGCTTTGCTCCTGGTCACATCAGTCACCAGGTTCTTTCGCTCACGGCGCCGCCAGGCGGACGTGGCCGCACCCAGCAAGCAGATAAAGGGGAGGAAGTACTGACCGACAGTGGCCAGCGATCTCCAAATCGACTGTGTGACCATCGAGCCCATTTGACCGGGTTGTGTAGGCACAACCACCGGTTGGGATGCGATGGTGTGGAGCACGAAGTAGCTCCCCAGCGCCAGCAGCACGCCCGCCCACCAGGGCAGCATCGCTACCAGTTCCAGCAGTTCATCGGCCGTGCTGGTTTTCTTGCGTCTCGCCATTCTTTGTTTTCTCCCTTGATGACGCTGACTGCTTGTCAGCCATTTGCTGGCGCGCAGCCTATCCTGCCATCAATACTACCTTTTCACTCCTTGGCTTGATCCGATGGGGTCGGACCGTCCGACCGCATGCGATGGGCCTGGCGCTCAAGCGCGAGAACCGCGCAAGAGCAAACAGATCAAGGAATGCCCTGTGGACCAACCGCATATGTCAAACGGTTGGCACCATGGTGCGAAATCTGACTTCGTAGGAACTGAACTGGATGCCGTGGGGAGCCGTCCGACGTTGCAGGCAGGGTCCGGTATGCAGCGTTATGCACATGACCCAGTTATGTGCAGTTGGCCCTGCGACGAGGCGATGCTGCCCTCTCAAGAGGGACAGCGGTCGCGCCGTTGAACTGCGC
>Ga0208490_100367_pt1 | contig 30843 bp, 31 predicted proteins | sample SubbioAug_CSWold_FD_184818 | JGI IMG/M metagenome (GOLD analysis project Ga0208490, IMG submission 184818) | Serpentinite rock and fluid subsurface biosphere microbial communities from McLaughlin Reserve, California, USA - CR11Aug_CSWold (SPAdes) | ecosystem: Environmental > Terrestrial > Deep...
CATGGGCCAGCGCGACCCGCTCACCGAGTGGCAGCGCGAGGGCTTCGAGATGTTCGAGGCCATGATCGCCCGCATCGAGCGCGACCTGGTCCGCTACGTCATGCACGTGCAGGTCAAGGCGCCCGAGGAGCAGCAGGCGCCGGCCGTGGGCATGCAGTTCCAGACCTCCGACCGGCAGGCGGCCGCGCCGCCGGCGCCGACGGGCATCGCCGACCAGGAGCCGGCGCTGTCCAACGTGCAGACGTCCGGTCCCGCCGACCCGTCGTCGCAGTCCGGTGGCCTGTCCACCCTCGCCCGGGCCGAGGCGGCTGCATCGGGCGCACCGAAGCCGGTCGAGGAGTCGGCGCCCGCCGGCCACACGCCGGTGGTCCGCTCCGAATGGGACAAGACGCCGCGCAACGCGCCCTGCCCCTGCGGCAGCGGCAAGAAGTTCAAGCTCTGCCACGGCAAGGCCTGAGCCGGATCGTCACCGGACCGTCATCGGCCGGAGGGTGGCGGCGGCGCAGCCGTCCAGCACACTCCTCCGACCCCCTGCCAACCCTGGCCCCGGGGTGTCCCTTGTCGAGCGGCGGGCGCTCCCGGAAGGCGCGTGTGATGGGTGAGGTGGAGGCCGGCCGTGGGTCGGTGCAGGTGGTGGAGCTCGGGCCGCGTCCGTCGCGGCGCAGTGCTGGGAGGTGGATGGCCACGGCCGTGGCGGTGCTGCTCGCCGCCGGCGTGGTGACCGCATTCGCGGCGGGGGAGGGAGGCGTCGGACGTTCGGCGGACGCTCGCCTGGCGGCGGCGCAGGCCCACGCACGCGCAGTCACGTCCTACCGCTACGAGGGGGTGCTCACCGACACCGTGGGGCTCCCGGAGGAGGACGGCCCCGGCACATCGTCGACGTCCCGCATGCACCTCGCGGTCGACGTCGCCGGCCCGGGCCGGTGGCACGCGACGAGCGACACCGGCGAGTGGACGAACGAGTCGCTGCGGCTCGACGACCGCACCTGGCAGCGCTTCGCCGACGGACGCGACGACGTGACGGGCGAGCTGTGGGTGGAGGGCGCAGCCGAGGACTGGGAGATGGATGCCGACGACCTCGAGGCCATGGCCGAGGAGGTCGAGGGCATGGGGGTCGGTTCGCTGATCGGGGCCCTGCGGTTCGGTGGCGATCCGGCCGACACGGTGGCGCTGATCGCCGGTGCGTCCGACCCCGTCGTGGTGGAGGAGGCCGACGACGGCGGCGCGACGCTGCGCGTCACGCCGCCGGCCGTCCCCGGGCTGGCTGCGCTCGATGTGGCGATCGAGCTCGAGCTCGACCTGGACGGCGCCGACGAGCCCGCGGCGCTGCGGATCGTGGCCAGCGCGGACGACTCGCGCGCCGACCTGACCATCACCTTCACCGGCTGGGACGTGCCCGTCGAGCTGGCGCCGCCGGCCGAGGACACCATCGACCACACCCCCTGGGTCGACGAGGACGCCGTGCTCGCCCACCGCGCGTCCACGGCCTACGGCCTCGGCGCCCTCCCCGAGGGCTACGAGCTGGTGGGACTCGGCGCGTGGGAGGCCGACGACGAGTGGGGCGAGTGCGCCCAGGTGGTGCTCGAGTACGGGCGGGTGCCCACCGAGCCGCCCGCCGACGAACGGGCGATGGAGGCGATGTGGGACGCCGTCTACGAGCAGCGGGTCTCGGTCACGTCCGAGGACCCCGGCTGCGAGCGTGAGGCCGACGTGCTGGACGGTCTCGACGGCGACCAGGTGATGGTCGCGTCGGGTGGGTTCGGGCCCACGGGGTTCGGCGACGGCGAGCAGCGGGTGCTCGACCTCGCCGACGCTCGGGTGCTGGTCGATGTCGGCGAGCGGGCCCCGGCGATCGACGACGTGGTCGCCTTGCTCGTGCAGGTCGACGTCGCCGCGCTGCTCGGCCCGTTCAACGACCGCCAGGCCCAGCTCGCGGAGCTTGGCCTCGGTGCCGGCGCCTTCTTCCCGCTGTAGCCGGTGGCAGGCTGCCGCCGTGCGGCTGCAGCACCTGAACCTGCGGGTCCGTGATGCGCGGGCGTGCCGGGACTTCTACGAAGCGCACTTCGGGTTCCTCCTCGACTTCGAGGCAGACGGCGGCTACTTCGTGCGCGCGCCCGACGGGTTCCTGCTCGCCCTCGTGCCCACAGCCGAGCCGACGGCACTGCCCGACCGCTTCCACCTGGGCTTCTGCGCCGGCGCGCCAGACGAGGTGCTCGCCAGCCACCGCCGGCTCGCGGGCGCCGGCGTGTGCACGAGCGCGGTCGAGGACCTGCGACCCGACGAGGACTACGTCAGAGGAGGCGAGCTGGGACAGCACGGTGGGCCACAGCGGAGGCGGCGGGGCACGGCCCCGATGAGCGAAAGGGCGGCGCCCACGTAGGTCGCCACGCTCATGACCGCGGCGAGGCCGAGGAGGGCGAGGTCGGCTTCGGGGCGTCCGCCCCGCCCGTGTCGGGTGCGCTGCGTCGCCGTGCTGTCCCCGTCCGGCACCCGACCCCCTGGATAGGTTCTGCGACGTCGTGCGGTGGTCTCGGTCGGTCGTGGCAGTCGGCGAGCGGGTGTGGACCCGCCGCGACACCCGACGCGTGGTCGTGGCCGGGGCGACGCTAGCCGGGGGTGCGCTCGTCGCCTGGGCCGGGGTGCCCGACCTCGAGCGATCGGTCTTCCGAGCCGTCAACGGCCTTCCCGACGCCCTCTACGCCCCGGCCTGGGTGCCGATGCAGAGCGGCAGCCTGGTGGGTGGCCTGCTCCTCGCCACCGCCCTCGGCGTCACCACGCGGCGGGTCACGGTCGGCGCCCTCGCCGCCGGTGCCGTCACCGCCGCCTGGGTGGTGGCCAAGGAGGTCAAGGACCTCGTGGAGCGCGAGCGGCCCCTCGGCGCCGGCCTGGAGGCCGAGGTGCGCGACGCCAGCGTCGGCTGGGGCTACGTGTCCGGCCACAGCGCCGTGGCCTTCGCCCTCTACGCCGTGGCCGCCCCCCACCTGCGCACCCCATGGCGCCGAGCGGCCTTGGGCCTGGCCGGCTTCGTGGCCGTCGCTCGCGTCTACTCCGGCGCCCACCTCCCCCTCGACATCGTCGGCGGCGCCGCCCTCGGCGTCATCGTGGGCGAGGCCTTCCGCGTGGTCGAGGCGACGGTGGCGGAGCGCTGGCGAACCTGAGCCGGCAGATCGGCGCCCGGCGCCGCGGCCAATAGGCTCGGCCGCCTCCCATGCGCGACTTCTCCGACGACCTCACCGACCTGCGGCGGCGCCTCTCCGAGGCCCACACGTACCTGCGCGTCGACGAGCTCCGGGCCCGGCTGCCCCAGCTCGAGACCGAGGCCGGCCGGCCCGACCTGTGGGACGACCAGGAGCGGGCCAAGCAGGTGAACGCCGAGCTGGCGGGCGTCACCGACGACCTCGGCGTGTACGACGACCTGGCCGGGCGCATCGAGGACGCCGAGACCCTGGCCGAGATGGCCCGGGAGGAGGGCGACGACAGCGTCGAGCCGGAGATCGCCCAGTCCATCGCCGCCATCGCCACCGAGTTCGACCGCATCGAGCTGCGCTCGCTCTTCGCGGGCGAGCACGACGAGCGCGACGCCATCTGCGAGCTCAACTCCGGCGAGGGCGGGGCCGACGCGTCGGACTGGGCCGAGATGCTGCTGCGCATGTACCTGCGCTGGGCCGACCGCCACGGCTTCGAGGTCGAGCTCGACGCCGTCACCGAGGGCTCCGAGGCCGGCATCTCGTCGGCCACGTTCGTCGTCAAGGGCCGCTACGCGTACGGCTGGCTCCGCTCGGAGCACGGCGTGCACCGGCTGGTGCGCATCAGCCCGTTCAACGCCCAGGGCAAGCGCCAGACGGCCTTCGCCGCCCTCGAGGTCATCCCGATGCTCGACGAGGCCGAGACCGACATCGAGATCGACGACAAGGAGCTGCGGGTCGACGTGTACCGCTCGTCCGGCGCCGGCGGCCAGCACGTCAACAAGACCGACTCGGCCGTGCGCCTCACCCACCTGCCCACCGGCATCGTCGTGTCCTGCCAGAACGAGCGCAGCCAGCACCAGAACAAGGACCGGGCGATGACGATGCTCAAGGCCAAGCTGGCCGAGCTGGCCCGCCAGGAGCGGGCCGCCGAGCTCGACTCGATCCGGGGCGAGCAGCGCAGCGTGGGCTTCGGCTCCCAGATCCGCAGCTACGTGCTGCAGCCGTACCAGATGGTCAAGGACCTGCGGTCCGACTTCGAGGTCGGCCAGGTCGACGCCGTGCTCGACGGCGATCTCGACCGCTTCATGGAGGCCTACCTGCGCTGGCAGCGCTCGGAGCAGCTGGAGAGCTGAGCCGCCCTCAGGCTGCAGCGCGTGCCGCGACCACGCCCTGGAGGCGGTCCGCGATCTCGGGGTGCTCGGCCGTGATCACCCGCAGCGCCCGGTGGTCGAGCACGAGGACCTCGGAGTCGACGGCGGCCGTGACCGTGGCGTTGGCGCGCCGCTCGCCCAGGAGGGTGCGCTCGCCCACGATCTCGTCGGGGCCCACACCTGCGACCCGCTCGCCGTCGACGAGGACGTCGAGGCGGCCGGTGACCACGATGTAGGTGAATTGGTTGGGGAGGTCCTCGTGGATCAGGGCCTGCCCGGCGCGGGCGGTGGTGGACTCGACGTAGGGGGCGAGCTGGCGCAGGTCGCGGGCCTTCAGGCCGTCGAACAGCGAGACGGAGGCGAGGAGGCGCTCGGTGGGGTGGGGTGAGCGGAGCATGCGCTCAGGATACCGGGCAGGGTGCTTGGTCGATCTCGCACCAGGGTGTCGCATCGGTCACACGGGTCGACCGTTTTCGTAATGCTTTCGAAACACCGGGCAGACTGGGCGACGGTCTCCCCCCTGTCACTGCACGCGCCGACCCCGTTGGTAGCGTGACCCGTCGCCCTTCCCCCAAGGACCGCCCGGAACCCCATGATCAAGCTCGAGAGCGTCACGAAGACGTACAAGGGCGACGTGCCTGCGCTGCGCAACGCCGACGTGGACATCGCCAAGGGGGAGTTCGTCTTCCTGGTCGGGGCGTCCGGGTCGGGCAAGTCCACGTTCCTGCGGCTCATCAACCGCGAGGAGCGCCCGGAGCAGGGCCGCATCTTCGTGGCCGGCAAGGACATCCTCCAGCTGTCGTCGTGGAAGGTTCCGTACCTGCGCCGCAACATCGGCTCGGTCTTCCAGGACTTCAAGCTGCTCACCGGCAAGACCGTGTACGAGAACGTCGCCTTCGCCCTCGAGGTCATCGGCCGGCCCAAGCACGTGGTCAAGACCCAGGTGCCCGCCATCCTCGAGCTGGTCGGGCTCGGCGGGAAGATGGACAGCTTCCCCCACGAGCTCTCCGGCGGCGAGCAGCAGCGCGTGTCGATCGCCCGGGCCTTCGTGAACCGGCCGCTGATCCTCCTCGCCGACGAGCCCACCGGCAACCTCGACCCGGCCACCTCGGTCGGCATCATGCGCCTGCTCGACCGCATCAACCGCACGGGCACCACGGTGCTCATGGCCACCCACGACCGCTCGATCGTCGACACGATGCGCCGGCGGGTGATCGAGCTCGACCGGGGCGCGATCGTCCGCGACCAGCACCGCGGCGTCTACGAGTAGCCCGGAGCCCCCCAAGCCATGGCCCTCAAGCTCGACTACATGGTCCGCGAGACCGGGACGAACCTGTTCCGGAACCTCTCGCTCACCATCGCCTCCATCCTCACCGTCGCCGTGTCGCTGTCGCTGGTCGGCGGCTCGGTCCTCCTGCGCTACGCCGTCGACAACGCCACCCAGCAGTGGCAGGGCGGCATCGAGTTCATCGTCTTCATGCAGCCCGAGGCCACCGAGGACCAGACCGAGGCGGTGGAGCGCCAGCTCGAGGAGTCCACGCAGGTCGAGCGCTACGTGTACTTCGACCAGGACGAGACGTTCGAGGAGTTCAAGAGCCTCTTCCAGAACACCCCCCAGATCGTCGAGTCGGTCACGCCCGAGATCCTCCCGCCCAGCTTCCGGGTGGTGCCGGTCGACAAGTCGGCCGAGACGATCGAGAGCCTGCGCTCGGTGTTCGTCACCCAGCCCGGAGTGCGCGAGGTCGTGGCCGCCTTCGACTCCATCCGCACGATCCGCAACCTGTCGAACCTGATCGGTGTGGGCCTGTTCGTGGTCGCCGGCTTCCTGCTCCTCGCCGCCACCCTGCTCATCCTCAACTCGATCCGGATGGCGATGTTCGCCCGTCGGCGCGAGATCGAGGTGATGAAGCTCGTGGGCGCCTCGAACTGGTTCATCCGCATCCCGTTCATGCTCGAGGGCGTGTTCCAGGGCGTGATCGGCTCCGGCTTCGCCATCGGCGTGGTGTTCGGCGTGCAACGGATCTTCGACAACATCGCCGCCGACCAGCGCTTCTCGCTGTTCTCCGGCCTCGTCGTCGACAACCAGCAGGTGATGACCACGAGCGTGTTCGTGATGGTCACCGGCGTGCTCATCGGCGCGCTGGGCTCGGCGTTCGCGGTCAGCCGCTTCCTCGACGTCTAGGCGGGCTGCCACGACCGGCCACGAGCCCCTCCCGCCGGCGGCGCGGTACCGGCCCCCGGGCGGGCAGGTCCACCCGGACCCCTCGCTCGGCTGGATCCGGCGCATGCTGCCGGTGGTGGGGCCGCACCGGCGGTCGTTCACCGTCGCCATGGCCATGGCGGCCGTGGCCCTGGTCAGCAACGTGGCCATCCCGGCGGTGGTGGGCGCCGGCATCGACGCCATCCGCGACGACGCCACCGTCGCCACCTGGGTGGTCGTGCTGCTGGCCCTGGCGCTGGCCCGGAGCGTCTTCACCTACGGGTACCGCAGCCGGCTGTACAAGTTCGCCTACGCCATCGAGTACGACCTGCGCTCGCTGATGTTCCGGCACTTCACCGCCATGTCACACGGGTTCTACGACAAGGTGCAGACCGGGCAGCTGGTGAGCCGGGCGAACAGCGACATCCGCGCCGTGCAGATGCTGCTCGCATTCGCTCCGTTCATCGGCATGCAGATGGTGACCTTCGCCCTGGCGTTCGGCTTCATGCTCACCAAGCACGTCCTGCTGACGCTGGTGTCGATCTCGACCCTCCCGCTCGTCTACGTGTTCGGCGTGAAGCTCCGCAACGTCATGTTCCCGCTGTCGTGGATCGTGCAGGGGCGCCTCGCCGAGGTCGCCACCACGGTGGAGGAGAACGTCACCGGCGTGCGGGTGGTGAAGGCCTTCGCCGGCGAGCGCAGCCAGATCGACCAGCTCGCCCGCCAGGCCCGGCGGCTGCGGTGGGCGGCCGTGAAGGTGAACGACGAGCGGGCTCGCTACGCCCCGCTGATGGAGAACCTGCCCCGCCTCGGGATGGCCCTGACCCTGCTGTACGGCGGCTACCTCGCCATCGACGGGCGGGTCACGGTCGGCACGATCATCACGTTCTCGTCCTACGTGCTCCTGCTGCAGGCGCCGTTCCGGATGCTCGGGTTCTTCATGATCATGAGCCAGCGGGCGGCGGCCTCGGCCGGACGCATCTTCGAGATCCTCGACACGCCGGCCGAGATCCTCGACCGCCCGGGGGCGGTCGACCTGGTCGAGCCCGCGGGCGACGTCCGCTTCGAGGGCGTGCGGTTCTCCTACGGCGGCGACGACGGGACGCCCGTGCTCGACGGGTTCGACCTGCACGTGCGCCCGGGGGAGACGGTGGCGCTCGTCGGGGCCACCGGGTCGGGCAAGTCGACGGTGGCCCGGCTGCTCTTGCGCTTCTACGACGTCGACGCGGGCACGGTCCGCATCGACGGCCACGACGTCCGCGACCTCACGTTGGCCTCGCTCCGCCACCACGTCGGGATGGTCACCGACGAGCCGTTCCTGTTCTCGTGCTCGATCCGCGACAACATCGCCTACGCCCGGCCCGACGCCACCGACGAGCAGGTGCGCGATGCTGCCCGGGCCGCCAACGCCGACGGCTTCGTCGAGGAGCTCGCCCGGGGCTACGACACGATCGTGGGGGAGCGGGGCTACACGCTCTCCGGCGGCCAGCGCCAGCGCATCGCCATCGCCCGCACGCTGCTGGCCGACCCGGCGGTGCTGATCCTCGACGACGCCACCAGCGCCGTCGACGTGCGGGTCGAGGCCGAGATCCACGACGCCCTGCGCCGGCTGTCCGCCGACCGCACCACGCTGATCATCGCCCACCGGCTCTCCACCATCGCCCTCGCCGACCGGGTCGCCCTCATCGACGGCGGACGGGTGCTCGCCCTCGACACCCACCAGCGCCTCCTCGCCGACGAGCCCCGCTACCGCGAGGTCCTCGCCAGCGTCGCCGCCGACGACGAGGCCGAGGAGCCCGTTCTCTGATGGGCGGCTTCGGGCCCCCGCCGGGGTCGCCGTTCGCGTCGCCGGGCGCCGAGGGGCTCCCCTTCGCCGGCGTCCCCCAGGAGCTGCAGGAACGGGTCGAGGCGCTGCTCGACACCGAACCCGAGCACCACGTCCCGACCGTCGAGTACTCCCACGCCGGCTGGGACCGCCGGCCCTTCACGCTGCGCCGCTTCATGGGCGAGCGGGCGTGGGCCATCGCCCTGGCCTTCGTGCTCGTCGTGGCCGAGACGCTGCTGGTCACCATCGGGCCCTTCCTCACCGGCGAGGCCATCGACCGCGGCATCATCCCCGGCGACCGCGACGCCCTGCTGCGCATCGGCGGCCTCTACGTCGCCACCGTGGTGCTCAGCACGGTGATCTCGGCCGCCCGGGTGTCGTGGTCGGGCCGGGTGGGCGAGTCGCTCATGGAGTCCCTGCGGGTGCGGATCTTCTCGCACTTCCAGCGCCTGTCCCTGAGCTTCTTCACCCGGGAGAAGGGTGGGGTGCTGATGACCCGCATGACGAGCGACATCGACTCGCTCACCGCCCTGTTCCAGGAGGGCCTGGTGAACATGTTCGTCCAGCTCCTCACGCTGGCGATCGTCACCGTCGTCCTCTTCGCGACCAGCCCCACCCTCGCCGCCATCCTGTTCCTCGGCGTCGTGCCCGTGATGGTGGCGCTCACCTTGTGGTTCCGCAAGGCGTCCGACGTGGCGTTCCTCGCCGTGCGCGACCGCATCGCCGACGTCATGTCCGACCTGCAGGAGAACCTGGCCGGCATCCGCATCGTCACCGCCACGAACCGGGCGAAGCGCAACGTCGTCGCCCACGACAACGTGCTCGGCGCCCACAAGGACGCGAACGACAAGACGGCCGTCATCGGCGCCGTGTACGGGCCGGCGTCGGAGCTCCTGGGCTACCTCGCCCAGGCGCTGCTGCTCGGCCTCGGCGGGTGGCTGGTGGCCGAGGGCCGCCTCACCGTCGGCGAGCTGGCTGCCTTCTTCCTCTACCTGACGATGTTCTTCGCTCCCATCCAGCAGCTGGTGCAGCTCTACAACACGTACCAGCAGGGGCGGGCGGCGGTGCGCAAGCTCGCCGAGCTCTTCGCCACCGAGCCCGACGTCGTCGAGGCCGCCGGCGCCCGCACCCTCCCGCCGGTGCAGGGCGCCATCGACATCGACCACGTCACCTTCGGCTACGACCCGGCGGTGCCGGTGCTCCACGACCTCGACCTGCGCATCCGGGCCGGCGAGACGATCGCCTTCGTCGGCGAGACGGGCGCCGGCAAGTCGACGGTCGCCAAGCTGGTCAACCGCTTCTACGACCCCACCGAGGGATCCGTGCGCATCGACGGGCACGACCTGCGGGAGGTCACGCTCGACTCGCTGCGCGCCCAGATCGGCGTCGTCCCCCAGGAGCCATTCCTCTTCGCCGGCTCGATCCGCGACAACCTCACGTTCGCCGCACCGGAGGCGACGGAGGCCGAGCTGTGGGAGGCCGTCGACGCCACCGGACTGCGCGAGCTGGTCGAGCGCCAGCCGGAGGGCCTCGACCAGGTCGTCCACGAGCGGGGCTCGTCGCTGTCGTCGGGCGAGCGCCAGTTGCTGGCCCTGGCCCGGGCCTTCCTCTCCCAGCCCCGGGTCCTGGTGCTCGACGAGGCGACGTCGAACCTCGACCTGCAGTCCGAGACCCGCATCGAGCGGGCCCTCGATGCTGTCCTCGAGGGCCGCACGGCCATCATCATCGCCCACCGCCTCGCCACCGCCATGCGGGCCGACCGCATCGCGGTCATCCACGACGGCCGCCTCGCCGAGCTCGGCACCCACGACGAGCTCGTGGCCGAGGGCGGCCGCTACGCCGCCCTCTACGAGACCTGGTTGTCCCACACGTGACGTGGTGGTCTGCCCCGCAGGGGCAGGGATGAGCGGGACCGCCATCGCCGCCGTGCTGCTGGTGTCGGCGATCGGCGCGTTCGTGCAGGGCAGCGTCGGGTTCGGCCACAACCTCATCGCCGCACCCGTCTTCGCCCTCGTCGACGAGCGGCTGATCCCTGGGCCGGCCATCGCGTCGGCCGGCGCGCTCGTGCTCCTCACGGTGCTGCGCGACCGCCAGGGCCTGCACCTCGGCGAGGTGGGCACCGCCCTGGTCGGGCGGGTGCCCGGCACCGTGCTCGCCGCCGTCGCGGTCGCGGCGCTCCCCGGCACCGCCCTGGCCGTGTCCTTCGCCGTCCTCGTGCTCGTGGCGGTGGGCATCACCGCCTCGGGGCTCGCGGTGCGGCCCACCCGCCGGACGCTGTTCGGCGCCGGCTTCCTCTCCGGGTTCATGGGCACGGCCACGTCGATCGGCGGGCCGCCGATGGCGATGCTCTACGCCGGCGAGCAGGGCCGGCGGCTGCGGGGGACCCTCGCCGGGTTCTTCCTCGTCGGCATCCTCATGAGCCTCGTGGCGCTGGTCGCCGCCGGGACCTTCGGAGCCGACGAGGCCCGCCTGTCCCTACTGCCGGTCCCGGGCATCCTGGTCGGTTTCGCCTTCTCCGGGTGGGGCGCTCGTCGTCTCGACGCCGGCCACACCCGCCCGGCCGTGCTGGTGGTGGCCGCGGTCAGCGCGGTGTCCGTCCTGGTGGACGTGTTCCGCTGACCAGCGCCGGCTCCCGGCACGCGGCGCTGCGGAGCGGACCGCCGTGTTACAGCGAGCTCATCGACGGGACGGCCGGACAGGCGGGAGAGGGAGGGCTGGCCAGCCGCCCCGTCGACGATTGTTGGCGAAGACGCGAGAAGTGCTTGGGAGATGGGAGGGAGCACCCCGGGTACGCCTCCGCCGTTGTCCATTTCTTCGTGCGTTTCCGTGCGGGACTTGAGCACGGATAGTGAGAAGTTTCGGAGACCACCGACGGTACCGGATGAACCGGAAGCGATGGGGTCGGCTCCGGCTCCCCGGCGGGCGTGCCACGATGCCCGGATGACCGCTTCCTCCGGCTCCGACGCGCCCCAGGACATCCGCTACGAGGTGGATGGCGGCGTCGCCACGCTCACCCTGCACCGCCCCGACCGGCTCAACGCCTTCACGGTGCGCATGCAGCGCGAGCTGTGCGCCGCCTTCGACGAGATCGACGCCGACGACCGGGTGCGCGCCGTGGTGGTGACCGGCGCCGGCCGTGGCTTCTGCGCCGGCGCCGACCTCGGCGCGGGAGGCGACACCTTCGACACGTCGGCCGCGACGGGCGACGACGGCGCCGTCGGGGGCGGGGTCGACGAGATGGCCCACCGGGACGAGGGCGGCCTGCTCGCCCTGCGGATCTTCGAGTGCACCAAACCGGTGATCGCCGCGGTGAACGGCGCCGCGGTGGGCGTGGGCGTGACGATGACCCTCCCCATGGACATCCGGCTCGCCTCGACCGACGCCCGCTTCGGGTTCGTGTTCGCCCGGCGGGGGATCGTGCCGGAGGCGTGCTCGTCGTGGTTCCTGCCCCGCCTGGTGGGGATCTCCCGGGCGGCCGAGTGGTGCTACACGGGGCGGGTGTTCGGCGCCGACGAGGCGCTCGCCGGCGGGCTGGTCCGCTCGGTGCACGAGCCCGACGAGCTGCTCCCGGCGGCGTGGTCGCTGGCCGAGGAGATCGCCGCCAACACGTCGGCCGTGAGCATCGCCATGACCCGGGCGATGCTGTGGCGGATGCTCGGCCAGGACCACCCGATGGCCGCCCACGAGGTGGACTCGCCCGGCATCGCCCACCTCGGCAAGAGCGCCGACGCCCGCGAGGGCGTGGTGTCGTTCCTCGAGAAGCGGCCGCCCCGGTTCACCGACACCGTCAGCGCCGAGATGCCACCGTTCTACCCGTGGTGGCCCGAGCGCCGGTTCCGGGAGCAGCGCTGAGGGTCGAGGGCGACCCGAGCCCCCGTCCGCCCCGGGGCGACCTCCTGCTGCTCGGCGTCGCCGTCATCGCCGTCTCCACCTCCGGGCCGCTGATCCGGTACGCGAGCGCGCCGGCGCTCGCCATCGCCATGTGGCGCAACCTGCTCGTCCTGCCGCCGCTCGTGCTGGCGGCGCGTGGCTCGCCCCGCCCGTCCCGGCGGGAGGCGCGCCTCATCGGCCTGGCCGGACTCTTCCTCGCGGCGCACTTCGCCGCGTGGATCCCGTCGCTGTCGTACACCAGCGTGGCCTCTTCCGTCGCGCTTGTGGCCACGCAGCCGGTGTGGGCGGCGATGATCGCCCGCTGGCGGGGCGAGGACGTCGACCGCCAGGTCTGGGCCGGTATCGCCGTCGCCCTCCTCGGTGTCGTGGTGCTGTCGGGCGTCGACCTCACCGTGTCGGCCCGGGCCCTCTTCGGGGACCTCCTCGCCCTCACCGGCGGGGTGCTGGCGGCTGCCTACGTGGCCGTGGGGCAGGAGGTGCGCCGCAGCGTCGACACCGCCGTCTACACCTCCGGCTGCTACGCCGTCGCCGCCGCCACGCTGCTCGCCGCGTGCCTCGTGACCGGCAGCGACCTCGTGGGCTTCGACCGGGGCACCTGGCTGGCGATCATCGCCATCGCGGTCGGCCCCCAGCTCCTCGGCCACACGCTGGTCAACATCGTGCTGCGCTCGATCACGGCGACGGCGGTGTCGGTGGCGATCCTGTTCGAGGTGGTCGGCGCCACGCTGCTCGCCGCCTGGTGGTTCGGCGAGACGCCGCCGCTCGCAGCCCTGCCCGCTGGACTGCTCATCCTCGCGGGCGTCATCGTGGTCATCCGCGCCGGGCGCCGCCGGCCCGTCGAAGGAGCACCCCTTGGTTGACCGTCCGTTCCTGCCGCTGGTGGACCCGCCCACCGACCCGACGGACGGCGCGCCGATCGTCTTCACGGTGCGGGGCGACCACCTCCACCTCGCCGAGGTCGAGGCCGTCGATCCCGAGGCGCTGGGCGAGGGCCACCTGTACCTGGGACGCCTCGCCGGCAGCGACTGCTGGGCGGTGGACGTCGACGGTGACGAGGAGCCCGACGTCGTCCTCACCCCCTTGATGGCCTTGCACGCCCAGCTGTCCGAGGCCGAGTGGGCCGTGGCTGGCCGGGCCGTGCAGCTCGTGCAGTGGCGGCGGACCCACCGGTTCTGCGGACGCTGCGGCGTCGAGACGGAGCCCGCGTCCGGCGAGCGGGCGATGATCTGCCCGGGGTGCCAGATGCTCGCGTTCCCCCGGCTGGCGCCGGCCGTCATCACGCTGGTGGTGCGCGACGACGGGGCCGCCCTCCTCGCCCGCAACGCCACGTGGCCGATGCCGATGTTCTCGTGCCTCGCCGGCTTCGTGGAGCCGGGGGAGACCCTCGAGGAGGCGGTGGCCCGGGAGGTGCACGAGGAGGTGGGCGTCGAGGTCGGCCGCGTCACCTACCAGGCCTCCCAGCCCTGGCCGTTCCCGCACTCCCTGATGATCGGCTTCGTCGCCGAGCACGCCGGCGGCGAGATCACCGTCGACGGCACCGAGATCGCCGAGGCCGGCTGGTTCACGCCCGACGACCTCCCCCAGATCCCACCCCGGCTCTCCATCGCCCGGCGCCTCATCGACGACTGGGTGGCCCGCAGCTGAGCGGGGGTACGGCCCCCGAGGGCCGCCTCCTGACGCCGCTGTTCCTGCTGCTGATCGCCGCCGGCAGCTGCTACTTCCTCTCCCTCGCTGCATTGCTGCCGACCCTGCCCCGCTACGTCGAGGAGGAGCTGGACGGCACCGGCCTGGCCGTGGGCGTCGTCGTCGGTGCCTTCGCCGTGTCGGCCGCCGCTGTCCGACCCACGGTCGGACGCCTCGGCGACGTGGTGGGACGCCGGGCGATGGCCCTGGCCGGCGCCGGCCTCGTCGCCGTGGCGACCCTCCCGCTCGGCCTGGTGCCGGCGCTGTGGTTCCTCGTCGCGATGCGCCTGGTCGCCGGCCTCGGCGAGGCGTGCTTCTTCATCGGCGCCGCCACCGCTGCCCAGGATCTCGCGCCCGACCACCGCCGCGGCGAGGCCGCCTCGCTCTTCTCCGTCACGATCTATGGCGGCCTGGCCTTCGGCCCGCTGCTGGGCGAGCAGATCTACACGCGCTTCGGACCGGACGAGACCTGGCTGTTCGCCGGCGGCGCTGCCGTGGCCGCCTTCGTCCTGTCGTGGTTCATCCCGAAGGAGATGGGCCGGGTCACCGACCCGCCGCCCCGTCGCGGCCTGCTCCACCCGGCCGCCGTGCTCCCCGGCTGGGTCCTCCTCCTCGGGGTGACCGGGTTCACCGGGTTCGCGGCGTTCCTCCCCCTCTACGTCGACGACGTCGGTCTCGACGAGGCGGGACCGTTCTTCCTCGTGTACGGCGTGCTCGTGCTCGCCATCCGGGTGATCGGCGCTCGGCTGCCCGACCGCCTCGGTCCGTTGCGGACGTCCACCTACGCCCTCGTCGCCGTCGCCGCGGGCCTCACCTGCATCGGGCTCGTCCCCGTGGTGGCGGCCATCTGGGTCGCCACCGTGGCCCTGGCGATCGGGATGTCGCTGCTCTTCCCGGCCCTGTTCACGCTGGCCGTGAACGCCGCGCCGGCCGAGGAGCGCAGCCACGCCGTCGGCACGTTCTCGCTGTTCTTCGACCTGTCCCAGGGGCTGGGTGCGCCGGCGCTGGGGCTGGCCGTGACCGCGTTCGCCACCGAGCGGGCGGCGTTCCTGCTCGGCGCCGTGGTGGCGCTCGTCGGCCTGGCGACCGCCCGGGCCCGCCTGCCCGCCCTCGCCGCGCCGGTCACGACCCCGGCGGGTTGACCGGCCACCGAGCGGTTCACCGCCAGCCGATGGCCAGCGCCACGGCGGCCGCCGTCGCGACGTTCAGCGAATCGACGCCCTCGCGGATCGGGATGCGGACACGCTCGTCCGCAGCGTCCAGGGTCGCCTGGTCGAGCCCCGGCCCCTCGGCGCCGACCACCCAGGCGAGGCGGTCGCCGCCCGAGCGCCGGCGCACGACCTCGTGCACGGTGACCTCGCCCCACGGGGTGAGCGCCAGCGTGGTGATCCCCGTTCCCGAGAGCGCGGGCAGGGCGTCGGCCAGCGCCGTCGTGCGCGTCCACGGGACGTGGAGCACGTGGCCGAGCGAGACGCGCACGGAACGCCGGTAGAGCGGGTCGGCGCAGCGCGGGTCGAGCAGCACCGCGTCGACGCCGAACGCGGCGGCGTTGCGGAACAGGGCGCCGAGGTTCTCGTGGTCGTTGACGGCCTCGATCACGAGCACCCGGCGCGCACCCGCCACGAGGGCCTCCGGGTCCGGGAGCGCCAGGCGACCGACGGAGGCAACGACGCCCCGGTGGATCCGGAACCCGGTCACCCCCTCCAGCAGCGGCTGCGGGCCCACGAACACGTCGACGTCGCCCGCGCCCTCGTCGGCGAGCAGCTGTCGCACCCGGGCGAGCCGCCGCTCGGCGACGAGCACCGACCGGACCGGGTACGCCGATCGCAGCGCTGCCTCCAGCGTCAGCAACCCCTCGGCGACGAAGCAGCCGTGCTCGTCCTCCATGGCCGCCCGGGCCTCGGCGTCGGTGAGGCCGGTCAGCTCGACGAGCCGAGGGTCGCCGGGGTCGTCGACGGCGGTGATGGGCATCAGCGCCCGGCCACCATCACCAGCGTCCGGTCCGGGAGGGCGCCGGCGAGGCGGGCGGCGCGCCGGTCGAGCCCGATCCGCGTCGGCGGCAGCCCGCCGACGACGACGTCGCCGGGTGTCGTGCGCTCCGCGGCCTCCTCGGTCATGGCCACAGGTCAGCCCACCGGAGGTGTGCGGTCGACGACCTCCGCAGCCACGACGTCGGCGGCGAGGACGTCGGGGCGCGGGGACCTCGCCATGGCCTCGGGCAGCGGGGTCGCCGCCAGGTGATGGCCGAGGCGCAGCGCGGGCTCGATCAGGGCGGGCACGGCGAAGGTCACCACGACGGTCCCGGCCCCGAGCTGGCCCCCGAGCAGGAACCCGGCGGCCACGGCGGTGGCGTCGATCGCGAGCCGGACCACGGCCGGGCGGATCCGGTAGCGCCGGTAGATGCCGACGAACAGGGCGTCCTGGGCCGAGGCGCCGAGATCGGAGGCCAGGTAGAACGCGACGCCGACGGCGAGGAGCACGATGCCGAGCGCGAGCAGCGCGGCGCGCCCCGGGAGCGAGGCCGGGGTGTCGAGCACGCCGAGCACGGCACCGATGCCGACGCCGCCGAAGCCCAGGACGACGGTCGCGATCCACGGCCGCTCGCCCAGCCACACCCACGCCACGGTGAGCGCCACGGCGGCCTCGAGCAGGACGACCGTGCCGAAGCCGAGCCCGGTGGCCTCGACGAGCCCGGTCTCGAGCACCTGCCACGAGCCCACGCCGAGCTCGGCGGTGATGGCGAGGGAGATGCCGAGGATCAGGGACGTGATGCCGACGGCGAACACCAACCACCGGCGCGGCGTGCCGAAGGGCTGGATGCGGTCGACGGCGGGCACCACGGGCACGGTAGGGGCCAACGTCGCCGGCGCCGAGTTCGTTCCCGTGCTCCGACTGGGTAGGGCGGGGCGATGGCCACCCCCGCCGAGCGCCTCCAGGAGCACGCCGAGGAGTACTCGCGTGACGCCGACGACGAGCGGCCGCTGGCCGGCTACTCGGCCCTGCTCGCCCTCTACCTGCTGGTCGTGGTCGTCCTCGCCTACCTGGGACGGCGCAAGCTCCCCGAGTCGCTGAGCGCCGCCGACCTCGGCCTCGGCGCAGCCGCCACCTTCATCGCCACCCGCACCATCACCAAGGACGCCATCACCAGCCCGCTGCGCATGGCCTTCACCCGCTACGCCGGCGTGGGCGGCCCGGGCGAGCTCCACGAGGAGGTCCGAGCCACCGGGTGGCGCCACGCCGTGGGCGAGCTGCTCACCTGCCCGTTCTGCCTGAGCCAGTGGACGGCGACCACCCTCGTCGCCGGGCTGATCGTCGCCCCGCGCTTCACCCGGGCGGCGATGTCGGTGCTCACGATCGTCGGCGCGTCCGACTTCCTGCAGCTCGCGTACGCCACCGCCCAGCAGCGGGCCGAGGGCGACTGAACGGCGGGTGGGTTCAGCCGGCGGCGCGGGCGACCGCCCGCGCCGAGAGCACCCGGGCGAGGTGCTGGCGGTAGTCGGGCTGGGCTGACAGGTCAGCCGGCGGGGTGGTGCCGTCGGCGGCGTGCTGGCAGGCGGCACGGATGGCGTCGTCGGTGCGGTCGGCGCCGGCGAGGGCATCCTCGGCCGCCGACGCGCGCACGGGTACGGCGCCCATGTTCGTCAAACCGATCCGGGCCTCGGCCACGGAGCCGTTCTCCCGCCGCACGAGGGCGGCGACGCCCACGACGGCCCAGGCCTGGGCCACCCGGCTGAACTTCTCGTAGGCGTGGCCCCACGAGCCGTCGAGCTTGGGGACGCGCACGTGCACCAGCACCTCGTCGGGCGCCAGCGCCGTCTCGAGGTAGCCCCGGAAGAAGTCGGCTGCGGCGATCTCGCGCCGGCCGCCGGGCCCCTGGGCGACGAACGTGGCATCGAGGGCCGACGCCACGGCCGGCAGGTCGCCGGCGGAGTCGCCGTGGGCGGTGGCGCCGCCGATGGTGCCCCGGTGGCGGACCTGGGCGTCGCCGACCATGGCCGTGGCCTCGGCGAGCAGGCCGCAGTGCTCGCGCACCAGCGGATCGTGCACCACCTCGTGGTGGGTCGTGCCGGCGCCGATGACGAGGTGGTCCCCGCCGTCGGTGACGCCCCGCAGCTCGTCGACCCGGCCGATGTCGACGACGACGGACGGCACGGCGAAGCGCAGCTTCATCAGGGGCAGCAGGCTGTGGCCCCCGGCGAGGACCTTCGCGCCCTCGCCGTGCTCGGCGAGGGCGGCCACCACGTCGTCGATGCTGGTCGGGGCGACGTAGTCGAAGGCGGCGGGGATCATCGCCGGGCCTCCTCTCGCCCGGCCTGGATCGCTCGCCACACCCGTTCGGGGGTGCAGGGCATCTCGACGTCCTGCACGCCGAGGTGGCGCACGGCGTCGACGACGGCGTTGACCACGGCCGGCGTGGACGCGATGGTGCCCGCCTCCCCGACGCCCTTGACGCCCAGGTCGTTGTGGGCCGGGGTCTCGGTGCGGTCGGTGGTGAACTCGGGCAGGTCCGGCGGCCCGGGCACGAGGTAGTCGACCAGCGTCCCCGTGACGAGGTTGCCGTCCTCGTCGTAGACCGCGCCCTCGTAGAGCGCCTGGGCGATGCCCTGGGCGAGGCCGCCGTGGACCTGGCCCTCCACGATCTGGGGGTTGATCACCGAGCCGACGTCGTCGACGGCCACGTATCGGCGGATGGTGGTGCGCCCGGTCTCCGTGTCGACCTCGACCGCGCACAGGTGCGTGCCGTGCGGGTACGAGAAGTTCTCGGGGTCGTACACGGCGTGGCCGGTGAGGTCGGGCTCCATGCCCTCGGGATAGTCATGGGCGACGAAGGCGGCCATCGCCAGCTCCTGGAAGGTCTTCGACGCGCTCGGGGACCCGGCCACCGAGAACGTCCCGCCCTCGACCTGGATGTCCTCCTCCGCCGCCTCGAGGAGGTGGGCGGCGAGGCGCTTGGCCTTCTCCAGCACCTTCTGGGTCGCCCGTTCGAGCGCGATGCCGCCGACCGCCAGCGAGCGGGACCCGTAGGTGTCGAGGCCCATGGGGGAGACCGCGGTGTCGCCGTGGAGCACCTCGATGTCCTCGAACGGGATGCCGAGGCGGCTCGACACGATCTGGGACCAGCAGGTCTCGTGGCCCTGCCCGTGCGGCGAGGTGCCGGTGACCACCTGCACCTTGCCGGTGGCGAGCACGCGCACCGTGGCCGCCTCCCAGCCGCCGGACCCGAAGCTCAGGTTGCCGAGCACCCGGGAGGGTGCCAAGCCGCACATCTCGGTGAACGTGGAGATGCCGATGCCGAGCTGGACCGGGTCCTGGCGGGCGCGGCGCTCCTCCTGCTCGCGGCGCAGGGCCTCCATGTCGAACAGCTCGAGCGCCCGTTCCGTGGCGGCCTCGTAGTTCCCCGAGTCGTACGTGAGGCCGGCGACCGTCTCATAGGGGAACTCCTCGTGGCGGATCCAGTTCATCCGCCGCAGCTCGAGGGGATCCATGTCCAGCTCGACGGCCAGCTCGTCCATGATCCGCTCGATGGCGAACGTGGCCTCCGGCCGGCCGGCGCCGCGGTAGGCGTCGGTGGGCGTCTTGGTGGTGAACACGCCCGTGCAGTTGAAGCGGTACGCGTCCATCTTGTAGATCGCCGGGAACATGAAGGCGCCGAGCACCGGGATGCCGGGGGTGACGAGCATCAGGTAGGCGCCCATGTCGGCGATGAGATCGACCTTGAGGCCGAGCAGGCGGCCCTCGCGGGTGGCGGCGATCTCGATGTCCTGGATCTGGCCCCGGCCGTGGTGCATGGTCAGGAACGACTCGCTGCGGGTCTCGGTCCACTTCACCGGCTTCCCGAGGCGGCGGGCGACGAGCACCGACACCACCTCCTCGCCGTACACCTGCAGCTTCGAGCCGAAGCCGCCGCCCACGTCGGGTGCGATGACCCGGATCTTCTGCTCAGGGATGCCCGTGGTGGCGGCCAGCATCAACCGGAGGATGTGGGGGACCTGGGTGGACGAGTAGAGGGTGAAGTCGCCGGACGCCGGCGAGGCGAGGCAGGCCGTGGCCCTCGGCTCGAGCGGGGTCGGCAGCAGGCGCTGCTGGAGGAAGCGGCGCTTCACCACCACGTCGGCCTTGGCGAAGGTCTCGTCCACGTCCGCGCCGGTGGGCATCGAGAAGAAGTAGCTCTTGTTGGTGCCGAGGTCCTCGTGGAGGACGACGTCGTCGCGCAGGGCGTCCTCGAGGTCGATGACGGCAGGGAGCGGGTCGTAGTCGACCACCACCTTCTCGGCGGCGTCGACGGCGGCGTAGCGGTCGCGTGCCACCACGACGGCCACGGGCTCGCCGGCGTGGCGGACCGTGCCCACGGCCATCGGCGGGTGCGCCGGGAGCTTCATGTCCTCGGTGACCGGCCAGGCGCAGGGCAGGCTCGGGCACTCGTCGAGCAGCTCGGCGCCGGTGAACACGGCGACCACGCCGGGGCTCGACTCGGCCTCGGAGGTGTCGATGGAGGTGATGCGGGCGTGCGCCATGGGGCTGCGGACGAAGGCCATGGTGAGCATGCCCGCGGCCTGGATGTTGTCGGTCCAGGAGGTCTGCCCGGTGATGAGGTGGGCGTCCTCCTTGCGGAGCGGCGACGTGCCGATGCCGCCGACGTCGGTCGGGCGGTCGGGTGCGATCGTCATGCCGGCACCCCCTCGGTCGCCGGGGTGGGGCTGCCCTGGCGGATGGCGACGCCAGCGCTGCGCACCGCCGTCACGATGTTCTGGTAGCCGGTGCAGCGGCACAGGTTGCCCTCGAGGCCGTGTCGCACCTCCTCGGCACTGGGGTCCGGGTTGTCCCGCAGGAGGTCGAGGCTGGCCATGATCATCCCCGGCGTGCAGTACCCGCACTGCAGGGCGTGGGCCTCGTGGAAGGCCTGCTGGAGCGGGTGCAGCGCGTCGCCGTCCCACGTGTCGGCCAGGCCCTGGATGGTGAGCACCTCGCGCCCGTCGGCCTGGACGGCGAGCATGGTGCACGACTTCACGGACAGGCCGTCGACCAGGACGGTGCACGCCCCGCAGCTCGACGTGTCACACCCCACGTTGGTGCCCGTCAGCCCGAGGGCGTCGCGCAGGTGGTGGACCAGCAGGGTCCGGGGTTCCACCTCGTCGGTGTACTCCGTCGCGTCGACGGTCATCGTGATCCGGGCCATGGGTCCCCCTGGCGATCGCAGCGCAGCGATGGTCCCGCCGGGCGCGCCGACCCCGGCGACACGCCGCCGGCGTCCCCTCCGGCAGCTGGGGCCCACTGAACCACATCGGTCCCGCCGTGCGCTCGGCGACCGCCCCGGACGCGGAGATCCCCCGCCGAGGCGGGGGATCTCGTCGCTCGGGTGCGGTCGGCGGACCGCGAGATCAGCTGGTGACGCCGCTGGGCTCGTCGGTGCTCTCGGCCTCGGACATGGTCACCCCACGCAGGGCGAGGTCGATGAGGAGGTCGTCGAAGACCTCCTTCATCTCGCCCCGGTAGCGGAGCTGGATCTCGTTGCTGTCGCGGTAGCGGCTGAACACGCTGTCCTGGTCGAGGATCTCGAGGCCGGCGGAGCGGGAGCTGCGCACGCGATCGGAGGCGAGGATGAACAGGTCGGCGTGGTCGGGGTGTGCCTCGGCCAGCTCCTCGATGGCTGCGAGCACGAGCCGCTCCTCGATGGTGCCCGGGAGATCACCGCGTTCGTCGGCGTCGAGACCGAGCATCTTCGCCGTGGTGAGCACGTGCATCAGTTCCTCCTGTGAAGGTCGTGGGGCCACGATGCCCGAGCGCGGCGACGGTGACAACCCGGTGCGGGTTGCAGTGCCGTGAAACCTGTCATGGCGGGGCTGGCCACGGGTCCACGCTACGTGCCCCGGTCGACCTTCGTGCGCCACCCCGGCAGCCGCGGCGCGGGGCCCGAAGCACTGGCCGCCGTGGGCGGTGGGGTCGGTGGCGGCGCGCAGCTGCGCGCGGGCTGCCTCGGCCGGCGACTCGATGAACCGCGCCAGCAGGCCAGCTTCGACTGGGCGATGGTCCGCTCCACGGCGGGCGAGCGTAGGGGCGCCCCGGTCCATCGGACGTGGTTCACTGCGACCATGACGACCGCCGCCGTCGAGTTCGACCCGTTCTCGGACGACTACTTCGACGATCCGCACGAGACGTACCGGCGCCTGCGTGAGGAGGCGCCCGTGTACTCGAACGAGCACTACGGGTTCTACGCCCTGTCGAGGTTCGACGACGTGGTGCAGGCCCACCGGGACTGGAAGGCGTTCTCCAGCGCCTACGGGGTCGACCTGTCGATGCTGTCCAAGCGCGACCCGGAGGCCATCGCCGGCTACCGCAGCATCATCATGATGGACCCCCCGACGCACGACCGGTTCCGCGGGCTGGTGAGCCGGGTGTTCACGCCGCGCGCGATCGCGTCGCTCGAGCCCATGGTGCGCGAGGTGATCACGGGCTTCCTCGAGCCCCACGCCGGCGCCGACGAGCTCGACGCCGTCGGCGACTGGAGCGCTCCGTTCCCGGTCGAGATCATCTCCCGCATGCTCGGCGTGCCCGCCGAGGACCGACAGCAGATCCGCCACTGGCTCGACCTCAGCCTGCACCGAGAAGCCGGCAGCCTCGAGCCCACGCCGGAGGGGCGCGACGCCTCGATGCAGTCGAGCATGTACTTCTACGCACTGGTGGGGGAGAAGCGGAAGAACCCGGGCGACGACATGCTCTCGCGCCTCACCCAGGTCGAGGTCGACCGCGGCGACGGCGAGATGACCGGCCTCGACGACGGCGAGATCGCCGGGTTCGCCACGCTGCTCGGCGGCGCGGGCGCCGAGACCGTGACCAAGCTGGTCGGCAACGCCGTGGTGCTCTTCGCCCGGAACCCCGAGCAGTGGCGCAAGGTGCTCGACGACCGGGCATTGATCCCGCAGGCCGTCGAGGAGATCCTTCGCTACCTGCCGCCGTCGCAGTACCAGGGGCGGTTCTGCGTCGAGGACCGCGACTTCGAGGGCGGCACGATCCCCGCCGGGAACCCGGTGCTCCTCCTGACCGGCGCCGCCACCCGCGACCCCCGGGCGTACGACGATCCAGACACCTTCGACGTCGAGCGTGTGCCCAAGCTCTCGATCGCGCTCGGCCACGGGGTGCACAGCTGCCTCGGTGCCGCCCTGGCGCGCATGGAGAGCCGGATCGCCATCGAGGAGATGGCGGCGCGCTGGCCGCGCTACGAGGTGGACGAGGCCGGCCTGCAGCGCGTCCACATGTCGAACGTCGCCGGCTACTCGAACGTCCCGATCCGCGTCCTGCGCTGACCGCGGGCCGCTCAGCCCTCGCTGACCGTCCAGGTCGAGGCGTCGACCAGCTGGCCGAGGTGGACGTGGAGCCGCAGGGTCTCGCCCGCGCCGATCTCGCGGTCGAGGCGGTACATGCGGTTGCCCCAGCTGGTGTTGGTGGCGAGCGGGGACGTCGTCAGCGTCGTCTCGTCGTCGAAGACGGCCTCGAACCAGACGCAGGCGCCGTCGACGATGGCATCGACGGCGGCGGTGCGCTCGACGACGTGCTCGGTCTCGAGCTCGTCGGCGCTCCGGAGGTTCTGGAGGTCGACCTCGAGGATCGGGACGGGATCGCCGACGGTGGAGGCGACCGACCCGGGGCGGACCCAGAGCTGCTCGTTGCGACCGGTGTCGAACCGGGACGCGAGGGCGGAGTGCTCCATGGGTCGCAGGTCGATGCCCTCGGGGAGGTCGATGTTCCAGAAGCGTCGGACCCGCATCGGCTCGAGCATCACCACGGGTTCGACGTAGAGGCGGAAGCGCGACGGCAGGATGCGGCCACCGGGGCGCAGGGCCCGGTCGCGCAGGTCGAGCACGTTCTGGACCATGTTCTCGTTGAACAGCTCGTCGCCCATCTGCTCGTGGAGGAGCACGTCGATCGGCTCGGGCGGCGAGTACTCGCGGCTGTTGGCCTGCACGAACTCGATGTTCGTGAATCCGTTCAGACGGGCGATCTCCCGGGCGACCTCGATCACCTCGCCGTGCTCGACGGCGTACACCCTCCGCGCCCCGAGCCGGCTGGCCAGGAAGGCCAGGAGGCCCGTGCCGGTGCCGAGGTCGAGCACCACGTCGCCAGGGGTGACGCCGCGCTGGATCGCCCGGTGGTACGCGTCGACGCGGACCGAGTCGCTGAGCATCTCCTCGTGCTCGGCGAGACCCCCGAAGTCGGCCTCGTTCATGAGGTCGTACACGAGGCCCATGAGCCGCTCGCTCGACGCGATCCGCTCGGCCGCGGCCCGGACCGTCGACCGAGCCGCTCTCGTCGCAGCTCGGCGCGCTCGTTCTCGCATCGGGCGAGGCTAGGTGGTGTGGTGGGCGCGGACGGCTCTTCGCGCCGACGCGCGCGCGGGTTGTCCGAGCGGGGAGCCCTCGCCGATGCCGTGGCGAGCGACGCGGGGATCGGCGTCGAACCGCGGTCGACGGCGTCACCACGCGAAGAGCGCTGCGACTCCCAGCATCACGGCGCCGAGCCCGAGGACGAGTCTGCGGACCTGGGCACCGCGTCCTCCGACGGCGCGGGCTGCTCCGATGTCGAATCGCTCGGAGTGGATCCGGCGGGGCGGTACGCCCTGTTCGCGCACGGCGCGTTCGACGGCATCCATCATGGTCGGGGGCCCGCACAGCACCACGTGCCACCTCGATGCGATGTCGGTGGACAGATGGGACGCGATCAGGTCGGCGTCGACGATCCCTCGTCTGCCACCCCAGTTCTCGTTCGGCTCTCGCAGCACTCGGACGACGTCGAGGTCGAGGGTCTGCTCGAGGTCGTCCAACTCGGCGTCGTAGACGAGGTCCTCGGCACGATCGGCGGCGTAGAGCAGCACCACGCGTGCACGCTGCCCGGTGTCGCGGAGGGTGCGCAGCATGCTGAGAAGGGGGGAGATGCCGATCCCGCCTGCGACCATCAGGATCCGTGCATCCGGCTCCTCGGGCAGGTGCAGGGAGCCGTAGGGGCCATCGATGTAGGCGGTCTGGCCCACGGGAGTGCGACCGATCGTGGCGGTGTAGTCGCCCAGCTCCTTCACGAGGAACTCCAGGCGGTCCGATCGCTTCGCACTCGACGCGAACGAGAAAGGGTGCTGTTCCAGCGAGAACGGCGAGTCGTCCAGCGTGACGAACGCGAACTGGCCAGCGCGGAACTGCAGGGAGGACTCCCCGGTGGATTCGAGTGTGACCGTCCAGGTGCGGGTGGCAGCAGGACTGACGGTGGCGACGCGGTATGGGTGCCGCCGGACCTTGAGCGGCTTGATGGCGCGCACGTACAGGATGCTGACGATCGAGGTCGTGCCGATCAGGATCCACAGCGCTTGCTTCCACGGGTCGGAGAGGTAGTGGTGGACACGTGTGATGTGGACCAGCCCGATGACGAGGATGAGCATCGCAAGGACACCGTGGCCCAGCCGCCACCACTCGTAGGGCAGCCGGAACTTGTCACGCCACAGTGAGGTGACGATCAAGATGGGGAGCGCGAAGACCACGAGGATCAGGAACACGGCTCGCAGGAAGTTCACCCGTGGATCGAGGAAGTCCACGTAGTCGGGCTCGGCCAGCAGCAGGACCACAGGGTGGGCGAGCACGAACGCGAAGGCCACGATCCCCGCCTGCCGGTGGAACTGCAGCATCGTGTCTTGCCCGATGGCTCCGGACAGCTTCGGATACCGGGCGGTCAGCACCGACTGGAGGCTGAGCATGGCGAGGCCGATGAATCCGAGCGCGACACCGAACTCGATCCAGAACCCCCGCTCGGCTGAGTCCGGGCCGACCAGGATCACGAACAGCGGCATCGCGACAGCGACCGTGTAGAGCCCTGCTGCGAGCAGCAAGCGGAGCGAGGCGCGGGGGTCGTGCTCGCGGGGGTCGTGCTCGCTCATCGCTCTGTCCATCCCCGAAGGGTGACACGTGGTGGACGGGTTCTGACATGGGCGTAGGTCGTCGCCCGCTCAGGACGTTGGCCCCTACCGTTGCGATCCTCGCACCATCACAGTCGTCTTCATGGTGCAGGTGTCGGCAGTCGCGGGATGGATCGTCATCGGCGGGGCGGTCGGCCTCCACGAGGCCCGACTCGGGCGCTGGCGGTGGCTGTGGCTCCTCGGCCCGATCGCCGGACCGTTTCGGTAGGGAGGCTCCCGGATCATGGTCACGGTCGTGGTACCTCTCGATGGCTCGGAGTTCGCCGAGCGCGCATTGCGGCCAGCGTGCGCATTCGCCGCTCGCCTGGGAGACGCGCGCGTGCTCCTGATGAGCTGCGCCTCCGACGACGCGTCCCTGCTTCAGGCCCACCTGGACGATCGCGCCAGCTCGTTCGCCCGGTCCGTCGACGTCGACACCTTGATCATCGAGGATGTCGAGCCGTCCGCCGGGATCCTGCAGACCATGACGTCACTGCCCGATGCGTTGTTGTGCATGGCCACCCACGGGCGCGGCGGGCTGCGTACGGCGGTGCTCGGCAGCGTCGCCGACCAGGTCGTGCGCCGATCCTCCGAACCCCTCGTACTGGTCGGTCCGGCCTGTCGGACCGTGCTCCTCGCCGGTGAGCGAGGCCGCCTGCTGGTCTGCTCCGATGGCTCCGGCTTCTCCGAGACCATCGTCCCGGTGGCTGCATCATGGGCCGCACGGCTCCAGTTGGAGCCCTGGGTGGCCGAGGTGGTCGCCCCAGACGAACAGGTCGCGTTCCCGGGAGAACCGGTCCGGAACCGGCAGGCCGAAGCAGCCTCGGCACGACTCGACCAGCTGGCGGCCCGGTTGGAGACACCGACCTCGACCGCGCGGCCAACGGTCCTGCACGGCACGCCGGTCAGTCGATCGATCGTCGGCTTCGCAGGTCGGCTCTCGGCGACGCTGATCGCCATGGCCACCCACGGCCGTACCGGCATCAGCCGCAGCGCCATGGGCAGCGTCGCTGGCGAGGTCGTTCGTCATGCTCCCTGCCCGGTCCTGGTCTCCAGACCAGAAGCCACGGCTCGGACATGAGCGTGCCTGTCCGACGCTGGGCCCAGAATCGAGAACCGAAGGAGAACGCACATGAGTGAGATCGTGGTCGGCGTCGACGGCTCGGAGAGCTCGCGGGCCGCCCTCCGGTGGGCAGCGCGAGTCGCTGCCGCCACGGGCGCCACCCTGCGGGTGGTCACGAGCTGGCAGTACCCGGCACGAGCCGGGTCTCCGTTCGGGCCGATCGGACTCGCCTCGACATCGGAGATGGACGAACGCACCACCGAGGACCTCCATGCGATGGTCGGCGAGGAGCTCGGAGCCGGTGCCGAGCGGGTGGAGATCGAGGTCGGGCGGGGCCCCGCCGCCGGGGTGCTGCTCGCCATCGTCGCCCGCACGAGCGTGGACATGCTCGTCCTCGGCGCGCGTGGCCTTGGCGGCTTCGACGGGCTGCTGCTCGGTTCGGTGACCCAGGAGTGCGTCGAACACAGCCCCTGCCCCGTGGTCGTGTTCCGTGGCGAGCAGGCCCGGATCGAGGGACCCATCGTCGTCGGCCTCGACGGCTCCGAAGGGGCGGCCCGAGCGCTCACGTGGGCGATCGATCTCGCCGACGCCACCAGCGCGGAGCTCGTCGCCGTCCACACACCCGGCACCGGCCCATCCAACGCGACGCTGGAGCAGGCAGTGCACGATCTCGAGGACTGGTGCGCCCCGATCAGGGAGCGCGGCATCGCACACGACCGGCGGGTCGAAGCCGGCGAACCCCGCTCCACGCTCGAGCGCGTGGCGTACGAGTCGGAGGCGGCGCTGCTGGTCGTGGGAGCCAGAGGGCTCGGCCCGATCCAGGGCCTGTTGCTCGGGAGCTTCGCCGGCTACCTCGTGCGGTACGCGAGACGGCCCGTCGCCGTCGTCCCCGGACCTGGCCGCTGACCCTGGGCGCGGCCGGGATCCTGGCCGGGCCTTGCGGGTCACGCGCTCGGATCCCAGATCGGGTGCCGTGTGCTGCTCGTGCACGGCACCCAGGGCCGAAGGACTCGTCAGCCCTCGCCAGGTCGCCAAGGAAGCCGAGCGAGGCGGCCCGGGACGAGGTGCCCGTCCGGCGCTCGCCCACCACCATCAGCTCGCGTCGAGGAACTTCCGCAGCGCCTCGCGGACCATCTCAGGCGGGCCAGCCAGGACTTCACGGCGTCAGTCTGACGCATGGGTCGCCCGAGGTCCCGTGTCGCGCGCGCGTGTCCGGTGGGAGCAACCGCGGGAGTAACGGGCCTCGTCGTTGAGGTGGCTGTCAGCCTGTGGGTCGGGCCACGGCGAGGCCGGCGTCCGCTGCGGCCGTTGCGAGGTCGGCATCGCCCGTGACGAGCACGACGTCATCGTCGGCGGCGGCGAGGGCGGCGGCGACGGCGTCGTAGCCGCACAGGCCATGGTGCTGGGCGAGGTCGCCGGCGGTTCGGGCGAGGTCGGCGCCGACCTCGATGACATCGACCTGTTCGAGGAGGTTCTCCAGCTCTGTCACGGCGGCCGTGAGCTGCGATCGGGTGAGCCGATCCGATCGCTGGGCGCTGGCGAGGCGGCGCGCGCCTCGGGGTAGGTGAGTCGGACGGTGAGGACACGGGTTGCCTCGTCCCAGAGGCGGCTGCACTGCTCGGTCGCCGGTTCCTGGACCAGGAGTGGCACGACGGCGGAGGTGTCGAAGTAGGCGATCACCTGCGCTGTTCGGCGACCAGGTCGCTCACGGTGCCGCGAGCCTTGATCGGTCGTCGGGTGCGCGGCTGCCTGGCCGTCTGGCGAGGGGTGACGAGCCCGTCGGCGATGAGTCGGTCCAGCGGTCCGGGTCGGTCCAGGGGCACGAGGCGGGCCACCGCCTGTGGAGCTGGGGGGAATCGAATGCTCTATGGCCCGATTCCGTCGACCCTGGTCAGAGGGTGTTTGCCCAGGTCAGCGGCGGTTTTCCGATCACACCTGATCATGCCGTTTCACAGCGATTCTGGCCTTCTTGTGTCGCCCTCGTGTCACGGACGGGGCACGCTGTTGAGGTGCTCGAGCTGCCCGATGTCGACCTTGATCGGCTCGACGAACTCTGCCGACGGTACGGCATCGCTCGGCTCGAGGTCTTCGGTTCGATCGCCCGTGGTGAGCCCGACGACGGCAGCGACATCGATCTGCTCTACGAGCTGGCCCCAGAGGCCCGGCTCGGTTGGGAGATCGTCGACCTCGAGGACGCGCTCGCTGACCTGTTCGGTCGCTCCGTCGACCTCGTGTCGAAACGGGCGCTTCACAAGAAGGTGCGTCCGACCGTGCTGGCTGAGGCACGCTTGCTTTTCGCGACGAGGTAGCGCCGCTTTGGGTGCGACGGCCAACCCAGAGTGCCGCCCGCTCATGACCGCGAGCGCCATGGGGCCTTTGGGTCTTCGAGTGTGTCGATCATGATCGTGGCCAGCACGGTGGCCGAACCGGCGGCAAGCCGAGCGTGTCGAAGGCTGAACTTCGCTCCCACCGCTCGGCCGTGGCCCGTTCCGTGATCGTTCCGAAGCTCGTTCACGCCCACGGCGATCTGGTTGAGCGCACCCAAGATCCGTCGTGTCGCCGCAGCGAGCTGATCATCGCCGTCGATCGCCTTGGCATGAAGTCCGATGGAACTCAACGCCTCGCTCATCAGTGCCGGAAACTTGGCCGGGGCTTCGATGCCGCGTTCGTGGAGAACGAATTTCGCGGTCGACTCGAGCAGCTCCTTCGCCGAGCCCAATACCAGCTGGCTGTCTCCGTCGTCGACCGCACGATGGATCCGGTTGACGTGATCCCTCAGAGCGGCCGCATCAAGCAGTTGGCTCGTCTCGACTCCGAGCGAGGCGGTAGTCACGCCGCTCTCATCGAACCCGATGCCGTATGGGGCTAGCCGTCGCCGGAGCAGTGCCAGCCGCTTGGGATTCTCCTCCGACTCGACGAGGAATCCCTGTTCGTCCAGCAACTCGACGAGTTCGAAGAGGAGTCTCGGCAACTGATCAGGCTCTGAGTTGAGGACGGCCTGCTCCACTCGCTCTCGCTTGCCGCCAGGGTCCAAGCTGTCCAGCAACTCGAGAGAGTCGAACACTCGGTCGATGTCGGCGTGAGTTGGCCCGGACCCCCAGTACCAGAAGTCGCCGAGTGCCCTTGCGAGACCTGAGCGTGCGGAGTCCGGCGTCACCCCTGCAACGGTAGAGGGACACGATGCGCCGGCTACGCCGCACTGTGGTGTCCTACGGGGAGAGGCAGGGCTGCGAGTTCCTGTCAGTGCTCCTCCGTAATCTCGACGCTGTCGTCGCTCAGGATCAGGAGGCTCGATGCCTGACACATTTCAAGCGGTAGCCGTCCTCGTGTTCGCGCTCTTGCCGGGTGCCCTCTACGTCTGGGCGTTCGAGCGCCAGGCCGGGCGCTGGGGCGTCGGGCTGAGCGACCGCCTGCTGAGGTTCGTCGGTGGATCAGCGCTGTTCCACGCGGCCGCTGCACCTCTCACGTATTGGCTCTGGGCTGACAGGTGGGACGAGATCCAGCGTGGTGAGCCGGTCAGCTGGTGGCTGTGGCCACTCGTCCTGGCGTACGTAGCGATCCCGGCCGTTGGCGGCACGGTCGTCGGACGAGGCGTTCGGAGCGAGAAGTCCTGGACGACGTTCTTCACCGGTCCCGACCCTGCACCTCGGGCGTGGGATCACCTCTTCGGGCAGAAGGCCGATGGCTGGGTACGGCTCCGCATGAAGTCAGGCGTCTGGATAGGCGGCGCATATGCGGACGCCAACGGCCGACGCTCCTACGCAGCCGGCTACCCCGAACCGCAGGACCTCTTTCTCGCTGCTGCCGTTGACTGTGGGGCGACACGTTCGTTGAGGATGTAGGGGTCTGGTTGCGACAGCGTCGGTGAGTACGTGGTGGTGCTCGTTGAGTTGTCCGTGGTGGTGATGGT
>Ga0208490_100368_pt1 | contig 30834 bp, 32 predicted proteins | sample SubbioAug_CSWold_FD_184818 | JGI IMG/M metagenome (GOLD analysis project Ga0208490, IMG submission 184818) | Serpentinite rock and fluid subsurface biosphere microbial communities from McLaughlin Reserve, California, USA - CR11Aug_CSWold (SPAdes) | ecosystem: Environmental > Terrestrial > Deep...
CGTCATCCTCACATCCGAATGACCGAGGCGGGCCTGAGCGGTCTTGATGTCGATGTCCGCACCGACCATGGCTGTGGCGTTCGTGCGCCGGAGGTCGTGCGGGGTGATCCCTTCGTAGTGCGCGCACGTCGTCGAGGGACGTCCCGATGGAGTCAGCCGCGGCTTCGAGCTTGGCCGCCATCTCTTCCGGCACAGGACGCATCGACTCCATCTTGCCCTCTTCGGTCTCTCCCAGCCACGACGATCAGCCGGCGCGAGGCACCGGCGGGTGCGACGCCCATTGGCTCGGTTCGATCGTGGTCGGCGTTCATCGTCCATGGAGAGACCGCCGGTCCGCTCGGGGGAGGTCATTCCTGCGCCGTTGTCCTGCCGCAGCGACCGCCAGAGACCGCCGATGACCTCTTGTCGGCGATGATCGAGCTGGAGGACGACGGCGACCGGCGCCATCTCCAGACCCGACGCGGCCGATTGACCGCGATCGCGTTCGAGATGATCGCCACGCTCACACGGCGACCGCCGCCTGATCAACGACCGTCACCTCCACGCGCCGGCAGTTCAGGGAGCTCGGGTCGAGGAGCAGCGGTCGTCTGCTTCGCTGAAGAGCCGGCAGCCGCAGAATGCCTGGACCCGCGCTCGCAGGGTTGCAGGGTGCTTCTGTGGCCTGCGCGTTTGCGGCAAGACCGGGGGCGCCTTGGGGCACGTGGACTGAGGAACGCGCGCCGAGCGGTGCCGTTGACCTCTGAGTCGAGATGGGCCGTGACGCGAGGGGCGATGAAGGTTGCAGTGGCCAGTACTGGATCTCCGGCGACCTCGCAGTCGCGTGCGGCGCACCGGGGACCGCTACGCGCCGAGTTGCGTCGCCACGTTGGTGCAGCGTCGCACGTGAAGTCGCGACGTCAGATGCTGAGTTCGGCCACCAGCTGCGGCAGGAGGGCGAAGTCCTGCTTACCGACACAGGCGGTTACGCCGAGGCTCTCCGCTTCCTCCACCATGGCTTCCGTGACGAACGCGCTGAAGAGGATGATCTGCTGACGCGGCTCCCTCTCGAGCATCGCAGCCGCGACCTGGAGACCATCCATGCCGGGCATTCGGTTGTCCAGGATCACCACGTCGGGCACGTCCGGCGTGTCCAACGTCGCGAAGACCGCCATCGCTTCGAGCCCGTCGCCGGCCTCGCCGACGACCTCCACGTCCCGCCCCGAGGTCTCCAGGATCGAGCGGACCAACATGCGCATGTCGACCTCGTCGTCGACGATGAGCACCGTCGACCTCATCTTCACCATCATCCTTCGGCGCTCCTCCGTGAGTAGATCCAGTCTCCAAGCTTGTGGGGACCTGGCAGGCCTACGTGCCACCCGCCAGGCCGTAGTGGCCGGAGACTCTTGCACGCGCAGACCCAGCGCACATGACCCGTTCGAACCAGCCGCCCGGCTTCGTCCACCTGCGGCCGAAGCGGCGGAAAGGGGCAGGCGCTGCAGCGTCTGGGCAGCGCTCGAGCCGACCCCACTCGCCACCCGTCGGGCGTCTCCAATTCGTCGGGTCGCCTACGAGAGGTCGAAGGCGACGCCGATCGTCAAGACGGAGAGGGCTACGAGCGCCGCCAGGTACCACTGCTCGGCGTCCCGGGCGCCACTCCCTCAGAATGACGTGCGGGTCGTTCCGGTGCACCATGTTCGCGCGATCGCAGCCAGTTCGCCCGAGTTGGCTCGGGGTGGCAACCGCCGCCGTGGTCAGCAGCGCTACCTCCCCGGGCGCCCAGGGCCGTCGCGCTGTCCTGGACGACCGGGTTCCGCAAGGTCGGTCGAGACGAAGGCGTCGCTCCGTCGGCGGGTCTTCGTCGCGCTGACGGCCGTTTGGCGATTCGTTCTGAACGTCCCGACCGCCGAACCGTGGGCTCGCCGTGTCCGCGCCGAGCTCCGGCCTGGCTCTAACAGGGTGCTGAAGAAGTCGGTGTAGGTGCTCGCGATCGGCGGCGGGCTTCGGTAGACCGCGTGCATGCGTGGCAGGCCTGAACAGCAGTTGGCGATGCTCTCTTCGTTGAGCACCGAGGACCTGATCCCCAAGGATCATCCGATCCGGCGGATCCGCAAGGTCGTCGATGAGGTGCTGGCCGAGATGGACGGCGAGTTTGATTCCATGTACTCCCGGATCGGTCGGCCCAGCGTGCCGCCCGAGCAGCTGTTGAAGGCCACGATCCTCATGGCGCTCTATACGGTTCGGTCGGAGCGGGCGTTCTGTGAGCGGCTCAACTACGACTTGTTGTTGGCTCTCCTGACTCCGATGTGGGCGTGGTGATGGCGGGGAGCCTTGTGGTTGCTGGGTGATCAGGCGTTGGTGGGGGTCCGCGCAACGCGCACGGGCTGAGACCAGGGTTCTCGGGTCTTCTACATCCGAGTTCCTGGAGGTCCCGCGCCCGTGCGCGTCACCACTGCATTCAAGCGCCTGTTGCGCCTCGATGGCGTCAACGTCACCAACGTCGAGTTCGCAGCGACGGTCGTGCGGGTCACGATCACGCTGCGCCGCCGCCGCCTGGTGTGTGGCCGTTGCGGCTACAAGACCTCGGCCCGTTACGACACCCGCCCGGTGGCATCGACGTGGCGACACCTCGACCTGGGCGTCTGGCAGGTCGAGCTGCGAGCGATGCTGCGCCGGCTGGGCTGCCCCACCCACGGGGTCGTCATCGAGGGCGTCCCCTTCGCCCGGCCCGGCGCCAAGCTGACCCGCGACTTCGACGACCTGGTCGCTTGGCTCGCGACCCGCATGGACAAGACCGCGATCTCCCGGCTGTGCCGCGTGTCGTGGCGCACCGTGGGCCGGGCCTGTGAACGCGTCGTCACATCCGAGCTCGACCCGGGACGACTCGACGGCCTGTTCCGCATCGGCGTCGACGAGATCTCCTGGCGCAAGCACCACAAGTACCTGACCCTGGTCGTCGACCACGACCGCGGCGTCGTCGTCTGGGGCCACAAAGTGAACCCCGAAGACCTCACCACCAACCAGGCCGCCCAACTAGCCCGCATCCGTCGCAACCGAGGCGGGATCTGGCGGGCCTACGAGATGAAAGAACAGTTCCGGGCCATCTTCGCCGGCGACCTCACCCGCGACGAGGCCGCCGAGCGCCTCGACCGGTGGTGCGCACGAGCCCAACGCTCCCGGCTCGCCCCGTTCATCAAAGCCGCCCGCACCATGCGTCACCGCCGCGACCTCATCCTCAACGCCATCGAACACGGCATCAGCAACGGCCGCGTCGAGGGCCTGAACAACAAGGTCCGTCTCATCGTCCGCCGCGGCTACGGCTTCCACTCCGCCGAAGCCGCCCTCGCCCTCGTCATGCTCGCCGCCGGCCCCATCACCCTGAACCTGCCCCACGAACGACCCCCCGCTCAGGCTGCTGCGTGACCCACACCCACGTCAGGAGAGCCTTGTTGTTCAAGTGGTTCCTCGACCTGGCCATCGACGCGAAGTCGTTCGACCCCACGACGTTCACGAAGAACCGCGACCGGCTCCTCGAGGCGGAGATCGCCGATCGGTTCTTCGCTGCCGTCGTGCGCCAGGCGCAGCTGCGCCGTTACGTGTCGAGTGAGCACTTCTCCGTCGATGGCACGTTGTTGCAGGCCTGGGCGTCGCACAAGAGCTTCAAACCCAAGGACGGCTCCGGCCACGGACCGCCGCCCGGGGCGGGACGCAACGCCGAAGTCGCCTGGCACGGTCAGAAGCGGTCGAACCAGACGCACGAGTCCACGACCGATCCGGAGTCGAGGCTGTATCGCAAGAGCCACAACACCGCCGCGATGCTCTGCTATTCGGGGCATCTGTTGATGGAGAACCGCAACGCCCTCATCGTGGACGCCGAGCCCACCTTCGCTGACGGTTACGCCGAACGCTCGACCGCACTCGAGATGCTCGCCCGACTCCCGCAGACGAAACGGCGCCGGACCGTTGCCGGTGACAAGGGCTACGACACCCGAGGCTTCGTCGCCGACGCCCGGGCGCTCGGGTTCACCCCGCACGTCGCCCAGAACAACACCCGGCAACGGTCAGCGATCGACGCTCGCACCACGAGACATCCCGGCCACGGGTTGAGCATGCGGATCCGGAACGGATCGAAGAACCGTTCGGTTGGATGAAGACCGTCGGCGGCAGCCGCAAGCTCCGCTACATCGGGCGAGAACGCAACCGGGCCTGGTTCAAGATCAACGCGGCGGTCTACAACCTCATCCGGATCACAGCACTCGACGCCACCAGCACCACGTAGCTGCGACAACGGGCCGGCGGACATCGAGCCGCCCGGACGGACCGCCAACGGCTCAACGGCCAAGACCACCGCAGCGAACACCGTCGGCGTGAACGCCCCGGACCGGCTACGGCCACAGATCGTCGTTCTTCCGCACCCTGCTAACGGAGGCCCCCGCCCGATCACCGGCGCGCGGTCGCTGTCACCCCGGGCACGTCGTTGCGGCCCCTACGGAGGTGGCTGCCCCGTGTACAGGCCCGGTACGAGCGAAATCCCGGCTGTGTGATGGACGTGCTCCTCGACGTTGTGCAGGCCGTATTCAGTGGCGTTGCTAGCTGCAACCGCCCTGCTGCGTTGCCCACATCGGGCACTGCCGGCGAGAAGCTCGGACGGGCGCCGGCCAGGATCAGCCGGCGTCTCTCTACCTTGACCGGCTTCTCGTAGAAGACGACCGGAAGTGTCGTGCGCTGCGGCGGCCTCGGCGAGGCGGCCGAGCGTTCCGGAAGTGTTAGTAGTCATGACAGCTCGTTGCGACAGGATCCGGGCCGATCCAGGCGGTCGTGCCGAGCTGGTGGACGTGGTGGCCTATCGAGCGCGCACACCGAACGAACGAGCCACCGTCCCCACCCCGCGGCGCAAGGATTCTGCAACTCCCCGTGGCGAACCGATTGCGGGCTGTGTACCTTTTGGGAACTTGTAACGCAGGTGCGCTCGGGAGGTGGGTCACTGTGCGATGGGGGACGAACCGACTTCAGCGGTGGCATCAGCCACTGAGGGTGCCGGGCCCGGAAGGGCCGCTGACTCGCGACGCCTCATCTCGGGCCTACCAGGTGGTGTGAGCGTGGGCGCTGGCGGGCACTCGCTGCGATACGCCGGGCTGACCGGCTGTGTGGGCGGGAGCACGGCGGCGCTCGGGTACGCGCAGACCGGCCTCATCGCTGCGGTGCCGGCGGCGGCAGGATTGGCGGCGCTGGCGGCGTCCGATCTCGCCACCCGTCGCTTCTCCCTGCGGACCCTGCGACTCTCAGCAGTGCTCGTCGGCGTCAGCATCGTCCTCGACTCCCGGCGGGCCGAAGCGTGGGACCGACTGTTCGTCGCCGTTTTCGTCACCGTCCTTGTCGGGGCTGTGCTGCTCGCTGCCTGGCTCGGAACCCGTGGGATTGCCTTCGGCGACGTGCTCCTCACGACCTACGCGGTCGCAGTCCCCGCCTGGCTCTCGCCGAAAGCGGCGGCGGTGACGGTCGTCGTGGGTCTACTCGCGGCGTCTGTGATGATCGCCGTTCGACGGCTGACGAGAACCCATCAGCCAAGCGGGCTCGCCATCGGACCTGCGCTCCTGGCGGGATGGGTGGTCGCGGCGGTGGTCGGATGATGCGGCGCTCCACAGCGGTCCTGCTCGCCGCGGTACTCGCGCTCGGCGCATGCTCGGGCGACGATGCCGACGCTGGTCCCACGAACACGACCACCTCCGAGCCGCGGGAGACCCCCTCTACGACCTCGACGACCCGAGCGAACGGCGCAGCGACCTCGACGACCCAGCCCCCGGCAACCGACACCGAGGCCGCCGCCACAGTCCTGCAGGACCTCATCAGCCGCTACGACGCTGCCGTCGCGGCGATCCTTGCTGACCCACGAGTTGCCGCGGACCCGGCCAGCCGAGAGGTGCAGTCCTACCTCAGCCTGTTCAGTGAGAACAGCGCGTTCGCCGACGGCGCACTGGCCAACTGGGCCAACGAAGGGGCGGCCGGCCGCTTCTACCGGCCCGGTCCGCGAGGTCAGCTCACCAGCTCGACCGTCATCGACCTGACGCCAGCCGGCGACGACGAAGCCACCTTCGACATCTGCGCCGAGAACAGCATGGAGATCACGGACGCGGCCGGCAACGTCGTCGAGTCATTTGGCGGGCAGACCGCAGCGTCGGTCGTGGCCGCGCGCATCGACGGGGTGTGGCAAATCCGAGACCTGACCCAGGCGCCAGCTTCTGGCTGCCCCGAGCGCGGGGCCGATCAGTGATCCGGCCCGGCATCGCTGCCGGCCTCCTCTTGGCCAGCGCGGTGCTGGGCGCCCCCAGTCCGGCCCGGGCCTCGGAGAGTCCCGGCCGATGCGCGACCTACTCGCCGCTCGGCTACTGCGTCGACTGGGACGTCCCGACCCCAGGCGGCCGCCCAAGCGGCGGCGGAGGGGGCGGCTCGACCGGCGAGGCCGTCTGCTCCTGGAGGACGATCACGGATCCTTCGGGATCCGACCCATCGGTGTTCTTCGACTTCGGACTCACCCCGCCACCTGCGGACGCGACCGTGGTCTGGCAGGCGCTCCAGTGTTCGGACGGGCGGCCGTCGAGCTCACTGCGGTGGATCGTCCCGATCACACCCGGCAACCTGGCAGCGACCGTCCACGGTGAGATCGTCGGGTTGCTGCCGCAGCCAACGATCAACTCGTCGCCGCCGGTCGGGACGGCATCGATCGTGGACGTTCCCGTGTTCGTCGAGGTCACCAACTGGACCGGCGATGTCGTCGACTCCGCCTGCGTCGGCGGCATGTGCGTGACGGTGACCGCGTCGCCCACGCTGACGTTCGTACCGGGCGAGTCTGGTTCCGCCGCCGTGGCATGTGCCGGCGCCGGGACCAGGTACGACCCCGACGGTGGGCCGATCGAGGAGCAGGCCTCGGCCGAAGGGGCGTGCGCGCACGCCTACCGGCTCCGCACCGGAGTCGAGGGCCGCCCGGAGATGTGGGCGGGATCCGTGGCGGTGTCGTGGACGATCTCGTGGACAGCATCGACGGGAAGCACGGGGGCGCTGCCGGCGGTGACCAGGACCACGCAGGTCCCCCGAGCAGTTCGAGAGGTCCAAGCCGTGGTGGTGAGAGGGGAGACAGCGTGACGTCGACGTTGCAGCCGACTTCGAGTAACGGGCACGCTCAGCGGGCGCGTTCCACGGCGGTGACGCCGCCGAAGGCGCCCGGCGGGCCGGTTCGCCGTCGATGGGGGCGCATCGGGGCCGGGCTGGCCGCAGCCGTGCTCGGAGCGTGGATCTTCACCGCCCTCTACCTGTCGGCAGGCGACCGCCGCGAGGTGGTCGCACTGTCGAGGGACGTCGATCGGCTCGAGACCATTGACCGGTCCGACCTGCGCATCGTGCAGATCTCCGCCGAGAACAGCGTCAGCACGGTTGACGGGTTGCAGGTCGAGGACCTGATCGGACGGGTCGCAGGAACCGATCTCGTCGCTGGCTCCCTGCTGAGCGAGGATCAGCTCGTGGCGGAGGGCCGCCAGCTCCTCGGCGACGAGGAGGCGGTGGTCGGGGTCCTGATCGGTCCGGGGGACAGCCCGGTTCGCGTGCTCCGGCGCGGGTCGCCGGTGCTGGTAGTCGTCCGCGCCGCCACCGGGGCGCAGGGCGATCCGGAGGAGATCGAAGGGTGGGTGTTCGATGCCTCAGGCGAGGCGCTGAACACCCGGGAGCGACCGGTGGAGCTGGCCGTCCCGAGGGCTTCCGCAGCGACGATCTCGGCAGCTGCAGCCGACCGACGGGTCACGGTCGTGGCCCTCGCGGAGTAGCCAGATGTTGATCGGGCTCGTGTCGGCCAAGGGCTCTCCGGGCGTGACCATCGCCGCACTCGCACTCGCGGCCGTGGCCGAGGATGCGCTGCTCGTGGAGCTCGACCCCTCAGGCGGCAGCATCGAGGCCTGGACCGGCGCCGGCGGGGACCCCGGGCTCGTGAGGGTGGCCAGCGGGCTTCGTCGTTCGGTTGCGTCGGAGGCGGTGGTCGAACACGTTGTCACCGTCCCACCCGGCGTCCGTTCGATCCTGGCCCCGACGGCTGGACCGTACGCCGAGTCGGCGGTGGCGATGAGCCGCGACCGGTTGCTCCCTGCGCTGCGCCGCCTCGAGGGAGTTGCCAGCATCCTCGACCTCGGGCGTTGGTCTCGATCCCAGGAGACGGCTCACCGGGTATCGGGATGTGACGTCATCGGGGTCGTCTGCGCGCCGACGATCCACGGGGTCGAGGCCGCTCGGTGGTTGGTCGAGCCGTTGCAGCGCGAGAGCTCCGGCCAGGTGGTCGTTGTTCTCGCCGGCGAGCACCCGTACGAAGCGGCCGAGGTTGCTGCTGCGATGGGAGTTCCGACCGCCGGGGCCCTCGCCTGGGATCCCCGAGGACTCGCATCGCTCCTCACACGTGGAGCTGGCCGGGGATGGACGCGCTCGTCGCTTGCCCGATCGGCCCGAACGGTGCTGTCGAACCTCACGCAGCTGGTCCCGGACGTCGAGGAGGTGACACGTGCGGGATGAGCTGGAGGCTTCACTCCGACGAACGGTGGCAGACGAAATCGGTGACTACCTGGCACGAGCAAGCGACGAGGGGCGTCGGATGCCCGACGACCTCGACCAGCAGCAGATGGCCCGAGCCATCCTGCGCCGGGAGCTGGACGACCGGTCCCGGGCAGCTCTGCGCCTGGGCGAACCGCCACTGTCGGCTGGCGAGGAGGACATCCTGCTCGAGCGGGTCCTGGCCACGGCGTTCTCGGCAGCCCCGGGACTCGATGCCCTGTTGCGGCGCAGCGACGTCACCGATGTCTTCGTGAACGGCTGCGATGACGTGCGCATGGTCACCGTTGACGGCGACACGATCGTCGGCGAGCCGATCGCACGCTCGGACGCCGAGCTGATCGAGATGATCCAGACGCTGGCGCGGCGGGGCGGCCACATGGAGCGCGAGTTCACCCCGACTCGACCGCTCCTCGACCTGCAGCTTCCCGACGGATCCCGCCTCGCAGCGGCGGCATGGGTCACGAAGCGGCCGTACCTCACGGTGCGCCGCCACCTCCTGGTCGACGCGGACCAGGATGAGCTCGTCAGCCGGGGCATGTACGACCGTGGCATCGCGTCGTTGCTGGCAGCGCTGGTGCGGTCTCGGCGAAACATTCTCATCGCCGGCGGCCAGGGCGTGGGGAAGACGACGCTTCTCCGGGCGCTGCTCCACGAGTGTGAGCGGGATGAGCGAATCATCGTGCTCGAGCAAGAGCCGGAGCTGCACCTCGATGCGATGCCTGGGCGTCACGACCACGTCCTCGTGTTCATGGAGCGCGGCGCCAACACCGAAGGCGTCGGTGCCGTGTCGTTGGCCGACCTCGGTAGGGCGATCAAGCGGTTCACGCCCCGTCGCATCGTCGTCGGTGAGGTCCGGGGCCCCGAGGTCATCGACATGCTCGAAGCGATGACCCAGGGGATCGCCGGGTCGATGTGCACCATCCACGCCGACTCGTCGTGGTCGGTGTTCCCCCGACTGCCCGTCTACGCCAGGGCTGGCGGCCGGGATTGGGCTACCGGCGACGTCCTGCAGCTTGCTGCGCTTGCCCTCGACGTCATCGTCTTCCTCGCCCGCGACCGCACGGGACGTCGAGTGGTCTCGGAGATCCGACACGTGCAGCGCTTCGATGGCGACTCCGGGCAGGTGGTGACCGACGAATGGTTCCACCACGACGAGTTCGGTCATGCGATGCGCAACCATGCCGCGCCGATCCCAGTCCGGTTGCTCGACGAGCTCGTCGAGCACGGGTACGACCCGTCCCTGCACGAAGCGGTGCTGCTGTGACAGCCCTGGCCGCGCTCGCAGGACTCTTCGTGGTCGGCGGACTGTGGCTCGCGGCGTCATCGTCGCGCCAGGTCCCTCACACGGAGCGCGTACGCCCTCCGATGGTCGGTGCGGGGTTGGAGTCGTCACGCGTCCTCGCCGCTGCAGCGGGTGCGTTGGTGACGCTGATCGTCACCCGCTGGGTGGTGGCCGCCGTGGCGGGGGGCATCGCGGGGTGGGTCGTCGCTGGCACGCGAGGAGTGAGGCAGCGGCGGACGGTCGACAGGCGGACTGAAGCGATCGCCTTGTGGGCGGAGATGCTTCGCGATGCGATCGGAACGGCTCGAGGGGTCGAGGGGGTCCTCGTCGCCACGGCGGAGACCGTTCCGCTACCGATCCGGCCTGAGGTGCAGCGAATGGCCCGCCGCCTGCAGCGGGAGTCGCTCGACTCGGTGCTCGACGACCTGGCCGACGAGCTGGATCACCCGATCGGCGACCTGGTCGTGACTGCGCTGCGAATCACGTCCACGGCCGGCGGACGCCAGGTGCGAGACGTCCTTGCGAACCTCGCGGTGGCGGCATACGCCGAGGCCGACAGCCGCCGCCGGATCGAGGTCGCACGCGAACGGCCCCGGTCGGCGATGCGCTACACGGCCATCGTCATCGGAGGCTTCGTCACGCTGCTCGTGGTCTTCTCCCGGACGTACCTCGAGCCCTACGACTCCGGGTTCGGCCAAGTCGTCTTGGTCTTCGTCGGCTTCTACTGGGCGGCCGGGTTCTGGTGGATGCAGCGCATGGGTCGGGTGAGTCCGGTGGAGCGGTTCCTCGCCCCCGACCCTGCCCTCGAAGACGCCGGGGCACCGACATGACGACCACGACGGCAGTCGTACTTGCCGGTGGGATGGTCGGGACCGGGTTGTGGCTCGTGTGGTCGGGGTGGTCGCCCGCCCGGCTGCCTCTTCACGCCGCGCTGGCTCGGCTCGGCCAGCCACGGGTCGAGGTCGAGCCGGTGTCGAGGGACAACCTCGATGTCCGCCTCGGCGTGCTCGCCCGCAAGATCGGCATCGTCGACCACATCGTCACCGCCATGCGAGCTGACCTCCGCGTGCTGCGTCGAAGCCCCGACGAGCAGGCCGCACTGCTCGTCACGTACGCCGTCCTCGGCTTCCTCTGGGTGCCCGTCATCGCTGCCGGTGGCTGGCTGGTCGGCTTCCGACTCCCGGTCGCCGTCCCGCTGTGGCTCGCCCTCGTCGGCGGGGCTGTCGGCGTCACCAGCGCGATCCGGTCGGTCAAGACCTCTGCCGCCTCCGCCCGCCAGGCGTTCTCACATGCTCTGTCGTCGTTCTGCGACATCACCGGCATGTGTCTCGCCGCAGGCCGAGGTGTCGAGTCGTCGCTGGAGACCGCGGCTCATACCGGCCGAGGCTGGGCCTTCGTCGAGCTGCAATCAGCGCTTCGGGCCGGCTACGTCCGGGGAGACACCCCGTGGGACGCACTGGCTCGGCTCGGCGGTGAGGCTCAGCTCGACGATCTGGTCGAGCTCGCTGCCGCGCTGTCACTTGCCGGTGACGAAGGCGCCGCCGTCCGAGACACCGTCAGCTCCAAGGCCAAGGCGATACGCGAACGACTCACGTCTGAAGCCGAGCGGTCCGCTGCCGCCGTCACCGAGCGAATGGGGATCCCCGCCACGTTGCTCCTCCTCGGCTTCATCGTCTTCCTCGGCTTCCCCGCACTGGCGGTGCTCTTCGAGTAGCCGCTTCCAACAAGCGAAAGGCAGTCCCATGACCAGTTCACTCACCCGTCTCACGGCGTGGCTCACCGTCTTCCTGGCTGACGCCCGGGCCCGGGCACGGAAGGAGGCAGACCACGGCGAGGTGGTCGAGAAGGTGATCATCGTCGCAGCGGCGGCGGCGATCGCGATCGCCGCCATGGCCGCCATCGCGCTCGCCGTCGACGTCAAGGTCGGGAGCATCCAGCTCTGACCGCAGGACTCGGCTCGCGCGTCACACGCCCGCATCGGTCGTGTCGTCAACTGGCGCGGGGTCGTGGGTGCGCGCCCCGGTCCGAGTCGGGATCCTCCACCGTGGAGTTCGTGATCGGCACCGCGGTGATGATCACGATGCTCACCGTCATCGTGCAGTTCGGCCTGTACTTCCACCTCCGCACCGTCGCTCACACCGCTGCCCGCCACGGCCTGGACCACGTCCGGGTCGTCGACGGATCGGCCGACGGCGGCATCACGACAGCGAACGAGTTCCTCGACCAGTCAGGCCGGAGCCTGGGAGCACGTCACGTGACAGCCGAACGTGGCGCCACCACATCGACGCTGACCGTCGCCGGCAACGTCGTATCGGTGGTCCCTGGCCTCGACCTCCGCGTCGAGGTCACCGTTGATGCGCCGACGGAGCGGGTGATCCGATGAGGCGGCGTGGCACCCACAGTCAGGGCTCGGTCAGCGTGGAACTCGCCGTCCTCGCTCCCCTCATCGGTCTGCTGCTCGGCGCCGTCGTCCTCGTCGGCCGGATGCAGCTCGCCCGCGCCGACGTCGAGGGTGCCGCGCGCTCCGCGGCCCGGGACCTGTCCATCGCTCGAGACCCGTACGTCGCCATCGACACGGTCCGCGCATCGCTGACGGACACGCTGAACGTCGGCTCGCCTACGTGTCGGACCTTGTCGTTCACGCCAGCGATCGAGCCGTCCCGGGTGGCCGTCACGCTGTCATGCACCGTCGACCTCCAGGAGGCTGCGGTGCTCCCCGTGCCGGGTTCGATGTCGGTCTCGGCATCGGCGTCTGAGGTCATCGACACCTACAGGGAGGGCCGGTGACCGACCTTCGCGCGAGGTGGCGCTCCTCCAGACGGGACGAGTGCGGATCAGCGACCGTATGGATGATCGGCGTGACGGTATCGACGTTCTCACTGGTCGGCCTCCTGCTCGACGGCGGGGCGATGCTGCGAGCCCGGAGCGACGCCTTCGCCGTCGCCGGCTCGGCCGCCCGGGCCGGGGCGCAGCAGCTCGACCCGGACGCCCTCGTCGAGGGACTCACTGTCGTCGATCCCATTGCAGCTGAACGTGTCGTGCGAGACCACCTCGACCGGGCCGGCATGACCGGCACCGCCAACGCATCCGGTAGCACCGTCACCGTCAGCGTCATCTCCGAGGTCGAACTGCAGATGCTCCGCCTCGTGGGCGGCGACACCGCCTCGTTCCAGGCGACCGCATCGGTCGAGGCCGTGAAGGTGGAACCGTGACCAGAGTCCGAGCCCTGCTCGCGCTGGCTTCCCTGACGACGGCCCTCGGCGGCATTCCATGGGCGCTTGCTGCGTACGGTCGTTGGCCGATCTCCGGATGGCCATCCGGAGACCAGCTTCGCGACCTCGGTGACACCGTCGTCTCCGACACCGCCGTGTTCAGCGTGCTCACGGTGGCGGCATGGGCAGTCTGGTTGCTCTTCGTCATCTCGTTCCTGGTGGAGACCCGTGCCGCGCTGCGTGGGCTGCAGGCACCGCCGCTCGCGCTCGCCGGCCCGGTGCAGCGGACCGCCCGCTTCCTCGTCGCATCCGTCATCGTCGGCGTGACGATCCACCAGAGCTCACCGTCGGCAACTGCCCTTCAGCTGCCGCCCCCAGCACGAGCGGAGGTCGCACCGGTCATCGAACGCGGCCCGCTCCCGTCAACACCCCCGTCGCCCTCGCCGGACCCGTTCCGCGAATCACATGAGGCACCCGCTGCCGCACCGGTTGTCGTCACGATCGTGCCAGGCGACTCGGCGTGGTCACTCGCTGACGTGCACCTCGGCGACGGAATGCGTTGGCGCGACCTGTGGGAGGCGAACCGCCACATCGTCCAACCCGACGGGCGGACGTGGTCCGACCCGCAGCTCATCCGGGCCGGTTGGCGGCTCGAGCTCCCCAGTTCGCCAGACCGACCTGCTTCGGTGAACGGTGCCCGACTTGTCGTCAGCAGAGGAGACACGCTCTCGGGTATCGCTGCGGAGGAGCTCGGCGATCCCCACCGATACACGGAGATCTTCGACCTGAACGACGGCGCGGCGCAGCCAGACGGCCGGCGACTCGAAGATCCCGATGTCATCGTTCCCGGCTGGGAGCTCGACCTGCCGGCCACGACGCCCGTCGAGCCTGGGATCCAGACGACGGCCGACGCACTGGAGGCGGCACCCGTCCCGCCACCGCCGCCAGCCGATCCCCAACCCGCTCCACCGCCACCATCGACCGCACCAGCGCCGAGCGCAACGACCACACCGGTCCCACCGCTGCCCATAGCTCCGCCGGTCGAGGAGGGAGCCGACGGCCCGAGCAACGAAGGAGCATCGAGCTCGGACTGGTCGGTCGCCGCGGCCACGCTGGCAGGCGTGAGCGGTGCCCTCGCCGCAGGCCTTGCCGTCCGCGCCGGGATGCTGCGGCGACGGCGGTCCGTGCGAGGCGCGCGCTCGCAGGTGCCACTGACGGAAGGGCTCGCCGAAACCGAAGCGGCGATCGCTGCCGCGTCCGATGTGCCCCTCATCCGATGGGCCGGTCACCACATCGCTCGACTGACAAAGCAGGTCGACCGTCGGAACCTGCGCGCCGGCCCGGTGGCCGTCGAGATCAGCGAGGCCTCGGGCATCGAGGTGCTCTGGGAAGCACCGCAGCCCGATGCTCCAAGGCCCTGGCGGACCGCCGACGGCGGGTGGGCCTGGCGCCTCCCCTACGACCCGGACGCCGACGTGCCCCCTGCAGACCTGCCGTGCTCCATCCCCGCCCTCGTCACGTTCGGCGAGCGCGACGGCCGGCAGCTCCTCGTGGATCTGGAGGCGTACGGGTCGGTCTCCGTAGGCGGAGCGGTGGAGCACGTCGACGCGTTCCTTCGTTCGATCGCGGTCGAGCTCGCCAGCAGCGGGGACCTTGCCGATGCGTGCGTCCTCAGCGTCGGTCTGGACACGGGTATCGAGCACCTCGATCGGTTGGCCACCGGGTCCGCCGACGACGCCGGCGTTGCCCTCGAGCGAGCCGCGCGGTCGGTTGGAGCGGCGCTCGACGCCGCTCGGGTGTCGGGCACGTTCGCAGCGAGGGTGAAGTCATCGGTTCCCATCGAGGCGACCGTCGCTGTCATGGGCCCCCTCGACCCGTCCGGCGTCGAACGGCTCGTCGAGCTCTGCCCGAGCCGTCGAGGCGTCGCTGTCGTCGCTGCCGGCACGGAGGGGATGGCCGGAGCTCATGTGGAGATCGGTGCCGACGGCGCGGCGCTCCTCAGACCCCTGGGAATCGAGTTCATTGCTGCCGGCGTATGCAGCGACACGCTTCACGCCGTGGACGAGCTCCTTGCGACGCTCGGGGCCGAACCTGAAGACCCGCCGATCGACGAAGTGGACATCCGAGACATGGAGCGGGCCGAGAGCGGACCGCCGAGTGGCAAGGATCTCGACCGAACCGCGCTGCTCGCAAGCGCTCCACCGAACGGCCACGACGCCGCTACCACGCCTGGGCCGGACCGCCTCCCGGCGCCTCAGGCTGCGGAGCAAGCTGCCCGTCTCCTCGTGCGGGTGCTCGGCACGCCGTCGATTCCTGACCGTGCTGAGCTCGGCCGCCGGGAGCTGATCCTGACCGTCTACCTCGCCTGCCGGGAGGGGCCTGTCGCTGCCAGTGCCGTGCAAGACGCTCTGTGGGGCGGCAAGCCGGTGGAGAGCAAGACGGTGTGGAACGTCATCGGCGCAACCCGCCGGGCCCTCGGCGACCTCGATGATGGGACGCCCGTCCTTCCCGCCGCTGACCGATCTCGTGGCGGGACACTCCAACTCGCTTCCGAAGTCTGCACCGACCTTGCGGTGCTGCGGCAGGTGGCGGCGCAGGCCGCTGCAGCCTCGTCGTCCGAAGCGGTTGATCTGCTCCGCGAAGCCCTGATGCTCGTAGCGGGTCCGCCCTTCGACGCGGTCGGGTACGACTGGGCCCATCGGGATCAGATCGTCGCCGAGGCCTCGACGCTCATCGAGCAGACCACCGAGCAGCTGGTAGAGCTCGCACTGGCCACCGGACAGGTCGACATCGCTCGCGAGGCGATCGTTCGCGGTCTTCGCGGACTTCCCGGGAACGAGGAGCTGTATCGCTGCCGCATGCGGGTGGAGCACCACGCCGGCAACCTCGCCGGTGTCTCCGCTGCCTACGAGGAGCTCGTCACATACCTCACCGACCTCGAGACAGAGCCGTCGATCGCCACGGTCACGCTGTTCCACGACCTCGTCCGCCCGGTCGGGCGGCCTTGAGCCGGCAGCCTTACTCGACGGTCGGGAACGGCCGGTCCATCACCTGCCAGTCGCCGGGATCGGCCCGGTGTGCGACGTCGACGATCTGGAGGAGGAGCTGCTCGGCGCCGGCCCCGCCGACGGTCACGGTGACGAACTCTTCGGTACCCCGGACGCGAGCCCACTCGGCGAACTCGACCAGGGCGAACAACTGGTCGTAGAACGCGTCGAGCGTCGCGCCGTCGGCGATCGTGTCCGGTGCGCCATGCACGATCGTGAGGTGCCGTCGGCCGCGAGCCAGCTCCTCGGCCTCGGCGATGATCAGGCTCTCGACCAGATCCCGCCGCCGCAGGTCACCGGTACTGGCGTCGGCGATCTCGGCGAGCCGCCATCCGAACGGGTTGTAGATGGTCGTGGACATGGATACCTCCCGGGAGGTCGTGGCCCACAACACGACCGATCACCCGATGGGCGGCGAGACCATCGTATGGACCGTCACTTCTACGGTTGGGTCCATCCGTGACCCTCGGCACGAGGGCTTGGCGACGGCACCGGCTCCGGCTTGTGGACCTACCGGGGAGTAGTGAAGGACGATCTGGTCGCCGACCACCAACAGGCGGTTGCGACCGAGGCCCCACCTTCGCTCCGCCAGGTGGGGCCTCAGCGCGCCAGCACCGACTGAGGAGCTTCAGTACGAGCAGCCGCTACTCGGAAGGTGGGTCGGGTCCTGACCCGATGCTGTGTCACGCAGTGATCGCAACAGCGACTGGGGGCAGCGCAGAACGCCGTCGGCGGTGCGGATCTGGAGGTGTAGGTGCGGCCCGCTCGAGCGACCGGTGTTGCCCGAGGAGAGGATCTGTTGGCCAGCTCCGACGTTGTCGCCTGCGGCGACCATGAGTGCGTCGGCATGGCAGTAGTTCCAGCGTGCGCCTGTGTCGTCCTCGATGGTGACGCCGATCCCGCAGCTCGAGCAGCTTGCGGCGGCGCCACCGCAGCCGTGATCCCACCAGTTGTACGGCCAGTACGTGGTGGCCGTGACCCGCCCGCCTCGGATCGCGTAGAGCGGCGTGCCGACCGGGATACCCCAGTCCCAGGCCGGGTAGTCGTGGTGCGGGCTGTCGACGGGTGCGACGGCGAACAGGTCGGCCGGCCCGGGATACGCGAAGCCGTCGGGTAGCGCTTCGATCGCCCCGCCCGGAACGCACCCATTATCGGATGTGTCCGCAGCAGCCGATCGCCGTTCGTGCTCGGCGAGCCAACGTTGCTGGTACTCGCGCGGCGTGAGCCGGTTTCCCGCGCCCGCCGCGGGGACGAGATCCCAGGACGGTGACGTGGGTCCTGGCAGGAACCCGAGGTACCAGACAACCGGGACGGCGGCGATGTCGCCGGCGTGGGCGTCGAGGATGGCTCCGATCATCTCGTCGGCCTTGGCATCCTGGACCTCCGGCGGTGCCTGCCAGGCCTTCGGGAAGCCGCCGTACCCGGCCCAGGTCGAGTCGATGAACTGGTAGGCGCCCGACGCCGACGAGCCTGGCGCGCGTGCGGTGTAGTCGTCGCCGGACTCGAGCGCCCGGATCGTGGAGAGCACGGTGGAACTCGAGGTCCCGATGCATCCGAGCGCTGCGGGATCTCCGGTGGCGAACAGCGCGGGGAAGCCCATGAGGCCGACCACGAGCGCGGCGATGGGGGCGATCAGCTTCATGTCTCATGACCCAGGCTCGCTGCCGGTTGTTGTTGCGCGATCGCTGCTCGGGCCTGGGTCCTGGTTCGTTGGGTGCATCCGAGCCGGGTGCTGGCGAACGGACGGAGGTCCAGGGATGAGTCGACGGTGGCAAAGGTTCGCGGCTGCGGTCACGGGTGTACAGGTCCTGGTGGTGGTCGTTGCGTCGCGAGCGTGGGCGCAGGTCCCGGACCCGGCGCCGGATGCGACCCTGCCCGGCGGTGCCCTGATCACCCAGGTCCTCGGCTGGCTCAAGTTCGCAGCCATCGCCGCCGCGGTGGCGGGACTGTTGATCGGCGGGGTCGCAACCGGTGTCGGTCACTTCGGGTCCAGCTACTCCGCGTCCTCTGCGGGCAAGAAGTGGGTGCTCGGGGGAATCGGCGCAGCGATGCTCGCCGGACTCGCTCACTCGATCGCAGTGACCGTCTACACCGCGACCTGACCCATGCGCCCGTCACGAGCTGTCGCCCTGGTGCCGCGAGCGATCGCGACCGTGCTGCTCACGGCCGGATGCGCCATGCCGACTGCTCCGTCGACTCCGTCTCAAGGGTCGGCGAGTCCAGTCGGCGCTGAACGGCCGGCCGGTGCGGCGGGGCTGGTCGACGAGGTCGGGGACCTGCGCCCCCGCGACTCCGACGGCGCCCTCGCCGCAGCGGCGGCTGCAGTTTCCATCACCGGCGAGATCGCAACCTCGGGGTTCATCACCCGAGATGACCTGATCACGTCGATTGCCTCCGCGAGCTTCGCCGACGACTTGGCTGCGGTGTCGTCACGGCAGCTCCATGAGCTGTCGATCGAGCTCGGACAGGCGGGGATCGCTCCCAGCCAGCTCGTGTGGTCAGAGCTCCCGTTGCGGGCGCAGGTCGTGTCGTACGACGACGAGGCAGCCGTGGTGGAGGTGTGGTCGGTCCTGGTTGTCGGGGTGCCGGGCCGAGGCGCGCCCCGACAGGTCTGGCGAACAGTCACGGTCGGTCTCGTCTGGCAACGGGAGGACTGGCGCATCGACGCCTGGGATGCTGCCGCCGGCCCGACGCCAGCTTTGGCTGCAACGTCCGTGGTGTCGACCGTCGACGACGTGGCCGACACCCTGGCCTGGCCCGCAGCGGGCAGGTTCTGATGTTCGACTGGGCGATCGGTGGGCTCGGTGAGCTGTTCGGGTTCGTCGGCGCCACCATCGGCGGGGCCGTCGGGTGGGCTTGGGAGAAGGTCATCACCGGCATCTACACGTGGCTCGCAAACGGGTTGGCGCTGCTCATCGAGTGGGTGTGGTCCGTGCTCGACTCGGGCACCACACCTCGGGTCACCGCCAGCTGGTTCCGTAACGACCTGTCCGCCCGGGTGGGGATCATCGCCCTGTCGGTGTCGGTGGCGATGATGCTCGCCTCCGCCGTTCAGGCGGCGCTGGCCGGTCGGCCCGAGCAGATCGGAGATGCCGTGAAGGAAGGGGTCCGGGCGATCGTCGCGTCGGCGCTGACGCTGACGATCCTCGACGTGCTGATCGGCGTGACCGACGAGGCGGCAGCGACGGTGTGGCTGGTCGGCCGCCCCGATCTCGTTCGGATGCTGGAGAACATGGTCGTGGTGGCCACGACGGCCGGGCCGTTGGGCACCACGTTCGTCGGCCCCTTGTGCCTGCTGGTCGGTTTCATCGGACTGATCGGCCTGGTGATCGCCCTCATGATGCGCTCCACGTTGATCTACGTCGCCGCAGCACTGGCCCCGATCGTGTGGTCGGTCAACGTGTTGCCGCTGTTTCGCGGATCGGCCCGCAAGCTCGTCCACCTCACCGTCGCCCTGGTGGTGTCGAAGTTGGCGATCGTTGTCACGCTCGTCGTCGCCGTGAAGCTGATCGCCAGCCCGGGCAGCGACCCGGACAGCGGGGCGATCACCAACGATGGCGCCGCAGCGGTCGGCACACTCATGTCGGGGTTCGTGTCCTTCCTCATCGCCGCTGTCTCGCCGATGGTGCTCTACAAGCTGATGCCGACCGTCGAGGGGGCCGCGGTCGGCGCCGGTGTCGCCGGCGGGTGGACGCGCGGGGCCACCACGGCGGCCCACACGGCCCTCATGGTCAAGAGCCTCGGCGCCTCTGCAGGTGCGTCGGCCGCCACGCGTACAGTTGCCGGCCAGGGCGGAGTGCCCGGTGCCGCCGCTCCCCCTGGCTCCTCGACGGGCAGCGGGCCAGCGGCGATCCCCGGGTTCGGTGCTCGAACGCCTGCAACGAAGGATCCGAGCTCGAATGCCGCCGGAGGCCCCCCATCTCGTGCGCCGGGGCCGGACTCCTCGCCTGCGGCGCGGCCGACGGCCGCCCAACCGGCCCCCCGACCGCAGCCGGATCCGGCGGATGACGGTGTGGAGGTCTCGGGCCGATGACGAATGTCGCCCGCTCCTACCGGTTCAGCGACTCCCAGCGACCAGGCTTACTGCTCGGATTGAGCGGTCGACAGGCCGTCCCGATCATCGGCGGGGTCTTGATCCTGGCCGCCGTGCTCCAGACAGGGCTGTCACCCGTGATCGGGCTGCTGGGTCCGGTGGTCGGCGTGACCGTCGCGTTCGGGCATTGGCGAGGTGCACCGGTGTCCGAGGTCTTGGTCCCCGCTACCCGATTGTGGGTGCGGCGGCGGCTCGGGCGGGATCGGTGGCTACGCCCGCCGCTGCTGGGTGACAACGCCGGCCACTCCCTGCCTCGCCAGCTCCGAGGTCTCGAGCTGGTCGACCGTTCGGAGCCGTCGGGGATGGTGGCGGTGCGGGACCGGAGCGCCGGGACAGTCACAGGTGTCTTGCGGGTCCGAGGGCACGGGTTCCCGCTGGCCAGCCCCAGTGAGCAGGATGCCTTGCTCGCCGGCTGGAGCGCGGCACTCAGTCCCTTCGCACGGGAACGGTCCCCGGTCTCGGCCGTCACCTGGCAGGAGTGGGCACATCCGATCGGGGCGGACGACCACGGGACCTTCCTGACGTCCGTCGGTGTCGATGCGTGCGCACAGGAGGCGGCGACCGCCGACTACCTCGCCCTCATCGATCAGCAGGCCCCTCGAACCGTGGCGCACGACGTACTGCTGTCCGTCACGGTCGACCAGCGCCGGGTCCGGGTGCGCCGCAGCGACGAATCACGACTCGACGCCACCCTCGACACGCTCGAAGGCGAGATGCGGCTGTTCGAGAGCCGACTCGACGCCGCTGGGCTCTCCGTCGAGGGGCCTCTCACCCCTGTCCAGCTGTCGACCGCCATCCGTGTGCGGTCCGATCCGAGCCGCTCTCGACAGATCTCCTCGCTCGCCCGGTCGCTGGCCGCCGCTGCGCGTCGCGGCGCGCTCGAGTGGGGCCCGATGCTGGTCGAGAGCGACCGCACCCACATCCTCGTCGACGGCACGTTCCATCGGTCGTTCCGGATCGCCGGTTGGCCCCAACTCCCCGTCGCCGCCGACTGGATGAGTGACCTGCTCGCCAACCCGGCGGCCGTGCGGACGGTGACCGTGGTGATGGAACCGGTCCCCATGCGCCGCGCCGCCCGGGCCGCCGACCGGGAGGTCATGGCCCGGGAGGCCGACGCTGACATGAAGACCCAGAAGGGGTTCAGGGTCAACGCCCGCGAACGCAAACGGCTCGCCGATGTCGAAGCCCGAGAACGCGAGCTGTCCGAAGGGCATGCCGAGTTCCACTTCGTCGGCATCATCGACGTCACCGCGACCGACCTCGACGAGCTCGCCGACGCCTGCGCCGATGTCGAACAGGCCGCCGCCCAGTCCCTGCTCGACCTCCGACCCCTCGACGCCCGTCACGATCTCGGGTGGGTCGCGTCCCTCCCGCTCGGGCGATGCCTCGCCCGCACGCTCGCATGACTCCCACCGTTCAGGACCGGCCGCCGCTGATTCGACCCCGACCGGGCCTGAGGCTCGAACGGCACCGGTCGTCCATGGCGCACCTGGCGTCGGTGTACCCGTGCCACACCGATGCCAGCCTCGGTGTCCGTGGCCCCTACATCGGCGTGAACGTCACGGGCGGCCACTCCGGCTGGTTCTTCGACCCCTTCGAGCTGTACCCGCAGGCACTGACCAACCCGAACTGCATCGTCACCGGCGACATCGGCTCCGGGAAGTCGGCCCTCGTCAAAGCGTTCCTCGGCCGGGAGCTCGCCATCTACGGACGGCGACGCATGGTCACCATCCTCGACCCAAAGGGCGAATACACGCCCTTCGCAGCTGCACACGGGCTGCCTGTGATCCGCCTCCACCCGGGCGGTACCGACCGACTCAACCCCATGGACCACCGGGGCGAGATGACCGAGACCGTCCGTCGCCAGGGACTGGCAACCGCGCTGGTCGCTGGGGTCCTCGGACGACCCCTCGACTCCACCGAAGACGCGCTGCTGGGCTGGGCGGTCGGCGCCCTCGCCCGTACCGGGCGCGCGTTCACGCTTGCGGACGTCGCTGGCGCCGTCGCCGACCCCGCCGAGGACCTGGTCGCATTGGCGCGGCGCACGCCGCTCGAGCTGGCCCAGGCGGCCACCCCGGTCGTGTTCGCACTCGACAAGCTCCTGACCCGCACCCTCGCCGGCATGTTCGACGGCCCCACCACCGTCAGCCTCGACTGGACCGACGGGCCCGGGTTCGTCATCGACCTGTCCGCGGTCTACGACGACGACGACGCTCTCCCCCTCGTCATGCTCGCCGCCACCTCGTGGCTGGCGGCCTCCCTGCAGCGCCGTGACGATCGGCGAGTCCTGCAGGTCATCGACGAGGCCTGGGCCGCGGTCCGCCATGGGGCCCGCCACTTCCAGGGCAGCCTCAAGCTGTCCCGGACCTACGGGGTCTCCACGTGGCTCATCTGCCACCGGCCCGGCGACCTTTCCGCCCAGACCGATGACGGCACCGCCATCGCCAAGATCTCCGCAGGCCTGCTTTCAGACATCCAAACCCGGATCATCCTGCGCCAGCCGCCCGATCAAGTCGGAGTCGCCGCCGACCTCTTCGCACTGTCCGACCGTGAGCGCGGCTGGATCGGCCAGCTCGCCCGGGGGAGGGCGTTGTGGCGTCTGCAACACAGCGGTGCCGTGGTCCAGACCGTGATCACCGAACGCGAGCAGCAGGTCTGTGACACCGACACCGCCATGGGCTCATGACGGCAGCAAGGTCCGGGGTCCGGTGGCAGATCGCCGACGTCCTCGACCGCACCGATCTCGCCCGGCTCCTCGATGAGCTCGCCGAGCCCGCCACCCACAACGTGCGGGGGCGACGGTGGCACTGCCCGCTCCCGGACCACGAAGATCACCACGCATCGGTCACGATGCATACCGACTACCGCGGCCACGAACGATGGCGCTGCTGGTCCGGCGACGACACCCACCGCGGCGACGCCATCGACCTCATCGTCGCCACGCAACGTATCTCACGAGGCGAGGCCGTCGACTGGCTCGCCCAACGCGCCGGCATGACCCCTGACCAGCCACTCCCTGCCGTGCCTCGGAGGGCCCGCGGACCCCGCCCGACCCACGTCCCGTTGGACCCGTCCGTTGTCCAGTATGCCGTCGCCTGTGAACGGATCCTCTGGGGTCCCACCGGTCGGCCCGTACGGGAATGGCTCCACGGGCGAGGTTTCACGGACGAACTGATCGCCGCCAACCGCGTGGGCGCAGACCCCGGCCGACGCATGATGCCGCGGCGGCGAGGGCTCCCCTACGGCAACAGCATCGCCGCAGTGTTCCCCGCCCTCGATCCTGACGGACACGTCCAGTACCTGCAGGCCCGCTACCTCGAACCTGGCGCCGGCCCCAAGTACGACAATCCAAGTGCTGCGCTGGGGAGCAACCCTCGGCTCGCATGGGCACGTTCCGTCGGCCGCAGCAGCCCCGACGTGCTTATCGTCTGCGAGGGCATCCCCGACGCGCTCACCGCCGCCGGCCACGGCTTTCGCTCGTCGGCTGTGCTCGGGTCGCAGGCACCCGATCACTCCGTCGCCAACCGGTTGGGGTCCTTCGCCGAACGACACGGGCTCGCCTTGGTCGCCGTCGTCGACAACGACGAGGCGGGTCACGCCTGGGGAGTACGTCTCAGCCATCTGCTCGACGACACGGGGCGCGACCTTGTCATGGTTGAGCCGCCGGTTCCCGCCATGGACTTGAACAACTGGGCCACGCATGACCCCGGCTGGGCCCGCAGCCTCGGACTGGACTCGTCGCGTCCGGACCGGGTCTGCGGAGCCCCGGTTAGCATCGTGGACCCGTGACCAGCGACCGGCGGTCGGTCGGTCGGTACCCACACCAACCGTTTCGATGCGGTGGCGCCGCCTGTGGCGCACTAGTGCAGATCTGGTCGCCCCCTCCCCGCCCTCGGGGCGCTGTCGTACGTCGGAGCGACCACTCGAACGGCAGCTATCGCCGGATCTCCTGCGCGTCGCGGTGTCCAACTTGGGCGTGCCTGAGCGTTGATAGGTGCCCTGTTTCCCACGGACCGCCCCGGTTCACGGTTGATCGGTAGCTCGACGCTCGCCGAACCTGGCGATCGCGCCAACCTCTTTGCAGGTTGTCGCTCGGTTAGGACGATGAGCACGTCGGGAGCGCCGCCCGGAACTGGATGGGCGGACGAGCCGGAGCGGTCGCTCTACGAGGCAGCGCTCGAGGCCGGCACCACGGCGGGCTCGTTGGTCACCGCGATGGCCCCCGGCGTGGGGCGGGGGATGACCCCGACGTGAACGCGTAGGGCCCCGAGCATGCGCCGCCAGCCGAAGCGGAACTCGTTGGCGGACTCGAAGCGGTCGATGTAGGCATCCAGGCCAGCTGGACCCCAAGCGCTGAGGCACATGCCGGCGGCCGTGGTGACCGGCGGCGTGTTCCATGCCGCGTTGCAGGCGGGCCCGATCTCGGCGGCGAGATCCTCCCTGACCTCTCGGTAGACGCGACCGACCCAGCGATTCTCGGACCTGACCCAGGACTGGTGGTAGCGGAGCTTCTCCTGGAGCGCGTGGCCCTCGTCGGCAAGCCGGGCGAGCTCTTCTGGGTCGTTCGAAGTGCGTCGGCGGATCTTCCAGGCGTACTCCCGGTATGAGATGAGAGTCTTCGTGGCCTCGGCGTAGCCGTCCCGGCGTCGGGCGGTCGCATCGCCCCACCGGCCCAGGGCGAAGGAGAGGCCGGCTGCGACGAGGGCACCGGCGACGCCGAGCAGGGCGACGGTGATGGGGACGCCGACGTCCGTGACGAAGTCGGTGACCTGGATGTCGGGGGTCATCGCGTGCCTCCTTGGGCTACGAAGCACTGCAGCTCGGGGGTGAGGATCGGGTGGTCGCCGTATCCGTGGGGGGTGTCTTCGCCTGGCCAGACGCCGTGGCGCCGCCAGCACTCCTCGGCCTGGACGTGGCGGTGGACGATGGTGACGTAGGCGGCGAGACCGTCGGCCCACGTCCAGCGCAGGGCTCTGGGGTCGTTTGGGTACCAGAGGCAGAGTGGCTGGATGAGGTCTCCGGGGAACTGCGGCGGGTAGCGGTGGAGGAACGGTCGGTTGCCGTGGGCTGCCACCGCCTGGATGCGGCCGTCGCCCCAGATGGTGATGGCGACCCGCTCGGTCGGATAGCCCTGCGCTGCCGGCGCCGCCCACGGCTCGAGGGTGACCCAGATGACGACGAGGTCGTCACCCTCGTCGGCCACGGTCGCCTCGGTGAGGCCGTAGATGTTCGCGTTGCGAAGCTGCTGGACGGCCCGCTCGGGGTCGCCCAGCACCTTCGCCACGGCGAGGTTGATGATCGTCACCTCGGCCGCCAGGGCCGGACCGGCTGGGTCCGCTGGGCGCCCTGTCCGGCGCGGGACACGGCGCCGGCGGCGGTGATCGCGGCGCCAGGAGCGAAGCTCGAGCGGATGGCCGCCTGGTCGTCAGGGGCGGGGAAGCAGACCCCGAGGATGTTGAACCAGATGGCGATGGCGGCCTCGTGGTCGCCCGCGTCGGTGAGCTGGCGAGCCTGGCGGGCGTCGGCGGCCGCCATCTGGAACACCGGCTTGGCGGTCGCGATCACGCCGGGCTTGAGGCGCTTGGAGATGACGTCGACGCCGGTCGGGTCCGTGTAGGTCCGCCCGAGGAGCTGGGCGCCGGTCTCGAAGATGCGGGCGAGGGCCTCGTCGTGGGCCATCGCGGCGGTGACGGCCATGTAGGCCCAGGACTCCACGTGGAGGCCGGGCACCAGGCCGTCGAGGAGGTGCTTCACGCCCTGCTTGCCCATGCGGACCTCGTGGATGAACCGACCGTTGGTGTCGCCGTTGCGCGTGGCCACCACCCGGATGAGTTCGCGGGTGTTGGAGCGGTCCCAGCCGCCGGTGTCGCGGTTGGCGATGAGGACGTCATCGTCGTCGGTGGTCGTCTCCCACGCGGGGACCATGTCGAAGTAGAAGCTGTCGCTGCCGAAGTCGACCTGGAGAGCGTGCCGGCTGCGGTCGAACGTCACATACGGGTAGGCGTCGGCGATGACTGCCTGGATGCGGTCCATCACCTGGTCGGGGGTGAGCGTGCGCATCGCCTCGGTGAGCACCACGATCTTGTCGACGTCGCGGAGCGGGGCGATCATCGTCTTGCGGGCGAAGCTGCCCTGGAGGAAGGCGTAGGTGACAATCCCGGCGGCACGGAGCAGGTCGGTGATGTCGTTGTGCATCTTCTCGGCGAGGGCGCGCTCGTTGGGGTCGAGCTTCAGGTTCTCGTCGAACTCGTTGAACGCTTCGGTGGTGGTGCGCTTGGCCATGTGGTCCTCCTCATGTGAGCCGGCGGCTCGTCAGGAGGGTTCACGGCTCAAGTGGCCCGAGATGTCCGGCCGCCAGGGAGAAAAGTTCTCAGAGGCCGAGGCACTCGTTGCACCAGGTGTTGTCGCCGGTGAAGTCGGCCATGGGCTTCTCGATGAAGCACTCGCCGCACGTCTGCCTCTTGATCTGCGAGGACTGCGCGCTCGCCGAGGTGCCACAGGAGCACTGCTCGCACCCGTCCCTGCCCCGGTGGTAGTATCCCTTGCAGGTCGGGCATGGGGCGCCCATGGCCTGGAAGTCGACCTCGCAGTGCGGGCAACTCGCCTCGACGGTGCTGTCGACCACATGCCGACCCCACTCGTCCACGGTGGCCCCGGCCGCCATGGTAAGACCCTCGCCCCAGGCCGGCTTGCTGTCGACGAACACGGCGAAGACGTAGGTCCCGTCGGTCGCGGCGTCGACGAAGAACGGGTCGCTCTGGGCACCGCTGGCGTAGCGCACCGGGCCTTCGCCCCGACCGGAGCTTCCCGCAGTGGCCCGGGCGACCGGATGGTCTCCACCGAGCTGTGGTGTGCCTCGCCTGACCCGGTACGGGCTGTTGGCGGTGGCCGTGAACCGGGCGACACCGTCCCTGAGCAGCATGACGTGGCCAGAGCCACCGATCCGCTGGGAAGCACGGACGCAGGTCGCTTCTCGAGATGCCTGGTGGTCCCGAAACAGGGAGACGACCGACGCGGCGGTCGGCCCGCGGTCGCCGATGTGGCGGTCCACGATCTCGTCTGGGAGGAGGAGCTCTCCGGCCACGGCGTCGCAGACGTCCTCCTCGAGCTTCCGATCCTTGTCCGGGTGCTCAGCGAAGGCGTCCTGGAGCGGGTCGTCGGCGGCAACGAGACGGTGACCAAGCTCGTGGAGGCCAGTGAAGTACTGACGTCCCCGGCTGGCCGACTCGACGATGGTGATGGTGGGCGGCGGCCCCGGCTTGTAGGAGCCCGACACGGTGCAGTCGCCCGTGATGCCGCTCTCGGGCCGCAGCTGAACGACGTATCCCAGGCGCTCGAGGGCAACGAGCGGTGCCTCGGCCAGGTCGCGCCGGGTGTCCTCATCGAACTCGGCGAGGAGCCGACGAGCGTGGTCCCGGGCCCAGTCACTCATCGAGGTAGTGCCTCACGAGCTCATCCCACACGGCCACGTCACGTTCGGCGGTGCCCGTGGTGCGCGCGGCGAGCGGCATGACTCCCTCGGCGACGGTCCGGCGCATCCTCAGCTCGGTGACCCGGTTGGCGGCGGCCCGGGCCTGGATGTGCCGGCGGTGGATTGGCCGCTCGATAGCCCAGGCCAGGGGAAGGGGGATCGGCACCTGTCCGCGGATCGTGTCGGCTGGTACCCCGAGGTAGCGCGCGAGCAGTTCGGCCTCCTCGGCGGTCGGGCTTCGGTCACCGCGTCGAAGCTCGGTCACGGCTGCGGTGGCGATGCCCGTCGCTGCCTTGATCTCGCTCGGTACGTGTTGGCGCAGCAGGTCCGGCAGCGGGGCCCCTGCTTCGGGGGTGCTGGCGGCGGCGGTGAGCGTCCAGGCCTCTGCGAGTGCTCCCGCGGTCATGGCGAGGTCGGCCATGAGGAGCGCCGTGTCCTCCCCGAACGCCCCGGCTGCCGGCTCCTCGGCCAGGTAGGCCATCGGGAGCTCGCCGGCGGGGGCGAGGAACACCCCGAGAGGCACCTGGCGAGTGAGACGGTGCCACACGTACATCGGTGCGTCGATCGGCGAGTCGCCGGCCGGCACGACCGTCGCGACCGGGTCGTTGGGTTCCTCGAAGGTCACCGGCGCCACCATGATGGTCTCGCCCTCGACGACGAGGACCACTGCGAGCAGGCCGGCTCCGTCCCACTCCAAGCGCCACAGCTCGCTCGGTTGCGGATCGCCGGCCGGGTCCTGGAAGAGGGACGACAGGTCGGCCGGCAGCGCGACCGATACGTCAGAGACCGGGTCGAACGGACCGTCGAGGTCGGCGATGGCTTCAGCGCACTGGGAGCAGCCCGCAACGTGGTCGGCAACCACCCGGGCTTCCAGGTCGTCGAGGAGGCCGTCGGCAAACGCAACGAGGTCCACATCCTCGGGATGGCGCGTCAGGACCTCGGAGTTCTCCATGGGTTCGTTCACGGCTCAACCCCCCTGTTCTGTCCGGCGCCCCGTTGAGCGTCCCACTCGGCGTACAGCTCGAGGAGTCGCCGGGCGGTCTCCGTCTCGTCCTCGAAACCCTCGAGAAGCGGCCTCAGCTTGGCGCGGAGGTTCTTGAGCCGGACCGCCAGAGCGGAGCTCCCGAGGTCGAGGGCACCCTCGGCCTCCAGCTGGCGGCTGCCGGTATGGAGGTCTGGGAGCAGCTCGCGTTCATCTGGCGTGAGGTCGTCCCAGATGGTGGCGGCCAGCGCGGCACCGGGACCGGTGTGTGCCTCAGCGTCAGGGACCTGGTGCGTCGGCGGCTCCTCGTCTTCGCCCACGGGGGCGTGGTCGACGTCCGCGGGGAGGATCCGTTCACAGACCACCCCCAACACGTCCGGCTTAACAACCGGAGCGCCGGCTCGGTCCAGCACGGCGGTACATACCTCATCGAGAGACGCCACGCTGGTCGCCTGCGGGCGCTTGTCACTGTCCCATGCCTGGGACTTGGCCGCAGCGACGGGGACGGCGTCTGCTGCAACCCGCAGAGGCTCTGTCCCTCCGCTCCAGTGGGGCGCGGCGGCGTGTGGCGTCAGAGCCCAGTGCTCGGGAGCGACGTCGATCACGTCAGGCCGCCCGTCGAGCCGGCGTTCGACGCGGCGTCGGAGAACGCCCAGGGCGGTCTTTCTGAACGTCGAGCTGTTCACCCGCACGAGCGTCTTCGCGATGCGGTGCTTGAAGTGCGCGTTGTCCTTGGCCCCGACGGCGAGGTCGATGATGCGGCCAGGGCTGGCGAAGAAGTCGCCCACCAAGTCCTCAATGTCCTCCGCCGTCCACCGCCCGCCGCCCGGGGGCACGATCTTTCGCATGCGAGTCAGCGCCTCGACGATGTCGGTCACCAGCGTTATCGCCTCATGGAGCACGGCGTCGTCTTGTTCTGCCGCTCGAATGCGCTCCAGTACTGAGCTCACCGGTCCCTCGCCCCCGCCCCGCTGGACTACCTGGGTTCGTGTCCGCCGAGACGCCTCTTCGCCCAGCGGGCAACAGATAGTACGGGGTCCGCTCGCGGCATGAATGAAAGAGGTCGACTTCTGTCGGGTTTGCCGATGACGGCCGAGCAAATATTGGCCGTTGACACCGTCGGACGAGATCGTTGGAACGTCCCTATCGGCGCTTCACTGTGCGCCCGCGACCGCGATCCGGTACCCGCCGTCGAAGACGTCCTGGTGTCGGAGGTGGCCGTGCCGACTGTCCCACCGTCCCGAGTCGAGGTCGGCTCGGAGGAGAGCTGATCCCTGCGCTCGTTCGGTCTCGGGCAGCATCGCTAACCAACTCATACCGGCCTGCACGTCAGGGTCGAGGTAGGCCTCGGGCCGGGCCCAGAAGGCCACGCCGAAGCCGTCGGTGCAATCGCGCGGCACGAGCACTGGTCGGACCGCGTGCAGTTCAAGGTGGTCGGCGATGAGCCGTTCGCCCGGTGGATCCTGCTCGGTGGGGAGCGAGAGGGCCGCCGGGAAGTACTCCAGCGCCCAGAAGCCGTGGGTCTGGAGCGGCTCGAAGAAGAACACCACCTGCCGATCGGCGACGCGCGCCATCTCCCGGAGCCCTGCCCCTGGATTGGACCAGTGGTGGATCGTGAGCACCGCCATGGCAACGTCGAAGGAGAGGTCAGCGAAGGGCAGCGCTTCGCCAACGCCACGCACGGCCGGCGCGGGACGACCGACCCGCTGGCCGAGCATGCGCAACGACGGCTCGACGGCCACGACCGGGCGGCCGGTGGGCTCGTAGTTCCCTGACCCCACACCGACGTTGAGCACTGAGCCGCCGCCGAGCACTGAGTAGATCTGCTCGGCGATGCGCGGGTCCTCCTGGCGCGTCTTGGCGTACGAACGCCCGATCGTGTCGTAGCGATCTCCCGCAGCATCCACGGCGACACGGTCGCAGAGCGAGACGAACCTCCGCCAGGAGGTTCGAGCTAGAAGACCAGCCGCCCTCATCGCGCGGCCCGAATCTCGGTCGGCAAGACGATCGCGTCGTCACCTATCGGCGCGCATTCGGGGACGCTCGACGACGTGATTCGGGGACGCGTGAGCGCCTCAACTCGCGTCACCGACCCGGCGATCGGGGATGCCTCGGTTCAGCCGCCAGCCGAGCGGTAGGGGTCACCGATTCGAGACCTCGGGTGCCGAGCGTTTCGTGACACCCC
>Ga0208490_100369_pt1 | contig 30810 bp, 22 predicted proteins | sample SubbioAug_CSWold_FD_184818 | JGI IMG/M metagenome (GOLD analysis project Ga0208490, IMG submission 184818) | Serpentinite rock and fluid subsurface biosphere microbial communities from McLaughlin Reserve, California, USA - CR11Aug_CSWold (SPAdes) | ecosystem: Environmental > Terrestrial > Deep...
CCCGGCGGGCCGACCTGGCCGAGCAGGAGGCCACCTCGGCGGCCGAGCGGCAGGCCGGGCGCATCGCCATCGCGCTCCAGTCGGTCGAAGCGGTCGTCGAGCACCTCGACCCGGCGCGGTGCGACCCCCGGCAGGACCCAGGCGGCCCCGGTCCGGACTTCGGTGGCTCGCCGGTCGGCCTGGGCGTGCCCGCCGGCGCGTCGCTGGTCTGCCTCCCGGCCGGTGAGACCGAGCACCCCCTGAGCGAGCTCGACTTCGGGGATCCGGCGATCCAGGTGGCGCTGGTGCAGTCGCGCGACCGCGGCACCGGAGCGCTCAGCGCGCCGCCCGCCGGCGGCGGGCCACCGGTCCTCGCGTCTCCGATCTACCGGGTGGACGGGGAGCTGTCGCTCGAGCCGTCGGATCGCTCCACGACCGTTCGCCGTGAGGAGCTGGCCGGCCACGCGGTGGCGGTGATCGACGTCCCCGCCCTGCTCGGCGACGAGCCGGGCTGGGAGGTGACCGATGCCGGCGTGGTCCTGGCTCGGTCCGGGCCCGACGGTGCCGGCAGCGGCGAGCGGACCTCGGCCGATCTGGCCGCCCTCGAACGGCGGTGGACGGTGGAGGTGCGAGTGGCCGAGGGAGGGCTGTGGCGACCCGCCTCCACAGCGGTCGCGCTGCTGGGTCTGTGCGGCGCCGCGCTGCTCGGCTTCGCCGACCGCCAACGGCGTCGGGAGTCCCGGGCGCAGGCAGCGGCGATGCGCCGGGCGGAGGAGCGGGCGGCGGCCGTCCGCACGCTCACCGGGGTCGTGCAGCACAGCCAGGACCTGGACGAGATCCTGCCGGCGCTCGCCGTGCAGCTCGGCGACGAGCTGGACCTCGCCGGGCTCTCGCTGGCGGTGGCGACGGCCACCGGCGAGGAACGGTCCATCTTCACCCACGGCGAGCGTCCCGATGCGCTGTCCCAGCCGGGTCGCACTCGGGGGGCCGTGGTCCCGGCGGGCGCCACCGTGGCCATCGACCTCCACCGGGCCGAGCGATCGATCGCCGTCCTCCGGGTCGTCGCCGGCGCGCCGCTCGACCCGCACGGCCTCGAGCTGCTCGAGATCGCCGGTGAGATGATCACGTCCACGATCGTCGCCGGGCGCAGCATCGAGCAGCAGCAGGAGGCCGTGAACCGCCTCGAGTCGCTCGACGAGCTCAAGACCACCTTCCTCGGGGTCGCCTCCCACGAGCTGCGCACGCCGGCGACCGCGATCTCCGGCCTCGCCACGCTGCTGGCCACCCGCTGGGACGCGCTCAGCGAGGAGGACCGCCGGTCCTTCGCCAGCCGGATCGCCACCAACGCCGACGCGCTCAACGAGCTCGTGCAGGACCTGTTGGACTTCGCCCGGTTGGAGCGCGGCGACATGGAGCTCGCCCTCGTCCCCGTCGACCTGTCCGCCGCCGTCGAGCGGGTGCTCGGCCGCCTCGACGGGGCGTGGGGGTCCCACGACGTCAGCCGCAGCATCGAGCCCGACCTCGAGGTGCTCGCCGACGCGAACGCGATCGAGCGCATCGTCACCAACCTGGTCTCCAACGCGGTGAAGTTCTCACCGCCCGGGGCCGAGGTCGCCGTGACCGTCGTCGGGCAGGGCGGACGGGTCCGGTTGCTGGTCGACGACGCCGGTCCGGGCGTCCCCGAGGAGGAGCGGACGAAGGTCTTCGTGCGCTTCTTCCGCGGCGCTGGCGATGCCGTGGTCCGCACCCGGGGGGTCGGCATCGGACTCTCGGTGGTGCAGGACTTCATCTCCCAGATGGGCGGGACGGTGCACGTGGAGGACAGCCCCCGAGGCGGGGCCCGGTTCGTGGTCGAGCTCGATGCCCTCGACCGGACGAGACACGAGGAGCGAGATGCTGCGACGACGTGAGCGGCTGCTGCCGGTGGCGGCCTTCCTGGCCCTGGTGGGCGTGGGGGGGCTGGTGCTGGTGCTGCTGACGACTGCGGTCGACAACGGACGGGATGCCCTCGAGGAGTCCGTGCTGGCCGAGGTCGAGGCGTACGCCCGCAGCCAGAACACCCGGGTCCGGATCCAGGTCACCCAGATCGATGGACTGCTGCAGACGATCGACTTCGCCCGGCTCGAGGAGATCGCCGAGGTCGCGGACATCGAGACCGGCTTCTTCTTCACGGACGCGGATGGCGTCGTCACCGAGGGGTTCCGGGTGCCCGACGCGCAGCGGGGCGCCCCGATGGAGCGAGCGGGGTTCGGGGAGGCCCTCGACGCGCTGCAGGACCCGCCGACGGATCCCGAGGCGGACTTCCTCTGGTTGCCGCTCACCCCCGTCGGCATCACCTCCGACCTCCCCTCCACCGCGCTGGTGCTCCCCATCCGGGAGGAGACCGGCCAGCTCACCGGCACCTTCGTGTTCGAGTCCGAGGTCGCCGTCGACAGCCCCTTCAACGCCGAGATCGGTCAGCTCGGCCGGGGGGAGACCGGGGAGGTCGTCGTGTTCGACGACCTCGGTGGGGTGATCGCCGCCGGGAACCCATCCCTGGTCGGCGGGCGCGTCCTGGAACCCGACCTCCTCACGGTCGAGACCGGGGTGCATCGCCGCGGAGGTGAGGTGTGGGCGGTCGACGACGTCCCGCTGGCCGGCTGGCGCATCGCGTTCACCCAGGACAGCGAGGAGTTCGACGAGGGGCTGGCCGGTCCGCTGCAGCAGGTCGGGCTCATCATCGTGGTGGTGTTCCTCGCCGTCGGGGTGCTGGCCTTCGTCGGCCTCGCCCGTCGCCTGCAGGCCGCGCGCGAGGAGCAGGAGCGGCTCCAGCGGCTGAGCGAGACCCAGGAGGAGTTCATCAGCATCGTGTCCCACGAGCTGCGCACCCCGGTCGCCGGCGTGCTCGGGTTCCTCCAGACGACGATGGACCACTGGGACGCCATGACCGACACCGAGCGGTTCAACGCCCTGCGACGCTCGGCCAGCAACGCCCGGCGGCTCCAGGGGCTCACCCGCGACGTGCTCGACTCCCAGGCGGTCGAGTCGGGCCGCATGTCCTACGCCATGGGCGAGGCCGACCTGGCCGAGGAGGTGAACGTCGCCGTCGAGGCGGCCTCGGCGCTGTACCCGCGGCTCACCATCGCCGCCGAGCTCGCGGTCACGCCCGTGCCCGTGGTGGTCGACGTCGACCGCATCCAGCAGGTGCTCACGAACCTGCTCGACAACGCTGCGAAGGTGTCACCGCCGGACGGCACCGTGCTGGTGCGGCTGTGGCAGGACGGTGACCGCGCGTCGGTCTCGGTGTCGGACCAGGGGCCGGGGCTGTCGCCCGACCTGCAGGGACGGGTCTTCGACAAGTTCGTGCGGGGCCGGGACACCAACGTCAGCGGCACGGGACTCGGCCTCTACATCAGCCGCCAGATCCTCGACGCCCACGACGGCGACATCCACGTGGAGACCGGCGAGGGCGGCGGCGCGACCTTCACCTTCACCCTCCCCGTCACCGCCGCGACGGTGCCCGGCTAGGTTCGCCGCGGTGTTCATCGAGATCGTCGCCGAGGTCACCGACGAGCTGGTGGCGGCCTTCGAGCGCCTCATCCCGCAGCTGTCCAGCTCCAACCCGCCGCCCGGGAAGGACGAGCTGGTCGACATCGTCACGTCACCGGCCACGGACCTGTTCCTCGCCACCGACGACGACGGCACCGTCCTCGGCACCGCCACCCTCGTCACGTTCCGGATCCCGACCGGCCGGCGGGCGTGGATCGAGGACGTCGTGGTCGACGACGCCGCTCGCGGGCTCGGCGTGGGCGGCGCGCTCACCCAGGCCATGGTCGACCGGGCCGAGGAGCTGGGCTGCACCACGGTCGACCTGACCTCGCGCCCCACCCGGGAGGCCGCCAACCGCCTCTACCAGCGCGAGGGCTTCGAGGTCCGCGACACCAACGTCTACCGCCGGACCCTGGAACCCTGATCCGAGGTCGGAGGAGCTGGGCCGTGCACGCCGTCCACCGGTGCGGCGCGGCCCAGGACGACCGGCACCGATCGTGAGCCACCAGGACGGCGGCCGGTTGCGCACCGACCGCAGCTACCCGCTCGACGAGTCCCCCGAGGCCGCGTGGGACGACCTCGCCGCCGTGGATGCGTACGAGCGGTGGTGGCCCTGGCTGCGCCGCTTCGAGGCTGGTCGGCTGGCGGTCGGCGAGCGATGGGAGGCCCGCATCCGGGTGCCGATGCCCTGGTCCCTGCGCTTCACGCTCGACCTCCGTGAGGTCCGGGCACCGGCGCACGTGGTCGCCGTGCTCAGCGGCGACATCGAGGGAACGGCGTCGATCACGCTGGAGGCGACGGACCGCGGGTCCACCATCCGGTTGCGCTCGGACCTGGCGCCGCGGCACCGGCTCCTGCGGGCCGTCAACCGTGCGGCCCCTTCCGTCTCCCGACGCCTGCACGACCGGGTGGTGGACCGGGCGTTCCGGCAGTTCGCCGGTCGGGGGCGAGGGGAGGGCCCGGGCGAGGGGTAGGGTGCACGCCGAAGGGGAGTATCCCCGGTGCGTTCGCACCCTCGCTGTCTCGTCACCACGGCTCCGGCCCGGGACATCGGCCCACCTCTGCGTGGGTGGGAGAGACCTTCGGAGCACGGCCCGTCGTCGACTTCCGAGGTGCTACCCCTTGTCCAGCTCTCCCGCCGCCAGCCCGACTCGCGCCGTCCCGGCGACCTTCCACGATCGGTCCGTCGAGGACGTGCTGCAGGCCCTGGCGGTCGACCCAGGCGCCGGGCTGTCCAGCGACGAGGTCGTCCGCCGGCGAGGGGAGCACGGCTCGAACGAGCTGGACGAGACGCCCCGGGATCCGGCGTGGAAGCGGCTCGCCCGCCAGTTCAAGGACCTGCTGATCCTCATCCTGCTGGCCGCCGCGGTCGTGAGCTTCGTGGTGTCGGGCGAGCTGAAGACCCCGATCGTGGTGCTGGTCGTGGTCCTCCTCAACGCCGTGATCGGCTTCGTCCAGGAGAACCGGGCCGAGGCGTCGCTCGATGCCCTCCGCCGGATGCTCGTGCTCGAGGTGCGGGTCCGGCGCGACGGCGCGATGCGGACGGTCCCGGCCGCCGAGCTCGTCCCCGGTGACGTCGTGGCGGTGGAGGCCGGTGACCGCATCCCCGCCGACGGCCGCCTCGTGGAGGAGGTCCAGCTCGAGGTCGAGGAGGCCGCCCTCACCGGCGAGAGCCTCCCGGTGTCGAAGCAGGTGGCGCCGGTGGAGGGCTCCGACGTGGCGATCGCCGATCGCACGTCCATGGTCCACATGCAGACGACGGTGACCCGCGGCCGGGGCGAGCTCGTCGTCACCAGCACCGGCATGCACACCGAGATCGGTCGCATCGCCGGGCTCCTGCGCAGCGCGCCGGGCGAGAAGACGCCCCTGCAGCACCAGCTCGACGACCTGGCCCACAGCCTGGCCAAGCTCGCCGGCGTCATCGTCGCCCTCGTCTTCGTCATCGGCCTGGTCCGGGGCGAGGACGTGTCCGACCTCCTCCTGACGGCCGTGGCCCTGGCCGTGGCGTCCATCCCCGAGGGCCTGCCCGCCGTCACCGCCGTCACCCTGGCCATCGGCGTCTCGAAGATGGCCCGCCAGAACGCGATCGTGAAGCGCCTCGCCAGCGTCGAGACGCTGGGCTGCACCACGGTGATCTGCAGCGACAAGACCGGCACCCTCACCCTGAACCAGATGACGGCCGAGGAGCTCATCGCCTGGGGACGCCAGGTGCACGTCACCGGTGGTGGCTACGACCCCGACGGGACCATCGAGATCCCCGACGACGTCCCCGGCGAGCTCTCGGAGCTCCTCGACCCGATGGCGCTGTGCAGCGACGCCACCCTCCGCTACGACGACGACGAGCAGGCGTGGCTGCTGGTGGGTGACCCCACCGAGGGGGCCCTCGTCGTGCTGGCGGCCAAGGGCGGCATCGACGCGGCGGCCAGGCGTGCCGAGTGGCCGCGGGTCGGCGAGGTCCCCTTCGACTCGGCGCACAAGCTGATGGCCACGGTCCACGAGCAGGATGGCGACGGACGCCTGTGGCTCTTCGCGAAGGGCGCGCCGGATGCGCTGCTCGACCGGTCCTCGACGGTGCTCGGGCCCGACGGCCGTGCGGTCCCGGTCGACGAGCTGCGTGGCGAGCTGGAGGCCCACAACCACCGGCTCGCCGATGCCGGCATGCGCGTCCTCGCCATCGCCCGCCGCGACATCGGACGGGACGAGTGGGACGGCGCCGAGGACCCGCTCGACGTCGTGACCGACCTCACCCTCCTGGCCATGGTGGGCATCGTCGATCCGCCCCGCCCGGAGGCGGCCACCGCCATCGCCGACGCGCACCGGGCCGGCATCCGGGTGAAGATGATCACGGGCGACCACCCGAGCACCGCCGCGTCGATCGGCAACGAGCTCGGCCTGGCCGGTCCGGGCCAGGAGGTCATGGCCATCACCGGCCGTGAGCTCGACCGGCTCAGCGACGAGGAGCTCCACGACCGCATCGACGACATCTCCGTGTTCGCCCGGGTCTCACCCGAGCACAAGCTGCGCCTGGTCGACGCGCTGCAGGAGCGGGGCGAGGTCGTGGCCATGACCGGCGACGGCGTGAACGACGCGCCGGCGCTGCGTCGGGCCGACATGGGCGTGGCCATGGGGATCACCGGCACCGAGGTGACGAAGGAGGCGGCCACCATGGTGCTGGCCGACGACAACTTCGCCACCATCATCGAGGCCGTCCGCCGGGGCCGCACGATCTACGACAACATCGTCAAGTTCGTGCGCTTCCAGCTGAGCACCACGCTCGGGTTCGCCTTCATCTTCCTCATCGCGTCGGCGCTCGGCATCGCGGGCGGCCAGCCCTTCACCGCCATCGCCATCCTCTGGGTGAACATCATCATGGACGGCCCCCCGGCGATGGCGCTGGGCCTCGACCCCGTGGACGAGACCGTGATGGACCGCGACCCGCGCCCCCGGGACGAGCGCATCCTCACCCGTCCCCGCTGGGTGGCGATCGGGATCGCCGCCGTGGTCATGGCCGCGGGCACCCTCGCAGTGCTGTCCCTCGCACCAGGGCCGGACGCGAGGGCGGGCACGGCGACGGTGGCGGGCACGATGGCGTTCAACACCTTCGTGCTGTTCCAGTTCTTCAACATCTTGAACGTCCGCAGCGACCGCTTCTCGGTGTTCCGCCGAGCCACGCTGGGCAACCGCCAGCTCTGGGGCGCGCTCGCCATCGTGGCGGTGCTCCAGGTCGGCGTCACCCACTTCGGGCCGATGCAGCGGCTGTTCGACACGACGTCGATCTCCGGCGTGCAGTGGCTGGTCTGCATCGGCGTGGCGTCCACCGTGCTGGTCGTCGAGGAGCTGCGGAAGGTGGTCCGCCGGCGCTCGTAGCATGGCGGAGCCGTGCCCCAACGACCTGCCGACCTCACCGTTGCCGCGCTGGCCGCCGGCGCGGTCGGCCTCGGGGCGTGGGAGGCGAGGCGAGGCGAGCTGCGGGCTGCCGAAGCCCGCTGGTTCTCCGGCGTGAACGGGATCAGCGACCGCTGGGTGGTGCCCGCCTGGGTGATCATGCAGGCGGGGAGCCTGGGTGGGGCGATGGGCGTCGGTGCCGCGGTCGCGGCCGGGGGCGACCGCAGCCTGGGCCGCCGCCTCGCGCTCGTCGGGACGCTGGCCTGGACCGGCTCCAAGGTGGTGAAGCCCTTCGCCCGTCGCGGCCGTCCGGCCTCGGTGGTGGAGGCCGCGCGCATCCTCGGCCGGCCCCAGTCCGGGCTCGGGTACCCGTCCGGCCACGCCGCGGTCGCCGTGGCGATGGCGTCCGCCGCCGGGTCCCACGTCCCCCGACCTTGGGCGGCGCCGGTGTGGTCAGCCGTGGCCGTCGTCGCCGCGGCGCGGGTCTACGTCGGTGCCCACCTGCCCCTCGACGTGGCCGGTGGCGCGGCGCTGGGCCTCGCGGCCGAGCGCGCCGTGCGGGCGGTCAGGGGTCCAGCCTGACGTCGAGGTCCCCGGCGAGCGCCTGGCGGAGCTCGAGGCGGGTGAACAGGTCCACCGCCGCCTGCAGCTCGGTGACGAGGGCGACGTGGCGGCCCCGCTCGAAGTCGTAGTCGACCGTGACGCAGCCCCCGGGGAACACGTCCAGGAGCTGCCCGGCGTAGCGCGGGTCGATCGAGTCGACCCGGTGGTACGTGCGCACCCCGTCGTCGCTCGGCGTGATGGGGGTCGCCTCCGCGGTGTCGCACGATGATCGGAGCCGGACGCGGATCTCCCGGTCGGCTCGGTCGGACTCCAGCGTGATGGTGCCGCCGCCGTCGTCCACCTGCAGGCCCTCGAAGGTCCACCCGGCGGGAAGCTCGCTGATGCAGGGGACGTAGGCGGCGTCCGGCACCGACTGGGCCAGGATCGCCAAGCGCATGCCCGGCTCGCATCGGGGTGCCGTGCCGCCCGACGCCAGGGCGCACCCGCCGAGGAGCAGTGTCGCGACGGCCAGGCCCGCGACGAGGCGGCCGCTCCTCACAGCAGGCCCACCAGGCCGAGGTTGGCGACGACGAGGGCGAGCGCCAGCAGGCCGCCCAGCAGCACCGCCAGGGTGAGTCCCACCCGTCGCAGCGTCCACCGCTGGATGGCGACCGGCTGCCGTGGCGGGGCGAGCTGGCGCAGCTCCTCCACGAGGTCCTGCTCCTGCTCGCGCAGCAACGCTCGGAGCTGGGCCGGCACGGTCACCGCTCGGGTCGCCGCGAAGGCCTCGGCGATCTCGTCCGGGGTGAAGCGGCGCACCGCGCGCTCGTACACCTGTGCCGGGGGCACCCGGAGCGAGAGCGTCAGCATCATGTTCGCCAGGTCGACGGCCTGGCGCCACGGGCTGGGCCGGAGCTCGGCGAAGGCGACGTCGATGAGCCAGACGCGCCCGTTCGCCAGCAGGAGGTTCGAGGGCTTGATGTCGCGATGGGCCAGTCCGGCGTCCCACATCGTGCGGACGATGCCGAGGGCCTGGTCGACCACGTCGTCGGTCACGGGCCCCTCCGTGAGGTGGGTGGCACCGTCGATGAGCTCGGTGACCAGGACGTACTCGCGCTCGGGGGTGATCTCGACGATGCCGAGGGGCGCCGCGGTGGGCACGCCGGCGTCGCGCATGAGCCGCAGCATGTGATCCTCGTACTGCACGAGGCGCCGGACCGAGTTGAACGGGCGCTCGTCCTCGAGGCGCCCGTAGCGGACGGTCCGCCCGAGCTTGTACCAGCGGTCCGATCGCAGGTGGACCGAGGCGTAGAGCTTGGCGAACACGGCGCCGGACGTGGTGGCGACGCGCAGCGGGGTCGAGCCCGCGCTGCCGGGGAGGCCGAAGGGGGAGACGTCGACCACCTCGAGGTCCAGCTGTGACGCGAAGGCCCGCCGGATCGCCTCGCCACGCCGGCCGCCGACGTCGAGGTGCGCCCGCACGCCGCGCCGGTAGGTGACCGGGAAGGCCTCCTCGGGCGTGAGCAGGTGCAGGGCGAGGATCGGTCCGGCCACGCCGAGGGCGAGCGACGCCGCGACATCGGTGGGGTGGTCGACGGCGGTGTAGAGCCGGGCGGCGACGACCAGCGCGAGCAGCGCCGCCGTCGCCACGGCGGCTCGGGTCCGCCACCGGCCGCGTGGCGCGAGGACGACGGTGGCGATGGTGAGCACGAGGGCCAGCTGGCCCACCGGTCGCGACGGGTGCGCGTAGCCGTCCCAGCTCGCCACGATCTCGACGCCGGCGGGTCGCATCCGGCCCACGGACTCGCGGATCAGCGCCGCGACGAGCGGCACCACGAGGAGCAGCGCGAACGTGGCGAACAGGTGCTGGTAGCGGCGCACGGCCACCAGGACGACCAGCACGGTCCAGGCCAGGACCCGGAACGCCGGGGTCGACCCCAGCGCCACGATCACCTCGGCGGCGTCGGTGAGCGGTGCCCACCGCACCCGCTCGATGGCCCGCAGCACCGCCAGGTCGGCCCCCGTCGCGACGCGGATGCCGGCGTCGGTGGCGAGGGCGACGGAGCCGAGCACCACCCCGACGAGCAGCGCACCGGACGCCCGGGTGGCCGTGCTCACCGGGCGGGGGAGCGGCGGTGGCTCTCCCGACGGTCGACGCCGCGCGGTGGTCGCACCGGGCGTCGGGGATCGCGGCGGCAGCGTGGGTGGCGTTTCCATCCCGGGTCTGTGGCGATACTAGGACCGTGCGCTGGCAGGGGTTGACCGCAGCGGTGCTCCTGGTCCTGGCCGGGTGCAGCGGCGACGAGGAGCGCAGTGCGGAGCCCCCCTCCGGGGTGGTGGTCGCGTCGTTCGACTTCGCCGAGAGCGAGCTGGTCGCCGAGATCTACGCCCAGGCGCTCGAGGACGCGGGGGTGGCGGTCGAGCGCCAGCTGGGGCTGGGGTCGCGGGAGCTGGTGCTCCCCGCCCTGCGGCAGGGTCTGGTGGACGTCGTTCCCGAGTACGCCGGCTCGGCCCTCGATGCGGTCGCGCCCGGGTCGGCGGTCGAGCGGCGCGACGTCAGGGCCGTGGTCGATGCCCTCGCCGAGGCGGTCGACCCGTGGGACCTGTCGGTGCTCGAGCCGGCACCGGCGTCGAACCAGAACGTGCTCGCCGTCCGCGCCGACGTCGCCGAGGCGCTCGACCTCCGTTCGGTCAGCGACCTCGTCCCGGCGGCGGAGGGCCTGGTCCTCGGGGGGCCGCCCGAGTGCCCGACCCGGCCCCGCTGCCTCCCGGGGTTGGAGGCGCGCTACGGCCTGACGTTCGCCGGGTTCGAGCCCTTCGCCGACGCCGTCCTCGTGCGCCGTGCCCTGGTCGACGAGGTGGTGGACGTCGGCGTCCTGTTCAGCACCGACGCCGCGGTCACGGGCGACGGGGTCGCCGTGCTGCTCGACGATCGCCGGCTCCAGCCGCCGGACAACCTGGTGCCGGTGGCCCGCACGGAGGTGCTGGCGGACCGCCGGGTGCGCACGGCGCTCGACGCGGTGTCAGCAGCCCTGACCACCGACGGCCTGCGCCTGCTGAACTGGCGCCTCGCCAACGCCGGCACCGACCCGGAGGCGGAGGCGCGAGCGTGGCTCGTCCGCAACGGCTTCGTCGACCGCTGATCGCAGTCAGCGGTCCGCCCAGGCGGCAGCTGCTGCCGCCTCGAGGCGCGACATGGTCCCGTCGACGTCGGTCGGGTCGGCGACGAACGCGCTGAGCTCGGCCCACAGCCCCGCGCCGGTGGTCGCGCCGAAGGCGACGGGCTGGAGGTCCGACAGGTCGAAGCGGAGCTCGTCGCCGGCCTCGAGGAGCGAGCGGGCGATGCGCTGGGTGGCGACGTCCGGGTAGGCGCCGAGGTCCACGTCCTGGTTCGGCGAGATGAACCCGCCGCGAGCGGCCCAGATCTCGGCTGCGGCGCTGGAGGCCAGGTGCTGCACGAGTGCCCGTCCGCCCCGCGAGTCGCGCATGAGCACCGCCGCGTCCCCACCACCCACGACCGCCCGGTCGGTGGGTTCGCGACCCGGGAACGCGAAGACGTCGACGTCGGTGCCGACCTGCGCCTCGCCCCGGCCGCTCACGACGCCCGGCACGAAGTCGCCCTCCACGACCATGGCCGCCCGGGGACGGGTCGAAAAGACGCTGGCCACCGAGTCCGGGAACGTCGCGTCCGGGTCGCGGACCACGAGGCCGGCGTCCAGCAGGCCGGCCATCGCCCGCAGCGCCTCGGCCACGGAAGGGTCCGTCCACGGGATCCGGTGCGAGGCCAGGTCGTCGTAGCGGTCCGGACCGGCCAGTCGGAGGTAGAGGTTCTCGAACCAGTCGGTGAGCACCCAGGCATCGGCGGGCACACCCGGGAGCGAGAACGCCGGGACGCCACCGGCCGCCAGCGTCTCGGCCGCCGCCTGCAGGCCGTCGAGGTCGGCCGGGGGGACCAGCCCGGCGTCCTCGAAGGCGCTGAGCGAGTACCAGACCAAGCTCTTGTTGGCGGCCTTGAACCACACGCCGTACAGCTCCCCGTCCACCGTGCCCAGTCGCTCCCAGACCGGTGACCAGCCGGCTCGCACCGCCTCGCCGACGACGTCGTCCAGGGCCACGATGTCCCCGGCCCGTGCGTAGCGCTCGAGCAGGGCGGGCTGGGGCAGCACGGCGACGTCGGGTGCGTCGCCGGAGTCCAGCCGCTCGTCGAGGGCGAGGCCGATGTCGGCGCCCGCCGTGGAGCTGAACGTGACGGTGGCGCCGGTGTCGGCCTCGAAGCGGTCGAGGACGAGGCGGAACGCGTCGGCCTCCGCGTCCTGCCACACCGCGACGACCTCGACCTCGACGCCCTGCAGGTCGGCCGCACCGGGCTGGGAACCACCGCACGCGGTGGCGAGGAGACCGAGCGGAGCGACGAGGAGCAGCGCGCCCGCCAGCGTCGGACGGCCCGAACGGACCATGACGTTGGACCCTACGACGGGCTTGTGCGGGAGCGCACGATCAGGGCACCAGCTCGACCTGCGAGCCCGGATCAGCGGGAGCACCCATGGCGATCACCGACCGTCCAGCACCGGATCGGGGGGTGCGCGACGTCACCCTCGCCGCGTCCACCGTGCACGCATCCAAGGTCTACGGCAAGGACGCCACCGAGGTGCGCGCCCTCGACGACGTCACGGTCGGCTTCGAGGCCGGCCGGTTCACTGCGATCATGGGGCCGTCGGGTTCGGGCAAGTCCACCCTGTTGCACTGCATCGCCGGGCTCGACACGCTGACCTCCGGCTCGGCCTACATCGGCGACACCGACCTGAGCACGCTGGACGACAACCACCTGACCGTGCTCCGGCGTGACCAGGTCGGCTTCGTGTTCCAGGCGTTCAACCTGGTCCCCACGCTGACCGCGGACGAGAACGTCACGCTCCCGCTCGCGCTGGCCGGTCGGAAGGGCGACCGCGACTGGATCGACGAGGTCGTGCGGACGGTCGGCCTCGAGGACCGCCTCGAGCACCGCCCGAGCGAGCTCTCCGGCGGGCAGCAGCAGCGGGTGGCGGTCGCCCGGGCCCTCGCCAGCAAGCCGCGGATCATCTTCGCCGACGAGCCGACCGGCAACCTCGACTCCCGCTCGGGCACGGACGTGCTGCGGTTCCTGCGAGCCGCGGTCGACGACTTCGGCCAGACCATCGTCATGGTCACCCACGATCCGGTGGCCTCCTCCTACGCCGACCGGATCGTGTTCCTCGCCGACGGCAGGGTCGTCGACGAGATGCTGGAACCCACGGCCGAGCGGGTGCTCGACCGCATGAAGCAGTTCGGGGACTGAGATGCTCCGCACCACGCTCCGCAACCTGGCGGCGAACAAGCTGCGGTTGCTCACCACCGGGTTCGCCGTGCTGCTCGGCGTCGCCTTCATGAGCGGCACCATGATCCTCAGCGCCACGATGGACAAGACCTTCGACGACATGTTCGTCAACGCCTACGAGGGCACCGACGGCATGGTCCGGTCCTCGTCGGTGCTGGAGACCCCGGAGGGCTTGGAGATCCGCCCCCGCATCGACGAGTCGCTGATCGAGGTCATCGAAGCGGTCGAGGGCGTGGCTGTCGCCCAGGCCGAGGTGTGGGGCACCGCACAGGTGATCGACCCCGACGGTGACCCCGTCGGCAACCCCGAGATGGGACCCCCGACGCTCGGCGCCAGCTGGCCGGTGGACGAGCTGAACACCTGGACCCTGGTGGAGGGACGCGGCCCCGAGGCCGTCGACGAGATCGCCATGGACAAGAAGACGGCGGACGACGCCGGGTACCGAGCCGGGGACCAGGCAAGGGTCCTCGTCAACGGCGCACCGCTGGACGTGACGGTCACGGGCGTCGTCCGCATGGCCGACACCGACTCGCCGGGCGGCGCGCAGTTCTCGATCTTCACCGTGGAGGGAGCCCAGCAGCACTTCGGCGAGGCCGGCAAGGTCGACAGCATCGCGATCGCGGCCGAGGAGGGGGTGTCCCAGGACGAGCTGGTGCGGCGCGTCTCGGGCGTGCTCGGCGACGACATGGAGGCCATCACCGGGGACGCCCTCGTGCAGGAGAACCAGGACGCCATGGCCCAGGCCACGGCGTTCTTCGATCAGTTCATGATGATCTTCGCCGTGGTCGCCCTGCTGGTGGGTGGCTTCACGATCTTCAACACGTTCTTCATCACGGTGGCGCAGCGCACGAAGCAGCACGCCCTCATGCGGGCGATCGGTGCCAGCCGACGCCAGGTGCTGGGCTCGATCCTCCTCGAGGCCGTGGTCATCGGGATCATCGCCTCGGTGATCGGGCTCGGCGCCGGCGTGCTCATCGCCGCCGGCCTGAAGGCCATGCTCACCGCGTTCGGTGTGGCGCTCCCCGCCGGGGGGATGGTCTTCGGGCTCGGCACGGCGGTGGTCGCGTTCAGCGCCGGCCTCGTCGTGACCGTGGTGTCGGCCGTGTCCCCCGCTCGCAAGGCCGGCAAGGTGCCGCCGATCGCTGCGATGCGGGACATCGAGGTCAGCAGCAGCGGCTACGGCTCCAAGGAGCGGGTCATGGTGGGCCTGGGCGTCCTGGCCCTCGGCGCGGCCGGCCTGCTCTACGGGCTGTTCGGCTCGCCGTCCAACGGGCTGGCGATCGTCGGCGGCTCGGCGATCGTGGTGTTCTTCGCCGTCTCGGTGCTGGGCCGGAGCGTGTCGCTGCCGATGAGCCGGGTGATCGGCTGGCCCCTGGCCAAGGGGCGCGGCATCGCCGGCCACCTCGCCCGCCAGAACGCCATGCGCAGCCCCAAGCGGACCGCGGCGACCGCCGCGGCCCTGATGATCGGCGTGGGCCTCGTGGCCTTCATCACGATCTTCGCCGCCTCGACCAAGTCCTCGTTCAACGCCACGCTGGACCGTGCGTTCACCGGCGACATCGTGGTCACCTCGCCCCAGCAGTTCGGCGGTGGTGGCGGCATGTCGCCGGAGCTGACGGAGCGCATCCGGGAGCTGCCCGAGGTGGAGACGGCGGCCGGCCTGCGGGGCGGCGCGCTCGAGATCGCCGGCTCCACGAGGTTCGTGCTCGCCGCCGATGCTGCGGGGTTCGAGCTGTTCGACGTCGAGCCGGTCGCCGGTTCGCCGGCCGACCTCGACGCCACGTCGGTCGCCGTGCACGAGGACGTCGCCGACGACCTGGGCCTGTCGGTCGGGGATGCGGTGCCGGCTCGCTTCGCGGCGACCGGTGCGCAGGAGCTGACCGTGGCCATGGTCTACGGCGAGAACCAGCCGGCCGGGAACTGGGTGCTCGGCATGGAGGCCTACGAGGCCAACTACGTCGACCAGCTGGACGCCCAGATCTTCATCCGCAGCGCCGGCGACGTCTCCCAGGAGCAGGCCCTCGCCGCCGTGGAGGCGGAGGCCGCGGCGTACCCCGGTGCCAAGGTGCTGGACCAGAACGAGTACAAGGCCGAGCAGCTCGCCTTCGTCGACCAGATGCTCGGTCTCGTGTACGCCATGCTGGCCCTGGCGATCCTCATCGCCCTCCTCGGCATCGGGAACACGCTCGCCCTCTCGATCTTCGAGCGCACCCGGGAGCTGGGCGTGCTCCGCGCGGTGGGGATGACCCGCCGCCAGCTGCGCACGACCATCCGCTGGGAGTCGGTGATCATCGCCGTGCAGGGCGCGGTCCTCGGCCTGGTCATCGGGGTCTTCTTCGGCTGGGCGTTGGTCGCTGCCCTGGCCGAGGAAGGCCTCACCAGGTTCGCCATCCCCGTCGCCACCCTCGGCTGGGTGGTCGTGCTCGCCGCGCTGGCCGGCGTCGCTGCGGCGGTCCTGCCGGCTCGCCGGGCCTCTCGGCTCGACGTGCTGCGGGCGGTGGTGAGCGAGTAGCGGGGCTCAGCGCCAGGAGGACGAGTAGTCCGGCTCCTCCACGCTCGCCGCATCCGACAGCACCTCGAGGGGCCGGAACGTGTCGACCATGACCGCGACCTCGCTGGTGCCGTCGGCGGCGTCGGCCTTGTCCGAGGACCCGGGCTGGGGCCCGTGGGTGAAGCCGGCCGGGTGGAGCGAGATCGACCCCCGACCGATGCCGGAGCCCGAGCGGCTCATGAAGTCGCCCTCGGCGTAGAAGAGCACCTCGTCGCTGTCGACGTTGTGGTGGTGGTACGGCACCCGCACGGCGTCGGGGTCGAAGTCGTAGGGGCGGGGGACGAACGAGCACACGACCGCACCGGGGAGGGCCCACGTCTGGTGGACGGGCGGTGGTTGGTGGATGCGCCCGACGATGGGCTCGAAGTCGTGGATGCTGAGCGCGTGCGGGTAGACGAAGCCGTCCCAGCCCACGACGTCGAAGGGGTGGGTGGCGTGGCGGTACCGCATCCACCCGGTCCGGGTGCGCACGAGCACGGGGACGTCCTCCTCCTCGACCCCGAGCGGCCGGTCGGGCCCTCGCAGGTCGCGCTCGGAGTACGGCGCCCCCTCGAGCAGCTGCCCGTGGGGTGACAGGTACTTGTCGGGGATGCGGACGTGGCCGCTGGACTCGACGACGAGGGCGGCGACGACGTCGCTGCCCGGGACCCACCGGTGGGTGACCCCGGCCGGCACGACGACGTAGTCGCCGGCCTGCACCGACAGCGCCCCGAACACCGACTCGAGGCGGGCCGTGCCGTCGTGGAGGTACACCAGCTCGTCGCCGACCACCGAGCGGTACAGCGGCGACGGGGCCGAGGTGCGGGCGAAGGAGATGGTGACGTCGGCGTTGGCGAGCAGGCGACGACGACCGGTGACCAGGTCCTGGCCCGTGGGCAGCTCGCCGGTGCGGAAGTGGCGGGGCCCGATGCCCCCGCCCGGTTCGGTCACGGGGCCGTCGACCTGCTCCACGCCGAGGATCGCCGAGGGCGAGTGCCGGTGGTAGAGCAGCGAGGACTCGCGGGAGAACCCCTCGGTGCCGACCAGCTCCTCGAAGAGGCGGTTGCCGTCGGCGTCATGGGCCTTGGTGTGGCGCTTGCGGGGGACGGTGCCGACGCATCGGTAGTGGGCCATCAGGGGACCTCCTGGGCGGGGATGATCGTGGCGGTGACCTCGGGCAGCCGGGCGATCCCCTCGGTCGTGCACCAGCTGCCGGTGAGCGTGACGGTGTCACCGTCCTCCAGCCAGCACCGGGTGCTGCCGTCGGCGAGGGTGATGGGAGCCTGGCCGTTGCGGGCGGCCTCGATGAGGGATCCCTCCTCACCGGCACCGGGTCCGGAGATGGTGCCCGAGGCGAACAGGTCGCCGGCACGCAGGCCGGCCCCGTTCGCGGTGAGGTGGGCGAGCTGCTGGGCGAACGTCCACCACAGGTGGCAGGCGTTGGTGCGGCCGACCTCGGTGCCGTTCAGGGACCAGGCGACGTCGAGGTCGAGGCCCCAGTCCTGCGACGCCGCGAGCCCGGGCTCGGGCGGCGGATCCTGCACGGGCGGCCGCACCCGGGGCAGGGCGGGGAGCGGGGTGATCCAGCCGGCCACCGAGGTGGCGAAGCTCTTGCCGGCGAAGGGCCCGAGCGGCCGGTACTCGAAGGCCTGGATGTCGCGGGCCGACCAGTCGTTCACCAGCGCGACCCCGAAGACGTGGTCGGCGGCGTCGTCGGGGGCGAGCACCTCGCCCATGGGTACGCCGGTGCCGACCACGAAGCCGAGCTCGAGCTCCAGGTCGAGCCGGCCCGAGGGCCGGCGGTCGCCCGGGGCGACGAGACCCACGGGCCGGCGGATCGGCGTGCTGGACACGACGACGGATCCGGCCCGGCCGTGGTAGCCGATCGGAAGGTGGCGCCACGCGTCGGGCAGGGCCTGTTCGCCGGGCCGCAGGATGCGTCCCAGGTTCGTGGCGTGGTGCTCGGAGGCGTAGAAGTCGACGTAGTCGCCGGGGACCACGGGCAGCCGGACCGCGAGGTCCGCGACGGGCACGGTGGACGGGCCCGACGCCAGGTGCTCGTGGACGGCGGCGTGCACGTCCTCCCAGCCGCGCCGGCCGAGGGCGAGCAGCGGATGGAGGTCGTCGGCCCCGGCCACGTCGTCGGGGACGCCCGGCACGCCCCGCAGGTCGACCGCCGTGTCACCGACGCGTGCCGCCAGGTGCGCGGGTCCGCCCTCCGGTCCGGTGACGATGCCGTAGGCGTGGCGCACGGGCCCCTCAGAGGTTGCCGCGTCGGGCCTGGTCGCGCTCGATGGCCTCGAACAGCGCCTTGAAGTTCCCCTCGCCGAACCCCTTGGCCCCGTGGCGCTCGATGATCTCGAAGAACACCGTGGGCCGGTCGGTCACGGTCTCGGTGAAGATCTGCAGCAGGTAGCCGTCGTGGTCGCGGTCGGCCAGGATCGACAGCCGCTGCAGCTCCTCCCAGGGGAGCTCGAAGTCGGCCAGGCGCTCCTTGGCCTCGGCGTAGTAGGTGTCGGGCACCTCCATGAAGCGCACGCCCCGCTGGCGGAGCGCGTCCACCGTGGTCACGATGTCATCGGTGCGCATGGCGATGTGCTGCACGCCGGGGCCGTCGTAGCACTCCAGGTACTCCTGGATCTGGCTCTTCTTGAGGCCGTCGGCCGGCTCGTTGATCGGCATGACGATCTTGGAGCCGTCCCACACCACGGTGGACATGAGCGCGGAGTACTCGGTGGCGATCTGGTCGTCGTCGAAGTGCACGAGCTGCTCGAAGCCCAGCACCCGGGCGTAGAAGTCGACCCACTCGTCCAGGCTGCCCTGCTCGACGTTGCCCACGACGTGGTCGATGCCCCGGAGGCCGACCTCGGGCCCGACCGGCACCGGCGGGAGGCGCTCGTCGTGGAAGCCCGGCTCGAGGCGGTGGGCCGCCTCGCCGGCGTAGCGCTGGCGATCGACGAAGGTGTGGACGGTGTCGCCGTAGGTGGCGATCTGGGCGAGGCGCAGGGTGCCGAGCTCATCGGTCTCCTCCCACGGCTCGCGCACCGGGCGGGCGCCCCGCTCGACGGCGGCATCGAAGGTGGCGTCCACGTCGTCCACGATCCAGGCCAGGTCGTGGACGCCATCGCCGTGGTGGCGGACGTGGTCGGCGATCGGGGAGTCGGCGTGCAGGGCGCCGGTGACCACGAAGCGGATGTCGCCCTGCTCGAGCACGTAGCTGACCCGGTCGGGCACGCCGGACTCGGGGCCGGCGTAGCCCGTGCACTCGAAGCCGAAGGCGGACATGAGGAACCCCGCGGTGCTGCGGGCGTTGCCCACCCACCACTCGATGCAGTCCCAGCCCTGCAGGTGCGCCGCGGGGGCGTCGGGGCTGGCGGTGCGCTCGACGGTGGTCATGCGTGTTCCCTCCGGTAGGTGTCGTCGTCGTAGGAGTCGAAGAAGGCGCCGAGGTCGGCGAGCACCGCGTCCATGCTCTCGGCGGCGAACAGCACCGGCTGGTACTGGGTGATGTCGTAGTCGGTGGTGCCCATGGCCTGGAGGTCCCACGGCCGGATCTCGGCGTCGCGGAAGACCTGGATCTCGCCGTAGGACGACAGCAGGCCGGCGCCGTAGGCGCGGACCTCGCCGTCCTCGTGGACGACGCCGAACTCGAGGGTGAACCAGAACACCCGGCTGAAGAAGTCGAGCGCCTCCTCGGAGGTGGCCCGCAGCGATGCCCGGCCGGCGGACTCGTACAGGTCGGCGAGGCGGGGGGAGGCGAGCATCGTGGCGTGGCCGATGATCTCGTGCACGATGTCGGGCTCTGGTGTGTAGAAGGGCACCGAGTGGTGGCGGATGTACTGGGTGGACAGGAACGTCCGCTCGGCGAGCGAGCCGTAGAACTCTCGCGTCGGGACCAGCCCGGGTACGGGCCGGATGCGGAAGTCCGACAGCTCGCGAGTGCGGGCGTCGACCTCGTGCAGCTGGGGCACCCGGTCCTTCGGTAGCGCGAGGCGCTCGCTGCCGTCGCGCACCTCGGCGCAGGCGAAGCGCTGGTGCAGCTGGGCCAGCTCGGCCGAGACCGTGGCCCAGACCTGGTCCTCCTCGGGGGAGTAGTGCACCTCGGGGATCGGGTCGCCGGGACGGTGTCGACGGCCGACCTCGGCGATGTGGGCCCGTCGGGCCAGGTAGTCCTCGTCGCTGACGCCGGGGTGGTCCGCCGGCAGCTCCATGGTGAGCTCGGCCATGCCCCCATGGTGACGGACTTCACACCGTTTGCCAACCGGTTCGTCCAACAGATCCGAACCCGGATGCGCGGAGTGCGCAGCCAGCCGCTTCGAGCGGTCGCAGATCGTCCGGTCCCCGCGCTGCCGTTCTGGGCCGCGGAACACGCATGGAAGGCGTGTCCCGCGGCCCGGTTGCGCGTGGGACGCTGCCTCACTCGGTCGGCTTGCCGGCGTCCTTCCAGGCCTTGATGCCGCCGTCGAGGTGGGCGACGTCCTCGTAGCCCATCTCCTGCAGGGTCTGCGCGGCAAGGGCCGATCGGCCGCCGCTCGCGCAGTGCAGGATCACGCGCTTCGAGGGATCGAGGGGCGGCTGGTGGTACGGGCTCGTGGTGTCGGCCCGGAACTCCAGCATCCCCCTCGGAACGTGGAGCGCACCGGGGATCTTCCCGTCGGCGTCGAGCTCGGGGGCATCCCGGATGTCCACCAGCAATGCGCCTCCGTCGTCCAGCTCGCGCTCGACGGCGTCGGGGTCGAGGTTCTCGACCTTCGACTTCGCGTCGGCGACCAGGTCAGCAGCAGCCTTCTTCATCGTCCCTCCTCGAAGCTCATCCGTGTGGTCCGATCATCCACCCGAACAGCGGTCCTGACCAGAGCCGCCGACAGGTCCGGGCTCGGTCGAGCAGCGACACGACGTCGCCGACCATGATGTGGCGAGCAGGGCGGGTGACGGCGAGCTCACCCGGCTGCCGTGGGAGGACCTGCGATGGCGCGAGGCGGGGTGGATCGACGGGATCGCCGCGGGCAGCCGATGCTGGCCATCGGCGTCCTGACCGCGGTGTCCGGCCTGGTGGGCTCCGGCGTCGTCGCCTACTGGTACGGCACGGACATGGGATGGACGGGGAGCGGCTCGCTGCTCGTCGACTCGCGCGAGCAGGCCCGCGCCGCCGCGCTCATGCCCGTGACCGCGGTGCTGGTCGGCCTGGTCACCGTGCTCGTGCGTCGCCACGTGGCACTGCGGACGCTCGCCGGCGTCGCGGTGCTCCTCACGAACCTGTTCATCACCGCTGGCGTCGCGGTCGCCGTGGCTGCGTACCCCCAGGTCCGTCCGGCCGAGCTCATCGCCCACGAGGGGGGTGGGTGGTCGACCGAGCTGCCGGTCACGGAGGTCTGGGGCGTGCGGTCGGAGACCGACGACACCATCACGCTCGAGGGCCGGGCCGACCGACGGTCCTGCGACTGGGAGCTGCGTTCGGTCACGCTGGCGCTGTCGAACGGGGAGATCCTGGCCGTCGAGGCCCTGCCGACCGCCTACGCCGGCCCGGACGAGATCCCCTCGGAGCCAACGTCGGTCGATCTCGAGCGGTTCGAGGTGCGGCAGGGCTCGGCGCCCTTCATCTGTCGCAGCTGACCGCCCGGGGCGCCCGAGACGTGGTTCAGGCCCAGTCGAGCGGGGCGACGGTGTCGACGTCGAGGAGGTCCTCGAGGTGGGTGAGCACCCGCAGCGTGATCACGTCGCCGAAGCGGGGGCCGACCACCTGCAGCCCGATGGGCATGCCGTCGCCGGTGTGCCCCACGCAGACCGTGCCGGCCGGGCTCCCCGTGAGGTTGAAGGGGTACGTGTACGACACCCAGGACGTGGAGGCCTCGCCGTCGATGGTGCCCTGCTCGCCGACCTTTCCCGTCTGACCGGCGACGGTCGGGCACAGGAGCACCGCACCCTGGTGCAGCACCTCGACCAGCCGGTGGTTGAGCCGGTGACCGGCGTCCATCGCCTGCAGCACGTCCACGCCGCTCTGTCCGGCCACGAGGTCGAACATCGACCGCAGACCCGGCGTGATGCGCTCCCACTCCGGCGTGCCCCGGCGGTCGGCCACCGTCCGGAGGATCGCCGAGTACGCCACGGCGGCCCACACGAAGACGGGGTCCTCGTCGAACACGGTCTCCACCTCGACGATCTCGGTGCCCTCGTCAGACAGCCGGTCGACGGCGGCACGGCAGGCGGCCGCCACCTCGGCGTCGACCGTGCCGTAGCCGAGGGTCGGCGACCACACGACCCGGCGGGGCGGGAGGACCTCGTCGACCTGGGACCGCCAGGACGGACCGTGGTGCGGCGGCAGCGTGTGCAGGTCGGTGGGGTCGAAGCCGATGACCGCATCGAGGGCCAGCGCGACGTCGCGCGCGCTGCGGGCCATCGGGCCCTTGCAGGACAGGTGCATCCACCGGGGCGGTGTCGACCCACCGCCGGGCACGCGACCGAGCGACGTCTTGAGACCGGTCAGGCCGTGCACGGCGCTCGGGATGCGGATGGAGCCGCCGCCGTCGGAGCCGGTGGCCAGCGGCACCATGCCCGCCGCGATGGCCGCGCCCGACCCGCCGGACGAGCCTCCGGCGCTGCGCTCGGGGTCCCACGGGTTCCGGGTCGACGGGAACACCTCGTTGGAGGTGTCGGCCTGCCACCCGAACTCGGGGGAGTTGGTCTTTCCCACGACGATGCAGCCCGCGGCGCGCAGGCGGGCCACGTGCTCGGAGTCCTTCTCGGCCGGCGGATCGCCGGCGTGGAGGGCGGACCCGTACGTGGTGGTGTACCCAGCCACGTCCTCGACGTCCTTCACGGCCAGCGGCACCCCGGCGAGCGGGCCGACCGCCTCGCCCGTCGCGATCCTCCGGTCGACCTCCTCGGCCTCGGCGAGGGCGCGCTCGGCGTCGACGGCGACGAAGGCGTGCAGCGTCGGATCGAGCGCCTCGATCGCGCGCAGCGCCCGCTGGACCTGCTCGCGCGCCCCGACCTCGCGGCTGGCCACCTCGGCCACCACCTGCTCGACGGTCGTCCCCCGGAACCCTGCCTCGGTCATGGCCGGACGGTAGTGCCGGCGGACAGCCGTGGCAGGCTCCCGTCATGGCCGAGTGGCGCGTCCGATCCCGCACCCCGGCCGACGACGAGCAGATCCGGGCGGTGAACGCGGCCAACGTCCCCGAGGTGGGTCCGCTCGACGAGGGTCGGCTGGCCCTGTTCGCGGAGGAGGCGCCGCACTTCGACGTGGTCGAGGTCGACGGCGTGGTCGTCGGTCTGTTCGTCGGGCTGGCGGAGGCGATGGCGTACACCAGCCCCAACTACCGCTGGTTCGACGAGCGCCACGAGCGCTTCGCGTACGTCGACCGCATCGCGCTCCAGCCCGAGGCGCGCGGTCTGGGCATCGCCGACGAGCTCTACGAGCGCTTCGAGGGGTGGGCCCGCGACACCGGCCGCCCGCTGGTGTGCGCCGAGGTGAACGTGGAGCCGCCGAACCCCCGGTCGATGCGGTTCCACGAGCGCCGGGGCTTCGTCGTCGTCGGCGACCTGGCCCCGTACGGCACCGAGGAGCGGGTCGCGATGGTCGAGAAGCGGGTGCCGTCGGCCACCTGACTGGGGGAATCGCCCGGCGAGCCGTGAGAATGGCCCGATGGAGCACGTCGACATCGCCGTCATCGGTGGGGGACCCGCCGGTGCGGCGACCGCGATCCGGGCCGCCCGGGCCGGGGCGAAGGTCGTGGTGTTCGAGAAGGGGAAGCACGGCCGGGACAAGGTCTGCGGCGACGGGCTGACCCCGCGCGCCGTGGGGGCGCTGCAGGATCTGGAGATCCCCTACGAGGACGAGGCCCACCGCATCGACGGGCTGCGCATGATCGCCGGCCGCCAGCGCCGCCAGCTGCCGTGGCCCGAGCACGGCCGCTTCCCATCCCACGGCGCGGTGTGGCCCCGCAAGCGCCTCGACGCCCACCTGATCGACGCTGCCGAGAAGGCCGGCGCCGAGCTGGTCTACGAGACCGAGGCGCTGCCGATCCTCGACGGCCACGCCGTGCGGGGGGTCACCGCCGGCGGTCGGACCGTCCACGCCGACCTCACCGTCGTGGCCGCCGGCGCCCAGGGGAGGGCGGCCCGCATGCTCGGGGCCGAGCGCGACCCCGACGAGCCCTTCGGACTCGCCATCCGCGCCTACGTCGAGTCGCCCCGCCACGCCGACCGCCACCTCGAGGCCTGCCTCACCCTGCGGGACCGGAGCGGAACGGCGGTGCCCGGCTACGGCTGGATGTTCCCCTGCGGCGACGGCACCGTGAACATCGGCGTGGGTGCGCTCTCCACGATGAAGCGGTTCACCGACCTGAACCTCAACACGCTGCTCGACGACTACCGGGCCCTCGTCCGCGACGAGTGGGAGGTCGGCGACTACCTCGCCCGCCCGCGGGCGTGGCGCCTGCCGATGTCCTCGGTGAAGCGCCACGGCCCCGGCTGGGTCGCCATCGGCGACGCCGCCGGCCTCGTCAACCCGATGAACGGCGAAGGCATCGACTACGGCCTCGAGTCGGGGATGCTCGCCGCCGACCTGTTCCTCGAGAGCCCCTCCAGCGCGCCGGTCCGCTACGACATCGAGATCGGCGAGCGCTTCGACGCCTTCCTGCGCACCGGTCGCCGGTTCTCGTTCCTCATCGGCCACCCGTGGATCCTGCGCAACGGGCTGCGGGTCGCGGTCGGCACCCAGAAGATCGCCGACATCACGCTGGCGGTCATGGGCAACCTGGTCGACAACGAGACGCCGGGCGCGGCCGGTCGGGTCATGCGCGTGGCCGACCGCACCCTCGCCGCCGCCGACCCGCTGCTCCGCCGGACCCGCGCCGCCACCTGAGCCGTCCTCCATCCGCGAATCTCGTGCCTGAGGGACAGGCGCTGTCACCCAGGCACGAGAATCCGCGGTCGCCACGTCAGGCAGGATGGCGGCGTGCCAGCCATCCGACGCCTGCTGATCGCCAACCGCGGGGAGATCGTCGTCCGCATCGCCCGGACCGCCCGCTCCGAGGGGATCGAGACGGTGGTGTCCCACGCCGAGGACGAGGCCGACGCCCCGTTCGTGCGGGCCGGCGACTCGGCCCACCCCCTCGCCGGCGTCGGGCCCGCCGCGCACCTGTCGGTGGAGGGCGTCGTCGCGGCCGCGGTCGCGGCGGGGTGCGACGCCATCCACCCCGGCTACGGGTTCCTGAGCGAGAACCCCGACCTGGCCCGGGCGTGTCGGGAGGCCGGGCTCACCTTCGTCGGTCCGGGCGTCAGCCAGCTCGAGACCTTCGGCGACAAGCTCCGCGGCCGGGCCGTCGCCGAGGCCGCGGGCGTCCCCGTGCTCGCGGCCACCGCCGGCGCGACCGACCTCGCCGCTGCGGAGGCGTTCTTCGACGAGCACGGTCCCCTCATGGTGAAGGCCGTCGCCGGTGGTGGGGGCCGTGGCATGCGGGTGGTGACCGAGCGGTCCCAGCTCGCCGAGGCCGTGGCCGCCTGCGCCCGGGAGGCGGCCGCCGCCTTCGGTGACGATGCCGTGTACGTGGAGGAGCTGCTGACCGGTGCCCGCCACGTCGAGGTGCAGATCGTGGGCGACGGGCAGCGGGTCGAGCACCTGCACGAGCGCGACTGCACCCTGCAGCGCCGGCGCCAGAAGGTCATCGAGACCGCGCCGGCGTGGGACCTGGCGCCCTCGGTGCGGGTGCAGCTGCAGGACGCCGCCGTCCGGCTCGGCGAGCACGTCGACTACGACTCGGTCGGCACGGTCGAGTTCCTGGTGGCGGGGGACCGGATCGCCTTCATCGAGTGCAACGCCCGCCTCCAGGTCGAGCACACCGTGACCGAGGCCATCACCGGGCTCGACCTCGTGCAGCTCCAGCTGGCGCTGGCGGGCGGCTCGTCGCTCAGCTCGCTCGGGCTGTTCGCCACGCCGCCGGCGTCGGGGGCGGCCCTGCAGGCCAGGGTCCTGATGGAGACGGTCGGCGCCGGCGGCGAGGTCGTGCCGGCGGGTGGGACCATCACCGGCTTCCGACCGCCGGAAGGCGTTCGGATCGACACCTTCGCCGAGGATCCGTCCACCCTCGCCGGCTACACCACGAGCCCGCGGTACGACTCGCTGCTCGCCAAGGTCATCGTCACCGCGGACGAGCCCGATGCGCTGCTCGACGCCGCGGTCGCCGCCCTGGACGAGCTCGACATCGAGGGGGTGGACACCAACCGCGCCTTCCTCACGGCGCTGCTGCAGGACCCGGCCGTGCGACACGGCGACATCGACACCACGTGGCTCGAGGCCAACGCCGCCCGGCTCGGCGGCGGGGCGCCGGCCGCTCGCACGGCCGGCGCCGTCGTGGACCGCACCGATCCCCTCGCCGTCCTGGACCACGGCCGTCCCCGCGACGGCGCGACGCCCGCACTGCCAGAACGGGAGGACGGGTCGACGATCGCCGTGCGGGCACCGATGCAGGGCACGGTCGCGTCGATCACCGTGGCGGTGGGCGACGAGGTCGCGGCCGGCGCCACCGTCGCCCTCATGGAGGCGATGAAGATGGAGCACGTCATCACCGCCGCCCGCAGCGGCATCGTGCGCCGCATCGGGGTCGAGGTCGGTGACGCCGTGTTCGCCGGCCACGACCTGGTGGTGCTCGAACCGGCCGACGTCGCCGCCACCGCCGGCCTGGCCGAGGGCGACGTCGACCTCGACGAGATCCGCCCCGACCTCGCCGAGGTGATCGAACGCCACGCGTTCGGTCTCGACGAGAACCGGCCCGACGCAGTCGCGCGCCGCCGCAAGCTCGGCAAGCGCACGGCGCGGGAGAACGTGGCGGACCTGATCGACGAGGGGTCGCTCATCGAGTACGGCCCCCTGGTCGTGGCGGCCCAGAAGAAGCGGCGCAGCATCGAGGACCTGCGCGAGAAGACACCCGGCGACGGCCTCGTCGGCGGGGTGGCCACCGTCGGCGGGCACCCGGTGGCCGTCGCGTCCTACGACTACACGGTGCTGGCCGGCACCCAGGGCCTGAACAACCACCGCAAGAAGGACCGCCTCTTCGAGGTGGCCGAGCACAACCGCCTGCCGGTCGTGTTCTTCACCGAGGGCGGGGGCGGTCGGCCGGGCGACACCGACGGCACCGGAATCGCCGGCCTCGACTGCCTCGCCTTCCACTACTTCGGCCGCCTCTCCGGGCTGGTCCCCCTCGTCGGCATCGCCAGCGGGCGGTGCTTCGCCGGCAACGCCGCCATCCTCGGGTGCTGCGACGTCGTCATCGCCACCCGCGACTCCAACATCGGGATGGGCGGCCCGGCGATGATCGAGGGCGGCGGCCTCGGCGTCTACCGGCCAGAGGAGGTCGGACCCATCGAGGACCAGGTCGCCTCGGGCGTGGTCGACGTCGCAGTTGAGGACGAGGTCGAGGCGGTCGCCGTCGCGAGGCAGTACCTGTCGTATTTCACCGAGCCGGACCTCGGCGTCTGGGACTGCGCCGACCAGCGCTGGCTGCGCCGGGCCATCCCCGAGAACCGCCTGCGCGTCTACGAGGTGCGCGGCGTCATCGAGACCCTCTTCGACGCCGGCTCGGTGCTGGAGCTGCGACGCGGCTTCGGACTCGGCATGGTCACGGCACTGGCCCGCATCGAGGGCCGGGCCGTGGGCGTCATCGCCAACGACCCGGCCCACCTCGCCGGCGCCATCGACAGCGACGCCGCCGACAAGGCCGCCCGCTTCATGCAGCTCTGCGACGCCCACGACCTGCCCATCGTGTTCCTGTGCGACACGCCGGGGATCATGGTCGGCCCGGACGCGGAGCGCACCGGCCTGGTCCGCCACGCCAGCCGCCTGTTCGTCACCGCCGGCGGCCTCACCGTGCCCTACATGACCGTGGTGCTCCGCAAGGGCTACGGCCTGGGGGCCCAGGCGATGGCCGGCGGCTCCTTCCACGCGCCGCTGTTCGTGGTCGGGTGGCCCACCAGCGAGTTCGGGGGGATGGGGCTCGAAGGCGCGGTGAAGCTCGGGTACCGCAACGAGCTGGCTGCCATCGAGGACCCCGACGAGCGCCGCCGCACCTTCGACGAGATGGTCGAGCGCATGTACGAGGTCGGCAAGGGCACGTCCATGGCCGCCGCCTTCGAGATCGACGACGTGATCGACCCGGTCGACACCCGCCGGTGGATCACCACCGGCCTGGCCGCCGCGCCCCCGCCGGCGCCCCGGGCCGGCAAGAAGCGACCGCACATCGACACCTGGTGAGGCAGACCCCCCGATGACCACCCTCGACATCCCCTTCGACCGCTACCCGCGCTTCGACGAGCTGACCGGGCACCTCCAGCGGCTCGCGGCCGAGCACCCGATGCTGCTCGACCTCGACGTGCTCGGGCACAGCCACGAGGGGCGCGAGCTGTGGCTCGCCACCGTCACCAACACCGCCACCGGCCCGCACCACGAGAAGCCAGCCGTCTGGCTCGACGGGAACATCCACGCCAGCGAGGTGACGGCCTCGGTCGCGCTGCTCCACCTGCTCACGCGCCTGTGCACCGGGCACGGCACGGACGAGCGCGTCACCCGCGCGCTGGACACCCGGACCTTCTACGTCGTGCCCCGGGTCAACCCCGACGGAGCCGAGCTGGCCCTGTCCGAGGTGCCCTTCGTCGTCCGCTCGACCACCCGGGCCTGGCCCCGTCCCGAGCAGCGCGAGGGGCTCGTGGGCGGCGACGTCGACCACGACGGGCGCAGCCTGCAGATGCGGATCGAGGACCCGAACGGCACGTGGAAGCCGCACCCGTCGATCCCGAAGCTGCTGGTCGCACGCGAGCCCGACGAGGACGGCCCCGGCCCGTACTACCGGCTGCTGCGCGAAGGCCACGTCGAGGGCTACGACGGCGTGAACATCCCGTCCGCCCCGCCGTTGGCCGGCATCGACTCGAACCGGAACTTCCCCTACCAGTGGCGCCGGTTCCCGGAGGGCGAGGGGTTCGGGTGGGGTCACGGTGACTACCCGACCAGCGAACCCGAGGTGCGCGCCGTGGTCCAGGGTGTCGTCGACCGGCCCAACATCGGGATCTACTTCGCCCACCACACGTACTCGGGCGTGATCCTGCGCCCGTACTCCGACCGCGCCGACGACGCGTTCCCGACCGTCGACAAGTGGACCTACGACGAGCTCGGCCGCCGGGCCGAGGAGCTCACCGGCTACCCGTACCTCGGGGTGTACGACGGGTTCCGGTACGACCCCAAGGACGTCATCACCGGCGTCGGTGACGACTGGGCCTACGACCACCGCGGGCTGTTCGCCTGGACCACCGAGTTCTGGAACCCGCTGACCGCCGCCGGCATCGAGGACCCGCACCCGATCGAGTGGTACCGGGATCACAGCCTCGACGACGAGCTGAAGCTGCTGGCCTGGGCGGAGGAGAACGTCCCGGACGGCTACGTCGACTGGTACCCCTTCGACCACCCCCAGCTCGGTCAGGTGGAGCTGGGCGGCTGGCACGCCGCGGCGTTGTTCCGGAACCCGCCGCCGCACCTGCTCGAGGCCGAGGTGGCGCCCCACTCCGAGCTGGCGCTGTTCCAGGCGCTGTGCCTGCCCGAGCTGCGCGTGCGGGGCACCTCGGTCGAGCAGCTGGGCGACGACACCTGGCAGGTGCAGGTCGTGGTGGAGAACGCCGGCTGGCTCCCGACCAACGTGACCGCGCGCGCGAAGGACGTCGGCGTCGCCACTGCCGTCGAGGCACGGGTCGTCCTGCCCGAAGGTGCCTCGCTGGTGCACGGGAAGGAGCGGGTCGAGCTCGGCCAGCTCTCGGGCCGCGCGCTTCGACGGTCGGCCGTCGGCATGTTCGGGCCACCCAACGACGGCACGGGCGACCGCGCCGCTGCCACGTGGACGGTCCGCGCTCCGGCGGGGACGACCCTGGAGGTGGCCGTCCGCAGCGACCGGGCCGGTGTCGTGCGGGCGCGGGCGGTGCTCGCCCCCGGTCAGGTCGCGGGGTAGCCGTCGCCCTGCAGGAGCCGCGGCCGCGGAGCCTCCGCGGTCAGCTCGTCTCCGTGCCGAGGTGGTGGTGCGGGTTCCGGGCGAGGTGGTCGGCGACCGGCACGCGCTCGCTGGCCTCGTAGCCCACCGGCAGCCACACGTCGCCCATGGTCGACAGGTAGACGATCTCCCACTGGTGGTAGCCGCGGTAGGTGTTGGGGTCCTGCTCCATCACCGCGGCGTAGTGCTTCACGCCGCGCACGTAGCGGTGGCTGTGGTTGTAGTTCCACAGCGCGTTGTCGATCTCGCCGCGACCGCCGCCGTTGTGGGCGAGGTAGCGGGCGGCGCCCATGATGGCGTCGCGGTAGTCGTTCACGTCGCCGCCGTCACCGAACGCGGCCCACGTCGCGGGCATGAACTGCATCGGGCCCTGCGCGCCGGCCACGGACACGCCACGGATGCGGCCCATCCCGGTCTCGACCAGGTTCACGGCGGCGAGGATCTCCCAGGGCACGCCGAAGGCCGCCTCGGCCTCCTGGTAGTACGACAGCAGCTCCTCCGCGGGTGGCGGCTCCACGATCCGCCAGGGAGGGAGCGCGTCGGAGAGGGTCCGGTGCATGCTGCGGAACTCGCGACGAGCGGCCACGTTGGCCATCGCCGCCGGCCGATACGGCTCGGGCAGGGCGGCGGTGACCTCGCCCTCCCACTCCGGCACACGAGCCAGCTGGCGGTACAGCACCTGTTGCTCGAAGGCGGCCCGATCGAGCTGGTCGGCCGGGGTCGCCGGATCCCGCACGGCGGCCTCGGCCCGGGCCAGGCGCTCGGCCAGCTCGCCCGGCGACGCGGCCGGCGACGGCTTCTGGTCGGGCGCGACGGTGGTGGTCGTCTCGACCGGTTCCGAGGTCGTGGTGGTGGTGGGGGGCTCGGTGGAGGTGGGAGCGGCGGGCTCGGTCACCTCGGTGGTGGTGTCGCTGCTGCGCTCCACGTCGGTCCCGTCGCTCCCGCAGCCGGCCACGACCAGGCTC
>Ga0208490_100370_pt1 | contig 30745 bp, 27 predicted proteins | sample SubbioAug_CSWold_FD_184818 | JGI IMG/M metagenome (GOLD analysis project Ga0208490, IMG submission 184818) | Serpentinite rock and fluid subsurface biosphere microbial communities from McLaughlin Reserve, California, USA - CR11Aug_CSWold (SPAdes) | ecosystem: Environmental > Terrestrial > Deep...
AAAGCCGTCCGAGATCGCCGATGCCGCCGGTCAGTCGATCGAGCAGGCCGGAATGGGCGAGGAGCGCTGCGGTCTCCAGCACGCGCCTTGCGCCCATCAGGCGCAGGAATTCAGTGCGGATGCGCTCGCGCGAGAGCCGCTCCAGCCCCCGGCGTTCGCTGATCGCCGCGTGCAGCCCATCCGCGTCGATCGGCCCCTCGGCGTATTCGGCGAAGAAACGGAAGAAGCGCAGGATGCGCAGGTAATCCTCGCGGATGCGCTCGCGGGCGGAGCCGATGAAGCGCACGCGGCGGGCGGCTATGTCCGCGAGCCCGCCGGTATAGTCGCAGATTTCGCCGTCGGCCCGAACCGAGAGCGCGTTGATGGTGAAGTCGCGCCGATGAGCGTCGGCAACGAAATCGCGGCCGTAACGCACGACCGCGTGGCGCCCGTCGGTCTCGACATCCTCGCGCAGCGTCGTGACTTCGAACGGGGTGCGCTTGACGATGACTGTGACCGTGCCGTGCTCGATACCCGTCGGCACGACCTTGAGCCCGGCCGCCTCGGCGCGCCGCGTCGTGATTTCGGGGAGCGCGGTGGTCGTGAGATCGATATCCTTGACAGGCAGGCCGAGCAGCGCATTGCGCACCGCGCCGCCGATGACCCGCGTCTCCTCGCCGTCGCCGTTGAGTACAGCGAGAACCTGCTTCAGCCGTTCATCCACCAGAACGCGAGCGAGCTCGGCGCGGCCGGCATCAGGCGGCTTTTCACTCACCGGAAGTAGCCCGGCACCACGCGACCGTCTTCGACCCGGGGCGGGACATATTCGCCCGTGGCTCGGTCCGCGCGGAAGCCCGTATAGGTGAGCGAAATCGCCACAAACGCCGCGCCGATGAGAACGAGGATCGGGATCGACTTCTCCCAGGCGGCGAAAGTCAGCGGGTTGCGCTGCCGGATGGCGAGATAGATGAAGAAAACGATGAAGGGGACGAGGAAGAAAAGGAATTCGCCGAGCAGGGCGCGAGTCATGGTCGGTACAGCCTCTCATAAAGATTACGCAGGATTCCTGCCGTGACGCCCCAGATATAATGCCTTTCATAGGGCATCGCGTAGTACTGGCGCAAACGACCGTTCCAGTCGCGCACCTGGATCTCGTGGTTGGCGGGGTCCATCAGGAAGGATGCGGGCACCTCGAACGCCTCGGCCACCTCGAACGGATTGAGCGCAAAGCGAAAACCCTCGCGCACGAAGCCGACGACCGGGGTGACGATGTAGCCGCTCGTGGAGCGATAAGGATCGCCGTAGCCGAGGAGATCGACGAAGTGCTCGTCGAGACCGATCTCCTCCTGAGCCTCGCGCATGGCGGTGGCCCAGGGGGAGACATCGCCGGGATCGACCTTGCCGCCGGGGAACGAGATCTGCCCGGAATGGGCGCGCAACGCGCTGCCGCGGCGGGTCAGGAGGATCGTCAGGCGATCGGGGCGCTTGATCACGGGGATCAGCACGGCGGCCGCCTTCGGGCGCGGATCGCCTGCGGCGGCCAGCCAGTCCGGATTGAGATCGTGATCGCCCCTCGGTGCATCGAAGGGCGGGGGGTGCTGCCGCAGGCGCGTGAGCGCAATGTCGAGGAAGCTCTCGCGCTCACGAACCGGCATCGTGCGACCATGCATTCGAAGAGTGACCACCATCGGCATCGATCACGTGGAACGATCCGCCGGCAGCGATCCCGTAGACCGGCTTGCCCGAGACCTTCCGCTCCTCGCCCATCTCGATCAGATCGTACATCAAGGGCCGCGTGACGAGCGCCCAGAGATCGCCGCGCACGCGCAGATAGGGCTTCACCCCACCCTGCGCATCGCGCTCGAAGCGCAGTGGATGGTCGGGGCCGACCTCGACGAGATCGTCGACATTCGTGCGGAAGCTGAGCCGGCGCGCCTCCCCCTCCCCCTCCGCGACCATCTCGACGGCGAGAAACGGCGCATCCTCGACCTCGATCCCGACCCGCTCGACCGGGGTCACGAGAACGTGACCGGTCGGATCCTTCCGCAGGATCGAGGCGAAGAGCTTCACGAGGGCGTGCCGACCGATGGGCGATCCCTGGTAGAACCAGGTGCCGTCGGAGGCGATCCGCATCCCGATCTCGCCGCAATAGGGCGGGTTCCACTGCTCGACGGGCGGCTTGCCCTTCTGCTTGCCTGCTGCCGCGAGCAAGCGTGACAAGGCATCCGCTCCGGAGGGATCCTGCGATGGCGATTCTGTGTTCGTCTCTTTCATGGCGCAATCATGCCGAAAAGCTCTGCTAGAGGAAGTCTCTTGGGAGGCGCGGGCGCTGACGCACAGTCACACGGCAACCTAAAATCGTGCCTATTGTCCCTGCGGCGGCTGGTCCCGCTTGCCTCACTGGCGGGTTCGGCCTCAAACTCGAAAACGGCGCGTCTGGAGCTTATCCTCTAGGTAGGGTCTTTGACAGGATATGGAAGGTTGAACGCATGAGTGGAACGTCCGCAGGCTCACCGACGGCGATGGACGAGGCGATTATCCGGACGGCAGAGACCACGCTGGAAACCATCGGGCGCGCCCGCGAAGCCATTCACAGCGTCATTTTCGGGCAGGAGGACGTCGTCGATCTTGCGCTCACCACCATCCTCGCCGGGGGCCACGGGCTTCTGGTGGGTGTGCCGGGGCTGGCCAAGACCAAGCTCGTGGAGACGCTCGGCACGGTGCTCGGGCTCGATGCGCGGCGCGTGCAGTTCACCCCCGACCTGATGCCGTCCGATATCATCGGCTCGGAGATTCTCGACGAAGGCGCCGACCGCCGCCGCCATTTCCGCTTCGTGCGCGGTCCGATCTTCGCGCAGCTCCTGATGGCCGACGAAATCAACCGCGCCAGCCCGCGGACGCAATCGGCGCTGCTCCAGGCCATGCAGGAACATCACGTTTCCGTGAGCGGCGAGCGCCACGACCTGCCCCGCCCCTTCCACGTTCTGGCCACCCAAAACCCCATCGAACAGGAGGGCACCTATCCGCTCCCCGAGGCCCAGCTCGACCGTTTCCTGCTGCAGATCGACGTGACCTACCCCGATCGTCTCGCCGAGCGCCGCATCCTGCTGGAGACCACGGGCGATGCCGATGCCCGCGCGAGTGCCGCCATGACGAGCGAGGACCTGATGAACGCACAGCGTCTGGCGCGCCGCCTCCCGGTGGGGGACAGCGTCGTCGAGGCGATCCTCGATCTCGTGCGATCCGCCCGTCCCGGCGAGGGCGATCCGCTTACCGACCAGCTGCTCTGGGGCCCCGGCCCCCGCGCCTCGCAGGCGCTGATGTTTGCAAGCCGCGCCCGCGCGCTGATCGAAGGGCGGCTCTCGCCCTCCATCGACGACGTGGTGGCGCTGGCCGAGCCCGTTCTGAAGCACCGCATGGCGCTGACCTTCTCGGCGCGGGCGGACGGCCAGACGATATCGGGCATCATCAAGCGCCTCACGGCGCGGCTCGGCGGTTGATGCGATGACGCGTGTCCGGGTGCTGGATCAGAACGCTCGCTCGCCAGGCCGCACCGCGACGAACGCAGCGCTCGACCTGGCAGGACGGCTGCCGCGGCTCGTGCTCGAGGCTCGGCGCGTGGCCTCGACGCTGGCGCACGGCATCCACGGACGCCGTCGGGCCGGCCCCGGCGAAAGCTTCTGGCAGTTCCGCCCCTTCGTCACGGGCGAGGCCGCGAGCAACATCGACTGGCGGCGCTCGGCCCGCGACGACAAGCTCTATGTCCGCGAGCGCGAATGGGAGGCCGCGCATTCGGTCTGGCTCTGGATCGATCGCTCCGCCTCCATGGGTTATGCGTCCGATCTGGCGCAGACCTCGAAAGCCGAGCGGGCGCTGGTGCTGGGCCTGGCGCTTGCGGATCATTTCGTCGAGGCGGGCGAGCGGGTGGGCCTGCTCGGCATGCTCCCGCCGCGCGCCTCACGCCGCATCATCGAGCGCTTCGCCGAGGCGATCAGCGCCGATGCGGGCGGGCTCGACAACGATCTGCCGCCCTCCCCGCCCCTCTCCACCCTCGACGAAGCCGTCGTCATCAGCGATTTCCTCACCCCCATCGACCAACTCACCGCCACGATCGCTCGCCTCTCCTCGCGCGGCGCACGCGGGCATCTTGTGATGATCGTCGATCCTGTCGAGGAGAGCTTCCCCTTCACCGGCCAGGCCGTGCTCGACGATGTCGAGGGCGGGCCGAGCCTGCGGGTTGGCGACGCGTCCTCGTGGGGCGAGGCCTATCGCACCGGCATCGCCGCCCATCGCGACGCGCTCCTCCAGTTCGCCCGCACGCGCGGCTGGACGCTGACGATCCACCGGACGGACCGCCCCGCAAGCGAGGCAGCGTTGCGCGTCGTGACCCTCGTCGCCACCGCCCGCGCCGGTCAGGTCGGCCAGCAATTCACGGCGGGAGCCTGATCATGTTCGGCATCCCCCTCACCTTCGCAGCGCCTCTCGTCCTCGCCGGGCTCCTCGCCCTGCCCGCGATCTGGCTGCTGTTGCGCGTCCCCCCGCCCCGCCCGCGCCACATCGCCTTCCCGCCGCTCGCGATCTTCCGCGATCTGATGGCGCGGCGCGAGACGCCGGCGCGGACGCCGTGGTGGCTGCTCGCGCTGCGCCTCGCCATCGCAGCACTTCTGATCCTCGCCGCAGCCGGCCCGGTGCTCAATCCGACGCCCGCGCTCGAAGGGGCTGCCGATCAGCCGGTGCTGATGATGGTGGACAACGGCGCGACAGCCGCGCACGACTGGCGTGACCGTTCCGCCATCATGATCGAGCAGGGCGAGGCGATCGCGCGTGACGGGCGTTCCATGGCCGTGCTCGCCCTGGCGCAGCCCTCCCCGGAACTGCAGCTGCTCGCCCCGGCTGCCGCAATCGAAGCGCTGCGCGCAATCCGCCCTGCACCGCATCTCGCTGATCGCTCGGCCTCGCTCGATGCGATCTCCCGCTTCCTCGAAACCAATCCCGGCACGGAAATTGTCTGGATCAGCGACGGGGCGAGCCATGCCGAGGCCGGTGATTTCACCGCCAGCCTCGCGGAACGCGCGCAGGGCCATGCGATGACCATCTTCCGGGCCGAGCGCGCGCCCGCGCTTGCTATTGCCGGCGCACAGAACACGGCGTCCGGCCTCACCGCGACCGTGCTGCGGGCAGAGCCGAACGGGCGCAACAGCGGGACGCTGCGTGCCGTCGATCTGCGCGGGCTCGCCCTTGCGGAGCTGCCCTTCGATTTCGATCTCGGCGCGATCGAGACGCAGGTGCGGTTCGATCTTCCCATGGAATTGCGCAATGCGGTCAGCCGCATCGAGATCCTCGGCGAGGGCTCCGCCGGTGCCGTGTCGCTCCTCGACGAGCGCAGCCGCCGCAAGCGGGTCGGGATCGTCTCGGGCACCGGGCTCGATCAGGCCCAGCCGCTCCTTGCACCCACCTTCTACATCGAGCGGGCGCTCGGCCCGTATGCCGATATCCGCGAGGCGCGGGGCAGCGCGGCCGAGGCCGTGGAGCGGATGCTCGACGAGCAGATTTCGGTGCTGGTGCTCGCCGATGTCGGCCAGCTGGAGCGCGAGACGCAAATTCGCATCATCGATTTCGTCGAGAGCGGCGGGCTGCTCCTGCGCTTTGCCGGGCCGCGTCTCTCGACAGGCACCGACGAACTCGTGCCCGTGCGGCTGCGCAGCGGCGGGCGCAATCTCGGTGGAGCGCTCTCCTGGGATGCGCCGCGCAGCTTCGCTCCATTCACCCGCGACAGCCCGTTCTATGGCCTGCCGGTGCCCGATGATCTCGGCATCACGCGCCAGATCCTGGCGGAGCCCGATGGCGATCTTACCGAGAAGACCTGGGCGGCTCTCGAAGACGGCACCCCCATCGTCACCGCCGATCGGCGCGGCGACGGCATGATCGTGCTGTTTCACGTCACGGCGGATGCGTCATGGTCGAACCTCCCGCTGACCGGCCTCTTCGTCGATATGCTGCGCAACACCATCCAGTTCGCGGGCGCGCCCGAGGGAGCCGCCATGGAGAGCGATGCGGCGGCGCGCCAGCCGGTATCGCCGCGCATCGTGCTCGACGGCCTCGGCAACTTCATCTCGCCCCCCGCCAATGCCCGCCCGGTCACCCGCGCCTATGACGAGCGCGCCAACTCCGACCACCCGCCCGGCTTCTACGGGCCGGCGGATTCGAGCCTTGCGGTCAACACGCTCACCAGCACCGATCGCCTGACGCCGCTGGAAATCAGCCCCCTCACGGCGCAGTTCGCGGCGCTGACGCGGGCGGCGACCGTCGATCTGCGCGCTCCGCTGTTCGTCGCGGCGCTCGCGCTGCTCCTCGTCGATACACTGCTCGCCATCATCCTGAGCGGCCACCTCGCCGCGCTGATGGGACGCGTGCGACGCACGGGGGCGGCGACGGGTGCGCTGGCGCTGGCTGCAGCCCTCGCCTTCGATCCTTCCTCGGCGACCGCGCAGGCGCGCAACGACGCTCCGCTGTCGATCGAGGGCATCGAGGCCGCGATGGTGACGCGGCTCGCCTATGTGATCACGGAGGATGCGCAGGTCGATGCGGCGAGCCTTGCCGGACTGTCGGGGCTCTCGATGATGCTCGCCAACCGTACTGCGCTGGAACCCGGCGCGGCGATTGGCGTCGATGTCGAAAACGACGAACTCGCCTTCTTCCCCATCCTCTACTGGCCAATCGTGGCGAGCCGCCCCCAGCCCTCGCAGGAGGCGATCCGCCGGCTCGACGAATACATGAAGAACGGCGGCACCGTGATCTTCGATACCCGCGACGCCTTACAGGCGCGTCCCGGCGGGCCGCTGACGCCCGAAGGCGACTATCTTCGCCGGATGCTCTCGACCCTCGACATCCCCCCGCTGGAGCCGCTCCCGCCGGATCACGTCCTGACCAAGACGTTCTACATCCTGGACAACCTGCCGGGTCGCTTTGAGCGCGGGGAGACCTGGGTCGAGGCCATCCCACCGGCAACTCTCGACGACGCAAACCGCCCTGCCCGCGCCGGAGACGGGGTCTCGCCGCTGATCATCACGAGCAACGATCTCGCATCCGCCTGGGCGGTCGGGCAGCGCGGCGAGGCGCTCTATCCGCTTTCGGGCCGCGACCCGCGCCAGCGCGAGATGGCGTTCCGGGGTGGGATCAACATCGTGATGTACGCTCTCACCGGCAACTACAAGGCCGATCAGGTTCATATTCCCGCGCTGCTCGAGCGGCTCGGGAACTGAGGAAACCAAGTGCTGACACTGTCATTCGCGCCCCTGATCCCGGAATCGCTGCTCATCGCTCTCGCGGTGATTGCAGCCTTGTTCATCGTCCTCGCCGTCCTCGCCCGAGGGCTCACGGCGATCCTGCGCGCGCTCGCCCTGGCTCTGGTGTTGGGCGCACTCGCCAACCCATCGCTGGTGCAGGAAGAGCGTGAGCCGGTCAGCGACATCGTCGCCGTCGTCGTCGATCGTTCGACCTCGCAGACGCTGGGCGACCGCACCGCGATGACGGACGCCACTGCACAGGAACTCGAGCGGCGGCTGGCTGCCATGCAGAACGTCGAGCCGCGCTTCATTGATGTTCCCGACGGCGAGGGCGACGATGGAACGCGCCTCTTCACCGCCCTCAACAACGGCCTCGCCGACGTGCCGCCCGACCGCATCGCGGGCGTGATCATGATCACCGACGGCGTCGTCCACGATATCCCCACGGACGCCGACCAACTCGGTTTTCGCGCACCGCTTCACGCGCTGATCACGGGCAGCGAGAACGAGCGCGATCGCCAGATCGACCTGATCCGCGCACCCCGCTTCGGCATCGTCGGGCGCGAGCAGACCATCGAGGCGCAGATCTCGGAGCGTAACGGCACCGGCTCGGCCCTCGTCACCGTGCGCCGCGACGGGCAGACGCTGGCGAGCCGCGAAGTGCGGACGGAAGTCCCCTTCACCGTCCCCGTCCGCATCGATCGCGGCGGCGCGAACGTCGTCGAGATCGAGGTCGAGGCGATGGAGGGGGAACTCACCACCGCCAACAACCGCGCCGTCGTCACCATCGAAGGCATTCGCGAGAACCTGCGCGTCCTCCTCGTCTCGGGGGAACCGCATGCAGGCGAGCGGACCTGGCGCAACCTGCTGAAATCGGATGCAAATGTGGACCTCGTCCACTTCACCATCCTGCGCCCGCCCGAGAAGCAGGACGGTACGCCCATCAACGAATTGTCGCTGATCGCCTTCCCGACGCGCGAGCTGTTCCAGCAGAAGATCTCGGAGTTCGATCTGATCATCTTCGACCGCTATGCAAATCAAAGTATCCTGCCGTCGATCTATTTCGACAACATCGTCAACTATGTCCGCGAAGGCGGCGCGGTGCTGCTCGCCGCCGGGCCGGAATTCGCCGGCCCAGACAGCCTAGCCCGCACGCGCCTCTCGCCGATCATCCCCGGGGATCCGACAGGTCTCGTCTACGAGGAGCCGTACAAGGCCGCGATCACGGATACCGGCGAGCGCCATCCCGTGACGCGGGGCCTGCCGGGCTCCGAGAGCTCGCCGCCCGCCTGGGGGGAATGGCTGCGGCTGCTCGATACCGACGTGACGACCGGAACGACCGTCATGTCGGGCGCGCGCGACCGTCCACTCCTGGTGCTGGAGCGCCAGCAGGAGGGCCGGGTGGCGCTGCTTCTGTCGGATCACGCCTGGCTCTGGGCCCGCGGCTTCCGCGATGGTGGCCCGCATGTGGACCTCCTGCGGCGCACCGCCCACTGGCTGATGCGCGAGCCTGCGCTCGAAGAGGAGGCTCTGCGGGCGACCTCTGCCGGGCGCGAAATCCGCATCGAGCGCCAGACCATGGGCGACGACGCCGCTCCCGTGAGGCTGATCGCACCCTCGGGCGAAGAGCGGCAGATCGCGCTGGAAGAGACCGATCCCGGGCTGTTCACCGCGCGGGTCACTGATAACGAACTCGGGCTTCACACGCTGCGAACGGGCGACCTCGTCGCCTTCGTCAGCGTCGGCCCGGCCAATCCGCGCGAGCTGACCGACGTATTCTCCAGCACCGAGCATCTCGCCGCCATCACGCAGGAAACCGGCGGCTCCGTCCGGCGCGTCGCAGCCGCAGGCAGCGCGATCTCCGTGCCCCGCATCCAGGCGGTGCGCTCGGATGCGCGGATGTCGGGGAACGACTGGATCGGGATCCGACCGAGCGGATCGGCCATCGTCCGCGGCGTCTCGGTGATGCCGCTGGCGCTGGGGCTGCTGGGGCTCGTGCTGCTTCTGGGCGCCGTGCTCGCTGCATGGGTGGCGGAGGGACGGCGCAGGGCCTGAGCGGCAACCTGCGCCTCCCTGTCGGGGTCAGATACAGCGCCCGCCATCGACTTCGAGCACCGCGCCCGTGATCATCTCCGCATCGTCGGAGCACAGAAAGAGCGCGGCGTTGGCGATGTCGCGCGGCGTCGAGAGGCGGCCCCACGGAATGGTCCCGATGAAGGCGGCGCGCTTCTCGGGTGTATCCTCGCCCATGAAGGTCGCCAGCAGCGGCGTCTCGCCGGCGACTGGTGCCAGCGCGTTCACCCGTATGCGATCGGGCGCGAGCTCGACCGCCATCGATTTCGAAAGCAGGTTTACCGCGCCTTTCGAGGCGTTGTACCAGGTCAGGCCCGGTCGGGGGCGCAGGCCCGCCGTGGATCCGATGTTGAGAATGACGCCCCCCGCGCCCTCCCGCAGATGCGGCACCGCGGCCATGGTCGTATGATAGATCGACTTCACGTTCACTGCGAAGACCCGATCGAACTCCTCTTCGGTCACGTCCAGCAGCGGCTTGTTGCGATGGCTCGTCCCGGCATTGTTGACGACGATATCGAGCCGCCCGAACGTCTCCACCACCGCCTCGACGGCGCGCCTGACGTCGTTTCCGTCGGCTACGTCGCAGCGAAGGGCAAATGCGTTTCCGCCGATCTGCCCGGCCGCCGCGACCGCTGCCTCTTCGTTGATGTCGACGATGGCGACGCGCGCGCCTTCACGGGCGAAGGTCTCTGCGATGCCGTATCCGAAGCCGCCCGCGGCCCCGGTGATGAGAGCGGTCTTGTCGAGGAGGCGCATGTTTCACTCCGTCAGTTTCTTCTTCGCTGACGGTTTTGACGGTTTTGGGAGAAGCGGTCCAGTCGCACGAAGCCCACCTGCGACTGCCGCATGACGCACGCGCCGACGCAATGCCGGAGCGGCTGCAAGACAATGCTCGAAATGATGAGGAAGGATGGTGGGCGCGACAGGGATTGAACCTGTGACCCTTCGCGTGTGAAGCGAATGCTCTCCCGCTGAGCTACGCGCCCTCAAGGCTCGCGTTACTATGTCGGCAGGAGCGATCCGTCAAGCGCTCGTTTTGTCAGGACCGGAGTTTCGTCGCGCAGGCCGTCCCTGCTAACGGGATATTCATGCCATGGCCGCATCATTCGTGCTGGAACTCCACGCAAGCACAGAAGTTGTTGAATCTCTGGTTGCGCCAAGTCGTCAATCCGTTGTTCGAGGGTGTCAATGTCTCGTTTTCTCGCCACGCTTACCATTGCCGCCTGCGGCGCGTTCGCAGCCATGTCCCCGATGGCCAAGGCCGACAGCACGGGCTGGATCAGCCCGGCGGCGCTGAGCCAGTTCGGCAACCCGGTTTATGCCTCGCCGATCCGTCGGCAGGAGGTGAGCTACGAAACGGCTCACTCCCCCGGCACGATCGTCGTCGATACAAAGGAGCGCCGCCTCTACCTCGTGCTCGAGAACGGCCGCGCAATCCGTTATGGCGTCGGCGTCGGCAAGCCCGGTTTCGAATGGGGCGGCGTGCAGCGCGTCTCGATGAAGCGTGAATGGCCGGATTGGCGCCCGCCTGCCCAGATGCTCCGCCGCCGACCGGACCTCCCGCGCTACATGCCCGGCGGAGAAGACAACCCGCTCGGCGCGCGCGCGCTCTATCTCGGCAACACGCTCTATCGCATCCACGGATCCAACGAGCCCGAGACCATCGGCGACGCCGTCTCTTCGGGCTGCATCCGCATGACCAACGACGACGTGATGGATCTCTACGAACGCGTCAAGGTCGGCGCGCGCGTCGTCGTGACGCGCTGAGCCCGGAGCATCATTCCGTCAGCTGGATACCGGCTGACGGACAAACAGATGCGTTACAACAAGATGCTGGTGCGCCCGATCTGTCCTCTGTCAGGTCGCGCGCCCTAGCGCCGAAGGGGTTCCCGCGAGAGCCCCTTCGCATCGAGCTCCGAGAGATAGTTCTGCCAGCGCTCCGCCTGGTTCGCGCCGAGTTCGCGCAAATAATCCCAGCCGTAGATCCCCGTCGAATGCATGTCGTCGTAGACGATCTTCGCCGCATAATTGCCGACCGGCTCGACCCCGATGATCTCGACATTGATCTTGCCCGGCACGGTCTTGCGCTCTGACGGGCTATGCCCCTGCACCTCGGCCGACGGGCTCGTCACCCTTAGATATTCCGCGGGAAGCGCGTAGCTCACGCCGTCGTCGAAGCTGACCGTCAGCGTCCTGCGGTCCTTGGAGACGCGCAGCTCCGTGGGCCAGGGCCTGCCAGCTTTCTTGGCGTCTTCCATTCCGCACTCCAATTGTTGAGCCTGCGCACATCGCCTCGATTGACGGATGCGACCATAGCTTCCATCCTGCTTCGTGCATATATGAGCATGTGACGCCAAGTGATACCGCCGCGCCGGGAAAAAACCACAAAGAACAGGCGCGCGTGAGGAAACCAAGGGAAGCGAACGCCGCCGATGAGCATAATCAACACCGACGCCGCACCGATCCGGGATCTTTCGCCGACCGACAAGCCGCTGATCGACCCGTTCGGCCGCGCCATCAGCTATCTGCGCGTCTCGGTCACCGATCGATGTGATTTCCGCTGCGTCTACTGCATGTCGGAGGACATGACCTTCCTGCCCAAGCGCGACCTGCTCACGCTGGAGGAGCTCGACCGGCTCTGTTCGGTCTTCGTCGAGCGCGGCGTGCGCAAGCTGCGCATCACCGGCGGCGAGCCCCTCGTGCGCCGCAACATCATGAGCTTCTTCGCCTCGATGCAGCGGCATCTGGCGAGCGGCGCGCTCGAAGAGATGACGCTCACGACGAACGGCTCGCAGCTGGCGAAGTACGCTGCGCAGCTGAAGGATCTGGGCGTGCGCCGCATCAACGTCTCCATGGATACGCTCGATCCGGACAAGTTCCGCACGATCACGCGCTGGGGCGACCTTGCGAAAGTTCTCGAGGGCATCGACGCCGCGCAGGCGGCAGGACTCCACGTCAAGATCAACGCAGTGGCACTGAAGGGCGTCAACGAGGACGAGATCGTCCCGATGATGGAGTGGGCGCACGGTCGCGGCATGGACCTCACCCTGATCGAAGTGATGCCGCTGGGAGAAGTCGAGCCCGCGCGCGTCGATCAGTTCCTGCCCCTGTCGCAGGTGCGCGCCTCGCTGATGGACCGATTCTCGCTGACCGACCTGCCCGACCAGACCGGCGGTCCGGCGCGGTATGTCAGGATCGAGAAGACGGGCGGCCGCCTCGGCTTCATCACGCCGATGACGCATAACTTCTGCGAGGGCTGCAACCGGGTTCGCCTGACCTGCACCGGGACGCTCTACATGTGCCTCGGCCAGGAAGACGCCGCCGATCTGCGGGCGCCTCTTCGTGCCTCCGAGGGCAACGAGCGCGTCAATCAGGCAATCGAGGATGCAATCCTGCGCAAGCCCAAGGGTCACGATTTCGTGATCGACCGGCAGAACAACCGTCCTGCCGTCGGCCGCCATATGAGCGTGACCGGGGGCTGAGCCGAAAATTATCGGGCGACCACCTTCTTTCTTCTCGCCTTGCCTGTGAATTGCGCTAAAACCCGTTGTTCAACGTGTTGAATTCGAGGGCCGCGTGATGATGGTGCGAAATGGGATTGTCGAAACGATCGGGAACACCCCGCTGATCCGGCTCCGCAAGGCGTCGGAACTCACCGGCTGCGAGATCCTGGGCAAGGCCGAATTCATGAATCCGGGGCAGTCGGTCAAGGACCGGGCTGCGCTGGCGATCATCCGGGATGCGGAGAAGCGGGGCACGCTGCGTCCCGGCGGCGTCATCGTGGAGGGTACGGCCGGCAATACCGGGATCGGCCTCGCCCTCGTGGGCAACGCGCTCGGTTATCGCACTGTCATCGTCATCCCCGACACGCAAAGCCAGGAGAAGAAGGACATGCTCCGGCTCGCCGGGGCGGAGCTGGTGGAGGTTCCGGCCGCCCCCTATTCCAATCCCAACAACTACGTGAAGGTTTCGGGCCGCCTCGCCGAGCGCCTCGCGGCGAGCGATCCGAACGGGGCGATCTGGGCCAACCAGTTTGACAACGTAGCCAACCGGCAGGGGCATCTGGAGACGACGGGCCCCGAGATCTACGAACAGACGGACGGCAAGGTCGATGGCTTCATCTGCGCCGTCGGCACCGGCGGCACGCTGGCCGGCGTCGGCATGGCCTTGAAAGCGCGCAATCCGAAGATAACCATCGGCCTCGCCGATCCGATGGGCGCCGCGCTCTATTCCTACTATACCACCGGCGAGCTGAAATCCTCGGGCACCTCGATCACGGAGGGGATCGGCCAGGGCCGCATCACCGCCAATCTCGTCGATGCTCCCATCGACATACCCTTCCAGATCGGCGACGAGGAAGCGCTTCCCATCGTGTTCGATCTCCTTACCGAGGAGGGGCTGTGCCTCGGCGGATCGTCCGGGATCAACATCGCCGGCGCCATGCGGCTCGCACGCCATCTCGGGCCCGGCCACACCATCGTGACCATCCTGTGCGACTACGGCACGAGGTATCAGTCCAAGCTGTTCAATCCCGCCTTCCTGCGCGAAAAGGGCCTCCCCGTCCCGGCCTGGCTGGAACATCCGAGCACGATCGATCCCGGGCTGGTCTAGGCCACCTCCGTCAGTTGGCCATGCGCAGGCGGGCGCGCAGGGCTGCACGGATATGCTCGGCGGCGGTGCGATAGGCCACCTCAGGTGCACGCTCCCGCAGGGATGCGATGATCGCGCGGTGCTCGTCATAGGCGGTATCCGTGCGCCCCGGTTCGACGAAGGTCGTCTCCGGAAGAAGGGCGATGGTGTCCTGCAGATCGTCGAGAGCCTGGCGCAGATAGCGGTTGCGGGCAGCGTCGTAGAGGCGGGCGTGAAACATCCGGTTCACCCGCGCGGCGAGCGCCGGATCCTTGTTCGCGGCGCGGAATTCCTCGTTCAACCGCTCCATGTTCTCGATCTCGACGGTCGTGATCTGCTGCGCAGCGAATCGCGCCGCCGCTCCCTCGACCTCCTCGCGCATGGCGTATAGCTCGAGCACCTGCTGCATGTTCAAGGTCGCAACCGCGAGCCCCCGGCCCGAAGCCGCCTCCACGAGCCCCTTCTCCTGAAGACGCCCGAGCCCTTCCCGCACAGGCGTTCTGCTCATGCCGAAGCGCGCGGCGACCTCCTCTTCGCGCAGCCGATCGCCGGGCTTGTAGAGCCCTTCGCGGATCGCCGTGAGGATCAGCCGGTAGGCGTTCTGGCCGCGCGTACCCAGCGACTCGTCGTCATCATTCATTGTCATGATCGCGCTCTTACCCGTAACGGTTCAGTTTCGCCATCTTTGATCCAGATGCAAGTGCTGTTGATCAACCGTATGCAAAGGTGTACAAATTTTTCAACGATTGGGAGACAGACCGTGAGCAAGCAGTGGGACGTAATCGTCATCGGCGCCGGAAACGCGGCGTTTTGCGCAGCGTTGGCGGCGCGCGAAAAGGGAATGAGCATCCTCATGCTGGAGCGCGCGCCCGAGGACGAGAATGGCGGCAACAGCCGCTTCACGGCGGGCGCCATTCGCTTTGCCTATGACGGGGTCGAGGACCTGAAGGCGATCATGCCCGATCTCACTCCCGAGGAGATCGCCAACACCGATTTCGGCACCTACACCACCGATCAGTTCTTCGACGACATGTTCCGCGTCACGCGATACCGCACCGATCCGGAGCTTTGCGAGCAGCTGGTCACGCGCTCCTTCGAGACGATGCAGTGGATGCACGCCAAGGGCGTGAAGTTTGCCCCGATCTTTGGACGCCAGGCCTTCAAGATCGACGGCAGGTTCAAGTTCTGGGGCGGCTTGACGGTCGAAGCCTGGGGTGGCGGGCCCGGCCTCGTCGATCAGGAAACGGCGATCGCCAGGAGCCAGGGCATCGAGATCCGCTACAACGCCCGCGCCCTTTCGCTGATCTACGACGGCCACGCCGTCACGGGCGTCAAGGTCAAGCAGGGCAGAGAGATCGTCGATCTCTCGGCCAAGGCGGTGATCATCGCCGCCGGCGGATTCGAATCGAACACCGAGATGCGCACGCGCTATCTCGGCCCCGGCTGGGAGTTAGCCAAGGTGCGGGGCACCCGCTTCAACACGGGCGACGGCATCCGCATGGCGCTGGACATCGGCGCATCGCCCTTCGGCAACTGGTCGGGCTGCCACGCGGTGGGCTGGGACTACAACGCCCCGGAATACGGCGATCTCGCCGTCGGCGACAATTTTCAGAAGCACTCCTACCCCTTCGGCATCATGGTGAACGCCACCGGTCGCCGCTTCGTCGACGAGGGCGCGGATTTCCGCAACTACACCTACGCCAAATATGGCCGCGTGATCCTCGAACAGCCCGACCAGTTCGCCTGGCAGATCTTCGACCAGAAGGTGGTGCATCTCCTGCGCGACGAATACCGCATCAAGCAGGTCACGAAGGTCAGTGCTCCGACGCTGGAGGAGCTCGCCACCAAACTGGAGGGCGTGGATCCCAAGGCGTTCCTGGAGGAGATCACGCGCTACAACGCGGCAGTCCGCAGGGAGGTGACGTTCAATCCCAACGTCAAGGACGGGCGCGGGACGGAAGGCCTCGACATCCCGAAATCGAACTGGGCCAACACTATCGACGAGGGGCCGTTCGAGGCCTATCAGGTCGGCTGCGGCATCACCTTCACCTTCGGCGGCCTGCGGGTCGATCCTGCGACGGCGCAGGTGATGGACACCGACCTCCAGCCGATGCCCGGCCTCTACGCCGCGGGCGAACTCGTGGGCGGCATCTTCTACTTCAACTATCCGGGCGGAACCGGGCTGATGTCGGGCTCGGTATTCGGCAAGATCGCCGGGACGGCTGCGGGCGAGGCCGTGGCGGGCTAGGGCAAGCGGCGAGAGGCGACAGGCTTCCCGCGCTGGCGCTACTCGCCCACCCTCTCGACGACGATATCCGCGATCGCGAGGCACGACGTCAGCCCCGGGCTCTCGATCCCGAACAGGTTCACGAGGCGCGGCAAGCCGTGATCCTGCGGGCCGTCGATGAGGAAATCGGCGGCGGGTTCGCCGGGGCCGGAGAGTTTGGGGCGAATACCGGAATAGTCCGCCGTCAGGGCGTCGTCCGGAAGGGCGGGCCAATAGCGGCGAATAGCGTCGTAGAAGCTCTCGGCGCGCCCGGGATCGACCTCGTAGCGCTCGTCCTCGATCCACTCGACGTCGGGACCAAAGCGCATGCGGCCCGCAAGGTCGATGGTGAGATGGACGCCGAGACCACCTTCGATGGGAGCCGGATAGATCAGGCGTTGAAAGGCGGGGCGGCCGGTGCAGCCGAAATAGTTACCCTTGGCGAGGACGAGGCGCGGGATGCGCTCGCGCGGGTAACCCTCCGTCACCGCCGCGAGCTTCTGCGCGCCGAGCGATGCTGCATTCACGACGGCGTCGAACCCCATCGCCTCCCCGGCGACCTCGACCCTCCAGCGTCCGTTCTCGAACGCCATGCGCGATACGGGCGAGCCCAGCGCGACCATTCCGCCATGATCTTCGAGATCGCCCTGGAGCGCGAGCATGAGGGCGTGGCTGTCGATGATGCCGGTCTCGGGGCTCAGCAGCGCGGCGACGCAGGCGAGGTTCGGCTCCAGCGCCACCGCCTCCGCGCGATCGAGCAGCCGCAGCCCCTCCACGCCGTTGATCTCGCCTTGCCTGGCAATCGCCTCGATCTTGCTGCGCTCCGCCTCGCTCGTCGCGACGATCAGCTTGCCGATCTTGCCGTGCGGAACGCCGTGGCTGTCGCAGAACGCATAAAGCCGCCGCCTCCCCTCGACACAAAGACGCGCCTTGGCTGAGCTGGTCGGATAGTACATCCCGGCATGGATGACTTCGCTGTTGCGCGAGGAGACGCCAGAACCGATCAGGCCTGCCGCCTCCGCGACCACCACCTCATGGCCCCCGAGCGCGAGCGCCCGCGCCGCAGCGAGGCCGACGACGCCCGCACCGACCACCAGCACTTCCATGGCTCGTCTCTCCGTGGCGTGCGTCACGCCTTCTTTTCGTTCTTCGCGCGCTCGATGCCCGCCTCGATCATGGCGCGCGCCTCGGCCGCATCGCCCCAGCGCAGGATCTTGACCCACTTGTTAGGCTCGAGATCCTTGTAATGGGCGAAGAAATGCTCGATCTGCTTGATGGTGATGTCGGGAAGGTCGGTGTAGTTTTCCACGCCGTCATAGCGCTGCGTCAGCTTCGACGACGGCACGGCGATGATCTTCTCGTCCTGCCCCGCCTCGTCCTCCATGACCAGCACGCCGACCGGCCGCACGTTCATGATCGCGCCCGGCACGATGGCGCGGGTATTTGCGATCAGCACGTCGCAGGGATCGCCGTCGTCAGACAGCGTGTGCGGCACGAAGCCGTAATTCCCGGGATAGCGCATGGACGTATAGAGAAAGCGGTCTACGACGAGCGCGCCCGATTCCTTGTCGAGTTCGTACTTGATCGGCTCGCCGCCGATCGGCACCTCGATGATCACGTTGACATCGTGGGGCGGGTTCTTGCCGATCGCGACCGCGTCGATACGCATGGAAGGGCTCTCCGAAAATCTGAATGGGGACGGGGCAACTGCGCCGCTTTCCTAAAGAGGAATCGCAGGCGAGACAAGTCGGAGATTGGGCTTAAGCTCAATCGAAGAGATAGGCGATCTTTGTGAGCGGCGTATTGCCGATGCGCTCGGTGGTCTCCCGCAGCGCCCGGCCGCCCATCGCCTCGTAGAAGGCACAGGAGCGCTCGTTCTCCGCCAGCGACCAGACGACCACACGCTTGCCGACCCGATCGCCGAGATCGTTGATCACCGCCTTGAAGAGCCGCCGACCAAGGCCCACGCCCTGGTATTCGGGAAGAAGATAAAGCTCGTCGACCTCCCCTTCCGCCGCCAGGGAAGCGTCGCGACAGCGACCGTAGGACGAATAGCCGACGATCCGCTTGCCGACGTCGATCACCGCCACGGGCCGCCCCCGGCGCAGCGACAGGGCCCACCACCTAGGGCCGCGGCGAAGAACCATTCGTTCGAGCTGCACACCCGGGATGATGCCGCGATAGGCCTCTCGCCACGCCGCGTCGAAGACGCCGGAAATCGCGGCTGCATCCGTGGGTTTGGCAAGGCGGACGCCTGTTACGAGGTCGCTCATGGGTTGAGACTATGACGGCTGGAGCTTGCGTGAAAGAGGAGAGAGCAGATGATTTGCATTTGTCGCGAAAAAGGCGGCTATGCGCCGCCTTCGTGAACACTTGCCCAAATTCAAGGCAGAAGCGCCGCCATGCTGAACGGCGGGGCCGGCAAAGCCAGCAGTCCCAGAATTGCGATCGCCCCGAGCGCCCCGAACACAAACGAAACACTCAGCATCGGCAGCAGGTCACGGTTGGCAATCTTGAACAGGGTCATGGCGAGATCTCCAGTTTCTGGGCGATGCCTCAACGCTGGGCAAGCAAGTTTGGTTCCAAAATAATTCGAGGGGGATATTTGTAGTAAATTTACCATGTTCAGGCCGCCGGGGACATACGTTGGATTACTCCCCATCGAGCGAAAACAGGGCGCGAGGTGAGTCCCGCGCCCTGCGTGATATGAATGACTTCGCTAGGTCAATGCAGCGCCGGACGCCCGCCTGCACCGCCGTCATCTCCGCTCTCGCCGAGCGGGACCTTGGCCGGATACTCGCCGATCGTCAGCCCAAGCACTCCGGCGGAAATCGGCACCGTTTCGCCGTCCTTGATCGTGCCGGCGAGGATCTGCTCGGCAAGCTGGTCCTGCACCGCCTTCTGGATCACGCGCTTGAGCGGGCGCGCGCCATAGGCCGCGTCGTAGCCCTTCTGGGCGAGCCAATCGCGGGCCTCGCTGGTGAGTTCGAGCGTGATCTTGCGCTCGTCGAGAAGCTTCTGGAGCCGCTCCAGCTGGATATCGACGATCGCCCCCATCTGCTCGCGCCGCAGGCGGTGGAACAGGATGATCTCGTCGATCCGGTTGAGGAATTCCGGCCGGAAATGCCCGCGCACGACGCTCATCACCTCGCCGCGCACCGCATCCGTATCCTGCCCCTCGGGCTGGTTGACGAGATATTCGGAGCCGAGGTTCGAGGTCATCACGATCAGCGTGTTGCGGAAATCGACCGTACGCCCCTGCCCGTCCGTCAGCCGCCCGTCGTCGAGCACCTGGAGGAGCACGTTGAACACGTCGGGATGCGCCTTCTCGATCTCGTCGAACAGAACAACCTGATAGGGCCGGCGCCGCACCGCCTCCGTCAGCGCCCCGCCCTCGTCGTAGCCGACATAGCCCGGAGGCGCCCCAATCAGGCGGGAGACGGAGTGCTTCTCCATGTATTCGGACATGTCGATGCGCACCATGGCGCTGTCGTCGTCGAAGAGAAAGCGCGCTAAGGCCTTGGTCAGCTCCGTCTTCCCGACGCCGGTGGGGCCGAGGAAGATGAACGAGCCGATCGGGCGGTTGGGGTCCTGCAAGCCCGCGCGGGCACGGCGCACGGCTGTAGCGACCGCGTGCACCGCCTCCTGCTGGCCGACGACGCGCTTGGCCAGCGCATCCTCCATCGACAGCAGCTTCTCGCGCTCGCCCTCCAGCATCCGCTCGACGGGCACTCCCGTCCAGCGCGAGACGACACCCGCCACGTGATCGGGCGTCACGGCCTCTTCCATGAACGACGCAGCCGTCTCCTCCCGCGCTTCGGTCTCGGCGAGGCTCTTCTCCAGCTCGGGAATGATGCCGTAGGCGAGTTCACCGGCGCGCTGATACTGCCCCTGGCGCTGCGCCTGAGCCAGTTCGTTGCGCGCCTCGTCGAGGCGGCGCTTGAGATCGGCGGCCTGGCCGAGCTTGTCCTTCTCCGCCTTCCAGCGGGCGGTGATCGAGGCGGACTGCTCCTCGAGATCGGCGAGCTCCTTCTCGAGCCGCGCGAGGCGATCCTTGGAGGCGACATCCGTCTCCTTCTTCAAGGCCTCGCCCTCGATCTTCAGCCGCACGATCTCGCGATCGATCGAATCGAGCTCCTCGGGCTTTGAATCCACCTGCATGCGCAGCCGCGAGCCGGCTTCGTCGATAAGATCGATGGCCTTGTCGGGGAGGAAGCGGTCGGTGATGTAGCGGTTCGACAAAGTCGCCGCAGCCACGAGCGCCGAATCGGTGATGCGCACGCCGTGATGCTGCTCGTACTTCTCCTTCAAGCCGCGCAGGATCGAGACCGTATCCTCCACCGTCGGCTCGGACACGAAGACCGGCTGGAAGCGGCGTGCGAGCGCTGCATCCTTCTCAACGTGCTTGCGGTATTCGTCGAGCGTCGTCGCGCCCACGCAATGCAGCTCGCCGCGCGCGAGCGCCGGCTTGAGCAGGTTCGAGGCGTCCATCGCCCCCTCCGCCTTGCCTGCGCCGATCAGCGTGTGCATCTCGTCGATGAAGAGCACGATCTGGCCTTCCGCCGAGGTGACCTCCTGGAGAATGGCCTTGAGGCGCTCCTCGAACTCGCCGCGATACTTCGCGCCCGCGATCAGCGAGCCCATGTCGAGCGCCAGCAACTGCTTGTCGCGCAGGCTTTCGGGCACGTCGCCGTTGACGATGCGCAGGGCGAGCCCCTCGACGATCGCGGTCTTGCCGACGCCGGGTTCGCCGATGAGAACCGGGTTGTTCTTGGTGCGCCGCGAGAGCACCTGGATGGTGCGGCGGATCTCCTCGTCGCGACCGATGACCGGATCGAGCTTGCCCTCGCGGGCGGCCTCGGTCAGATCGCGCGCGTATTTCTTGAGCGCCTCGTAGGCGTTCTCCGCCGAGGCGCTGTCGGCGGTGCGGCCCTTGCGCAGGGCATTGATCGCCTCGTTCAGGCCCTGCGCCGTCACGCCCGCCTTGGCGAGCGCCTTGCCGGCCTCGCTGTCCTTCTCGACCGCGAGCGCCAGCAGCAGCCGCTCGACCGTGACGAAGCTGTCGCCCGCCTTTTCGGCGGCCTTCTCGGCCGTGTCGAAGACCCGCGCCGTGCCGGGCTGCAGATAAAGCTGCCCGCTGCCACCCTCGACCTTGGGGATGCGCGCGAGCGCCTGCTGCGTCAGCTGGAGCGCGAGCTTGGCGTCGCCGCCCGCGCGCGTGATCAGTCCGGATGCCATACCCTCGGGATCGTCCAGCAGGACCTTGAGGACATGCTCCGGGGCAAACTGCTGATGGCTCTCCCGGAGCGCCAGCGACTGGGCCGATTGCAGGAAGCCGCGCGCCCGTTCGGTGTACTTCTCGATGTTCATTCCCAATCCCTTTCAGCCTTCCGCTCCCGCCCCTGCCGGGCACGTTCGCGGCGCTCTCCAATCATCGTCCCGGCCCTTCTCGAAGCAGCCGGTGAGCCTGATGTGGGTGTGACATAACGACAACACAAGACCCGATCGACCTTGGAACGAAGCCTCTCAGCGCGCGTTGATTCAAGGCAATCAAAGCGGACAAGCCGCAAGAAGGAGGAGGTCTCCATGGCCGAGAACAAGCGACCGGACGAGAAGACCGACAAGAAGCAGCCGGGCACCGACAATTCACCGCAACGCGGCGGCTATTCCCATGCCGACACGCGGATGGGCCATGAGCACTCCAGGACGCTCGCCGATCTCGAGCACGCCGTCACCGGAAGCGACAAGCCGCCGGGGCGCGAAAAGGACCTCGACGCAGACGCGCTGTCGCGAAGCGAAAAGACGGAACCGAAGAAGTGATTTGGAGCACGCCGGGCCGAATGGCCAGCGTGCGCAGGGGAGACCACAATGTCGGACAAGAACCACGAGCAGGACAAGTCCAAGCTTCAGAAGAACATGGAAAAAGCCTTGGAAATGAAGAAGGAGGCCGGCGCCGAGGCGCATATTCCGGAGCATCAAACTTCGGATGAGGGAATGAAGTCGCTCCCCAACAAGGACATCGCACCCTCGGGCGCACTCAATGCGGAAGGAAACACGCCCGTCCTCAGCCGCTCGCATGGCGTGCGCTCGAGCGACAAGGGCTGATGCAAGCTTGACACTTGCAGCATCGGGAGATGGCATTTATCGATTGAGGCATGATGCGCATCTCCTCCCTCTATCGTTACCCGGTGAAGGGCCTCTCGCCCGAGCCCCTCACCGCCGCCCGCCTGGAAGCCGGCGCGTACTTTCCCGGCGACCGCCTGTTCGCCATCGAGAACGGCCCATGCGGCTTCGATCCGGAAAGGCCACAACATCAGTCCAAGACGAAGTTCCTCGTCCTGATGCGCATGGAAGCGCTGGCGCGCCTGCGCACCCGCTTCGATGAGGCGACGAGCGAGCTCGTGATTGTCGTCGATGGGGAAGAGCGGGTGCGGGCAAGCGTTTCCACGCCCGACGGACGCGCGACGATAGCGGATTTCATGCGTATCTTCGCCGGCGAGGATCTCGACGGCGATCCATCGCTGCTCTCCGCGCCGGACGGCTTCCGCTTCACGGACTCCCCTTCCGGTTACGTATCGATCATCAACCTCGCCAGCGTCGCTTCCGTCGAGAACCTCGTCGGCGCGCCAGTCGATCCGCTCCGCTTTCGCGGCAACATCCATGTCGAGGGGATCCCGGCCTGGAGCGAGTTCGATCTCGTGGGCCGCGAACTGGCCACCGCGTCGGGCCTTCGCCTGAAGGTCACCTCGCGCATCAAGCGCTGCGCCGCGACGAACGTCGACCCGCAAACCGGCGCGCGCGACCTCTCGATCCCGAAGACCCTGATGCAAAATCTAGGGCACATGGATTGCGGGATTTACGCCGAAGTCGTCGCATCCGGTTCTCTCGCGCCGGGCGAGCGCTTCGAGGTCGTCGAGCCGCAGGGGCGGCGGCAGGCGCTTCCGTTCGCGTAGCGCGAACGCTGCTGCGCCCCAAAAGAAAGGGACGCCCGGAGGCGTCCCTGATGCATCTTTCCCAAGCAGAGCGGAGAACCGCCGGAGGTTTATTCCGCAGCGGACTTGTCCGTCGTCTCCGGCGCCGCGTCATCGCTTGCGACACGACGCGTCACGCGGCGGCGCTTCGGCTTCGGCGCTTCCCCGTCATCGGCGACGCCCGGTGCAGGCGCTTCCGCTTCTGCGGGCGCCGGGCGGGCGACAGGCTTCGTCAGGAAATCGGGAAGCCCCGGCTGCGCATCCGTCTCGACCGCACGGCGTGCGCGGGGAGCGCGCGCGGGCTTTGCCGGCGCGTCGACCGGCGGCTGCGCCACAATGCGCGGCTGCTCTTCGGCGCGCACATCCTCACGACGAGGCTCTTCATGACGAGGCTCCTCGCGGCGCGCCTCCTCACGACGGGGCTGCTCGTCCCGGCGCGGCTGACGCGCATCTTCGCGACGGGGCGCGAAATCGGGATCCTCGCGGGGGTCGCGGCGGGCCTCGACGGGCGCACGCTGCTCCATCGGCGGGCGCTGGAAGCGCTCGCGACGATCGCCGCGCGGCGGCCTGTCGCCACGGTCCTGGCGATCATTTCCGCGATCCTGGCCGCGATCTTGCCGCTCGCCACGCGGTGCGAAACCACGCTCCGGACGATCACCACGATCCTGACCGCGATCCTGGCCGCGATCCTGCCCACGGTCTTGCCCGCGATCCTGCCCACGATCTTGCCCGCGGTCTTGCCGCTCGCCACGCTGTTCGTACGGGCTCGGCTGGAATTGCGGTTGCGGCTGCGAACCGGGATCGTAATCGTCCGATCCGCCATTGCCGCTGCGATCGTGGCCGTTGCCGCGATCCTGACCGCTGCGATCATGGGAATGATAGGAGAAGCCGTTGTTGTCGTCGTCGCCTTCGTCGCCATCATCGTCGAAGGAGCGCGTGCCGCCATATTGCTGGCGCAGGGCCTCCTGGGCAGTGGCGATGATGCGATAATAGTGCTCGGCGTGCTGGAAATACGCCTCGGCCGCCACCGGATCACCGGAGGCCTGGGCATCGCGCGCCAGTTGGCCGTACTTGTCGGCCACATGCTGAGCGGTGCCGCGAACCTTGACGTCCGGACCGTTCGACTCGTAGCTCCGCGTGAGCGGATTGGGACCCTTGCTGCGGCTGCGACCGCGCATACGCCTGTTCTGTGTTGGTCTCATGGATATGTTTCGACCTTCAATGTCTCTCGACCGTTTCAAACGCGAGAGCGTGACGCCGAACGGGGGCTAACCCAACGTTCGCGCGAACGTCCGTCATCCTGGGATTTGATCCGGCCATTGACCGGAATACTGTCCGCGATGTCGGGTTCAAAATCGCCGCAGGATCGTTCAAAGCCCCATCCATGCGGTAGAAAGCACAAGACCCTTCTGATTGATGACCGGAGGGCTCTTCGAGAGCCATCCAGCTTCTGGGTGTTTTGCGATTTCCGTTCGCAACCTAGCCGGTTCGCCCGGCCTCGCCAAGCGATAAATCGTCAAGACGGCCAGAAATCTCTCGTATGGAATCGATGTGGGGCGGCGAATGGCGTTTACAAGGCGAATGCGGCTGCCCGTTCCACATTTCCGAGATCGCAAACCCGCTCGATGCAGGTGAAGGATGCACCGGAACCACGGACGATTCGCGCCACGTCGTCCCCCTGTCCCGCTCCGAACTCAACGGCGACGATCCCACCCGGCGCCAGCAGCCCCGCCGCCTGTTCGAAGATGACGGCATAAGGGTCGAGCCCCTCGCCGCCGCCGTCGAGGGCCTCTCGCGGATCGTGGACGCTCACCTCCGGCGAGAGCCCGGCGATGTCGGCGCTGCGGATATAGGGAGGGTTGGAGACGATCAGGTCGAAACGTCCGGAGATTGCCGCGGCCCAATCGCTGACGACGAAACCGCATCGATCGGCGACACCGTTCGTAGCCGCATTGGCGCGGGCGGTGCGCGCGGCTTCGAGCGACCGATCAAGACCGATCCCCCACGCCTTCGGCAGCTCGTGCAGGAGCGCGATCAGGATACACCCCGTTCCCGTGCCGAGATCGAGAATGCGCGGGGCGGTCATCCCGCCGGCGAGCCGCAGCGCGAGCGCGACCAGCGCCTCCGTGTCGGGCCGGGGCACCAGCGTCTGCGGCGAGAGTGTGAACGGCAGGCCCCAGAATTCGCGCGTGCCGAGGATGCGCCAGACGGGTTCGCGCGCAAGGCGTCGCTCGAGCCACTCGGCAAGCCGTGCCGCCGCCGCCTCACCGATCTCGACATCGGGAGCGAGCGCGAGCGCCGTCGCATCGATCCGGCAAGCCTCGAACAGCAGGATGCGCGCCTCGATCGCCGCCTCCTCCATCCCTGCATCGCGCAGGATCGTGCGAAGGTGTGCGAGAGCCGCCGCCCGGCTCGTCTGCCCGGCGAGCGCCATCAATGCGCTTCGGCGAGCAGCGCCGCCTGGTGCTCGGCGATGAGCGGCTCGATGATGTCGTCGAGCTTTTCGCCCGTGATCACTTCTTCCAGCTTGTAGAGCGTCAGGTTGATCCGATGGTCGCTGACCCTGCCCTGCGGGAAGTTGTAGGTGCGGATGCGCTCGGACCGGTCGCCCGAGCCCACCTGCGAGCGCCTGTCGGCGGCACGGGCGGCGTCCACCGAGCTGCGCTCCAGATCGTAGAGCCGCGAGCGCAGGATCGCCATGGCTCGCGCCTTGTTCTTGTGCTGCGAGCGCTCCTCCTGCACCACGACGGCGACGCCCGTTGGGATATGCGTTATGCGCACCGCGGATTCGGTCTTGTTGACATGCTGCCCCCCGGCGCCACCGGAGCGCATCGTGTCGATGCGCAGGTCCCGCTCATCGATGGCGATATCGACCTCCTCCGCCTCGGGCAACACGGCGACGGTCGCCGCGGAGGTGTGGATGCGCCCGCTCGCCTCGGTATCGGGAACACGCTGCACCCGGTGCACCCCGCTCTCGAACTTGAGGCGCGCAAACACCCCCCGGCCGCTGATCTGGGCGATGATCTCCTTGTAGCCGCCCATGGCGCCCTCGCTTTCCGAGATCACCTCGACACGCCAGCCGTGCAGTTCGGCGTAGTGCGAATACATGCGAAACAGATCGCCCGCAAAGAGCGCCGCCTCGTCGCCGCCGGTGCCGGCACGGATTTCGATGATGGCGTTCTTCTCGTCCGCCGCATCCTTGGGAAGCAGCATCAGCTGCAGCTGTTGCCCTGCCCGCTCGACCTCCTCGCGCGCGCTTGCAAGCTCCTCCTCCGCCAGCGCCCGCATTTCCCGATCGGTGCCGCTGTCGTCGAGCAGCGCCTCGACGCCCGCGAGATTGTCGAGGGCCGCGCGGTATCCGGCGATAGCCTCGACGACGGGATCGAGTTGCGACAATTCACGCGAGAGCGCGACGAACGTCTCAGCGTCCGGGCCGCTGGAGAGCGTCGCGGTGATGATGGCGTGGCGCGCGAGGACGGCGTCCAGGCGCTCGGCGGGAGGTGCGATGATCATGGCTAAACGGGGATATGGCGTCGTTCGGCGAATTGCGCCAGCGCCGCGCGCAACGAAACCTGCTCGGACCCGCGATCGATTTCCGCACGCAGGAAGCTCCCCAAGGCCGTTGCCTCGAGCTCCAGCAGCATCGCCTTCACCGGGCCGATCGAGGCGGGGGACATCGAGAGCGATCGGAAGCCCAGCCCGATCAGCGCCATCGCCTCCAGCGGCTGCCCGGCAATCTCGCCGCAGACGGAGAGCTGGCAGCCGGCGTTGTTGGCCGTATCGGCAATCAGCCGCATGACGCGCATCGACGAGATGCTGAGCGGGTCGTAGCGCTGCGCGACCTGCCGGTTCTCGCGATCCGCCGCGAAGAGGAACTGCAGGAGGTCGTTCGAGCCAACGGAAACAAAATCGGCGGCCTGGCAGATCTCCTCGATCTGGAAGAGCAGCGACGGCACTTCCATCATCACGCCGAGCGAGGTGGAGGTCGGCAGGTCGTGGCCGTGGCGCTCGAGATAGGCGATCTCGCGGGTGACGATCTCCTTGCCGCGCACGAATTCCTCGACGGTCGCCACCATCGGGAACATGATGCTGATGGCCTGCCCAGCTCCCGCCTTCAACAGCGCGCGAACCTGGCTGCGCAGAAGGCCCGGACGGTCGAGCCCAATGCGGATGGCGCGCCAGCCGAGCGCCGGGTTCTCTTCCTCGGGTGCCGACATGTACGGCAGCACCTTGTCGCCGCCGATGTCGAGCGTGCGAAAGATGACGGGTGCGGCCCCCACGGCATCGAGGACAGCGCGATAAAGCTTCTGCTGCTCGCTGGTGGAGGGCATGTACTCGGCGACCATGAACTGGATTTCGGTGCGAAACAGCCCGACCCCGCTCGCACCCGTCTCCTCCAGATGCGGAAGGTCCACGAGGAGGCCGGCGTTCAGGCGCAGGTCGATCGCCACGCCGTCGCGGGTGACGGAGGGGACCTCGCGCAGCTTGCGATACTGCTCCTGCCGCCGCGCCCGCAGACGCGCCTTCTCGGCATAGGCCGCCTCGACATCCGGGCGCGGCCTGATCTGCACCTCGCCCGCGACGCCATCGACGATGATCGCATCGCCCGGCTCGACGAGCGACGTCGCGTTCTCGACCTCGCCGACGGCGGGAAGCCCGAGCGCGCGCGCCACGATGGCGACATGGCTCGTCGGCCCGCCCTCTTCGAGCACGAGCCCTCGCAGCTTCGAGCGGTCGTAATCGAGCAGGGCCGCCGGGCCCATGGAGCGCGCGACGATGATGGCGTTGTCCGGGAGATCGCCGGCATTGGCGATGAAATCCTGCCCCACCAGCTGATGCAGCAGGCGGTTGGCGAGATCGTCGAGATCGTGCAGGCGCTCGCGTAGATAGGGATCGGTCTGGCGCATCATCCGGGCGCGGTTGTCCGACTGGACGCGCTCGACGGCGGCCTCTGCGGTGAGGCCGGTCATCACCGCCTCGCGCATGCGCCGCAACCAGCCCTGGTCGTGGGCGAACATGCGGAATGTTTCGAGCACCTCGCGATGCTCTCCGTGATCCCCGACATCACCGCGCTCGATCAGCTCGTCGATGGAAGCGCGCACCTTCTTGATCGCGGCTTCCAACCGCTCGACCTCGGCGTCGAGGTTCTCGGCGATGAGGTTCTTGACGACGACGCGTGGCTCGTGGAGCACGACGTGCCCCAGCCCGACGCCCTCCGCCAGCGACAATCCCTGCAGATAGAGCGGCTTGGTCAGCGCGATCGCGGTCCCGGGCTGCGCGATGGCCTGCAACTCGCCCGAGGCGACCATCTCGGCGACGACCATCGCCGTCGTCTGCGCGGCCTCGATCTCCTCTTCCGTATAGGTGCGGTGCGCCCGGTTCTGGACGACGAGGACGCCCAGCGTGTTGCCGGCGCGCAGGATCGGCACGCCGAGGAAGCCGTGGTAGATTTCCTCGCCCGTCTCCGGCTTGAAGGAGAAGGCGGGGTGCATCTGCGCGTCCGCCAGCGCCAACGGCTGCGCCATGTCGGCGATGAGGCCGACGAGCCCCTCCCCAGCATGCATCGTGGTGAGATGGACGGCCTCGCGGTTCAGCCCCTCGGTGGCGTAGAGCTCGAGCGTACCGTCGGCCCGCAGGACATAGACCGAGCAAACCTCCGCGACCATGTTCGCGGCGATCAGGACGACGATCTTGTCGAGGCGGTCCTGCGCGCTGATCGGCTCCGCCATGATCTCGCGGAGGCGGCGTAACAGAACGCGCGGGCCGCCGGGAGCACCTCTCATGAGCAACGCCTTGTCTCAAATGCGCCGGCCGACGGCCAGCTTTTCAATCAGTGGAGAAGCAATACAACCGCCCCTGCAAGCTTGCGCGACTCGGTCAGACTTTGTCGAGTCCATAAAGGGAGTGAAGCGTGCGAACCGCAAGCTCCGTGTAGGGTTCGTCGATCAACACGGAGAACTTGATCTCGGAGGTCGTGATCGCGCGGATGTTGATGCCCTTGTCGGACAAGGCCTTGAACGCCCGCGCGGCGACGCCGGCATGGCTGCGCATCCCCACCCCGATGGCCGAGACCTTCACCACGTCCGTCGCGCCCTGCAGCGATTCGTATTCGATATCGGCATGCTTTGCTTCGATGATCCCCTTCGCACGCTCGTAATCGGCCGCGGGGACGGTGAAGGTGATGTCCGTCGTCGCCGAATCACGAGAGACGACCTGGATGATCATGTCGACGTTGATGTTGGCGTCGGCCAGCGGCACGAAGATCGCGGCCGCCACCCCGGGCTTGTCGGCAACGCGCCGCAACGTGATCTGGGCTTCGTCCTTGGAATAGGCGATGCCTGTAACCGTCTGCTGTTCCACGATTTCCTCCTCGCCGCAAATCAGCGTTCCGGACCCTGGGTTTTCCGGATCGTCAAAACTGGATCGTACATAGGTCGGGACGTTGTGCACCATGGCCACCTCGACCGAGCGCACCTGCAGCACCTTCGCGCCGAGGCTCGCCATTTCAAGCATCTCCTCGTAGGAAACCCTGTCGAGCCGGCTCGCCTTCGGGACAATGCGCGGATCGGTGGTGTAGACGCCATCCACATCGGTGTAGATGTCGCAGCGCTCCGCCCCCAGCGCTGCGGCGAGGGCGACGGCGCTGGTGTCGGATCCGCCGCGCCCGAGCGTCGCGATGCGACCCGTGGGTTCGTGCACGCCCTGGAAGCCGGCGACGACGGCCACTTCGCCGCGCTCCTCGAAATGCCGGAGGATCTTTGAGCCGTCGATATCGAGGATGCGGGCGGCGCCGTGCGCGCCTGACGTATGCAGCGGAATCTGCCAGCCCTGCCACGAGCGCGCCGGGATCCCCATGCTCTGCAGGACGATGGCGAGAAGGCCCGCGGTCACCTGTTCGCCCGAGGCGACGACGGCGTCGTATTCCCGCGCATCGTGGATGATCGACGCCTCTCGGCACCACGAGACCAGCTCGTTCGTCTTCCCCGCCATGGCGGACACGACAACCGCCACGTGATAACCCGCATCGATCTCGCGCTTGACGTGGCGCGCGACGTTGCGGATGCGCTCCAGATCGGCGACGGAAGTCCCGCCGAATTTCATCACCAGACGTGGCATCGTCAATCAGCCTCGGGTTAATCTCGGACTATCGGCCGGGACGCGACGACGCAGGACGTGACCTCGACGCGAAATGGCGCGTATACATGACGAGCCCGCCCGACGCTGTCAACGCGGCAGAGCCGTTTCGGGCAGGCATTTGGTTTAACAGCAGGAAATTGCAATGACCCGCAATCCGTCGAAGATCGCCCCCGTCGGAAGCGCAGCGATGCAGGGCACAGTGGATCCCGCAGAAGTCGCGCGGTTCGAGGCGATTGCGCGGACCTGGTGGGACCCCAAGGGCCCCATGCGCACGCTGCACAAATTCAACCCGGTTCGGTTGTCCTTCATCCGCGACGAGGCCGCACGCCATTTCGGCCGCGATCCGCTGCAGGAGGGTTGCCTCGACGGCCTGTCACTGATCGATGTCGGCTGCGGCGGCGGGG
>Ga0208490_100371_pt1 | contig 30719 bp, 17 predicted proteins | sample SubbioAug_CSWold_FD_184818 | JGI IMG/M metagenome (GOLD analysis project Ga0208490, IMG submission 184818) | Serpentinite rock and fluid subsurface biosphere microbial communities from McLaughlin Reserve, California, USA - CR11Aug_CSWold (SPAdes) | ecosystem: Environmental > Terrestrial > Deep...
ATATGATAGGTGTCTGTATGGAGAATGCGATGATTCACCACTTTGATTCTCATCCCCAATGGTTATCCTGATAACCTGCTTTCCCCATTGACTCATATTCATATCATCAATATTCTTCTGTCCAAATACAAGCTTTGGAAAATCCTTATCAAGATCATTTTCTGTAAGAGCTCTGTCAGTCCAACTTACTGGTGGTGAAAAGGAATTCTTTGGAAAATCCCCGAGGACTGCCTGGTACCTACCAAGCATTGGTTTGACTAACGCCTTGCTATTTTCAGTAAAATCTCTATATGTATATACTTGGAAAAGCTCACTTAGTTTCTTTTCAAACTTGAATCCATCAGCACAAAGAAAGGTTACATTATAATCCACACCACTCATTAAGTTACCCTTACCTATAAGAGTTTCAAGATCATATCCCTTTACCTTGATTATCTTGTGGAACCCAAGGCTGTTATTGGTGGAGTAAACTCTTTCCACTAATGTGTAATTCTTCCAGTCATTGGCAGTTATATTTACTTCCTTATTAACTCCAGTACCAGTTATAACAAGCTCCGAAGTAGAACCAAATGTAGGTACAGCAAGTATAGAAACATGTGTTAGTAGCAGTGCTAAAACCAACACAATATTTAATAGCTTCCATCCTTTTGAAAGTTTACGCTTCATAATACATCCCTCCTATCCCCTTAAAAAGACGGGCGATGCAAACTACCCTCGCCCGTCTACTAATTTAATAGCTAACTATTAATAATTTTATTGGGCAAGAAGTGCGGTATATACTATAACTGCAGCTTCTGCTCTATTAACAACTTTTGTTGGCACGAACTCTTCTCCTGCAACATCTGCAAATACTCCCTGTACTTCTAACCATGCCACATAATTTGCTGCCCAATCTGCCACACTGTCCTTATCTACATAATTGGATTTTGACATTACGAATTTTAGAACTCTAGCTTCTTCAACTATACCAGCAGCAATTGCTCCTCTTCCTGCCACTGTTGCCATTTCCTGTCTGTTTATTGTCTGGTTTGGCTTGAAGGTTCCATCTGTGTAGCCCTTGAATAGTCCATTATCAACTGCAGCTTGGATATATGGTGCAAACCACTGAGCTTCAGCTACATCACTAAAACTTCCATCGTATTCTCCTAGATTATATCCAAGGGATAGAACCATAATCTTTGCAAACTCAGCTCTTGTGAACTCTCTTCCTGGAGCATATAATCCTCCACCTACACCATTGATAATTCCTTTTTGTGCCATTGCTGCAATTGCTTCAGATGCATATGTAAATTCACCAGTTATGTCAGTGAAATCAACTGGAACTACTACTGGTTTTTCTTCAGCAGGTTCTTCTTCAACAGCTTCAGTTGCTTTCACTTCAATATCTACAACCAGCTTGAAAACTGTTCCAAATTCACCTGCTGTCTTAACTTTTCTATAAACCACTATTTCATCAGTTAAAGGGTCTTCATCATTATTGATGCTTTCTCCATCAATTTCATAAGCCATTACATACATTAGCTCATCATTTAATACATCTGCAAGGTCCTGAGGCGCAATTCCATATCCATCAGCAGCAGTAAAATGAACTTCTCCCGCTTTAAGTTCTAACCCTAACATTTCAACTAATACAAACTTTAGGCTTACACCTTTTACCATTACAGACTTTTCACCCGTTCTGCTGTTGTATATGTATTCATCTTCAATTTGTCCTTCAGCTGGTACAGTAAGTAAAGCTTCCATGGTCAGACTTAATGGACTTTCAATACCATCACCTGATATCGTTACTACATTCATATCTTGTGCAAATGCGAATTGCCCTAATGCCATTGCTAATACAAGCACAAGGGTTATTACTTTTAATCTGTTTTTCTTCATTCTTTTTCCACCTTTCTATTTTTTATGGCGAAAAGGAAATAAAAAAATCGATATTGCCCCTTGGAAATATCGATACCCTTCTCCTTTCCAACAGGAGGCACAGCCGTTTCCAACTATACCCTAACGGCATATTAACCATTTACAAGGTTAGTATGCTCGGAGATTGTTTAATTACTAATATTTTAACATATTAAGCTGTTGTAGTAAACAAAGGAAGTTAATATATTCAGATAATTCTTTAATTATCGCCAAAATAAATAGCCTCTTTAGCCCATTTTACTTTTTCATAGAAGAGAAATATCCCCCTCTAATTGGACTTATACTATTTACAGTTATATAAGCTTTTTGATCAACTGAATCTACTAGATTCTTTAGCTTTGTTAAATCTTTTCTATTTAGTGCTACTGTTAACACTTCTCTAGGTCCTTCAATTCCTTGTCCTTCCATAATGGTTACTCCAAAACCATTTTGTCTTAATTGGTCAACCAACTCTTGGTTGTTTGAAGTTTTTAAGATAATTTGTGCAGAAAGATTTCCCAGTGCAATTTTATTCTCTATTGTTATCCCAACAAAATTACCTGCAGCAAATCCAAAACAATATGCCAATAAGTTCAATGGATCATCTAGAGAACTTACAACCTTTCCAAGAATGGTAACATATACTCCTACTTCAAAAAAACCAATCATTGCAGCTTGAACTTTCCTGCCTTGTACAACCATTAGTGTCCTAATTGTGGCCATGGAAACATCTAATACCCTAGCAAAGAAAATAAGGGCATAACCCAATAACAATTCCATAAATATCCCCTTTCAATAATTTAGGGAAGGATAAACCTTCCCCATCTTTAATATTCATTAAAATACTGCGTAATTCCATTTACCATACCAATTACTACTTTATTTTGGAAGTCTTCAGTGACTATCAATGCCCTTTCAGTTGCATTGGACATATACCCAACCTCAATCAGCATTGCAGGCATATATGTTCTTCTTAACACTGCAATTTTTGGACTGTTTACTATACTTCTATTTCCAGTATTGCCTGTTAATGCTATAACATTATCATAAATGCTTTTAGCAAACGGGAATTGATCGTCTAATTTTAAAGTTGCTTCCAACGCTGATGCATATAGTACTTCCAATCCTTTTATTTCAGACTTAATATTTGAATTTGCATGAATGCTCATGAATATATCTGCATTTGCTCTGTTGGCGATTTCAGGTCTCTCATAAAGCTCAACATATACATCAGTATCCCTTGTCATAATTACATTATATCCCAGTGCTAAAAGGGCTTGTTGTAGTTTTAAGGATATCTTTAAATTTATGTCTTTTTCATACAAGCTTCCATGAACTGCACCAGGATCTCTTCCACCATGTCCAGGATCAATTACAATTGTTCTATCTTGAGGAGTAAGGTCTTGTACCTTTTGTACCTCTACTTTAATCTGCTGATCAATAAGATTAGATAAAACAGTATAATTCATGGTTCTTCTAAAGTTTATATTAACAACTGTATTTATTTGATCCTTAGTGATGACTATTCTTCTAATATAACTATCATTTACTATGAAGTCCCCTTCAGGTAGAGATGTTGCAAATGTAGGCATTGTAATCAATAGTTCCTTCTTTAGTACATCATAATTAACATTATATGCTGATGGAAACTGATTGTTAATTGTAAAAATAGCTTTATCTTCTAGTTTTTCAAATTCTAAATAATCCCATATATTTTCTTCAGGAACTATAATAAGTCTATTTTCTTCAGCAATAATTTCAATCCTTGGATTGTTGACCCCTTCTTTAATTACCAGAACAACTCTCACAATATTTTCTGTATTATTTAAAGGATCTGGAACATATTGGGATGCTCTAATCTTTTCTATAAAGGACACTGGTGTATTAAATTCTTGATATAGTTCACCTTGAATTATAGTATCTTTAATATCAATTACTATTCTATTAGGATCTAACAAATTTAAAGTACTGTATTGAGGGTTATTTAAACCATTAATAAATAAGACTCTTTTGCCATTGTAGGTTCCAATTGTCACTAGATTAGATTTATTTTCTTCAGTAATCTCATCTACTACTTCAACAACCTCTTCTTCAACATAATCATCAAATGCAATCTCAATAATATTACCATTTTCTCTAGTAACTACTCTATGATCATCTTGTTCAAATAATGTCAATACAACCCTTGTAACATATGGTTGTGGTATAGTAGTAAATTGAGAATAATTAACCTTTTGTAAATTACCCCCATCTAAATTTATCTCTCCTGGTCTAGCAAGTGTGCCTGGAATGCTTAATATTGCATTGTCTATGTCAATAACCAGTTTGTTTGATAGAGTAATATACATGCTTCTGTAGCTTAAAGGTCCGTTTCCTGTAATCTTTACCCTCTTATTTCCTTCTGGTGTTTCTACAATCTCTATGTTTGAAATAGTAACATTTTGTACGCTAGGTTCTGGTTCTTCTATTGGTGTAGAAATCATAGCTGTATAGCTACTTTGATCCCAATTTACATCATATCCCAAAACTTCAGAAATGAATCTTACAGGTACCATAGTCCTTGCATCATTATTAAGCTCTGGAAATGTTACAAGTTTCGGTGTTGAGTTTTGATCAAGATATCTTGTCTCACCATTTACAGTAACTTTGTTATTATCTATAGATAAAGTTACCACATTGTTGTCATGAACTACTACTGCAGTTTTTGAAGGTTGATCCCATCCAACAACTGCTCCAAAGCTCTCAGCCACAAATCTTATGGGCACGAGAGTACGATCCCCCATTATAAAAGAAGGGACCTCTGTTTGTAATTTTTGGCCGTCAACCATTACAGCAACTTGTCTTGCTGAAAGTGGATTTCCGTCAACTTTAATACTCACACTTGTGTCACCAAATGCAAATATATTTATAGATAATATCAAAATAAGTACTACAATTATTAAAATGGTTTTTTTCATAATCTGTCCTCCATAATATCCCCTAACCACTTTTAGCTTATAGGATATTTATATCACTTTAGAAGAGTAGATTCAACAATTCAATTCAATTGTAACAATAACGTAATTAAAATCCTAACGCTTTGTATAATTCATCTGAACCCGGCGAGAATAACTCTAATGTAGTTCCATTAGAAACTTCAAATATACCTTCCTCTATAACAGTTCCAATTACTGTTGCAAATACCCCGGCTTCTTCTAGTGCACTTAAAAGAGGGTCCTTATTTTCTTTACTTGAAACCATTATCATACTTCCGCTGGAAATTAGTTTTTTCATGTCAATCTTAAGTGCATTGCATAACTTTCTAGTCACATCTTTTACTGGTAATTTGTCCCCTTCTAATAGTATACCTTTACCTATTGCTTTTCCAGTTTCCCAAATAGCCCCATGGATTCCACCTTCAGTTACATCATGCATATACTTAACCCCAAGTTTTCCACCAATCATTCCCTCTTTTACTACACTTAGATACTTCCCAAGGGATTTTGCCTCATCTATTTCTTCTTGGGTTAATTCCCCTTTTAACTTTTCTTCAAGTTCTCCAGCTAAAATATGACTCCCTTCAAGGCCAATCCACTTTGTCATAATAACCTGGTCACCTATACTTATCTCATCATAATCCATTAGCTTTTGCCTTTTCATTTTACCTATTACAGTTGTGGATAGTATAATCCTATTCACAGCATCTGTGATTTCAGTATGACCTCCTACGATTTCAACATTAACCTCTTTAGCTGCATTTCCTGCATCCTTCATTACCAACTCCAGGTCTTTTTCAGATGTTCCCCATGGACAAAGAATAGTAAGTAGAACTGCTACAGGTTCTGCGCCTCTTGTGGCAATATCATTGCATGAAACATGAATTGCCAATGCCCCTAATTCTTTTGTTGCACCGGTTATTGGGTCAGTACTCATTACACAAAGATCTTCTCCCAAATCTACTATGGCTGTGTCTTCTCCAATGCTTGCACTAACAAGAACTTCATCCCTTTTGTGAGTTATATTTTTAAATACGATTTTTTCCAGTAATTCGTTAGATACTTTCCCTATTTCCAAATGAATCCCCTCCATATGTCTATCCTATCAGATTTAAATAATGATTTAAAGCCCTGTCTTTTTTGGACAAGGCTCTAAATGACTATCTTAAATTAATCTTTTCTAAAAGCATCTTGTTAACCATTTGAGGATTTGCTTTTCCTTTAGTTTCCTTCATGATTTGTCCCATTAAAAACCCTATTGCTCTATCTTTGCCGTTTTTGAAATCTTCTATTGACTGTGGATTATTATCAAGTGTTTTTTTAACTATTTCTTCAAGTTCAACTTCGTCACTAATCTGAATTAAACCTTGCGTTTTAACAATTTCTTCTGGAGAGTTTCCAGTATCAATCATATCTTTTAGTACCTTTTTACCAGTATTAGTGTTTATCTTTCCATCTTTAACCATTAGAATAAGAGTTGCTAAATCTTTTGGTGTTATACTTAGCTCATCTATTTGTGTATCCTCTTCTTTTAATCTTCTTAGTACATCACCCATAATCCAATTACTAAGAAGTTTGCTATCTCCAACATATTTGTATGACTCTTCAAAGAATAAAGCCAACTCTCTTGACCCAGTCAAAACTTCTGCATCATAATGACTTAATGAGTAATCTGATATAAATCTCATCTTCTTTTCATGGGGAAGCTCTGGTAAATTATTTTTTATTTCTTCTAAGTAAGAATCTTCTATCTTAATTAAAGGAAGGTCACCTTCATTGGCAAATCTATAATCTGAAGCCCCAAATTTCCTTCTCATAATAGCTGTTTTATTAAGTGTCTCATCCCATCTTCTTGTTTCGTTGTCTGTGTTTTCTCCTTTATCTAGAAGCTCTCTATGTCTATTTTCTTCAAATTCTATTGCTTTTACTACTGATCTAAATGAATTAAGATTTTTAACTTCTGTTATTTTTGTTTTAAGTTTCCTTTCATCATCAATAACATTTATGTTAACATCACACCTTAAAGACCCTTCTTCCATTCTAACATCAGAGATTCCAATATACTTTATTGTAGATCTTAGTTTTTCAAGAAATAATCTTGCTTCTTCAGCTGAATTTATATCTGGTTTAGTTACTATTTCAATTAATGGTACTCCACATCTGTTAAAATCAAGTAAACTAACACCATCTTCAGTATGAAGTTGCTTTCCAGTATCTTCTTCTATGTGAATTCTATCTAGGTTAATCCTCTTTACCTTATCTTCTATCTCTATATCTAGATGTCCACCTTTGCAAAGAGGAAGGTCAGCCTGAGATATTTGATAGCCTTTAGTTAAGTCAGGATAGAAATAATTCTTTCTATCAGTTCTCACTTCTTTTTCTATTTCAGAATTAAATGCTAGACCAGCTCTAATTGAAAATTCCAATGCTTCTTTATCCATTACAGGTAATGCACCTGGAAGTCCTAGACAAACGGGACATACATGTGTATTTGCATCTCCACCGAATTCATTTTTACAGTTGCAAAACATTTTCTTCTTTGTCATTAATTCAACATGTATTTCTATTCCAATTAATGTTTTATATCCCATTATTTCACCACCTTCTCGAAGGCGTAACCAGCCTTAATAATCTTTTCTTCTTGGAATCTATTTCCTGTGATTTGTAATCCCACAGGAAGATTATTTACTTCCCCCATTGGTAAACTCATAGCACATAAGCCTGCTAGATTTACTGGAACAGTATAAAGGTCAGCTTTATACATATCTACTGGTGAGTTTACTATTGAATCAAATGGGAATGGTAAAATAGGTGATGTTAATGAAAGTATTACATCAAAATCTTTAAAGGTTTTATCATAATCATTTTTAATTAAAGTTCTTACCTTTAAAGCTTTTTTATAGTGCTCATCTTGATAACCTGCACTTAATGCATAGGTTCCCATCATTATCCTTCTCTTTGTTTCTTCTCCAAATGCTTCTGTTCTAGACATAGTGTATAGTTCATCAAGTGTTTCATAGTTTTCAGTTCTATATCCATATCTGATTCCATCCAATCTAGAAAGGTTAGTACTAACCTCTGCAGTGGAAATAATATAGTAAGTTTCCAAAGCATATTTTAAATGTGGAAGAGAAACATATTCTATAATTGCACCTTCTCTTTCAAATACACTTAGAGCATCTTGAAATAACAGTCGTATTTCCTCATCACCAGTTACTTTTAAGTCTCTGTATTCAATTGGAAGAGCAATTTTCAAACCTTTCAAATTGGCATTTTCAAGAGAAAAATTTATTCCTGCCTTTTTCGATGAAGTCCCATCCAATGGATCAAATCCTGAGATTCCTTTTAGCATCAAATAAGCATCTTTCACATCTCTAGCAAATGTTCCAATTTGATCAAGGGAATTGCTCATGGGAGTAACTCCATATCTAGAAACCATTCCATAGGTAGGCTTTAATCCAACAACTCCACAATAGCTTGCAGGTTGTCTAACAGAACCACCAGTATCACTACCAAGGGATACTGGAACTTCATTTGCAGCTACTGCTGCTGCTGAGCCTCCCGATGAACCACCAGGTACTATATCTAAATTTCTTGGATTTTTAGTGTTACCAAAATATGATGTCTCTGTGGAACCACCCATCGCAAATTCATCCATATTTGTTTTTCCTAGAATAATCCCATCATTATTTCTAATCATCCTAACAACTGTGGCATCATAGGGAGGAATAAAATTTTCAAGCATCTTTGAAGCACATGTTGTTCTTAGATCCTTGGTCATAATATTATCTTTAAGTCCCACTGGAAGTCCAGCTAGTATTCCAACATTCTCACCATTAGCTATTTTTTCATCCACTCTTTTTGCTGCCTTTATGGCATTTTCTCTATCTATTGTTATAAAGGCATTTATATCTTTTTCAACCTTCTCAATTCGAGCTAGATGGGATGAGAGTATTTCTTCTGCAGAAATCTCTTTATTTAATAATTTTTCTATCATTTCCCAGGCTTTTAAGCTTGATATCTCCATGAACTCACCCCTATTCTACAACTTTAAGTATTTTAAAGTAGCCATATTGTGTATCTACAGTATTTCTTAAAACTTCTTCTCTAGTTAGTGTTTGAATTTCTCCATTTTCCTTAAGGAAACCATCTTCATCGTTTATCTTGTAAGTAGGTTCCACATTTTCAGTATCTACCTCTTTAATGGTTTGTACGAAACTCATAACCTGATCAAATTTTTCAGTAAACAGACCAATTTCATCATCTGATATCTTTAGCTTTGCAATGTTAGCTATGTGGTTTACTTCATCTTTTGTAATCATCCTATCAACTCCTCTACTTTATTATATTGTAGTCATTAAATATTGTAAAAAGTTCATCTTGTAGTATTACTCTTATTCCTAAGGAATTTGCTTTATCTAGTTTTGAACCAGCTTCTTCACCTACTATAACAAAATCAGTTTTTTTGCTTACAGACCCAGTAACAACTCCACCCATTTTCTCAATTCTATCTTTTATTTCATTTCTGCTCATACTTTGGATGGTTCCAGTAATAACTATGGTTTTACCAGAAAAGAAGGTTTCTTCCATTTGAGTAATACCTTCATGAATTGGATTTACTCCATGGTTTAAAAGTTTTTTTATTCCTTCTTTTATCTTTTCATCATGGAAAAATTCAAGAATGCTAAAGGCAACTATATCTCCCACATCTGGTATTTCAACTAATTCTTCGTAATTGGCATTCATTATTTCATCCAAACCTTTATATCTTTGGGCTAAATCCTTTGCTGTCTTACTTCCTACATTGGATATTCCAAGAGCATATATAAAGGATGAAAGATTAACCTGCTTACTATTTTCAATGGACAATAAGAGATTGTTTGTCTTTTTCTCCTTAAAGCCTTCTAATCCTATTATTTTATCATAATTTAACTCATAAAGGTCAGAAAGTTCTTTTATATCCAACTCTTCTACAAATAATTCAGCTGTTTTTTCGCTAAACCCTTCAATATTCATAGCATCTCTAGAGGAAAAATGAACAATTCTTGAAACCAGTTGAGGTTTGCATGATATAGAGTTAGGGCAGAATATATGAACTCCATTTTGTACCAGCTCACTTCCACAAGCTGGACAATGGGTTGGTTTTAATATTTCAAAAGACTCTTCATCAGATGGAATAGCACCTAAAATTTCTGGGATAACATCATTACTTCGTCTTATGAGAACTCTTCCATTTAATCTAACACCTTTTCTAACTATATCATCATAATTATTTAAAGTTGCTCTTTGCACTGTTACTCCACCTATTTCAACAGGTTCAAGTAATGCTGTAGGTGTTACTTTGGCAGTTCTACCAACATTCCATTGAACAGATATAATCTTTGTTGAGATTTCTTCTGCTTCAAACTTATATGCAACAGCCCATCTTGGAAACTTATTTGTATACCCCAACGCTTCCCTTGTGGGTATATGATTTACCTTAATTACCATTCCATCAATTAGAACATCAAGACCTTCTCTTTCCTTTTCTCTTTCTTCTATTTCACTTATAACATCTTCGATGTTTTTAAACAGACCAATATATGGATATACATTAAACCTGTTAGCCTTTAGAAAATCCACCATTTCCATATGGGTATTAAAATTTTTACCTTCCATGTATCCCACATTGTATATATAAGCTGAGAGATTTCTAGTTTCTGTAACCTTTGGATCAAGGTTTCTTAAAGCCCCTGCTGCTGCATTTCTTGCATTTTTAAGTGGTTCTAAAGAGGTCTTATTGTATTCTTCCAAGGCTGATTTAGGCATTATACCTTCACCTTGGACCTCCATCTTCCCAAGAAATGGGATTCTTAAGGGTATGGACTTTATGGTTTTAATTTGTGGCAATATTCCTTCGCCGATTATCCCATTTCCCCTTGTGGCTCCTTGTATAAGGTTTCCATCTTCATATGTTAGATTTAATGTTAATCCATCAAATTTAAATTCTAAGGTGTACTCTACTGGTGGCAAATTTTCATTGTATTCTTTAGCCAATCTTTCAACTCTGGTAGCCCAGTTTCTAAGCTCTTCAAAGCTTTGGCTTTTGTCTAAGCTCCATAATCTTCCTAAATGAGTGTGTTTGCTAAATTTTGATAATACATCTCCACCTACTCTTTGAGTAGGAGAATATGAGTGAATTATTCCAGTTTCATCTTCCAACATGATTAATTCGTCATAGAGTTTGTCATACTCTATGTCACTTATCATTGGCTCATCTAATGTATAGTACTGGTAATTTAGCTTTTGAATTTGTTCAATAAGTTCATCGATTCTCTTTGCTTTATCCATGTTCTTCTCTCCCTAAATCACTGTAATTGGGGCCATTGAAAGTAAGAGGGTCTTAATTCCTCCATTATCAAATGCAATTGTAAGCTTTTTATCCTCATCTTGTTCCTTAATACTTACAATCATTCCTTCTCCAAACTTCTGATGGAAGACCTTAGTACCAATTGTTACTTCAGTGGGTGTCTCTCTTTTTTTAATTGGTTTTTGGATAAATCTATCCTTTTGATAGTCTAAAGCAGTTATTGTAAATATATTGTCCTTAACAGGGGAATTTACTACTTCTTTTTTCTTTGGAGTTAAGGATTCATCCCTAAATAAGGTATCACCCATTTCGTCTAAGAATCTTGATGGTAGAGAAAAGTTAGTATTTCCATAAATAGTTCTCATCTTCGCATTGGAAATATATAGGTGTTCTTCAGCTCTTGTAATTGCAACATAGCAAAGTCTTCTCTCTTCTTCTAATTCTTCTTCAGAATCTAAACATCTTGAAATTGGAAATAATCCTTCTTCCAAGCCCACTAGAAAAACTATGGGAAATTCAAGTCCTTTTGCAGCATGTACTGTCATTAAAGAAATTAGATTGTCCTCATCCACTGTTTTATCAACATCTGAAAGTAAAGACACACTTGCTAAAAAGTCTTCAAGTGTTGCATCATCATTTTTTTTCTCAAATAAAAGGGCAACTGATAAAAAGTCTTTTATATTTTCAATTCTTGTTTTTGATTCTATTGTCTTTTCCTTTTCTAAATCCTCTATATACCCTGAAAGATTCATAACCTCTTCAATAAACTCTTTAAGACCCATCAATTCCTTTTTAGCCATGAGAATTGTCATCAATTCAACAAAAGGTTTGATGGAATTAATCGCTCTTGAATTTAGGGAGGTAATTTTGTCTATGTCAAAAATTGCACTGTAAATTGATTCATCATTGGAATTTGCATAATCTTGGATTTTCTCAATTGTGGCATTTCCAACACCCCTTTTTGGGGTATTGATAATTCTCTTTAAAGAGATATTATCATTGGGATTTTGAATAAATTTAAGATATGCAATTATATCTTTAACCTCTTTTCTATCGTAGAACTTTATTCCACCAACAACCTTATATGGTAGTTCTTCAGCCATAAAAGCTTCTTCAAAAGGTCTAGATTGGACATTGGTTCTGTAAAGAATTGCCATATCCCTTAAGTTATATCCTTTATATATTAGTTGGTGAATCTTCTTTGCAATATAGTGAGATTCCTGCTCAGAATACTCAAATTCCAGGTGGGTAACAGGATTGCCTTCCCCTTTGTCGGTCCACAGATTTTTTGGTTTTCTTCCATGGTTATTTTGTATTACTTGATTTGCAACATGAAGAATAGTATGTGTTGATCTATAGTTTTGTTCAAGTAATATTACCTTTGCTCCAGGAAAATCCTTCTCAAAATCAAGAATATTTGATATATCTGCATGTCTCCATGAGTAAATAGCTTGATCAGAATCTCCAACAACGCAAATATTATTGTGCCCTTCACTTAATAGCTTTACAAATTCGTATTGTATCTTGTTTGTATCTTGATACTCATCAACAAATATATATTTAAATCTCTTTTGATAGTAGTTTAAAATTCTAGGACTCTCTTTTAGAAGCTGGACAGCTTTAAATAAAAGATCATCAAAGTCCAGTGCATTATAGAATTTTTTCTTCTTTTCATAAAGGGCATAGCATTCTCCAACATTTCTTTCTCGAAAATCAGAGTAATTTAGGTTTATAAATTCATCAGGAGGAGTTTGAGTATTTTTTAGTTCGCCAATCCTTGCTAAAAGATAGGTTTCCTTGTACATCTCCTTTGATAGGTTTAATTCCTTCATACACTCTTTTATTAAGGTAATTTGATCGTCTCTGTCATATATTGAAAAGCTTCTATCATAGCCAATTAATCCAATATCCCTTCTTAAAATCCTAACACAAATTGAGTGAAATGTACCCATCCACATAACATCCACATCAACATCAATTAGTTTTTTTACTCTATCTTTCATCTCATTTGCAGCTTTGTTTGTAAATGTAATAGCTAATATTTCATTTGGAGAAACTCCAATCTCATTTATTAAGTATGCTATTTTATGGGTTACTACCCTAGTTTTACCAGATCCTGCTCCAGCCATAATAAGTAAAGGTCCTTCCTTATGAAGAACCGCTTCTTGTTGTCTATCATTTAGTCCTTTTATTAATTCCATGCCCACCATCCTCACCTACTACATTGAATAATATAGTAAAGTTATCTTAGATATCAAATCATTCATACTATTATTTATTATACCATTTTAGCTGTGTTTTTAGAATGGTTATGTGGATAGAAAATAGAATTAATATATCCAAAAGATCTAGTTTGAGAGAACTTAAAAAGCCAGACTATTATGTCTGACTTTTTAGTTCAAAATTTAATTATTATCTTCCAACCATCTTATGGCAGTATAGGCATAAGTTGCAGTTCCCTTCCATAGAACATCTTCATCGAAAACTGCTTTAGGATGATGCTGAGGATAAGGATATCCATTTTCTGAATTACCAGCAGTTAGTATTAAAAATATACTTGGTACCTTTAAGCTAACATAAGCGAAATCTTCAGATCCAGAAAGTCTTCCATCAGGTAAGAATGCATTAAATGGAAGTACATCTTCTTCTTTAAAAATTTCCTTTAAATATTCCTTTATTTTTTGGGAAAGGTCTTCATCACCTACAACAGATGGACACCCTCTTAAAAAATTAACTTCTGCTTTTGCTCTTAAGCCCAAAGCTGTATTGATTGAGATATTTACAAGTCTATCTTTGATGAATTCTCTAGTCTTTTCACTAAAAGTTCTAATTGTCCCTAATAGTATCGCTTTGTCTGGAATAACATTTGCAGCATCACCTGCTTTTAAGCTTCCTATGGTTAGTACTGCAGTATCTGATGGTGATATCTCCCTTGAGTTTATACTTTGTAACATTTGATGGATGTGTACTGCAACATTTATTGGATCTATGGTTGTATCAGGCATAGCACCGTGACCACCTTTACCTTGAACAACAATCTCAAAGGTGTCGGATGCAGCTGTAACAGCACCTTGCTCTGAATATACAAGTTTCCCCTCAGGCACTGGAAAACCTGTCATAGCATGAATCATAAGAGCAGCATCCACTTTTGGATTTTCTAATAAACCATTTTCAATCATTTCTTTGGCACCAGAAAGGGTCTCTTCTCCTGGTTGAAACATAAGCTTAATCTTCCCAGGTATATCACTTTCTAATTTCTTTAATACCTTTGCTGCTCCAAGAAGCATTGCTGTGTGTAAATCATGACCACATGCATGCATGTTTTCATTATTAGACTTAAATGTTAAATCTGCTTCTTCTTTAACAGGAAGTGCATCCATATCTCCACGAATCATAAATACTTTGCCTTCACCTTTTCCCACTACTACAACAATTCCTGATTTTCCACAATCAACAGGCTCATAGCCCATTTCAGTAAGTCTTTCCTTAACATATGCAGTTGTAATGGGAAGATCAAGATGCAATTCTGGATTCTCATGTAAAAACCTTCTGTACTGGATTATTTCTGCCTCTATTTCCTTTGATAATTCTAATACTTTATTCTTTAATTCCATTTATTATAACCTCCTAACATTTTCTTCTTAATTAAATGCTATATTTTTCAACAGTATAAGTCAACAAAAAAAGAACTACCGACAATGAGAATAGCTTCTCACTATGGGTAGTTCTTCAGGGGAAGGTTAATGATATTTAGTTAATCTTATTATATCGTTAACACATTAACAATATAACATAATATAAAAAATCATACAACCTTTTTTTGAAACATTTAAATATTTCTATGCAATTATATATCTAGTAAATTTCTTTTGTAATGAGTGTATAACATTCTTAAATTATCCATCTTCTTATAGATTTCCTTTTGAAGATCTGATACTTTTTCAAAGTCATCATTTCTAATTCCTTCTCTAATTGAAGTAAATAATGAAACTCTGCTCAAACTGTCCTTCATAAGTTCAACTCTTAAGTCTCTTATTGCTAACCAATTTGATATGTCTAAATCTGAAGCATTACTTGGATCATGAAGCATTTTATATCCTCTAATTTCTTTTATAAAGTCAGGAATAATCCTATGCTCAATTTCGGTAATCCATTTGTTTAGTGCAGCTGACTTATAGCTTTCTAAAATCGCTTCTCTAAATACATTTCCTTGAGTAAGGGTTACAAGTTTATCTGGGTACAAATCAAAGGCAGAAATATTTTCAAATACAGTCTGTGGAACCTTGCCAAAGTATCTATCTCTTTGTTCATCTGTAAAATCATCAAATACATTAACTTCACTTCTGTAAGCTCTTCCCTTTTCTAGATAAATTCCCTCTTCTTCAGGAGACTTGGATAATTCATTTAGTAAAGAATCTTCATCACGATTTTCGCTAAACACATGATCAATCCCATCTGCCATACTCATTAGCATTGTAGCTATACAAAGAAATGTATTAGTATGAGGATTTGGTGATCTTAATTCAAATCTTGTGGCAAGAGGATTGTTTTCATCTCGGATCAATCCTATTAAAATTGTCCTATTTCTTGATGGAATTTCAACACTTCTTCCTAAAGATGTAACTATACAAATTGGGGCTTCAAAGCCTTTCTTAAGTCTCTTAAAAGCTTCATTGGATGAAGTGATAAAAGGATTCATAACCTCATAATTCTTAAGGATTCCCATAATTGAGCCATAGCCAATTGGACTTAAGAAATGTTTTTTCGTAGGATGAAAAAGATTAACCCTCTTTCCTGATGTCAGTTCTATTGCTATTCCAATATGAGTGTGCTCACCACTTCCTGCAACACCTGGAATAGGTTTTGCTAGGAATGTTACATCCATCCCATTTTTTCTGAACTCTTCTTTTATTATTTTTTTTAAAAATATTTCATTATCTCCTGTATTAATAGCTGTGGAATACTTCCAGTCAATTTCAAGCTGTTCCATTATTCCTGAAAACGACCCATCTGAGTGTAATCTTGCCTTAACTCCACCAACTTCCTTGTGACCCATTTCTGGTTCCATTCCATATTTATCCATGTAAAATAAAGTGTTTTCCAATGAAGTTCTTACAGGACCGGTTGTTTTTGCCCAATACTGTTCATTAAGCTCTTGGGATGTAGATAATTCTTCTAAGTCTCTTTCATCGTTGGGAGTTCTTACCCAAAATTCTAATTCTGTTGCTGCTGTTACATGAACTTTCTTAATTTCATCAACTTCAAATCCATATTCTCTTGTCTTTTCTGGATATGTTTTTAAAAGAGATTCTACTCTTTTTTCAAAGTATTCAACTGCGTTCTTTAAAATATATCTTGAATCCACAGGCAAACCTTCATGGAAAAGAAAACAAGGTATTTTTAAACTACCAACCGGTCTTCCACTTTCTTCATCAAGATTCTCATAATTGTAATCTACAAACCAATTTGCATCAAGATCGCTTTTCATATTTATTTTTGCATTATCTAGTGTCGCAATCTTAGGTAAATATACAGAAGAACCATCTGTTTGAACAGCTATCCCATCTAGAAATAGATCAATATCCTCAATGAATAGTTTCACTGGAATCTTTTCTTCTGTTTCATGACCAATCAAGTCTACTCCACCCAAGGAGACAAACTTAATTTGAGGATTAGCATTTAATATTTTAACTAAATCCTGTTTATTATGATTCTCTTTAGGTATAACAAAACACATTTCACTTATCATAATATCATCTCCTATGGTATTTTTTACTTCATTATTTTATTACTATACTCCGTTAATGTCAAGTTATTTATAACCAAAAAAAAAGGACCCTAAGTCCTTTTATAAATCAATATGAATCACTTGATCATTGAGCAGATCAAAGTACATTATCTTGTTTCTAAGTATTTCACCCTTATTTAATAATACCTTGACCCCTTGAGCTACTTCATAGGATGCTATTAACATAGGAGTAAAGGAGGGATTCCCAAGTTTCTTTTCAACACCAACTCCATTTGGATCTGGGTATAATTTAGATAAGGTTTTATCTCCAGGATATACAACTCCAACCTGACCATACCAACCACCTATAGCACCATGAACCAATGGAATATTTAGACTCTCACACACTTCTTCCAGCATAATTCTACTTGATATATTATCTACTCCATCAATGACAACATCAGCATCCTTTAATAAATCCATAGCATTATATTGGTCAATTCTAACTTCAAAAGCTCCAATAATAACATCAGAATTAATCTCTTTCAATGCATCTTTTACTACCCTTGCCTTAGGGTGACCTAAAGTAGATTCTGTTGCAAATCTTTGTCTATTAAGGTTGCTTTCTTCGAACACATCACCATCAATTATTATTAATCTACCTATACCAATTCGGGTAAGACCTTCGCAAATATATCCTCCAAGGCCTCCAGCACCGATTACTGCTACTGTCTTTTCCTTTAAGAATTTCTGTTCTTCATCTGATATTAAGGATTTGTTTCTTAGATACCTCCCTTGTAATTCCACGAATTTTCCTCCTAATTATCCATATATCTCTTCAATTACATTTTCTAACCCTTCCAAAGATTCTAGAAATTCTTTTGGCATATTTCCAGTTTCAAAATCCCATCCAAGTTGTTTGAAAAAGTTATTCCCCAGTAGTTCATTATCAACCTTAACATTTTTTAATGGACCTTCCTCTAAAGGAGGATTTCCAACAGCTCTTTGTGTAAGGAACATATCTTTAGGCTGGATTCCTTCACGAAGGTTAAAAGCATGTCTTAGGGAATAAATTCTTAGACCTGTTTTAATTCTTTCATTACGAGTAAATTCTAGACCAGTTATTGCCTGGATGTAATCATCAATGATCTCAGGACTGGTTATTCCGAATCTTGAAAATAAACAGAACCCTGCAACATTTAAGATTTCCCTTGCAGCTGTTAGTTCTACATCTTGTTCTCCAGTGCCTTCGTATTCATATTTTGGTTTAGTTTCTTTGCCTCCCATTTGTAATGACCCTAATCCACCTTTCACATGTCTTCCAGGTGTTGGATCAAATTGGTATGTTCTTGCTAGACCAGGTGCAAATCTTGGATCATGCATTGGTAATTCTATTCCTGATGCGGTTTGTAAATATTCTTCTCCCTTTTTAAAGTGCTTGGATGCATATAAGGAACCATTGGCTAGAACTTTACCAACACCTTCTCCATCTACCATCTTTTGCAGTATTGCTATTATAGCTTCTCCATTACCCCAAGTGAGTTTAATTCCATCTAATTCTTCCTCTGACAAAACACCTTCTTCATAACATTCCATTGCCCATGCAATGGTCATTCCAGCAGAAATAGTATCAATTCCATACTTATTGCACATATCATTTGCTTTAATTACAACATCCATATCACCACAAAGTAATGTTGAACCAAAAGCAGATGAGGTTTCATATTCTGGTCTATCAGTTTCACCCACTGGCCATCTTCCTTCGTTGACTTCGTACTGGGCTCCACAACCCAATGGGCAGTTTGCACATGCATATTTCTTTGTTTTGTATTTGTCCATATTCCTAGCCCAAAGTGCTTTAGCTTTTTCTTCACCATAATGAACCAAGCCAACACCTTTCCAATTCATTACTGGACTATCTCCACTTAAGGCAGAACTAGGTGTTGAGTTACCTGTCCCATAATCCCCGAATGGTTTTGTGCCTGGAAGCTCTTTCATATTTTTTAAAACAAGTTTGTTAATTTCTTGAAGTTTCTCCTTATTATTTACATGAACTTCTCCAGTTCCACGAACAAGTATTGCTTTAAGGTTTTTAGAACCCATAACAGCTCCTCCGCCACCTCTTCCAGGAGTTCTATGTCCGTCATTAATTGGACATGCTAAATGAGACTGTCTTTCTCCTGAGGGTCCTATGGCTATTATTTTAGCAGCTTTTTCTTCATGATGTTCTTTTAATTCTTCCCACACCTTTTTAGTGTCCATTCCCCAAAGATGATTTGCATCAAGTATTTCTACTTTGCCATCATTTATCCAAATATACACGGGTTTTTGTGATATCCCTGATATAAACAAGGCATCAAATCCAGCTTTTTTAAGCTCAGGTCCAAAGAACCCACCTGAATTTGCATCGTTCCACCCACCTGTCACTGGGGATTTGTGAACCATTGTAAATCTTCCACCATACATTGTCTTTGTTCCATTAGTAAGTCCTGTTACGAAACCAAGTATACTTTCTTCACCCAATGGATCAGCCTCTTTAGGCATTCTATCGTAAAGAACCTTTGCACCAATACCGTAACCACCTATGTAAAGTCTAACCATTTCTTCACTTAATTCATCTTCTCTTATTTCCCCTGTGGTAAGGTTAATAAATAACATCTTTCCATTGTATCCGTTCATCCTCATCCCTCCTATCTTTTATTATACCCCCACTACTGTGCTACATCAACAAAACATTAGCTTTCTGTTTTATTTATGTTGTTTCTTTTTCTATAGAAATAACCTAAAAGAATAAATGATACTAAAGTTAACGAAAACATAATTGTCATACCCAAGCTGTAATCTCCAGTAAGATCCACTAAAACACCCAATATATAAATACCTACAGCTGCTCCAAAATTAGCAAATATTTGAGCAATAGGTAGGTTTTTTTCGATATCTGATTTGCCAAATAACTCTGATACCCACACTGCAATTGGTACTGTCCCAATTGCTGGTCCTATTCCAATTATTAGTGAGAATAATATTACAAAGAAGATATTTAAGTCCAATACAAAATATAAAGTGATTGTTAATAGCCATATTGGAAAAGTCAGCAATATTGTTTTATATGATCCAAGTTTATCCATAATATAACCATATAACATTTTAGATATCACCATTGAAAATCCAAAAATAGATACCATATTCATTGAAACATATGGATCTACCCCTTTACTAATTAAGATAGAAGACATATGAGATACAATTGCTCTTATTGGTATTGACATCAATATTATTACAATAATAAATAAATAAAACCTTCTAGAATCATGATTTGATTTATACAAAAGATCCTTATTATCATCATCAAAAATACCCTTATTATTTGTTAACATTTCAATGGAACCATATGCAGTTAAATTTTTATCTTTAGGGTAGTCTCTCAATAAAACAGAAGCTATTATTGTAGTTAAAAGTATTGTTAGTGACAATACTATATAAGCCCTCCTTAATCCAAAATTTAAGATTATATATGAAAAAATTGGAGAACCAAGGATTACAGCAATACCCGATCCAGCAAAAGTTAAACCAATTGCAAAACCAATTTTCTTATTAAACCATCTTACAATTAACATTGAAATAGGGATTGTTGAACACAAACCATATCCTAAACCAATAATTACAGCGCCTAAGTATAAAATCCCTAAGGATTTAAGAGATGAAGTAATGAAAGTTCCAAAAGTAATGAACAATCCTCCAAGAATCATTGTTTTACTTATTCCAATACTATTAATAATTTTTCTGACAAATAGCATAACAAATAATCCTACAAAACCACTCAATGTAGGGATAAATGATGCTTGAGAATATGATAAATTCATCTTTTCAACCAACCCAGGAAGAAATATTGCAAACATCCCTCCTGATAACCCAGCAGATAAAAAGAATATTAAGCTAGTTCCTAAGGTAATAAACCATGAATAATGGATGTTTTTAGCAAAATTATGTGATCTCATTTTGAACTCCTAATTATTAAGTAATAGTCACCCTTGTAGGGTGACTATTACTATGATTATATATTATCTTTTGAATTTTGAATACTAATTACAACTCATCAATGATGATATATACTCAAAACCACCAAAGTTTCTTTAAACTCTTATTTTACTTTTTCTACTAATTTAGTATCTTTTAACATGTCATATAAAGTCCCTGCCATTGTTTTGGCTGTAAATATCATTGCATCGAGTCCAATACCGGATCCTGATTATGCAGTAATTGCAAAATTATACTACTATTCATAAGTTCCTTTTTTAATTATTTTCCCTTTTTCCATCAATATCTTACCTCTAGCTATAACATACTCCATTTCTAAATCTTTATTCAGCATCACAATATCTGCATCGCTGCCTTCAATGATAGTTCCTTTTTGAGGATATATACCTAATGCTTTTGATACATTAGTTGTAAAGTATGGTAGTGATTCTGTGATTGTCATGTTGTTTTCTTGAACCATCATCTTAAGTTCCTTATACAAACTATCTACAGGAGATACCCCTATTTTTACCAGATTTCCTTTTTCATCGTAGTCAGACCAACTTCCGTACCCATCTGAGCTTATTGTTATGTTCTCTAGATCTACATCCTTTTCTTTTGCTTTAGCTATTGTTTCTATTGAGGTTACATCACCTGTATATCCACAAGTTAAATCAATAATTCCACCCATTTTGGCATATTCAAGAGATTCCTCAAGTAGTTTCTTTTTCCTATTTACATGTGTTGGTCTAAAAATCTTCATTGGAACATCCCATTTTTCTAAAACACTAAAAATAGGTTTTAAACCCCCATCACCATCACCCATATGGGTTATTACAATTCCAACTTTTCCTGATAACATACCGGCCACTCGTGCATCTGAGGCTAATCTAGCTAAATCTTCAATGGAAAGGCTGGATGATCTATGATCTGATATAGCTATTTTTACACCAATAATTTCTTCTATAAATGCTATGTCCTTTTTAACACATCCTGTTACTGTTACGGATGGATATCCATAAGAACCAGTTACGGTCAAACAAGTAACCCCTTCTTCATTAAGTGCTTTTGCCTTTGCTACCAAGTTTTCTACACTTCTAGTAGTTCCATCAGTTCCCAATAAACCAAGTACTGTTGTTACTCCACCTTCAATTAGTTTAGATAGCATGATTTCTGGAACTCTTGTCTTAAAACTTCCTTCACCACCACCACCTGTAATATGAACATGTCCATCAATTAATCCAGGAATCAGTATTTTATCCTCTCCATCAATTACAACCATATCCTCATGAATTGGATTTAAATTCTCTCCAATAATGGTTAGTTTGTCATGAGTTATCATAATATCCTTTTTCCCTAAATCTTGGGGTGCAAATACATGTGCTCCTTTAATAAGTATCATCTACACACTCTCCTTTAATTAATTATTTGCCAATATTACAAATGCTAACTTACCCACTAATCACAAATTTATTAAATTAAATTTTCAAAAATAGGTCCTGTGCTGAAATTCAACTAAATTTGTAATATTAATATTAATCTTTGTAGTTATAGTATACACTATAGTGGATAAAAAAGTGCTTGTGTTTAGCCATATTTTTGGATTTTTTGAATAAATAATCAGTACCCTCCGAAAAGAGTACTGATTTTTATATTAAGCTATTTTAACATCATTCTCTTGGTAAAAACTAATAATAAATCTAATCAGCTAACATCATTATAAATCTCATAAGGATTGTTGCAACTTCTGCTCTTGATGCTTCTCCCCTAGGATCTAGAATGCCTTCTCCTTTACCAGTTATCAATCCTTCATTAACTGCCCACTTGATAGATTCTAGAGCATATGAAGAAATAACATCTGAATCTTTAAATACACTGATATCTCCTGTTGATGATAGATTATAACCAGCATATTTTCCGTATCGATAAAGAATTACTGCTAATTGTTCTCTGGTAATATTATCATTAGGTCTAAATGTATCATCTTCAAACCCATTTACAATCTTTTTACCAGCAGCCCACACCACACCGTTAGCATACCACTGATTTAGGTCAACATCCATAAAGTACCCAGGCACCTTTTCATTGTTTCCATCAAATCTGTAAAGGACTGTTACCAGCATTCCACGAGTCATTTTATTCATCGGACTAAACGAATCATTCCCAGTTCCAGTAAATAATCCCATTGATGATACAAACCTAACTGAACTAAAGTACCAGTTTTCTTCACTGATATCCATAAATGGATTCATCCAATTATCCATTGGTGGTATATCAAAGCCTCTTTTAAAGGTTGCAACTACATCCATATTACTTGATATATCAAGTATTGTGTATGATGAAACAGGTCCCATTGATTTATCATTTACCTTAACATCTTCTATTTTAAAACCTTTATCTGGAACTATATTTAATGTTATTTCCTTGCCTTTTTCTAAAGTAGTATTTGCAGGAGTTATAATGCCACCCTCTCCAGAAGTTGCTGTAACTGTAAATGTACTTGGAGCTATAAATGGTGGAATTACTATAAACCCTCCTTCATAGTTAAATGTTGCCTTTATTGTAACAGGAGCATCTGGCATTATAAATAACCCATCCGTTACAACCAGTTCAACCTCTTCAAATAGTGAATCCATGTATGTAGCTTTTAGGCTACCCAATTTATAATTTGAAAAAGGTGTTGGTGTTATAACTATAGCTTCACCTTCTATGGCAACTGACTTAGAAACTCCCAAAGTCCCACCTATAGGTGTTTCCACAGTGACTGTATTAAGCTTTTTAGCTCCAACATCCACAATAATATCAGATTCAATTGACTCAATAATACAGGTATAGACAAAGGACTCATCAGGATCTGATACTTGATCAAATATACCTAAATCAACTAATGTTGCTTTATCTAGACGATAACCTGCTTCTTGCTTAAACTTAAATACTCCAACTGCTCCATCTCTAATCTTACTATCAAGCATTGGATCATATGATTCTTCGTAGGTAACATGAATCGGAGTAATAGTTACATTATGGAAAAGCTTGCCTACAAATAATGCTTTTGCATCAATCTCCCCAGCTAATCCATCAATTGTATAGGTTCCAGTTATTACTGGCTTTCCATAAGAATTAGTAACAGTTGATCCATTAATTTCCCATTTGTCAATCATCTCATCCAAACCAATATTCGGATAGAATACAATTGTGGTTCCCCCACCTACATAATCTCCACTACTAAATTCAATTCCATCAGTTGTTGCTCTTAATATTGAACTGTCAAAAGTAACTATATGACTACTTCGAGCTACCATATCTACTTGTACATTTATATCCCTTGATACATTTTCAAAAGTATAGTTTTTTTGACGACTATCAAGAACTACACCATCCATAATCCATTTTCCCACCATGAAATTTGCTGCTGGTTTTATAGTTAAACTCACGGTATCTCCTTGGAAAACTTTAATTACATCACCCATTGCATTTGGAGTAGTTACCTCGTTAACAATTTGTGTTCGATTTAGTGGATCAACTACAGAGTAGCTAAATGATGCTCTAATTGGATTATCAATCAATAACATTAAGTCATAACCATCCAAGGCTACAAATTTAGCTTCAATTTCCATAGTCTCTCCAACTTCAAGTATAGTGAGTACTGGGTTTATTTGAGTGCTTACTGTTCCATTTATTAACCAATGATCAAATCTAAATCCGTAGTCAGGTTTTGCAACTAAATTTAGTTCAGTCCCCCCCGGCACAGACTCTAAGTCATCAATACTAGCACCAATACCATCTAAACTCACACTTACTTCTCCATTTTCACCAAGTATATCAATGGAGTACATCTGTCGTTGAGTCTCTACACTTATTTCAGTATCCTCAGTAATTGTAAATGTATAGGTTGTATTATCTGTTGATGCCAAACCTGCTTCACTTCCGTTTTGTGTCCATAATGAATCATTAACAACCTGGTAGCCTGTTCTTGCCATAACTGTTATCTGAGTATCTCCAGGGACTAAAGCCCCTGAGTATATAACCTTTTCAATTTCTGGGGTTAAGGACAAACCATCGTCATCATACATATAAGAAGCTCTTAAATTCTCGCCTAGTGTTAAAGTGTAGGAGTCTCTTACAAAATAAGTATAAATCTTTGTATTTGAATTCCCCATAGTAAATGTCAATGTATTTGACTTATCATCGTTTTGGACTCCATTAAGTTGTGTAGTTATATTATTTTCAACTTTTTCCCACTTATGAAAGTGATATCCTTCATTAGGAATTGCTTTAAATACCATTTCCGCTCCAGATGTTACAACTGAGCCATTGGTAAAGAATTCTGGGAGATCTATTTCTCCTCCCCCTTGAACTATGGTATTTAGTATCAGCTGGGTTCTTTTAAAGGTTACCTTAACATAAATTCGCTCATCATTCATTTTATAGAATAATGTTGATTTTCCATCTTGAATAGTCCATCTATCTTCATCTGTTGTTAATTCTCCAGTATCTTCAACAGGGATTACCGTCCATTTATCCACTTCAAATCCATTGTATGGATATGCAGCAAACAAGAGGTCCACAGATGATGAAAACTTATTTCCGCTATTAGTAAGTTCAATTGTCCCTGCCAAAGTATTCTGATACTTTATAGCTTCATAGGTAACAAGATATGTTTGAGCAGTTATGGTGTAAGTTCCACTTTCATATGTTATATTGTAATTCCAAATTGCGTTACTTGTTCCTGGTATTGGAGTTACTCTATAATTACCTGGGTTTGTAGTATCACCAAGGACGATTATATTATCAGCGGAGTTCCTAGCTTCATAAACTAATCCTAGACTTGCGAAAGTTTCATCAAAAGCCATTCCACTATCTCCTGATAATGATACTACTGGTTCATTTCCTGTAACATTCCCAGCACCTATTGTTTTATCGCTTACCTTAACTGTTATAGGTTTTGGAGATACAGTGAAAGATCTTGATGCTACAATGTTTAACCCAATTTTAGAATTCAGTGTATAACTACCAACATCAGGTGTGTTGAAGTCCCCTGTAAGTATTGATGTTATTACATTCCCATTAGAATCTATCAATTCGTAGGTAACATCCTTTGTTACCTGTGTTTTTGTAACTTCACTTCCTTCAAGAGTTACTTGATTTAGAACTGGTAATATTATATCTCCATAATTAAAGCCTGTTGTTTGAGTTCCTAATCTTTTTAGATTTAGTTGATATCCTGCAGCATTTCCAACGAGTACGGTTAAAGGATCATCAATAGAGAGAGATTTAAATATTCTGCTACCATTATAAATAGCTGTTACTTCATAAACACCATCATCTAATCCTTCAATGGAGGCTGTTGCTGTTGAAACAATCTTTCCATTTTGCGTACCATCTTCTGTTAGGTTTCCCGCCAAAGATGTGTTATAATCCACACCATTTACTGTAAATATAATATTACCTGTTGGAATTGTATTATGATTTACATGACCTGATATCAAACTTAAAGAAAGGTTCACAGTTTTATCAACAGTATTAGCTTTGAATCCTTTTTCAGCAAGTACTGCAGTCCTCTTACTGTATACTGTGGATATTGGATCTGAAAATGCTGATATATAATATGTGTTACCATGATTATCATCAAAGTAAATCACATTTACTCTACATCTATACTGGGTTTGATTTGCCAATCCCGATGATACAAATGAAAGAGATGATTTGTTCTGTCCACTCATATTTTGCCAACCATTGGATGTTAGCATTTGCCACTGATATGATATCCCATCTGGATAATCCCATGGATTTGCTACTACAGCATTTACTGTACTTGTTGTATCTGGAAATATAGGTAGTATTCCATTTTCCATACTTTCACCACTAAGATTAATATTTGGATATCCACTTAGTGTTTTTGTTCTAGCAATATATACTTCACTTTCAATACTATTATTAGGAACAGCAGCTCGAACCGTTTGAATTTGATAACCATACTCAGTGTATGGTGCTAATTTGTCATCCTTAAATGAAAAATGATATTTCCCATCGGATCCTAATACTCCAGAGGCTGCTGATACAAATGCTATCTCATAAGATCCACTACCCTCAGGGAATTCATAGTATCTATATATTTGAAAACCAGCCACTGATCTATCATAACTCCAGCTTAGTACTATTGAATCGTGTGTAGATTTCGATACATCTTGATGTAAGTCTTCAGGTAGAGGTGGTGGTGCAATTACATTACTAACTATATAATTTACTACTGGGAATTCATTTGATCCACTGTTGTGTGAATAACAGAATATTTTCCAATTATAAGCATAACTATATTCTTGAGCTTCTATTGGCATGTTTTGAATCTCACCTGAGAAACTATTTCCTGAGGTTGAAGTTGTAACATACCCAGCTCCACCTTCTAGTCCAAATGTTACACCTACTGTTACACCTCCAGCTCCAGCTCCCACCTTTCTATCAATAGCTAGTGATCCTGAAAAGGAATTGCTGGTTTCAGTGGACATTGCAATTTCTTGGGTAATTGATCCTCCCCCACTTGAGCTACTAAATCCTACTCCTGCAGGTGTTCCTTGATATTGAGCTATTACATTATATCCATTTGTACTTCTTGGATAGCTACTTGGATCACCAATTGTATGGGTTAGAACATTATCAGCAATTTGAGGAAGTATTGAGTAGTCAGCTGCTATGGCTTCGTAATCATCCAACGCTATAAGTTTTACTGAGGCTTCATGAGGAATGTTTACTGTCATCTTTTGAGTTTTGTATCCTCCTAAACCATCTGGTACTGAAGCATTAAACACAAACACCTCAAGAGGTATTGAGTAAAATGCAACCATATCTTCCCCTACCCCTGCGTTGTAGGAAACTGTTTGTTCAAGGGATTTTGTTTTTTGATACTCATAGGTAAAGCTTGCAGTTATTGCAGTTTCTGCTTCAATTTTTGCAGCTTTGATACCAAAGACACTGAATTCTTGTTCAGCACTTACATAAACTCCAACTGAAATGGTGGCATTAGCAGTAAATCCAGATGAACTACCTTCAGTTGTTGAATAACTTGTAACTGATTCTCCATAGCTTCCTGATAAATCATCTCTTCCTAATAAATCCTTAAAGAAAGGAGGAGAAGCTAATACTGCCAGTATTTCAGGATCACTATAAACAAAATGCTTGCCTTCGTAATTTAAATAGGTTGTGTCATTATCAGTATTGGCAACACATATAGATGTAGATACATCAACTACTTCTTTGTGAAAATAATTTTCACTTATATCCAGCACTATTTTTTGTGCCTCTCCTGGGATATAGTATGAATTTGTATCAGTTAATGTTGTTTCTTTGTTAATTGTAATTGATCTTTCCACAAGATACCAAGTTTTAATTCCAAATAGTTTATTAAACCAGTTTTTGTAATAATAATCATATGCATAATAAGTATAGGTCATAGGTTCTGTATAAATTTTGGAGAATTCTTCCACTTCAACATCTGAAAAAGTCTGTCTCATACTTACTAGGGTTTCTTTCCCCAAACCAATTAAATCTGTAGTAGAAGCATTGTACTCCACATAGGGTTTATTGTTTCCATTTTTTATATCCAAGGCTTCTTCTAACTCCAAGCCCTCTTCACCATATGCAAACTGTAAACTGTCAATATATAGCTTTGCATTTACTCCTAGTCCTTGACCAATTACTGCAATATTAGTCACACAAAGAGGTGATGAATAAAAAACCTCAGGTGTTCTTACCATTGCTGAATAAATATATTTTCCATCATCTTTTGAAAATAGATCATAGTTAGATGCTTGAGTTTGTACAAATTTGCTCCCATCCCAAACATAAAACCCAATAAATCTAGAGTTAAGATTTCCAGCAATTAGATCGCTATTTAGTTGACCCCCAAGTATTAACGTCTTTTGACCTCCACCAGTTATGTCTCCAAAGGCAAAACTCCCTCTTACTATTCCAGAAGTTCCAAAGGTTAATGGGAACTCCTGAGATGTCTGTAACATTCTACCATCTGTATTACTTCCAAACAATACAACTGCTGTACTACCCTTGTTATCATTTGGTCCATAGTAATATCCCCATGTTGCTCCAATATCATCTACTCCATCCAGATTAAAATCTCCGGATACTAATGATACCATATTAGAAACATATGTGGTTTCTCTTAATGAATAAGTCCATGCTATTTCCCATTGACCAGCCGTTTTGTAATCACTAATACCTGCTGTTGTTCTAAGTTTATATACTTCAATTCTTGATTTTCCAAGTTCAGGAATATAAACAGCAATTTCATCTCTTCCATCACCATCATAATCTCCTGTTGTAATTTGTAAATAGTTTTGCATTAAGTATGGGTCTGTACTGAAATTCTCAATAATTTCCCCATCAATTTTAGCTTGTGGATTCCCAATGTTGGCTACAGTGGATAGAAGAATTTTAGAGCTACTCCCAAATTCTCCTTTTATATCGCCAATTTTTAAATACAAGCCTCCATTCTTATCTAATTTACTTGTATAAATCATGGCAACTTGAGATTCTAGACCATCTTTATTACCATCAAAGTTTCCTGCAGCAACATCAGTAATTGCAACTTGATCACTTCCAAATGTTGAAACCACATCAATACTTTGTAGTGCAGAAGGGGCAGTGTCTACAATTGAGGATGCCTTGTATGTACCAGTTATTAAGGAATTACCACTTAGAGATGCAGCCATGGTGGAACTTGTCATAATATTTGTAGCAGATGTTGGATTCCACTTATCATGTCCATAAAGCTTTCCTAATAGCTGTTGGTCGCTTATGGTTTTAGTATCTGTTAATTTTCTTTCAACATTCTTCATTGGCATGTTTGAATTTGTTGAAGCAATATCCTTTAACCCCAATGTGAAAAACTCGCCTACAGGATTTAAAGTCACTGTATCTTTACCATAAGGATTTGACCTGTCATTCTCATCATATCCTTCAGGTGCTGCAGATGTATCTATTCCCAATGCATCCAAGGCATTCATGTCTGCTGAAGTCGCTTCATTAGTAGTCTGTGCAAAAGAATCTACTGGAGGAAACAACGCCATTAACATGCACAAAACCAAAAATACGGACAAAAATCGTCTTTTCATCAATCTCACTCCTCTCATTTTTTTACAAGTAGTCCATTTCAATGATTATTATGTAATTTGCATACACTTTCCTTCATTTTGGATACAAAAAAACCACGCTAGGCGAATTGCAGCGTGGTCTTATAATCACTGTAAATCTCCTTCAAAAACTGCTATAGCTATCAATTAGCCATCCCAAAGGTGTCTTTGAAAGAAAAATCAACAAATTACATATATTGCTGTAAAGTATTAAATTATTCTATGCCAATATTTTAACAATAAATGGAAAAAAATACAAGTAATCTATGCTCTTTTTTAAAAAAATTTTTAAAAAAAAAAGACTCTACCTCGCTGGTAGAGCCTTTTACTACCTAATCAATAACCATACACCAACTGCTGCAGAAACAGCCGCAAAAATATAGAAGAAAATTACAGTTCCACCTTCTCCTAATACCTTCCTAAACATTCTAATTTTTGCCATATTCCATATTCCTTCTGGCTTTTTAACTGTTATGAAAACAACAGCAAATGCATAGATAATTAATATGATGCCCAGTAAACCTAATCCATTCATCACAAAACCTCCTTTAATTTAATCCTCTATTAATTTTCTTACTTAATGCCATAAATACTAATGCAGATAAGACTAT
>Ga0208490_100372_pt1 | contig 30669 bp, 25 predicted proteins | sample SubbioAug_CSWold_FD_184818 | JGI IMG/M metagenome (GOLD analysis project Ga0208490, IMG submission 184818) | Serpentinite rock and fluid subsurface biosphere microbial communities from McLaughlin Reserve, California, USA - CR11Aug_CSWold (SPAdes) | ecosystem: Environmental > Terrestrial > Deep...
GGGCGATCCATGTCGTGGCGATCTTGGCGCGCACATCGGGCGCGATCTTCATGAAGCGGGAGATGGCGCGCTGGACGGAGCGCTCGGAGAGGTCGAGCTTCGCCGCAACGTCGCTCGTGAAGCGCTCCACCAAGTCGCCAAATTTGGCGACTTGCCGCGGATCCCTGTCGCCGCCGTGCTTCGTCGCGGGATGCAGCGCCTCGTAAACCTCCTTGCGCTTGGCGAGGAAGGTGGCACGGTCGAGCGGCGTGAGCTCACGCCGCATCAGGTTCTCGTCGATCTCGCGCAACGACATCTCGAGCTTCGAGGCGCTCACGATAATGGCAGGAACTTCCTCGACGCCGAGCTGCTGCAGAGCCGTCAGCCGATGCGCCCCGGCTATCAGCGTGTGCACGCCCTTCTTGTCGGGCTTGCTCACTTCGATCGGCTGCAGGAGCCCAAGGTCGCCGATCGACGCCATGAGCATCTGGACATAATCGCCGTCGACGGAGCGCAGACGCTCTCCGAAGGCGATAGACGAGACTGGAAGAAGGACGGTTTCGGAATGTGTTTTCATGTCAGCGTGCGCGCCTCGATTTGACGGTGACGACGGCGGAGTGCGCGCCTATGCTTCGGCTTGGATGCACGAGAGCGGGGCGACCCGTCGGGGTGGTATCGGGAAGGCCAAATGTCATTCGGCTGGCAACCGATCTGCTTCGCAATGATCCGTTCTATGGCTGGCCATGGAACGCGGAGGGTGCGGCGCACAGCGCTTTCGCTGTAGCCGGCACTTTCCGCCAGAGACGTAAGGGTGACCCCGGTCTTCCGGATCGCCGCCCTGACGTCCTCGGGATGCATGTCTTCTGTGACCATCGGGTCCTCGGGAGCCTCGCGTCGGAAGCGCGGGGCTTTTTCGGGGTGCAAATCATTACGTTCGAGAATTATGGACAGATATGTCTGAAAAGCAAGCGGAAAAGCGGAGCAGGGGGCGTCCTGTCAATGAGCAGAGGTTCAGCCTGCCCATTGAGATGGAACAAGCCCTTGAAGGCAGTACGTTCTTCAACCTTGAAGCTGGGCGGGCTGTCCGCTGGCGCGGACTGCCAGACGCATCAGGTTGGGAGCGGAAGTACCGTTTCCGGGCGGCGATTCGCCTGTTGCTCAGTCGCGGTTTCAAGCCAAATATGTCCGAAAAATATCTGGAGAAATCTTGGAAGCAGGTCTCCCGTTATCTGGATGGGGAGGAGGCTCCGGCTTCCTTCATAGATGCCCTCGCAACCATTGCGGACATTTCAGAGGCATGGCTGCTGTCCGGCGACCCCGGGGTGAATGCCAGGGTCGCCGAAGCTTTTGAAGAAATGGGTCATCATGCGCCGCTTCTCACTTCGCCGATGATCGACCGAATTGTTGATTATGAGCGAGGTGCTCTGGAGCCTGATGACAAGCCTCGACAGGCCGAAATCGCTTCGCAGAAAGAAAACACGGAAACCGCAAAGGTTTCGCGTAAAAGGCTGTCCACCCAACAGGTTGCGGAAGTACGCAGCGCTGACGAGACTAGAGCCCCAAACTTCGCAGTTCGTGGGTTGAACCACGAAATGATCTCGCGCATCCGGGCAGAGATTGACCGGCTTGGATCCAAAACAGTCGTTGCCAAAGAGGCGGGTGTCCCGCTGGGTACTCTTAACGAAACGCTGGCTGGAAAGGCCGAGCCACCGTTCTCCGTTGTCACAGCACTAGCCCGCCGCTTCGGTCGATCTGTCGAGTGGCTTGAACGTGGGGAGGAGAATTCCTCTCTCGCCGCGAGCGACGATTATGTTGCCATACCGCGCTACGAGATGCGGATCAGCGCTGGGCGTGGCGCGGTCGTCGAGGGTGCTGGAGAAGCCAGCGAGTTGCTGATGTTCCGCGCGTCATGGGTGCGCAGTCTCGGCCTCAACCCGAAGCTCTGTCACATAATTACGGTCGAAGGGCAGAGCATGGAGCCGACGCTTTACGAGGACGACATCATTCTCGTGAATACCGCCGAGCGCCGCCCGACCTCGAACGGGATCTTCGCGATCGCGGTCGATGACCGCGCCCTGGTGAAGCGCATCCAGCTCCGCCACGACGGCTCGGTGATCCTCGTCGGTGATAACAAGCACGAGCGCGACGAGATCATTCCGAGCGACCAGGTCGCCGACCTCCGCATCATCGGCCGCGTCCGCTGGTACGCCCGAACGCTGCGCTAAGAGGAGGAACCTCTCATGCTAAGAGCCCTCTCACTAACCTCTCGCCCGGTCGCTCCGCGAATGCAAAACCATGTGTCCGCCCAGCGCGGCCATCGCCCAGAATTGCAGAACCAAGTGTCCGAGCCCCCGGAGCCCCGATGCCCGCAATCCCATACGCCACAAGCCAGTCCCGCCCGATCCCGCCAAATCCCGGACGATCCCGGTTACTGCAAGATCATGTGTCCACCGTCATGCGGCACGCAGTTGCTCAATAGGCGACCGCCCCTCCCCTAAAGCAGCCGCATCCGCGGGTCCGATTTCGGCCCCAGAACCAGATGCGTGATCGCCCAGACCAGCGCATCCAACCGATCGGGCGAGCGGCCATTCGACAGCCCGTTCAGTCCGAAATCGCACATCTCGTCCTCCAGCTCCGGCAACGCTCCGACATGCCGGACGCGCTTTTGCGCATACAGCACCGAAACCGGCTCGGCCCGCAGGCGCTTGCCCCGCGTCGCCCGTACCGAAACGATCGGCACCGCGTCATCGACTTCCTGAATGACGGTGGAGACCATCTCCCCGCCCTGGTTGACCTCGACGACGAGCGCATCCGCCTCCAGCCGCCGATACAGCATGACCGCCTTTGCCGCCCAGGCGCTCGGCTTGAGGCGGGACGCGCTATCATCCACGAGCACATGGCAGACGCCTTCCCGGTCAAGGCCCACAGCCACGATCCCGCAGGCGTCTGCCCCCGAGCGCGAGGATGCCGGCGGATCGACGGCGACGACGATCCGCACCAGCGGCGGGTGCTCGACGATGCGGATCTCCTCGATCAGCTCGCGCGTCCAGAGCGCATCGGCGCGATCCTCGATCAGTTCTCCGTCGAGCTCCTGGCGACCGAGCCGCGTCCCGGCGTAGCGCCCGACGACGGCTTGCAGGAACGCCGGCGCGAGATGGGCAGCGTTGTCTCCCGTGCTCGCCCGGCTCAGCGCGACGGCGGGATCGGCGAGGAGCCGCTTGATCAGCGGGATCGCACGCGGCGTCGTCGTCACCACCTCGCGCGGCTGCTCGCCGAGACGCAGCCCGAACTGCAGCTGATCCCAGGCGGCGTCCGCGTAGCGCCACTTCCCCACCTCGTCGGCCCAGGCCGCCTCGAACTGCGGCCCTCGAAGGCTTTCAGGGTCGTCAGCCGAGAATGCCAGCGCCACCGCCCCGTTCGGCCATTCGAGCCGCCGCCGCGTCGCAGTCCAGGTCGGGCGCTCGCCCTTCTCGTGAATGGAGAGAATGCCCGATGGCCCGTCGATCATCACGTCGCGGACATCGGCGAAGGTCTCGCCGACGAGCGCGAACTTGCCGATGGAGCGCGTCGTGAGCCAGGGGTGGCCCTGCGCCATGCCCTTGACCCACTCGGCACCGGTGCGCGTCTTGCCAGCCCCTCGGCCGCCGAGAACCAGCCAGATCGTCCATGGCTTGCCGTTTCGCGCATGGAGCGGGCTGAGCTGATCGTCACGCGCCTGGAGCGGCCAGTTCGCCTCCAGCAGACGTCTCATCTGCGGCGTACAAAGTCTCCAGACCGCCTCCAGCTCCGATGCGCTCGTGCAGTTGCTCAACCTGGAGCGCAACGACCTGAGCCAGATCAGATGCCGCTCCGGCCTCCATTGCCGCCCCATCGCCGTCACCTCGTCCGCTGCTTGCGTTCCAGTCGATCTTTGCTTCGAGCGCCATCAGTTCCTTGAGGCAGCGGGTGAGTTCGACGATATCGCGCGTCGCCACTGGCGGCGTATCTGCAGCATCGCCGTCCGTCAGCGCCGCGAGGCGATCCGAGATGAACGCCCGCAGCCGCACCGCCAATGCCCGCGTCTTGATGGCGCGCTCGGGCGATGATGCGGCGGGTGTCGTCACCGCTGGCCGATCGCCGCCGGGATCGAAGCCCGCGAGGAATGCAGAAAGCCAGATCGCGTTCGGTGCTTCCCGCCGCGAACCCCAATCCCATCGGCGCGCGGCGGCGGCAAAGGTGTCTGCATCGAGCGCGAGAAATGCGCGGATGCGGCGAACGCTGCCGATTCCGTTCTCGAAGGCGAAGCGGGCGAGGGCACGCGAAAGCGGATCGATCCGCGGGAGAGCGTCGATCATGTGGTCACTCTGATTGTATGGAAAATGCGGGGCGGCGGAACGCCTCGCGGAGATGTGGATACAGTTCTTGAGCGTGAGACCAACTAGCCATAACATCGTCACGTTGTCAATATTATTTTCCTATTTTTTCAAATCAGGAATTTTAAATCCTATCGTGCTTGGTTCTTCATATCCGGCGATGGAGCCAGAACTGGGGGTAGCGGGCGAGACAGCGGCAGCGTAACCCTAGCGTCCCCTCTCTTTATCGGCAGTCCGAGCAATACCCGCCTCAAGCGCGCGAGGCCATGCGTGCAATCTTGAATAAGTCGTTCTTGGGAGATTGCGCTTTACGGCTATCGCTACGTAAGCGTACATCCTATAATTGTCGGAAATATCGGCGATTCACAACCTAGAACGCCGTCCCTCAATCGCGACGGCACTGCCAGAACGAACTGGAAGGCATGACTATGCCAAGCAAGGCCAAGGAAGAAGACGGCGACGGGGAAACCGTTGCGCAGGGGCGGGCACGTGAGCTCTTCCGGTTGAGCAGAGATGAAAACCGGCTCCTCATCGCCGCGAGCCCACAAGATCGCGCGAAGCTGAAACCTCACCTCGAACCTGTCACAATGATGCCCGGCGATATCCTCTTCGATGCGGGCGCGCCGGTCGATTACATCTTCTTCCCGCAAAGCGGCGTCGTTTCGCTGCTGACCCCCATGCGCGACGGCAAGTTCGTCGAATGTGGAACGATCGGACGCGAGGGCGCGGCCGGATTGCTCACCGCGTTCGGCGCCGGGCGGGCGCTCAACCGGGCAATCGTGCAGATCGCCGGGCGCGCCCTTCGGATCAAGACGCGGCACTTCAAGGAGGTGCTCGACAAGTCAGAATCGCTGCAGCAGATCCGCAACCGCTATCACGAGGCCCTGCTCTCTCAAGTCCTGCAGACCGTCGCCTGCAATACTCTCCATTCAGTGGAGCAGCGATTCTGCCGCTGGCTTCTGATCTGCCGCGACCGCAAGGGAAGCGACCTCGTCCCGCTGACCCAGGAGGCGCTCGCAGAGATGCTGGGCGTTCAGCGCACGACAGTCACCGCGGCGGCGCGTTCGCTGCAGGGCCGCGGACTGATCAGGTACCGGCGCGGCGTGATCGAGTGCGTGGACATCGACGGGCTGCACGATACTTCATGCGAGTGCTACGAGGTCATGCGCGGAGTGTTCGAGCGACTCCTGCCCTACACCTACAAGGATCCGCCCGGCGAATAGACGGCAAAGCTATCAGATCCCGGTCGCGGGAATGGGGCGCGGCCGACCATCATCGTCGATGGCGACGAAGGTGAAGGTCGCGACCGTGACCTTCTCGCGCACGCCGGTTTGAAAGCGGCGGGACCAGGCTTCGATATGGATCTTCATTGATGTCCGGCCGACATGCTCGACGGCCGTATACACGCACAGGACGTCCCCCACCTTGACGGGCCGGATGAACGTCATCGCATCGACGGCAATCGTCACGACGCGGCCCCGCGCCCTCTCGACGCCGGCGATACCTCCCGCCTGATCCATTTGAGAGAGTACCCAGCCGCCGAAAATGTCGCCATTCGCATTGGTATCGGCCGGCATCGCCATCGTCCGCACCGTGAGATCGCCTCTCGGCTCCTCGGACACGTCATCTGACTGCATTGGCATCAACCTTCTCCACACACTGAACCGAGTCGGATTCCTAGCAGATTGCGATCCATCGCGCTCTCCCGGGAAAGTCCCCGCCACAAAATTTTTCCCACGAGAGGGCACATCCAAGAATTGCTTTTCGATATTTTTAACATTTAAGAATGAAACCTACCGATGCGCTATCCTGCAACACTGGGTAAATCAGACATGCCTCATACCACCTTCATTCGCGATCAGCGCGGCGGTGTCGCCTTGATGTTCGGTATCTCGATGGTCGTCATTGCCATGTTTGTCGGCGCAGCGGTGGATTACTCAAGGGCAACTTCCCTCAAGAGCTCCCTGCAGGTCGCCGCCGACGGCGCCGCACTCGCCGCCATAGCCGATCCCGCCTCGAGTTTCGCCGAGCGCGAGCGCATCGCGACCCGCGTCGCCAAGGCCAATATCCTGAAGCTGAACACGGGCCGAGACATGGCGGTGCGCGTGATCGAGCTTAGAGATGGGGGGTGCGCGTCGAAGTGGAGGGTGACAGCGCCAGCGCGATTCTCGGAGCAGTCGGCATCGTCAAGACGGCGGTCTCGGTGTTCGCCGAGGCACAAGCGCAGCTGATGAATGCGGAGATCGCCCTCGTTCTCGACAATACGGGCTCGATGGAGAACGACATGGACGCCCTGCGATCGGGCGTCGCGGCGCTGATCGACAAGCTGCTGATCGAGAGAACCGCGGGCAATGTCCGCATGTCCGTCGTGCCGTACGTCGCGGCCGTCAATCCGGGGAAGGCCAACCTTCCCATGTGGATGATGGATACGGAAGCGGCGTCGCAGCATCACGGTCGGATGCTGCGCAATCGCTGGACCTTCATGTGGCGGGAAGCTTTCGCGCGCTGCATCAATCCGGGAAAGTTTCAGGACAATACGGGCGGGGGCAGCTTCCAGGATCGCTCCGACCTGTTGGATACGGGCAAGAACTTCGCCGGTCTGGTGCGGGAGCTGTTCGGAGTCAGCCCCGCGAGCGCCCAGCAGGGCCAGGTCACTCCCTCGACGATGGCCCCATACTTCGGTCGGGTTCTGGATGGTGGCGATGACGCGCTGCTTCCGAACGGCTTCAACGTCGCCGAGAACGACTGCAATCTCCAGAATCCCGCGCGCGTCAGCCATTTCGATCTATTCTCGAGAATCCCGAATGCGGAATGGAAAGGATGCGTCGAGGCGAGGCCGGCTCCCCATGACGTGACCGACACTGCCCCCGATCGCCGTTGGGTGAATACGCTTTTCACGCCATATTTCTGGATCGACGACACCAAGGCGCACATCCAGGGGCGCCCGAACTCGAACGATTATCTGCCCGATGGACCCACTCCGCACGGCTGGACGTACACGCGCCTGAGCGGCGCCAAGCACCCGTGGGGCGCTACCTACAACATGTTCAAGTACGACAGCGTCACGCATGCGAACATCGACGACACCCCGCCCCACACGCTTGGTCCGAACAAGGCCTGCCCCGACGAGATCCTGCCGCTGACCAGCAACAAGGCGGCATTGCAAGCCAAGATCGCCGGGCTGCAGCATTGGCACGGTGGGGGCACTGTCACCTCCGAGGGCCTGATGTGGGGCTGGCGAACGCTGTCGCCCGCCCTTCCCTTCGACCAGGGGAAGCCTTATGGCGAAACCCGCAAGATCATCATCCTGTTCACCGACGGCAAGAACATGCTCGTCGCGAACGGCCCGGGCGGACCAGTTTCGAGCGACTACAGCGCATACGGCCATCTCGTGAGCAGTCGGTTCGGCGTCTCCACATTCGCAGATCTCGAGGCGAGGCTCGACGAGCGCATGAAGCTGGCCTGCGACAACATCAAGGCTGCCGGCATCGAGGTCTACAGCGTGATGTTCCGGGAGCAGAGCGGTACGGCGCGCGATCTCGTGCGCGACTGCGCCAGCGACGCCGGTCGTTACTTCCTCGCCACAAGCCAGGACGAACTGCTCGCCAGCTTCGAGAACATCGCGCAGTCGATCTCGATGCAGCGCATCGCCCGCTGAGGCAACCTCCGGAACGCACTGCTGCTTCGCAAAAAAAGCCCCTCTCGCATTTGCGGGAGGGGCTTTATCGTTGCCGTAAAAAGGGATGCGGATCAGTTGTCGAGGAAGCTGCGCAGCTTGCGCGACCGGGAAGGATGCTTCAGCTTGCGCAGCGCCTTCGCCTCGATCTGACGAATGCGCTCGCGCGTCACCGAGAACTGCTGTCCGACCTCTTCCAGCGTGTGATCGGTGTTCATGCCGATGCCGAAGCGCATGCGCAGGACGCGTTCCTCGCGCGGCGTCAGCGAAGCCAGAACCCGTGTCGTCGTCTCGCGGAGATTCGACTGGATAGCAGCGTCGATGGGCAGGATCGCATTCTTGTCCTCGATGAAATCGCCCAGATGCGAATCTTCCTCGTCGCCGATCGGCGTTTCGAGGGAGATCGGCTCCTTGGCGATCTTGAGGACCTTGCGCACCTTTTCCAGCGGCATGGCGAGCTTCTCGGCCAGCTCCTCGGGCGTCGGCTCGCGGCCGATCTCGTGGAGCATCTGGCGCGAGGTGCGCACGATCTTGTTGATCGTCTCGATCATGTGGACCGGGATGCGGATCGTGCGGGCCTGATCGGCGATCGAGCGCGTGATCGCCTGCCTGATCCACCAGGTGGCGTAGGTCGAGAACTTGTAGCCGCGGCGGTACTCGAACTTGTCGACGGCCTTCATCAGGCCGATATTTCCCTCCTGGATGAGATCCAGGAACTGCAGGCCGCGGTTAGTGTATTTTTTGGCAATCGAGATCACGAGGCGAAGATTGGCCTCGATCATCTCCTTCTTCGCCTGCCGCGCTTCGCGCTCGCCCTTCTGCACCATGTGGACGATCTTGCGGAACTCGGAGATCTCCAGCCCCGTTTCGGATGCCAGCGTGTGGATCTGCTCGCGCAGCTCGTAGATCTGATCCTTGCCCTGCGCAACGAATTCGCGCCAGCCCTTGCCGCCGAGCTTGGAGACTCGCAGCAGCCACTTCGGATCGAGCTCGTAGCCCTGGTAGTTGCGCAGGAAGTCCTCGCGACCGACGCCGAAGCTCTCGGCATAGCGCATCAGGCGGCCTTCGTTCGAAATCAGGCGCTTGTTGATGTCATAGAGCTGCTCGACCAGCGCATCGATGCGGTTCTGGTTGAGGGAGAGCGACTTCACGTCGACGACGATCTCCTCCTTCAGCTTCTTGTACTTGCGCTCCTGAGCCGGCGAAAGCTGCGAATTCTGCATCCGCTGCTCGACATGCTCGACCTGGAGCCGGCGCAGTTTCTTGTAATTGTCGGCGATGTTGTCGAACGTTTCGAGGACCTTCGGCTTGATCTCGGCTTCCATCGCCGAGAGCGAGACGTTGTTGTCGAGATCGTCGTCGTCGAGGTCGGATTCCGATTCGCTTTCCGGCGCGGCGCCCGGCTGCTGCGGCTGAGCCGCCTCGCCCGTCTCCTCGTTATCCTCGCCGTCGACCTTCGGGCCGTTCTTTCCGTCGGGGCCGGCATAGGTCGCTTCGAGATCGATGATGTCGCGCAGGAGTACCCTGCCCTCGACCAGTTCGTCGCGCCAGATGATGATCGCCTGGAAGGTCAGCGGGTTCTCGCACAGCCCGGCGATCATCGCCTCGCGGCCGGCCTCGATGCGCTTGGCGATCGCGATCTCGCCTTCCCGCGACAGCAGCTCGACCGAGCCCATTTCGCGCAGATACATGCGCACGGGGTCGTCCGTCCGGTCGGTGGGCTCCTTCGTCGTCTCAGGACGCGTCGCGACAGCACGGCTGGGAGACGAGGCCTCGACCAGTTCCGTGCTCTCGCTCTCCTCCTCGGCCTCGGTCTCGGCAGGCGAATCGTCGGCCTCCTCCGCCTCGATGACGTTGATCCCCATCTCGCTCAGCTGGCCGAGAACGTCCTCGATCTGCTCGGAGGAGAACTCTTCGGGCGGGAGGACTTCGTTGAGTTCGTCATACGTGACATAACCGCGCTTGCGCGCAGTCTTGATCATCTTCTTGACTGCGGCATCATTCAGATCGAGCAGGGGACCATCGGTCGTCTGTTCGGGAGCCGCCTCGGTCGTTTCAGTCGCCTTAGTCGCCATTCAAGATTCCTACGCATTTTCAGCTACGCGTCAAAGAAGATGCAGCAAGACGCCTGTCCAGACGCCCGAGGCAGGTCCGACGCGACCCGCCCGTCTCCAACCACATCAAGCACGAAGCAACTTTTCGAACCCTTAACCATCTCCACCAGTCGCCGCCGCCTGCGACCTTATCGGCGTTTCAAGCACATCAAGGACGCCGAGCGCGTCTGCCCGCCGTCCTGCGCCGTAACACGGCAATCGTCAACCGTTGGTATGGAGCAATCGATATTCTCACGCTGCCGAAGGGAACACCGGCGAGAAAACCAATCATCCATCTTCCCGGTCGGCCTCGGCCCCCTCGACCGACGATAGCTGCGTCTGCACTTCGCGCAGCCACGCCAGATTGGCTTCGCTGTCGTCTTCCGCAAGGGCGCGTTCAGCCGCCCGAAGCTCGCTATGTAGCGTGTATGCGCGACGATGCAAGATGATAGCCTGCCTTAAAGCATCCTCGAGGCGCAAGAAATCCGCATTTTGCTCCAACATCCAGCGCAAACTCGGCACCATGCGTGCATACAGCGATTCGGCCACCGTGGACAGCCCCGCCCGCTCCAGCCTCGCGGTGACCACCGCATGATCGGGGGCGACGCCCTCGGCCGCACAATCCAGCAGCAGTGTACGCACCGCGCTCGCCTCTGGGCTCGCGAATTCCAGCTGCGCCAGCGTCTCCGCATGTTCCGGCAGGAGATGCGGATGGGCGATGAAGACGTTTATGATCGCGGCCTCCCGCGGCTGCGCTCCGCCGCCCGTATCGGCCGCCTTGCTGAACATCCCGCTGCGCAACAGCCCTGGGCTCGCCTTGTAGCCGTTGGGCAGGCGCGCACTCACCTTCTCCTGGCCGAACTTCCCGCGCTGCCCGCCGCCGCGCTTCCATTCGCCGGCCCCCGGCCCCCGCGCCGCGCGCCTTGCATCCTGCGAGAGCCCGGCGATGCGTCGATCGATCTCCTCGCGGTAATAGCGCTGCAGCGTTTCGTCCTTGATGGTGCGCAGCGTCTGGCGCAGCCGCCGCTCGAACGCCGCGCGATGCTCCGGCGTCTCCAGCGGCGAGACCTCCATCTCCCGCGTCCAGAGCACATCCACGAGCGGCAGCGCCGCCTCGAGCACGCCCTTCAGCGCCGCAGCGCCGCCCGATCGCGCCAGATCGTCCGGGTCCTGCCCCTCGGGAAGCATCGCAAAGCGCAGCGACTTTCCGATCGGCAGGTTCGGCAGCGCCACGTCGAGCGCCCGGAACGCGGCCCGCCGCCCGGCCTTGTCGCCATCGAAACAGAGCACCGGCTCGTCCGCCATGCGCCACAACACGCCGAGTTGGTCCTCCGTCAGCGCGGTCCCCAGCGGCGCAACCACATTCGTCACCCCGACGCCCGCCATGGCGATGACATCCATGTAGCCCTCGACGGCGATCACCGTGCCGCGTTCATGCGCTGATTTGCGCGCCATGTGGGCGTTGTAGAGCATCGTGCCCTTGTGAAAGAGCGGCGTATCGGGCGAGTTGAGATATTTCGCCGGCACATCCGCCGAAAGCGCCCTTCCCCCGAAGGCCACGACCCGTCCGCGCAGATCCGTGATCGGAAAGATCACCCGGTCGCGGAAGCGGTCATACGGCACGGCGATATCGTCGCCGGAAACGAGCAGCCCCGCCTCGATCATCAGCTCGGAGGGAATGTTCTTGTCAGCCAGGTGATCGCGCAGCGCATAACGCTCGGCGGGCGCGTAGCCGATGCGGAAACGCGAGAGCATCTCCTGCGAAAGACCGCGCTTCTCGATGTATTCGCGCGCCTTCGTCCCGCGACGCCCGCGCAGCTCCTTCTCGAAGAATGCGGTGGCGATCTCCATGACCTCATGGAGCCCCGCGCGACGCTTCTCCTGATGCGCGGTCTCCGCCGTCATCACGGGAAGCGCGACGCCGGCCTGCGATGCCAGCTGCTCCACCGCTTCGGGAAACGGCAGCCCGTCCGTCTCCATCACGAAATCGAAGATGTCGCCATGCTTTCCCGATGAAAAGCAGTGATAGAAGCCCTTCTGATCGTTGACGAAAAACGATGGGCTCTTCTCGGGGTTGAAGGGCGACAACCCCTTCCATTCCCGCCCCGCCTTCTTCAACGTCACGCGCTTTCCCACGACGTCCGAAACCGGAAGCCGCGCGCGGATTTCATCGAGCAGTGAGGGCGGAAAGCGCATGCGCTGAGCTTACAGCAGATCGCGCGCGAGGAGTCACCTGTTGGATGATATCCGCGAGCGCCTCGCCCCCAAGCTCCTCACCCCCCGGCGAAGCGCTTGTCGTATTCGAGCACCGCGTTGAGCACCACCTGCGTGCCGGCGGCGCATTCGTCGAAACTCGTGCTCTCGGCCTCGTTGTGGCTCAGGCCGCCTTCGCAGGGCACGAAGATCATCGTGGTCGGCGCGATGCGGGCGATGTAAGCCGCGTCGTGGCCGGCGCCCGAGATGATGTCGCGCGCGACGAAGCCGCCCTGCTCCGCGCCCTTGCGGACGGCCTCGACGCAATCCGCGTCGAACTTCACGGGCGGGCTGTCCCAGACCTTCTTGTGTTCGAGCGTCAGGCCGATCTCGCCCGCGATCTCCTCGAGCGAGGCATAAAGCTTCTGCTCCATCGCCTCGAGCACGCTGTTCTCGGGGTGGCGGAAATCGACGGCGAAGAAGACCTCCCCCGGGATAACGTTGCGCGAGTTCGGCCGCACCTCCATCAGTCCGACGGAGCCGACGGCAAAGGGCGCGTGCTCCAGGGCGATGGCGTTGATGCGCTCGACGGCCCGCGCCACCCCGAGCAGCGCGTTCTTGCGAAGCGGCATCGGGGTGGAGCCGGTATGCGATTCGCGTCCCGTCATCGTCACCTCGTACCAGCGCATGCCCTGCACGCCCTGCACGATCCCGATCTGCTTTGCCTCGGCTTCGAGAATGGGTCCCTGTTCGATATGCAGCTCGAACATCGCCGCAAACTTGACCTCGCCCGCCTTTGCTTCGCCGCGATAGCCGATCGCCTCGATGGCGTCGGCGAAGGTCACGCCCTGCCGGTCCTCGCGGGAATCGGCGAAGGCGCGATCGAACACGCCCGCATAGACGCCGGAGCCGAGCATGGCGGGGGCAAAGCGCGAGCCTTCTTCGTTGGTCCAGTTCGCGAGCATCAGCGGCGCGTTCGTCTCGTAGCCGAGATCGTGCATCGTGCGCATGGCCTCGAGACCTGCGAGCACGCCCAGCACACCATCGAACTTGCCGCCCGTCGGCTGCGTGTCGAGATGGCTGCCGATGGCGATGGGGAGCAGGTCGTTGCGCTTGCCGGGCCGCGTCGCAAACATGTTGCCGACCTCGTCGACGACGACGGTACAGCCGAGTTTCTCGCATTCCGCCCTGAACCAGTCACGCACCTCGCGATCAAGATCGCTCAGCGTCAGCCGCGCGATCCCGCCCTTGGCGGTGCCGCCGATCTTCGCGGTTTCCATCAGCGTGTCCCACAGCCGCTGCGGGTTGATCGTCAGGTTCTGCATGACGCCCTCTTCCTTGTCGTTTCAAGCTGCAGCGTGTTGTCTGCCGCGCCTCGCTGCAAGCGCTTTGATCGAAAGGTCGAGTGCGGGGAATGGCACGAAGGCGGTCGGGATTGGCTCGATCCTCCGCGCGGATGCGTAGGTACCGACCTCCAGGAGGTGGCGCTTCCCCTCCCCGCTTGCGGCGAGGAGGCAAATCCCGTCGCACTCAGCGAATGACGGGCTTTGGCTTCGTCAGCTGCCGGCGCAGCTGCAGTGCCTTTGCGGAGGCGGGCAGCGGATCGCGGGGGATGAACTTGCCGCCACCGCGTTCGGCCACCACCTCGCCATCCTCCACGGCCAGCTTGCCGCGCAGGAAGACCTTGCTCGGCAGCCCCTTCAGCGATTGCCCCTCGAACACGTTGTATTCGATCCGCGAGACCTGCGTCTTGGCCGAAACCGTCTTCGTCGCCGCCGGATCCCAGATCACGATATCGGCGTCGGAGCCCTTGCGGATGACGCCCTTGCGCGGATAGCAGTTGAGGATCTTCGCGCTGTTCGTCGAGGTGACGGCGACGAACTCGTTGGGCGTCAGCCGCCCCGTATTTACACCCGCCGTCCACAGCACCGGCATGCGATCTTCGAGCCCGCCCGTGCCGTTGGGGATCATCCGGAAATCGTCGGCGCCCATGCGCTTCTGCTCCATGGTGAACGAGCAGTGATCCGTCGCCACCACCTGCAGGGAACCCGCCTGCAGCCCGCTCCAGAGGCTGTCCTGATGCACCTTCGGGCGGAACGGCGGTGACATCACGCGCTGCGCCGCATGCTCCCAGCTCTTGTTGAGATAGTCGGTCTCGTCGAGCACCAGATGCTGGATCAACGGCTCGCCGTAGACCCGCTGGCCGTTGGCGCGGGCACGGGCGATCGCCTCGTGTGCCTGCCTGCTCGAGGTGTGGACGATGTAGAGCTGGCAGCCGGCCATGTCCGCCAGCACGATGGCGCGGTTCGCTGCCTCGCCCTCGACTTCCGGCGGGCGTGAATAGGCGTGGAATTCCGGGCCCGTCAGCCCCTGCGAGATGAACGCGTCCTGCATCTGGGCGACCATGTCGCCGTTCTCGGCATGCACCAGCGCCGTCGCCCCGAGCTCGCCGCAGCGGCGGAAGCTGCGGAAGAGGACGTCGTCATCCACCATCAGCGCGCCCTTGTAGGCCATGAAGTGCTTGAAGGTGTTGACTCCGTGCTTCTGGACGATCTCGCCCATCTCGCGCTCGACCTGGTCCGACCACCAGGTCACGGCCAGGTGATAGGAGTGGTCGCCCGCGGCCTTCTCCGATTTCGCGCGCCAGTCGTGATAGGCCTCCAGCAGCGATTGCTGCGGGGCCGGGATGCAGAAATCGACGATCATGGTCGTGCCGCCCGAGAGCGCGGCCTTGGTGCCCCACTCGAAATCGTCGGCGGAAACGGTGCCCATGAACTGGAATTCCATGTGCGTATGCGGATCGATCCCGCCGGGCATCACGTAGGCGCCGGATGCGTCGATGATTTCGGTGCCGGGGGGAGGCTCGATATCCGGGCCCACCGCCACGATGATCTCGCCATCGATCAGCACATCCGCCTTCTCGCTGACATCCGCGTTGACGACGGTACCGCCCTTGATCAGCATTGGCATGGTTCTCTCCCGGGATATGATTATTGATATTGGGGAGCGCCGCACGACCTTGCGCGACGCTCCGTGCCGAGTGGATTACATCCCGGCCTTGTCCGTCACCGCATGCGACCACGCGCCGGTGGGCTCGACCGTGATCACCGGAGCCTCGCCGCCGGCAGCGAGCAGCGTCGCCACCGTGCGATCATAGTCGGCCGGGTCGAGCTTGCCGCCATCGGTGTCGAGGAGCTTGGCGATCTCGCCCATCATCCGCTTCTGGTGCTCTTCCGTCTGCGCGCCGGAAGCGTCGTTCTCCAGAACGATCATCGCGGCTTCATCGGGGTTCTCGCGGGCATAGTCCCAGCCCTTCATCGAAGCGGTGACGAAGCGGGCCATCTTGTCGACGAAAGCCTCGTCCGCGAGGTTGGCCTCGGCGACGTAAAGCCCGTCCTCCAGCGTCGAGACGCCCTGGTCCTCGTACTTGAAGACGACGAGCTGCTCGGGCGTGAAGCCGGCATCGATCACCTGCCAATATTCGTTGTAGGTCATCGTCGAGATGCAGTCGGCCTGCTTCTGGATCAGCGGATCGACGTTGAAGCCCTGCTTGAGGACCGTGACGCCATCCGGCCCGCCATCGACGGAGAGCCCGAGCTGCGCCATCCAGGAGAGGAACGGATACTCGTTACCCGAGAACCAGACGCCGAGCGTCTTGCCCTTGAAGTCTTCCGGCGAAGTGATCCCTGTCTCCGCGCGGCAGGTCAGCATCATGCCGGAATTCTTGAACGGCTGGGCGATGTTGACGAGCGGCACGCCGCGCTCGCGGGCCGCAAGCGCCGAAGGCATCCAGTCGACGATCACATCCGCACCGCCACCGGCGATGAGCTGCGGAGGAGCGATATCGGGTCCACCCGGATTGATCGTCACGTCGAGCCCGGCTTCTTCGTAGAAGCCCTTCTCCTGCGCAACGTAATAGCCGGCGAACTGGGCCTGCGTGACCCATTTGAGCTGCAGCGTCACGGAATCCGCTGCCTGAGCGGCTCCCGCCATGCCGAAAGAAAGAGCCGTAAACGCAACACCAGCAACAAACTTCTTCATCATAGTCTTCTCCTCCACACGTCGCCGCCTCCCCATTGTTATGAGCGGACCGACGGATGCCAAAAGGTCGCCGCGCGCTCGACGAGCGCCACGAGACCGTAAAAAAGCGAGCCTGCGATCGCAGCGACTGCGATCTGGGCCCAAACCATGTCGAGCGCCAGAACGGCGGCCTGGGTCGATATCCGAAACCCCATACCCACCGTCGGCGTACCGAAGAACTCGGCTACGATCGCACCAATCAGCGCAAGCGTCGAATTGATCTTCAAGGCGTTGAAGATGAACGGCAAGGCAGCCGGCAGCCGCAGCTTGATCAGCGTCTCCCAGTAGCCCGCAGCGTAGGAGCGCATCAGGTCGCGCTCCAGATTGCCGGAAGCCGACAAGCCCGCCACCGTGTTCACGAGCATCGGGAAGAACGTCATCACAATGACGACCGCCGCCTTCGACTGCCAGTCGAACCCGAACCACATCACCATGATCGGGGCGATGCCGATGATCGGGAGCGCGGCGATGAAGTTGCCCAGCGGCAAGAGCCCCCGCTTCAGGAACGGCACCCGATCGGCCATGATCGCCACGATGAACCCGGCCGAACAGCCGGCGACGTATCCCGTCAGCACCGCCTTGACGAAGGTCTGCACGAAATCAGCCTGCAGGAGGTTCCACGAGGTGACGAAGCGCGCAGCGATGGCGGAAGGGGCCGGCATCAGGACCTGCGGCACGCCAAAGCCGATGATGGCGACTTCCCAAAGAAAAAAGAGGAATGCGCCAAAGAAGATCGGCACCGCCAGATCGATCGCGCGCTGTGCGGTGCGACTGCGAACCCGCAGGTTCGCCATGCCGCTGACCGTCAGCGCCGCCGATATCCACAGAGCCACCACCAGCGCCCAGAAGCCGCTGGACGCCTGCCCGGCCACTTCCGGGCGATGCACGCTCATCAGCGCATAGACGCAGCCCGCCCAGACCAGCGCCACGAGCCAGGCGAGGTTCACTGGCGATTGCAGACGTGCGACGAGGGCGCTCATTGCCGCGCCCCCATGAGCCGGTTCACGAAGATCTCGATCCGCCCGATCAGCATCACGAGCCCCGCCGCAACGACCGCCGCAGCCACCAGCGCCGACCAGATCTGGATCGTCTGCCCGTAATACGACCCGGCGAGAAGCCGCGCGCCCAGTCCCGCCTGCGCGCCTGTGGGCAACTCCGCAACGATCGCACCGACGAGGCTGATCGCGACCGCGACCTTGAGGCTGGCAAAGAGATAGGGAACGGATGCCGGCATGCGCAGCTTCCAGAACGTCGCCCAGCGGCTGGCCGAGTAGGTTCGCATCAGATCGAGCGAGAGCTTGTCGGGCGAAGTCAGCCCCTTCACCATGCCGATCGTGACCGGGAAAAAGCAGAGATAGGCCGAGATGATCGCCTTCGGCATCAGCCCGCGTATCCCGATCGAGCCGAGCACCACGACGATGATGGGAGCGATGGCGAGGATCGGGATCGTCTGCGACGAGATCACCCACGGCATCAGGCTCTTGTCGAGCGTTCGCACATGCACGATCCCGACCGCCAGCAGGATGCCGAGAAGCGAGCCGATCGCAAAGCCGACGAGGGTCGCAGACAGCGTCACGTAGCTGTGGTGGATGAGGCTGCGGCGGGAGGTCGGCGCGACGTCGATGACGGTGTTCTTCAGCTCGACGACGATCTGGTGCGGCGCCGGCAGAAGCGGGCGCTGGTCGCTCAGCGTGAGCGGCAGCACGGTCGAGAACGACGTCTCCTGCCCTCCCCGTTCCAGCCGCTGGGAGACCCCCGACCAGTTCATCATCACCGCGCCGACATACCAGAGCACGATGATCGCAAAGACGATCACCGTCACCGGCCCGGCATTGCCCGCCATGGCGCGAGTACGCCAGCTCGGCTTGACGGGTGTGAGGGGCATGGCGATCGCGTTCATGATCCCACCCGCTCAATCGTCATAGGAATGGCCGGCGCGCAGGCCCTCGCGCACGCGGTGGGCAATCTTGAGGAATTCCGGCGTCTCGCGGATCTCCAGCGGTCGCTCCGCGCCCAGGTCGCAGTCGATGATATCGATGATCCGCCCCGGGCGCGGCGACATCACCACGATTCGCGTCGAGAGAAACACGGCCTCGGGGATGGAGTGCGTGACGAAGACCACGGTCTTCTTCGTCTTGGCCCAGAGCTTCAGCAATTGCTCGTTGAGGTGATCGCGCACGATTTCGTCCAGCGCACCGAAGGGCTCGTCCATCAGGAGGAGCTTGGGATCGAAGGAGAGCGCGCGTGCGATCGAGGCCCGCTGCTGCATGCCGCCGGAGAGCTGCCAGGGGAATTTCTTCTCGAAACCCGTCAGATTGACGAGCTCCAGCATCTTCCTGACCCGCTCGCCCCGCTCCTTGCGCGACATCCCGAAGATCTCGAGAGGCAGCTGCACGTTGCGCTCGATGCTGCGCCAGGGATAGAGACCGGGGGCCTGGAAGACGAACCCGTACTCACGTCGCAACCGCGCCTCTTCCGGCGATACGCCGTTCACCGCGATATGCCCGCCGCTCGCCTGTTCGAGATCGGCGATCACGCGCAGGAGCGTGGTCTTGCCGCAGCCGGAGGGTCCGATGAAGGAGACGAATTCGCCGTCGGCCACCTGCAGATCCACGTCCGAGAGGGCGTAGACCGGGCCATCCGCGGTCTGGAAGGTCAGCGACAGCTTGCGAATGTCGATCACGGGCGAGCCTGCTACCGGATCGCCGTCCTCCTGGCCGGGCGCTACGCCCTGGATCATCGTCTCCTCCGTAAGGCGCATCTGCACCAGTTCCCTCAAGCTGTAGCGACCGGGCGTCGATTGGCAAGTCCCGTGCCGACTGTGAATTTCCGGAGAAGCGCACCGGGGTGCTGCCCGAGATTGCCTACGAAGCAGGCATCCCGCAAATATTTCCGGCGACACCTTGCGGTGCCGTCGATACGTCCGCGCCAACCCGGGCCGCCCGAATTTGCTTGTATACGACGCTTGCCGGCCATAACCCTCGGCGCATAGGCTGTTGCCGTGTCGTGGTGGGGGGTGATGAGTTGAGCGATCGTACCGTTGCGCAGGAAGGCGGAGCCAAGGTCGTCAAGCGCCGCATCGTCGCGAAAGCCGTCGGCAAGTCGGTCGGCAAGTCGGCCTGGAAGACGCCGGCCGGCGAGGCCACTGCGGAACGCATCCTCGATGCCGCCCTCGAGGTCTTCTCTGCGTTTGGATTCCACGGCGCCCGCATCGACCAGATCGCGGCTGCGGCCAGCATGTCGAAACCCAACCTGCTCTACTACTTCCGCACCAAGGAGGACCTCTACACCGCCCTCCTGCGCCGCACCCTGGAGATGTGGCTGGAGCCGCTTCGCGAACTCGACGAAAAGCGCGATCCGCGCCAGGCGCTCTCCGAGTACATCACCCGCAAGCTCGATTATTCGCGTGACAACCCCGAAGCTTCGCGCCTCTTCGCCCTCGAGATCCTGCAGGGAGCGCCGCTCCTCTCGAAGGTGCTGACGGGCGAACTCGCCGCCATCGTGGCTGAGAAGAGCGAGACGATCAGGCGATGGATCGCAGCCGGCAAGCTTGCCCCGATCGACCCGCATCACCTCATCTTCGCGATCTGGGCGACGACGCAGCATTACGCGGATTTCCAGTCTCAGGTTCTCGCCGTCAGCAACGAGACGATTCAGAACGCGGAATTCTTCGAATCCACCCGCGACAACGTCCTTCGCATCCTCCTCGACGGCGCCCTCCCTCGCTGAGCCGGGCGACCCTCGCCTTGCGTCTGCACCAAGCATGCCCCCTACTCCGCCGGCTCGAGCGCCTCGTCGCGGGGCTTGGCCGACATCGGGTTGTTGGGATGCTGCGTCCAGTTCTGGTATGAACCGTCGACCATGCGCCCGGTGCGCTTGTCGATCTCGTTCACCAGCGGCACCATCTCGATGCAGTTCTCGATCGGGCAGACGACGGCGCAGAGATTGCAGCCGACGCATTCCTCCTCGATCACCTCGAAGTGGCGCTTGCCGTCCTTCATCGCCATGATCGCCTGGTGCGAGGTGTCCTCACAGGCGATGTGGCAGCGGCCGCAGGAGATGCACAGATCCTGGTCGATCTTCGCCTTCACCGCGTAATCGAGGTTGAGATACTGCCAGTCCGTCGTGTTCGGGATCGCCATGCCGACGAAATCGTCAATGCGTTCATAGCCCTTGCGGTCCATGAAATCGGATAGTCCCGCCTTCATCTCCTCGACGATCTTGAACCCGTAAAGCATCGCCGCCGTACAGACCTGCACCGTGCCGGCACCCAGCGCCATGAATTCCGCCGCGTCCCGCCACTTCTCGATCCCGCCGATCCCCGAGATCGGGAGGCCGCGCGTTTCCGGGTTGCGGGCGATTTCCGAGACCATGTTGAGCGCCATCGGGCGCACCGCCGGCCCGCACATGCCGCCATGCGTCGCCTTGCCGTCCGTGTGGGGGGACGGCGCCATGGCGTCGAGATCGACCCCCATGATGGAATTGACCGTGTTGATCAGGGACACCGCGTCAGCGCCACCGCGAAACGCCGCCGTGGCCGGCTGGCGGATGTCGGAGATGTTGGGTGTCAGCTTCACGATGACGGGCATGCGGCTGTGCTGCTTGCACCAGCGCGTGACCATCTCGACATATTCCGGCACCTGCCCTACCGCCGAGCCCATGCCGCGCTCGGACATCCCGTGCGGGCAACCGAAATTCAGCTCGATCCCATCAGCCTCCGTCTCCTCGACCCGCTTCAGGATCGATTTCCAGGATTCCTCCGTGCAGGGCACCATCAGCGAGACCACCATGGCGCGATCGGGCCAGCGCTGCTTGACCTCCTTGATCTCGCGCAGGTTGATCTCCAGCGTACGATCGGTGATCAGCTCGATATTGTTGAAGGCGAGCACCCGGCGATCCGGGCCATGCAGCGCGCCGTAGCGCGGTCCCGACACGTTGACGATGGGCGGATCCTCCCCCAGCGTCTTCCAGACGACGCCGCCCCAGCCGGCGCGGAAGGCGCGCTCGACGTTGTAGGCCTTGTCGGTGGGTGGGGCGGAGGCCAGCCAGAAGGGGTTTGGGGCCTTGATGCCGGCGAAGTTCACGCGAAGATCGGCCATGATGCGAGCCTCCTATTCGGCAGCAATTTGCTTGGATGCGCGAAGCGCACGATCGATCGAAAGAGCGGCCTGCTTTCCATCCTCGACGGCGACGACGGTGAGATCGTTGCCGCCTGCAGCACAGTCACCGCCGGCCCAGACGCCCGAGACCGAAGTGCGCCGCTCGGCATCGACCCTGATCCGACCCGCTTCGAGTTCGAGCGACACCTGCTCGTCCGCGATGTCGGTGGGAAGAAACAGCTGACCGATCGCCCGGAAGAGCTGATCGGCGGCGAGCTCGAAGGTTTCGCCGGTATCAACGAGCCGCCCGCCCTCGCCATGGGTGCGGGCGAAGACGACAGATGCCAGCGCGCCGCCCTCTCCCTTCACCGCGACCGGTCGCGCCCAGTGGCGGATGACGACGCCATTCGTCAGAGCCACTTCCTGCTCGAACCGGCTCGCCGCCATCTGTTCGGCCCCGCGCCGGTAGACGATCGTGACCTCGTCGGCCCCGAGCTTCTTTGCCTGCACCGCCGCATCGATCGCCGTCATGCCGCCGCCGACGACGACGACGCGGCGTCCGATGGGGAGGCTCGCGAGATCCCTCGTCTGGCGCAGCGCCTCAATGAACGAAACCGCATCCTCGACGCCGCTCAACGGCGCTGCATCGATGCCGAGATCGTTAACCGCCTGCAGGCCGAGGCCGAGAAAAACCGCGTCGTATTCGCGCTGCAGGTCGGCAAGCGTAAACTCCTTACCCAGACGTTGACCGGTGCGCACCTCTATGCCGCCGACCTCCAGGATCCAGGCGATCTCCTTCTGCGCAAAATCATCGACGGACTTGTACGAGGCGATCCCGTGTTCGTTCAGGCCCCCGGCCTTCTCGCGGGAATCGTAGACCACCACCTGATGCCCGAGAGTGGCGAGCTTGTGGGCACAGGAGAGCCCTGCCGGCCCCGCTCCGACCACGGCGATGCGCGAGCCCGTCGCAGGACCCTGGCGATAGAGCTGCCGGCCGGACGCCATCAGCGTGTCGGTCGCATGGCGCTGGAGACGCCCGATCTCGACGGGCTTGCCCTCGGATTCCATGCGCACGCAAGCCTCTTCGCAGAGCGTTTCCGTCGGGCAGACCCGGGCGCACATGCCGCCGAAAATGTTGGAATCGAGGATGGTCTTCGCCGCACCTTCCGGATTCTCCGCCGAAATCTGCCGGATGAAGAGCGGGATGTCGATCTCCGTCGGGCACGCCTTCACGCAGGGAGCGTCGAAACAGAAGAGGCAGCGCTCGGAGGCGACGCGGGCCTCGTGATCGTCGAGGGGAGGATGGAGGTCAGTGAAGTTCTGCGCGAGGCGCTCGCCGTCCATGCGTCCGGCAACGATATCCGGTCCTGTAGCCATCACCCCTCCATCCGCCGCAAGCGGCGCAATTCGACGAAATATCCGTTCCCGTGGAGCCTGCCGCTTTTTTGGATCGGCTCTAATTTTGACCAGTTGATCAAACGGAGCGGCGGCTGTCAATTTTGCAAGTATCGTTTTGTGAAAACGAAACTACAACACCACAATTTCACTATCAAAAGTTGCAAAAATGGAGCCATTTCAGAGTGATTGTCGGGAAATCCAGCTCCAAGGGTTAACGAAATATCGTGCGGATTCCACACCCATTTTAATTGTCGAGTTAACGAAAGAAACGACTAACGATCTCTTCCAGTTGCGGTATCGACGTGGCGCCGTTCGCGCCTATATTGTTCGGAGTGAACGAATTTGGAGAGAGCCCGTGGCGTTCCGAGTGACATGGTGTCTTGTGGCAAACGAGAAGCGCGCCGTGGAGAACGATCGCTTTCCGGCGACGTTCAAATCGTATGAGGATGCGGTAGCCTTCATTCTGGAGCGGATAGATCACTCCCCCTTGTTCGGCTACGATCGAATCCGCGAGTTCTGGTGGCTGCGGGGCGCAAGCGAGAGTGAAACGGAAATGCGTTTCTGGATCAGCCGGTGCCCGGCGAGCGTCATGCAGCAGAGCAGTCTCTCGGGCTAGGGCTGACCCATCCAGCAGCCGGTCCCCTACCAGGGCAGCCGGCTCCCCTTGAAATCGAAGAATTGCCCGCTGTCCTTGAGGCTCAAACCGTCGATCACGCCCAGCAGGTTCTCCGCCGCCTGCTCGGGCGTCTGCACGTCGAGGCCGGATTTGGTGAAGGGTGTCGTCAATTGCGTCTGGACGGTACCGGGATGGAGCGCGACGCAGATCGCATCCGGCCAGCGCCGTCCGAGCTCGATGCTGGCGGAGCGCGTCATCTGGTTCAACGCCGCCTTGGCCGCACGGTAAGAATACCAGCCGCCCAGCCGGTTGTCCCCGATGCTCCCGACCTTGGCCGACAACGTCGCAAACACCGATTTCCCCTGGCGCGGCAGGAGCGGGAGCAGGTGCTTCATCAGGAGCGCGGGGCCGATGGCGTTGATCGCGTACGAGTATGCCATCGCCTGCGGATCGAGGTTCTTCCAGCTGCGCTCGGGCTTGCGCTCCTCATCGTGCAGGAAGCCCGTCGCATCGATCACGAGACGCAGATCCTTCCCCTGAAGCCGCGCTGCAAGCGCCTCGATCGAGGCCTCGTCGAGCAGGTCGAGGGACGGCTCCGTCGAGCGCGAAACCCCGATCACCTTCGAGAACCCACCGCTCTTCGTCACCCGCTCGAGCAGCGCCGAGCCGATGCCGCCGGTCGAACCGATGACGACGGCGATCCCGTTCGGGGGAAACGACGACGACTTGTTGTCCACTTGCGAAGCCAAAAGAACTCTCCATTGCTCGAACGCCTCCGACTTGTCGCGCAAACACGCAAAGGCAAGAGGCTTCAGGGAAGCTGCATAACACTTGAGGCGCGGGGGTGGAGGTGTTTTCCTTGAGCCAGGGAAGAAACTAACCGCAATGCATGAGGAACTCCCATGAGCGACACCGTCAACCGCCGCTGGCTGCTGAAAGAATACCCCGAGGGCATGCCCTCCGTGGACACCTGGCGCATGAGCGAGGACCCGATCCCCGAGCCCGGCCCCGGCCAGATCCTCGTGCGCGTGAAGTGGCTCTCCGTCGATCCCTACATGCGCGGGCGCATCAGCCCGGCCAAGGGCTACACCAAGGGCGTCGAGATCGGAGGGCTGATGCAGGGCGGTGGCGTCGGCGAGGTGACGGTCTCCAACCATCCCGCCTTCGCGCCCGGCGACATCGTCGAATCCATGGCCGTCGGCTGGCAGGAATGGGCGCTCCTCACGCCTGCGCAGGGCGGCGTCAACCGGATCGACCCGGCCCTCGCGCCGATCCAGAGCTCGCTCTCATGGCTTGGCATGCCGGGCATGACCGCGTATTTCGGCCTGCTCGAAGTCGGGCGTCCGCGCCCCGGCGACACCATCGTCGTCTCCGCGGCCTCCGGCGCCGTGGGCCAGCTCGTCGGCCAGCTCGCGAAAACCGCCGGCTGCCGCGTCATCGGCATCGCCGGGCGCGACGACAAGCTCGCCTGGTGCCGCGAGATCGGTTTTGACGAGACGATCAACTACCACACCGCCGGCGATCTGACGAAAGCCGTAGCCGATGCTTGCCCGCGCGGGGTCGATGTGTTCTTCGACAACACCGCCGGGCCGATCCACGACGCGGTGATGAAGAACCTCGCAAACCATGCCCGCGTCGTCCAGTGCGGCCGCATCGCCCTCGCGGGCCAGGCAGGCAAGCCCGATATCGGCGAGCGCTTCATGGGGCACCTCATCGTCACCCGCGCCAGCATCCACGGCTTCCTCGTCTTCGACTGGAACCACCGCCGCGACGAAGCGCTGAGCCGCCTCGCGACGCTGGCCGCCGACGGGAAGCTCCAGACCCGCGAGGATGTGCTCGACGGGATCGAGCGCATGCCGGAGGCCTTCATGCGGTTGATGGAGGGCAAGAACTTCGGCAAGCAGCTCGTCAGGCTGGAGGGCTGAGGGGGCAAGAGCGATTCCCCGTTCGTGTCATCCCCGGCGTCCCAAAGGGACGGGAAGGGGATCCAGCTGTGAGGCTCATGCAAAGCGACTTTCCGTAGCGCGTGCTCGTTGGCGTGGGAGTGCTGCTTGGCCGTCACAGCCGGATCACCTTCCCTTCCGCCGCTTCGCGGCTCCAGCCGGGGATGACACCGCAGGAACAGGCCTCGCAGCTATCTCAAGACATCCGATGCGGGTCAAATATCGACATCCCGCCATCACTCTTCCATAATCGATATCCATTCTGGACGGCCAAGTCAGTTTGCAGTCGTGTATCGCTTCGCGCAGAGGTGCGAAGCGCCAAACAATAAAGGAAATGGAGTTCGTGCGCCCCGCACCGGGCGCGTTGCTGCTTTTTGCAGCGACATTTCAGGGAGTTCGACATGTCACGAGCGTCAACGGCCAGACACGCAGCCCCCGATCATCACGAGGCGCCGTTTTATTCGGACGACCTTCAACCAGCATTGCAGAATGCTCTGGCGCTGCTGGCCGATATCGACTTCCGGTTCGAGCAGGAGCGCCAGAAACTTGCGCACTGGACGGGCCCTGAGAGCGTCAAGGAAAACCTCGCCGACGAGATCGACCGTGAACACCAGCGGGCGCGCGAGCCCTATGTGCTGATGCTCGCAGAGCTCCACCGCCGGATCATGGCGACGATGGGCTATTCGAGCCTGCATTGAAAGCAGATCAATCTCCGTCCGGCACCGGCACTGTCTCCGCAGCGCCACCCTGCTCGCCCCGCGCCCAGCCCTCTTTCGTCTCCGCGATGAAATCTTCGAGGCGCTGGTCGCGGATGGCGCGGCGCAAGCCCGCCATGAGATCTTGATAATAGGCGAGGTTGTTCCACGTGAGCAGCATCATCGCGAGGATTTCGTTCGAGCGCACGAGATGGTGCAGATAGGCCCGCGAATAGGCGGTCGATGCCTCGCATTTCGAGGCTGAATCGAGCGGCGCGAGATCTTCGGCGAACTTCGCGTTCTTGAGGTTGAGCCGCCCGTTGCGCGTATAGGCCATGCCGTGGCGGCCGGCGCGCGTGGGCATCACGCAATCGAACATGTCCACGCCGCGTCGCACCGCTTCGACGATGTCGTCGGGCGTGCCGACGCCCATGAGATAGCGCGGCTTCTCGGTGGGGAGATGCGGCTCCACCGTCTCGATCATCGCGAGCATGACATCCTGCGGCTCGCCCACTGCGAGCCCGCCGATGGCGTAGCCCTTGAGGTCAAGGTTCACGAGTTCCTTCGCGCTCTCCACCCGCAACTTCTCGACAGCCCCGCCCTGGACGATCCCGAACATCGCCCGCTCCGGCTGCTCGCCGAAAGCCACGCGGCAGCGCTCGGCCCAGCGCAGCGACAGATACATCGCCTTCGCCACGACGTCGTCGCTCGCCGGCAACTTCACGCATTCGTCCAGCTGCATCTGGATGTCGGAGCCGAGCAGCCCCTGGATCTCGATCGAGCGCTCGGGCGTCAGCACATGCGTCGAACCGTCGATATGCGACTGGAACGTGACGCCGCTCTCCTCGATCTTTCGCAGCTGCGACAGCGACATCACCTGGAAGCCGCCTGAATCCGTCAGGATCGGATAGGGCCAGTTCATGAACTTGTGCAGCCCGCCCAGCCGCGCGACGCGCTCCGCGCCGGGGCGCAGCATCAGGTGATAGGTGTTGCCGAGCACGACATCCGCCCCAAGCGCCTTGACCTGATCGGGATACATCGCCTTCACCGTCGCCGCCGTCCCCACCGGCATGAAGGCCGGGGTGCGGATGACGCCGCGCGGCATGCGGATCTCGCCGGCACGGGCGTTTCCGTCTGTCGCGGCGACGGTGAACATGAACTCATCGGCCATCAGGTCGATCCTTTGGGGTTTCTCGGTAGAGCAGGCTCGAATCGCCGAAGCTGTAGAAGCGATAGCCTGATTTGATCGCCCGCGCATAGGCCGCGCGCATGGTGTCGTAGCCGGAAAAGGCGCTGACCAGCATCATCAGGGTCGAGCGCGGCAGGTGAAAATTGGTCATCAGGATATCGACTGCCTTGAAGCGGTAGCCGGGGGTGATGAAGATTGCCGTATCACCCGAAAACGGCGCAATCGTGCCATCCTCGCGCGCAGCACTCTCAAGCAGCCGCAGGCTCGTCGTCCCCACCGCCACGACCCTGCCGCCCCGCGCGTGGACGGCGTTCAACGCCTGCGCCGTCTCCGCGCTCACAGTGCCCCATTCCGCATGCATGCGATGCTCGGAGGTATCCTCCACCTTCACCGGCAGGAAGGTCCCCGCCCCCACATGCAGCGTCACAAAGTGCCGGGAGATGCCGCGCTCTGCGAGGCGGCGGAAGAGGTCGTCGGTGAAATGCAGCCCGGCCGTCGGAGCCGCCACCGCGCCCTCCTCGCGGGCGTAGATCGTCTGGTAGTCCTGCGCATCGCGCGCATCCGCCGCGCGCTTGCCCGCGATATACGGCGGCAGCGGCAGTTCGCCCAGCCGCGCGATCGCTTCGTCGAGGGCGGGACCGGATATCGCGAAAGCGAGCGTCACGTCACCTCCCTCCCCCTTCTCCTCGATGCGCGCCTCGAGCCGCCCCAATTCGCAGACATTGCCGGCGTTCTCATCGCCGAAGACCACGAGATCCCCGACAGCGAGCTTCTTGGCCGGCCGGGCGAAGGCGCGCCAGCGCTCGGAACCCTCGCGCTTGTGCAGCATGATCTCGACGCCCGCCGAAATCTCGCCCCGGATCCGCCGCGCATGCAGCCGGGCGGGGATGACACGGGTGTCGTTGAGGACGAGCGCATCGCCGGGCTGGAGGAGATCGGGAAGATCGCGCACGACGAGGTCCTCGAACGGAACCTCGTTCCCCGGGTGCACCACGAGCATGCGCGCCGCATCCCGCGGGGTGACCGGGCGGAGCGCGATGAGTTCGTCGGGGAGTTCGAAGTCGAATTGATCGACGCGCATGGAGCCTCTTTCAGGAGCGAGGCGTTTTGCCGGTCCTGCGCGGGCTCGTCAACCGCTCATGCTGCAGCTCATACCACAAGCGGCGAAATCCGCAGCGACGCGCCGTTCCGTTCGGACAGCTCCCCGTCCTCGCTGCGCATCATCTCGACGAGACGCGGGAAGCCATCGACCGTCAGAGCCCCGATCAGCCTCCCGCCGGGAGCGAGCAGCGACGTCACAGCAGGCGGGATCGTCGCGAGCGCGCCGTTCAGCAGGATGCGGTCGAAGCGCCCGACATTGCCTAGCGCCAACCCGTTCCCGACCTTGATCTGGATGTCCTTGGCGAGGCCGAGTTCCGAGAACCGCATCACCGCCCCATCGGCCAGCGCCGCATAGCGCTCGACGGTCAGGAGCTTGCCCCCCAGCCGCACCAGCAGCGCGGAGACGTAGCCCGATCCGGTGCCAATCTCCAGTATCCGCTGCTCGGGCTCGACCTTGAGCGCGCTCAGCATCACCGCAACGGTGCCGGGCGCCGTCATGGTCTGGCCGAGGGGTAGCGGGAGCGCGACGTCGCTGCGGGAGAGATCGGCGAAGCGGCGCGGCGCGAAGAGATCGCGCGGCACCCGCTCCATTGCGCCGAGCACGGATTTGTCGCGCAGGCCGCGCGCACGCAGGGCGAGAACGAAAGCCGCAGCCTCGATCGCCTCGGCGCTGAAGCCGAACTCGACCTGATCGCCTCCTCCCTGCAAACGCCCCTCCCCCATCGGTTTCACCACCGACGATAATGCCGTTGTGGGAAAAAACGAAATTGTATCGGCCGGGAGTACGCGAAAGTCAGCGGAATGCCTGTGCGAACTGGGTCAGCGTCGGCTCGTCGGTCATGTCGAGCTTGAGCGGCGTGATCGAGATCTTGCGGTTGGCGAGCGCCCAGAGATCGGTGCCGTGGCCGGGGGTGAAATCGGCCTTGGCGAAAGCGATCCAGAAATAGGGATTGCCGCGCCCGTCCATCCGATCGTCGATCTTGAGGAACGCCTGATCCCGCAGGCCCTGATTGGTCGCCACCGTGCCCGCGACTTCGTCGGGCTCGCAATTGGGGAAGTTGACGTTGACGAGCGAGTTCTTCGGCAGTTCAAGCGTCAGGAGCTTCTCGATGACGCCGGGACCATGCGCCTCGGCTGTGTGGAATTTCACATTGTTGCGCCCGCCGGGGCCATAGGCCTGCGACAGGGCGATGGAGCGCACGCCGAGCATGGTGCCCTCGATCGCCGCCGCGATCGTGCCGGAATAGCTCACATCCTCCGCCACGTTCTGCCCGCGATTGACGCCCGACAGGATGAGATCGGGGCGTTTGTCGACGAGGATCGAGCGCATCGCCATGATCACGCAATCCGTCGGCGTGCCCTTCACGGCGAAGTGGCGATCGGAGATTTCGCGCAGGCGCAGCGGGTCGTTCAGCGAAAGCGAGTGCGAGACGCCGCTCTGATCGGTCTCGGGGGCGACGATGTAGACGTCGTCGGAGAGCTGGCGGGCGATCGCCTCCAGGGCCTTGAGGCCCGGAGCGTGGATGCCGTCGTCGTTGGTGCAGAGAATACGCATGGGGTCAGGCGGGCCTCTCGATTCGTGTGACGCCACCCATATAGGGCACAAGCGCCGACGGGACCGTGACGGAGCCGTCTTCGTTCTGATAATTTTCCAGCACGGCGATCAGCGCGCGCCCGACGGCGACGCCGGAGCCGTTCAGCGTGTGCACGAATTGCGGCTTGCCGTCGCGCCGGAAGCGGGCGTTCATGCGCCGGGCCTGGAAATCGCCGCAGACCGAGCAGGACGAAATCTCGCGATAGGTCTTCTGCCCCGGCAGCCACGCCTCGATGTCGTAGGTCTTCATCGCCGCAAAGCCCATGTCCCCGGTGCAGAGCGTCATCACGCGATACGGAACCTCGAGCTTCTGCAGCACCGCCTCGGCGCAGGCGAGCATGCGCTCGTGCTCCTCGGCCGACTTCTCCGGCGCGGTGATCGAGACCAGCTCGCATTTGGTGAATTGGTGCTGACGAAGCATCCCGCGCGTATCCCGCCCGGCGGAACCCGCCTCGGCGCGAAAGCACGGGGTAAGCGCGGTGAAGCGCAGGGGGAGTTCGTCCTCGGAGAGGATGGATTCGCGGACGAGGTTCGTGAGGGGGACTTCGGCGGTGGGGATGAGCCAGAAATCGCTCGAAACCGCAAACTGATCATCCCGAAACTTCGGCAGCTGCGCCGTCCCGAACATCGCCTCATCCCGCACCAGCAGCGGCGGGTTCAC